>Ga0182027_10001037_pt1 | contig 46952 bp, 35 predicted proteins | sample 712E1DmetaG_FD_121300 | JGI IMG/M metagenome (GOLD analysis project Ga0182027, IMG submission 121300) | Permafrost microbial communities from Stordalen Mire, Sweden - 712E1D metaG (Illumina Assembly) | ecosystem: Environmental > Terrestrial > Soil > Wetlands > Permafrost | place: Sweden...
TTACATTTACCATAAGACTACCTCAATTTGCATTGTGATAAATCAAATTTACGGCTTTTAGCCTTTAGCTAATCGTCCGTTCGAGGTAGTCTTTTTTTATTCTATCGTTTTGGACGGATATGATAATTTCAGAGATATTCTTCATTTGATTTCAAACGAAAAATATCGGGCTGGACGGATAAATAAGGAAACAAATTCTTTAAAATGGAAGTATAATCAAATGATGCTATTCTGAATTAGTTTCTTCTCTCCACGGTCAGATGGACGGGTGCTACACTCAGAATCACAAGCATTTGGATATATTTTTGAATAATTTTGTTGTTATTAAATATAATTGAATTTTAAAATAAGGTATATATGAAAAGCGCTGTAACTAAGTTCCCCGTATTTGAAGAGATTAAAAAAAGATGGAGCCCGCGTGCATTTGACGCTTCAAAAAGTTTAACCAGAGATAATATTCACACATTACTGGAAGCAGCTTCCTGGGCTCCGAGCGCTATGAATGAACAACCATGGCGTTATGTGATTGCACTTAAGGAAGAGACTCAGAAATTTAATGCAGTAGTAGACTGTCTTTTTGAAGGGAACACAATTTGGGCTAAGCATGCTTCTGCTCTTGTTGTAAGTTTTGCCAGGCTTAATTATTCGGCAACAGGTAAGACAAATTCTGCTGCACTGCACGACGTTGGAATGGCAAACCAAAACATGCTGCTTCAGGCGGCTTCGATGGGGATTTATACCCATGTAATGGGCGGCTTTGATAAAGAGAAAACGAAACATATTTTTAAGACTGAACCGGATATGCAGCCGGTTGTAATAATTGCTTTGGGTTTCCTCGGGAACCCGGATGATTTACCTGAACCGTTGAAAGTACGTGAGATTGCCGCCAGGTCAAGGAAGAGTATTGCGGAAATAGTTCTGCCCGAATAATATGAGTCGGCTTAGGTGAAGATTCTTCTCCCGAACTGTCATTCTAAAGGAGCAAAGTCCCGATGAATCGGGAAAGAATCTCATAAATTGTTTATAAAATCAAGATTCTTCGCTTCGCTCAGAATGACATATGGGCCTTTTGAAACGGTCTCAAACAACATGTATATAATTATTCCATTTTTTAATTTAAACTAATAAGGTCATATGAAATTAAACAAATCTTCCTTTCTCTTTTCAATTCTATTTCTTATTACCGTCTTCACAGTTTTTATTTATGCACATGATGACGGTGAAAAAGGCAGGACAAAAATGGCAACAGAAAAACAAGGATGCACCTGTCATGGTGACAATCCTGATCCTTCTGTAAAAGTCGTTATCTCCGGCCCTGACACATTAAAGGTAGATATGCAGGCGACATACACTGTTACAATATCCGGCGGACCACTTAAAGCAGCAGGTATAGATATAGCAGTATCAAAAGGGAAATTGTTACCGGTTGGATCTGACTTAAAATTAATGGCACAGGACCTTACTCATAAGGCTCCTAAGAAACCAGTGGGGAATTCGGTTATATTCAAGTTTACTTATAAAGCTCCATTTAGCGTTGGGACAGAAACAATTTATGCTAACGGCAACAGCGTAGATGGGAATGACAAGAAAACCGGGGATAAATGGAATTTCGCACCGGATAAAAAGGTGGTGGTAGTTAAGAAATAAATGTCAACTCAGAATAACAATCTTTTTTATTTATTAGAATAAATTTTGATATGTTTAGGGGATTTAATTAACGAAAGTATGCTGACTGCCGAAAATCTTATTAAGGAATATAAAGACCTCAGGGCTGTAGATAATGTATCATTTACTGTTGTCCCGGGTAGAATATTCGGGCTGATTGGTCCTAACGGTGCCGGAAAGACTACAACTATAAGAACTATCCTTAATATTATAAGACCTACTTCAGGTAGAATATTATTCAACGGGGGACCTATAAATGAGAATTTCTTTAATATTATAGGATATCTGCCCGAGGAACGCGGCCTTTACAAAAAAAGCAAAGTGATTGACGTTATCCTCTATTTTGCAGAACTTAAGAATATGGAGAGAAAGGAGGCAGTCAATGAAGCGGATAAGTGGCTTAAGAAATTAGATATTAAAGTTTACAGAAATAAAAAGATTGAGGAGCTTTCCAAGGGGAACCAGCAGAAGGTTCAATTTATTACTGCAATTATTCATAACCCGAAACTGCTTGTCTTTGATGAACCTTTCGGTGGTTTTGACCCCATAAACCAGCAGCTCATAAGGGAAATAATTATTTCGTTTGCCGCTGACGGGAAAACAATTATTCTCTGCACACACCAGATGGATACAGCGGAAAAATTATGTGCTGATATTTTACTTATCAATAAGGGAAAGGAAGTCTACAGCGGTAGTTTAGTTTCCATTAAGAAAAAATTCGGGACTAATACTGTTAAAATTATGTTCGAGGGTGACGGCAGCTTTATTAGTTCCCTTCCCTTTGTTGTTAAGACAGAAAAATTAAACTCGCATCTTGAAGTCACTCTTAAAGATGACATGCTCCCTAAGGATTTTCTTAAAGAGATTATGCCTCTTATTAGTATTACTCATTTTTCTGTTGTGGAACCGACTCTTGATAAAATATTCATTGACGCTATCAGGGGTAACCAGTGAAAAAAATCCTTACAATTGCAAGATGGGAATATATTGAAAAGGTAAGGACAAAGACTTTTATTATATCAATGTTCGTCACTCCCGCAATACTGCTCCTATTCGCACTGGCTCCCACATGGTTCTCCAGAAATGCAGAGGAATCAACAAGGGCATACGGAATAATAGATAGCTCCGGTATTTATTTCAGACCCATGAGGAATAATCTTGAAGAGGTACAGCTTAAAAACGGCCAGCCAAAATATGTAATTGTTAACCTGTTTAATCAAAGCGAAAACTTTACTGATATAAAAAAATCAGCGGACGATGATGTAATTAAAAACAAACTTGAAGGCTACATTCTGATAATGAACGGCGGGAGCGATAAAATAAGAGTAGAATTCAGAAACCGTGGGTCAGGCAGTTTTGATGATATAGGCAAATTTGAAGAGATATTTAATAAAGTAAAAAATAAACTCCTGCTTCAGAAAGCAGGCGTAGATTCTACTGTTATAAGTTCAGCAATGAAATATGTGAACGTTAATCCGATTAAAATTGAGGAGAACGGGAAGGAAAGTAAAGCTGATTTCCTCACGTTATTCTTCTCTTCATTTATTTTTATAATGCTGCTTATGATGATGGTTTTGTCAACGGGCAATATGCTGGTACGGAGTCTTCTTGAAGAAAAGTCTAACCGGTTGATAGAAATTCTTGTTTCAAGCTGCACACAGAAGCAGCTTCTTGCGGGGAAAGTAATTGCTTTAAGTGGTCTTGGATTTACGCAAATATTTATATGGGGCTTGCTTGGTCTGGTTTCGGCAGGGACGGCTCTTGTTCCTCTTAATGTCTTTGATAATATTCTGCCGCTTTTGGTTTACTTTATTTTAGGTTATGTTTTTTATGTGTCGATTTTTGTTGGCATTGGTTCAATTTGTTCAACCGAACAGGAAGCGCAGCAGTTTACAAGTTATATAAGTATAATTTTAACAATGCCGGTGATATTCTCAATAAGCGCTATAGAGTACCCGGGTTCACTGCTTGTAAGAGTCTTATCCTATATTCCTTTCACCACAGCTTCTGTTATGATGCTGAGAGTGAAAGTTGAAACAATTCCGGTCTGGGAATTCCTTACTACAATTCTGATAATGATAATATCGATTTATTTTACTATTTTATTTTCATCTAAGTTGTTTAAAATAGGAATACTTTCTTATGGGAAGAGGCCATCGATGAAGGAATTGATTAGGTGGGTAAGGGAGAAATAGAGGCAATGGAATACAGATTCTTCGCTTCCACGCCAAAGGCGGGCAGGCGCTCAGAATGACAAACAAATAACAAGTTAATGATAATACCATCAGCCATAGCTGCTTCTGTTCCGATGTTAATTTATCTCATGCTGATATGGAGATTTGACATTTATGACAGGGAGCCATTCGTACTTGTCCTGAGGAATTATCTTTGGGGAGCATTGGGAGCCATATTTTTTGCGCTGCTGGGGAGCTTTTTTTTATCTTTTATTGTATCTGTTTTTGTTGAGAACAGACAAACACTCCGGCATATAGATATTATTTTAATTGCCCCTTTTGTTGAAGAAACTACAAAGGGGCTTTTCCTGCTGCTTACCATTACTAGTAAAAAATTCGATAACATGACTGACGGGATAGTATATGGAGGAGCTATCGGATTAGGGTTTGGCATGACAGAAAATTTCCTTTATTTTATTACTTTCCAAAGTAGTTTATCTGGATGGGTTTCTTTGGTAATTATAAGAACATTGTTTTCGGCTGTGATGCATTGTGTAGCAACGGCAACATTCGGCGCTTTTCTTGGATATGCTAAATTCAAAAATATCTTTTTCAAATTAACATTTCCTTTCCTTGGACTCGGTGCGGCAATGTTTATACACTTTATGTGGAATTTTTCAATATCCTTTGAAAAGACTGAACTGCTTGGATTTGTTTTCATGATAGTTACTATCTTAATTTTTATTGTTGTATTTTTTATATCAGTGCAAAATGAAAAGATAATAATATACAGGGAACTTCTTGAAGAAGCTGAAAACGGTATAATCCCGCTGGAGCATCTTGAGATTCTTGATTCGCCACGAAGAAATAAATTCGGCTGGATTGATGAAAAGATAAGAAAGCTATATATTCAGGCAGCAACAACATTAGCTTTCAGAAAAATGCAAGCGAGGAACACAAATGGTTATAACAGAATCTATTATGAGAATGATGTCCTGCATTATAGAAATTATATCCAGTCACTGTTAGCAAGTACACAATGAACAAAATTAATTCATCAGTATATTTATTTCCATTGAATGTTTCCATCAACAGTAAGCATGTCCCCTTGTTTGAAGGTATGGATTCCGGGCACTCTGCTATGCTATATTCTGTATTAATGGAAAACTATAAGGAGATATTCGATACCTTTGATTCAAAAATAAACTGTGTTTACATTTTTGATAATAAAGACAGGGAAATTATACCGGAACAGTTTAATGCTGAAGGGACTGACCTGTTCTTCGGGAATACCAATAATAAAACTCTTATGCTGCAGGGGCTTTCAGAAAAATATTTTAGTAAGTTCCATAACAACCTGATTGTATTTGCAAACTCAATGTGTATTACGACTAATGATATTCAGCAGGCCTTGAATCTTCTTTCCATTGAAGATGAGGCTGTTGTGATTGGTAAAACCAATTCAGGCGAGGTTGCTTTCCTGGGATTTAATACATATAACAGCGAGCTATTCGGTGAAATTGACTGGAATAATTTTAACTATGATAGTTTCCTTCTTTATGCCTCCAAACATGAACATTTTCTGCACGTTATAAATAGTTTCCTGGTTATTAAAAATATTGAGGATTTCAAAATACTATATAAGGAACTTTCCAAAAAGGAAAGTCTTGCTTACTGCAGCCAGAATATGCACGAAAAATTCACACATCTTTTTATTGAATATAAGGATCTCCTCAAATGAAAGCTGGTGTTTACGGAGGGACATTTGATCCTGTGCATAATGGTCATCTCATTACCGCGATGGCTGTTCAAGAGTTAAGAAACCTGGACAAAATTATATTTATTCCAAGTTACATCGCTCCACATAAAATCGGGAAACAGCGGTCTTCATCTCTACATCGCATTGAAATGCTCAAATTAGCAATAGAAGGAATCCCATTTTTTGATTATTCCCAATTCGAGATTGAGAAAAAAGGTGTCTCTTATACAATTGATACTCTGAAGTATCTTAAAAATGAATATGATGAAATTGAGCTGATTGTTGGTTATGATAACCTGCTTGAATTCAAAACGTGGAAAGAGCCTGATGTGATTTTGAAATTAGTTAAATTAGTTGTGCTTAACAGAAAGGTTGCTGAGAAACCGGCTGAAAAAGACAGGTTCTATTATGCTGCTGAAATAATCAATACACCAACTATCGACATCAACGCTACGGAGATAAGAAAAAGGGTTAGGGAGAATAAACCCATCAAGTTTCTTGTCCCTGATGCAGTTATGGAATATATTTATCGTTTTAATTTATACAAGGATTGAGAATTGAAGATATTAGTTACAGGCGGGGCAGGGTTTATTGCCTCCCATATAGCAGATGCGTTCATCGCTGAAGGACACAAAGTTTTTATTTTAGATAATCTTTCGAATGGTTTTGAAGAGAACATAAATCCAAAAGCAGTTTTTATAAAAGCTGATATCGGAGATAAGAGTCTTTCTTCATTATTTGAAAAAGAAAAGTTTGATGTTGTAAACCATCATGCTGCACAGATGGATGTGCGTCGTTCAGTTGCCGATCCGGCTTTTGACGCAACTACAAATATAATTGGAACAATTAACCTTCTTCAGAACTGTGTTAGAACAGGTGTAAAGAAATTCATGTTTGCTTCTACTGGCGGCGCAGTATACGGTGAGCAGAACTATTTTCCTGCTGATGAAAAACATGAAACAGCTCCCCTTTCACCTTATGGAATATCAAAACTCTCTGTTGAAAAATATCTTTATTTTTATAAAGCCCAGTACAATCTGAATTATAATGTAACCAGGTATGCAAATATATATGGCCCCAGGCAAAACCCGTTTGGTGAAGCAGGTGTAATTGCAATATTCGCAACTAAACTTCTTAAAGGTGAACAGCCAATTATAAACGGAAGCGGACTACAGACTAGAGACTATGTTTATGTTGGTGATGTTGTAAAAGCAAACCTGACTGTTCTGAAGGATGAAGCTAGTGACATTTATAATATCGGTACGGGTATTGAAACTAACGTTAATGTTTTATTCAATGAACTCAACAGGATAATTGGAAAAGGACAGGTAGAAAAACATGGTCCTGATCCGGTTGGTGAACAAATGAGAAGCGTTATTACTTCAGATAAAATCTTCGCGAAGTTTAACTGGAGACCTTCAACCAAACTGGATGAAGGTCTTGCGAATACTGTGAAGTTCTTTAAAGATAAAATGTCTGTAAGTCATGGCAAATGAAAAATAATCTTGCCGACAGAATATTAGCCGGGGAAAAAAGAGCCGTTGCACGCGGAATTACTATTATTGAAAACAGCGATTCTGAGTCGCAGGAACTCTTAAAAAGAATTTATGCTGAAACCGGTAAGGCCTACCGAATAGGGATTACAGGTCCTCCCGGTGCGGGAAAAAGCACTTTGACTAACCAACTGACAAAGCATTTCAGGCAACAGGGGAAAAAAGTGGGAATAATAGCTGTTGACCCAACCAGTCCTTTTACCGGAGGAGCACTTTTAGGTGACCGGGTAAGAATGTCTGAGGTTGGCCAGGACGAAGGAGTTTTCATAAGAAGCATGGCTACAAGAGGAAGTTTCGGCGGTTTGAGCAAAAAAGCCATTGACGCAGCAGATATAATTGACGCCGGCGGCTATGATTATGTTATACTGGAAACTGTGGGAGTAGGTCAATCGGAACTTGATATAGCGGAAGCGGCGGACACTACAATGGTGATACTGGTTCCTGAATCCGGAGATTCAGTACAGGCCATGAAAGCTGGACTAATGGAAATTGCGGACTTTTTCGTGATTAACAAGAGTGACCGTCCCGGCTCGCAGCAGGCGGTAACTTCTTTAAGAACTATTCTAATGATGAGGGCTCATGATATGACATCATGGATGCCTGAAATTATCAAAACTATTGCCTCAGAAAATAAGGGGATTGAGGAAACCGCAGCCGAAATTAACCGGCACAGAGAATTCCTTGAAAATTCAGATAACCTGAAACGCAAACGCGACCATAGAACAAGAAAGCGCATTAAAGAGATTGTTGAAGAAAAAATACGAACTGAACTATGGAATAATTCAAGAGAGGACTCCCTGAATTCCTTACTTGAAAAAGCGGCTCTGGGTAAATTGTCTCCATATCACATCGCTGATGAAATCTTAGAAAATTTCAGAAAACAGTTTTAACTTATACCATTGTTATAATAATTATTTGCCATTCTTAAGGAGTCCAAATGGAGTCAGCAGCTATGCCGTTCTTATCTGAATTGAACGAAAATCAGGTGATCATAAGGAATACGTTAAAAGATTTTGCTGAAAAGTATATCCGTCCTGTTATTATGAAGTATGACGAATCTCAGGAATTCCCAATGGAAATTATGAAACAATTGGGAGAAATGGGTTTCCTTGGAATTCTTGTTCCCGAGGAGTATGGCGGCGCCGGTTTAGGTTATATTGATTTCGCCATTATTATTGAGGAGCTGGCAAAGGTTGATCCTTCCATCGCGCTTTCTGTTGCTGCCCATAACGGATTAGGCACAAACCATATTAACCGTTTCGGCAATGAAGAACAAAAAAAGAAGTACCTACGTGACCTGACTTCTGGAAATAAATTAGCCGCTTGGGGACTTACTGAATCTTCTTCAGGAAGTGATGCCGCGGGTCTCAAGACCACTGCAGAAAAAAAAGACGGATATTATCTGCTGAATGGAGGCAAAACTTTCTGTACTCATGGAACCGTTAGCAAAACATTGGTAGCAATGGCAATTACTGATAAAGAAAAAGGGCAAAAAGGGATTTCAGCATTCATTCTTGAAAAAGGTATGGAAGGTTTAATTGTCGGCAAAAAAGAAAATAAACTTGGTATGAGATGCAGCGATACTACGCAGTTAGCATTTGAAAACTGTAAAGTACCTGTAGAAAACCTGCTCGGAATTGAAGGTGAAGGTTTTATTCATGCAATGAAAATTCTTGAAGGTGGCAGAATCTCTATTGCCGCTTTAAGTATAGGACTTGCGCAGGGATGCCTTAATGCCGCTTTAAAATATTCTAATGAAAGAAAACAGTTCGGTAAAAAATTAAACGAATTCCAGGCAACTCAGTTTAAGATTGCTGATATGGAGACTAATATTGAAGCGGCAAGACTTTTAACATACAAAGCGGCAAATATGAAAGACAACGGACTGCCAAATACAAAAGAAGCTGCTATAGCAAAATTATTTTCAAGTGAGATAGCTGAAAGAGCAGCCAGTGAAGCAGTACAGATTTTCGGAGGATATGGATTTATTAAAGATTACCCGGTGGAGAAGTTTTACAGGGATGTTAAATTGCTAACCATAGGCGAAGGTACTTCAGAAGTCCAGAGGATAGTTATAGCCCGTCATTTATTAAAGGACCTGCAATGAATAATAAAGGAAATGCAATTGTTGAAAATGAGGGTTTCCTTAAGAAAGAAGATGTATATAAAGAACTGCTTAGAAAGCTGAAAGCAGAAAAAGAAAAGTTAAAACTTGGCGGCGGCACTAAAGCTATTGAAAAACACAAAGCCAAGGGAAAACTTACAGCACGCGAAAGAATTGATAAACTTGTTGATAACCCGAAGGAGTTTGTTGAACTTAATTCGTTTGCCGCTTGGGGTATGTATGAAGAATATGGAGGTGCCCCTTCAGCGGGAACTGTATTTGGTATAGGTAAAATACACAACAGACAATTTATAATAGTCGCTAATGATGCTACAGTAAAAGCCGGAGCCTGGTTCCCCTTAACTGCTAAGAAAAATCTGCGCGCCCAGGAAATTGCAATGGAAAACCGGCTGCCTATAATTTACTTAGTTGACAGTGCAGGAGTTTTTCTTCCTTTGCAGGAGGATATATTCCCTGATAAAGAGCATTTCGGAAGAGTTTTCAGGAACAACGCATTAATGTCAGCAATGGGTATTGTCCAGATTGCTGCTATTATGGGTCCTTGTGTTGCCGGTGGAGCATACTTGCCGATGATGAGTGATGAAGCGCTAATAGTGGAAGGTGAAGGATCTGTTTTCCTTGCCGGAGCTCATCTTGTAAAAGCCGCTATTGGTGAAGTAACTGACAATGAATCTCTTGGCGGTGCAAAAGTGCAGTCAAACGTATCCGGTGTTACTGATTATATAATGAAGAATGATGAGGAATGCATACTTCAAATTAGAAGTATTGTTGAAAAGATGGGGAAAAACGTTAAAGCAGGATTTAACAGGATAAAAAGTAATCCCCCGCTTTTCCCTTCTAAAGAAATTTATGGTATTCTTCCGGAAGATCCATCCAAACAATATGATATGTATGAAGTAATTGCAAGAATTATTGATGATTCTAACCTGGATGAATATAAAGCGGGATACGGAAAAACAATTATAACCGGATACGCAAGAATAGACGGCTGGGCCGTTGGTATTGTTGCTAACCAGAGAAAAGTAGTCAAAACTGAATCAGGAGAAATGCAGTTCGGGGGCGTAATTTATTCAGATAGCGCAGATAAAGCAGCGCGTTTTATAATGAACTGCAATCAGAAAAAAATACCTCTTGTGTTTTTACAGGATGTAACGGGTTTCATGGTTGGCAGCCGTGCAGAACATGGCGGAATAATAAAAGACGGCGCTAAGATGGTTAATGCAGTGGCAAATTCTGTTGTCCCTAAAATTACTCTTATTATCGGGAACAGTTTTGGGGCCGGCAACTACGCAATGTGCGGGAAAGCTTACGATCCCCGTTTCATATTTGCTTATCCAAATGCCAGGATTGCAGTAATGGGCGGTGCTCAGGCAGGCAGCGTACTTTTGGATATAAAGCTTAAACAGGCAGAACATCAGGGAAAACATTTCAGTGAATCTGAGAAGAAGAAACTGCTTGATGAAATTATGAATTCCTATGAAGAGCAGATAAATCCACTTTATGCCGCAGCAAGGTTATGGATAGATGAAATTATCGATCCTGCCTTAACAAGGGAATATATTTCCATGGCTCTTGAATCAGCCAATAATAATCCTCATATTTCAGAGTTCAAAACCGGAGTTATTCAGACATAATATTTCAGGGCATTGTGAGGTTAATTATTCTCGTCATATTATTTCCCTTCTTGGTTAGACCACAGGTGCAGCATCTGTTCTATCCTGTGGATAGTATTTCCAAACAGATAGCTTACAATAATTATCATACAGCAGAAGATCTGTTTGCTGTTGATTCAATTTATATCCATGCCCGGAATCTTAACAAAGGTGATATTCCGGAGACATTTCTTTCTCTTTGCTTTGCAGTAATCCCATACAATAAAGTCCCCATCAGACTTCCGGTAATCCATACGTTAGTTGTTTATCGTTTGATTTCGTCTGCTGATTCAATATTCAAGTTAAAAAACAAACGGTTACCTTCTCATCTTTTTTTTGATACTCCAAAAGAGGGAGACAATGATAAGAATGCCCATTTTTTCGGCAGCGCATTCATTTCATATTCATCTAATATTATTGATTTGGGTGATCTAATTGGTTATTTTGTGGAAGTATTTGAAGAATCTTTTGAGGTACAGAACATGGTTGACCCAAGAGATATGGAGGCAAATACCCTGGGCCAGATATTCGGCCGCATAATTAAGAAACATAAAAATGTTATGCCGTCCCAGGTAATGATTTTGAAAACTTTATACCATATCAGAATGAATTTATGAATTCAATATTTATCTTAGATGACGAAAAAGAGATCTGCGAAAGCGTTAAAATGATACTTGAATATGAGGGGTACCAGGTTGAATATTCAACATCTGCACCTGAAGGAATCGGGATGGTTTCCAAAAGTCATTATGCAGCACTTCTGCTTGATATTAATATGCCGGTGCTGAATGGCTTTGAGGTTATTAAAAAAGTTAAAGATATAAATCCATCGCTTGCGGTAATCATAATATCAGCGCATGGCAGCGTTGAAAACGCCATAAAGGCGACCAGGTTAGGCGCTTTTGATTTTATTGAAAAACCTATTGACCGGAATAAACTAATTATATCAGTGAGAAATGCCGTTGATCAGACTAACCTCGTAGTTGAAAACAGAGAAATTAAACAGGCTCTTTCAGGCAGTGAAGCAATATTAGGCGGCAGCAAGGCTATACGAAATATCCTTGAAATGATTGATAAAGTTGCTCCCCTGGATACACGTGTTATGATAACCGGTGAGAATGGGACAGGTAAAGAACTTGTTGCTAAAGCAATTCATAACCGCAGTACCAGAAAGGATAAACCATTTATTGAAGTTAACTGCGCGGCTATTCCAAATGAACTTATTGAATCAGAATTGTTCGGGCATGAGAAAGGATCTTTCACAGGTGCTATTCAACAAAGAATAGGCAGATTTGAAATGGCTAATAAGGGAACACTTTTCCTTGATGAAATTGGCGATATGAGTCTGCAGGCTCAGGCAAAAGTTTTAAGGGCAATTGAAGACGGAAAGATTGAACGCGTGGGAGGAGGAAAAAAGATTGAAGTAGATGTGAGAATTGTTTCGGCTACAAATAAAAATCTTTTAGAAGAAATTGATAAAAATAACTTCAGGGAAGATCTTTATCATAGATTAAATGTAATTCCAATTCAGATTCCGCCGCTTCGCGAAAGAATTGAAGATATTCCCATTCTGGTTAACAACTTCATTGCGGAGATTACTACCAAACATAAAAAGCCAATGATCAAATTGAATGATGATGCCATGAAATTCCTACAGTCCATGGAATGGAGCGGGAATGTAAGGGAATTGAGGAATTCAATTGAAAGGATAATAATCATAGTAGGCAAAAAAGAGATATCAAAAAATGATATTGAGTTTTTATTTGCATCGGGACAGGGACATCTTAGCGATTTGATAAGTCTGAGCAACTCATTCCAGGAATTCAAGGAAAAAGCCGAGAAAGCTTATATTCTTAAACAGCTTGAATTAAATAACTGGAACGTCACAAAGACAGCTGAGATTCTTGACATTCAGAGAAGCCATTTGTATAATAAAATCAAAAAATACGGAATAGACAAAGCGGAATAAATTATATGGCAGAAACAATATTTTCAAAAATAATACGTAAAGAAATTCCTGCGGCAATAGTCTATGAATCAGATACTGTTTTGGCATTCAAAGACATAAATCCACAGGCGCCTGTTCACATTTTAATAATCCCGAAAGAGCCGATCGCTTATACTACAGAAATAGACGGGACAAAGCATGCGGCTTTACTCGGTGAGTTGTTTGACGTTGCTAATAAATTAGCCAGAGAACAAAACATTGATAAGAGCGGATTCCGGCTTGTAATAAATTGTGGCGATGATGGCGGTCAGGAAGTCCCCCACCTTCATATGCATTTACTCGGCGGCAGACATATGAAGTGGCCCCCTGGTTGATGCATCTCTAATTATCCACTGCCTCACTACTATCCCAAGACATCTCCTAGGCCACATTGAGGCCACTTAGTGGCCACCTACAGGCCAGATAGAAATTCGTTGAATTTGTTCAGATTCTTCCCTTTTTGATCACTCCCCACTTAAAATAAATTCACTAACAAACCACTAAACAATAAATAATATTTATTTAAAAGTCAAATAATGAACAATCCCTTACTAATTAATTTTCAAATTAAGCCGGGTTATCCTTGTCTATTTTAGCCAGGATTTTCAGAATAAGTTCATTCTGGTTTTCAAGGTGCGTAAGAATAACTTCAACTTCTTTTTCCGAACGTACATTCACTTCAAAATCTGCCTCAGCTCTTGTTTCGGCATGGCGTCCCTGCAAATTCTGACCAATCATAATTAAGGGCATCAGGAAAATCTGGATCATATTTGAAATAAAAAGCCATAGAACAAATGCAGGATAAGGATCAAACCGCATGCCCACCGGAGCCAGTGTGTTATATCCTAACCATACAATTGTCCAGACAAAAATAATAAGGAAGAACCCCATAGTTCCTACATGGTCTGTAACTACTACTGCAAATTTTTCCAGTGCAGTTAAGCTTTCTCTATGTTTTATGTTAACATTGCTGATTGGCTTGCGTAGTTTCTTTAATTCTTCATGAGCTGTTTTAAGGTCCTTAATGGCCATATATACTCCTGTTCCCAGGTTAAAAATTGTTTTTAGTATTTAATTATTTGAAAAATATTGATATAGAGTTCCTTTCCGTTTACGTTTTATCCTGTGAGTATCAAATCAAACTGCAAATTAATCTTAGAAAATTATAGAAACAAGAAGAATTTGTACCGGGTTGGTACTTGTTTTCCACTTAAAACTCAAATAAATTGAAAAAAGGACAGGATTATTTGAATTTGGTGTATGGTCAATTTTCATCCCATATTTCATAGAAGATTGTTATATTTAAATCTTATTCGTTTTCAATAATGAACTTTAATTGTATATAACAGAATAATTTATGATAAGATTCAATTTTCACATCAGCCGCAACTCCCGTAATAAATATAATATTGAAGAATCACTATTCTCGATTGAAGGGAAAGTAATTATTGCCAATTCCTACCAGGCACGTCTGTTTTCTGAAAAAATAAATGTTATTAGGAGAGCCGAAGGGAAATCGAACCAACAGGTCACTCCCGGACAGGTAAATGGACTTGGATTACTTCATGAAATATTTCACTTTATGATAAGATATTATGAAGAGAAAGAGAATCCCGGTGTGTTTACCCGGGGGATAACTTATCTGAAATCAAAGTTCGGTGAGAATCTTGATAAAGTGTTAATTGAGTTTGTAAATGAGTTCCCTCCTCTAGATGTTTATAAAAACAAAATTACTGCGGAAGAATATTTAAAGGGAACTACATCCACAAAATCAAATAAGGAAATCATCCTGGAAGAAATAATTCTTTTATCTATTGAGAACATTAACCCGGCTACAATCCAGCTAAAAGAACTTTACGATGATTCACCTCTTGCAAATAGAACTGCTTATAAAAATCTAATATCTGAAACAGAAAAGTTCTTTGAAAAGGAAAAGCCAATAGCTTCACTGCCTTTGATTACCTTTCTGAGAACACCTATTTTATCATCACCTGAAAGTATACTCGGCCAGTTTGACTATATCTTAAAACAATGGGGAGTTTATGTTTTTGATAAATTCGGTAAAAGATTGCTTTCAGGGAAAGATCTGATATTTGAAGATTCTAAATTATTCATGCACTTTGGCGGTGGTGAAAAAGGAACTCCCCCTGTACCTACGTATGAATTTGACTGGGAGTATTTCGAAAAACTTAAAGCTAAATTGGCTGCAGGCTTAAAACTCACAGATGATGAATCCCGTTTTTATAATGCAGAAACTGAACAGTTTACCGCAGATATAGACTGGATGCCTAAAGTGGTAATGATTGCAAAAAATGTTTATGTCTGGCTGTTTCAGCTTTCAAAAAAATACCAGCGTTCTATTACCCGGCTTGATGAGATACCAGATGAGGAACTGAATACTCTTGCACGGTGGAATTTTAATTCACTCTGGCTGATCGGTATATGGGAAAGAAGTAGTGCATCTAAAAAAATAAAAATCTTTACGGGTAACCCTGAAGCCGCTGCTTCAGCTTATTCTCTTTATGATTATGTGATTGCCTCAGAACTCGGGGGCGAAGTTGCTTTCCTGAATCTTAAACATCGCGCGTGGGAAAGAGGTATAAGACTGGCAAGCGATATGGTCCCAAACCACACAGGCATTTATTCCAAATGGGTTGTGGAGAAACCTGACTATTTTATTCAAACCAGCCAGCCGCCTTATCCTTCATACCAATTTAACGGACCGAATCTTTCTGATGATGAAAGAATACATGTAAGAATTGAAGATAAGTATTATTCCCGTTCCGATGCTGCTGTTGTCTTTCAACGTGTGGATACATGGAGCGGAGATGTTAGATATATTTACCATGGTAATGACGGGACTAATATGCCCTGGAATGATACCGCACAGCTCAACCTGCTTATTCCTGAAGTCCGGGAATCATTGATTCAAACAATTATGCACGTTGCAAAAAAAACCCCCATTATCAGGTTTGATGCGGCAATGACTCTTGCTAAAAAACATTTCCAGAGGCTCTGGTTCCCTGAACCCGGACTCGGAGGTGCTGTACCTTCAAGATCAGACCATTCTCTTACTATTCAAGAATTTAATAAAGCTTTTCCTGTTGAGTTTTGGCGTGAAGTTGTTGACCGGATAAACGCCGAAATGCCAAATACTCTTCTTCTTGCCGAAGCATTCTGGCTGATGGAAGGTTATTTTGTAAGAACACTCGGCATGCACCGCGTTTACAACAGCGCATTCATGCACATGCTTATGAAAGAGGAAAATGATAAATACAAACTCCTCATCAAAAACACCCTGGAATTTAATCCCGAAATACTTAAACGATATGTAAATTTCATGAGCAACCCGGATGAGGAAACTGCTGTAAACCAGTTCGGTAAGGGAGATAAGTTTTTCGGGGTTACAGTATTGATGTGCACACTCCCAGGTCTTCCCATGTTTGCACATGGACAGATTGAAGGATATTCTGAAAAATACGGTATGGAATACAAACGATCATATTATGATGAATTTATTGATGACTACCTTGTATGGCGACATGAAAAAGAAATCTTTCCGCTTTCACAGAAAAGATATATTTTCAGTCAGGTTTATAATTTTGAATTATATGATCTCATTGATGATTACGGGAATATAAATGATAATACTTTTGCATATTCAAATAATGTTGATAATGAAAGATCACTAATAATTTACAATAACTCTTTCATCTCATGCAAGGGAACAATAAACTATTCGGCAAATAAAATAAATTCATCAGGTAATCTCTCCACCAGGAAGCTTGGTGATGCATTGGGCATGAGAGGAGAGCCTAATTTTTATTATATATACCGCGATTATAGTACAAACCTGGAATATATCAGATCTGCTTATGATGTCTTTAATTCAGGACTTTATGTAGTCCTTGGCGGATACCAGTATAATGCTTTTCTTGAATTCAGGGAAGTTTATGACCATACAGGAGCTTATTATAAACTATGTAATTTCCTCAATGGACGCGGAGTTACTTCAATAGAAAATGCGAAGAATGAACTTCATCTGTCAGAAGTACATACTGCGCTGAGAAAACTCTTTTCACCTTATAATCTTCAAAAATTTGATTCACTTCTGACATCAGAGGAATTAGATAATAAAGAAGTTAAACAGATTTATTCTGATCTTGCCGGCGATATAAATTACTTTGTTAATGAGCTTAATAATATTAAACATACTCCTCTGGATAATAAAGAAATCGTTAATAAAGTTGAGGAAGATGTTAGTGCCTCCCGGATTTTCCTTGCTTCACTTAATGAAATTGACATGAGAAAGAATGTCCCTGCCTGGTTTATAGAAACTAAATCTACAGTAACAATTTTAGGTAATAACGGCAGTAGTGTTAATAGATATCTCCTTTTACCTTTAATAATTCTCAGGAATATTGCACATTATAAAACTGAGGATTTGCCCGGCTCTGGAAGTCTTTTTAACCGTTTAATGATGGACCGGATTCTTCAGGAAGTAATGGAAAACAAAGGTGTTCAGAACCCCGATCTTGGCAATATAATATTCCTTTCAAAGGCATTGGCAGAATCACACAATACCGGCTATCTTACTCCGTTTAATATGCTCAATAATATTGTATCCCACCAGAATACGGTTGAATATATTGGCCTCCATGAATTCCAGGGCATAAGATATTTTAATAAAGAAAATTTTAATTTGTATCTTGACTGGCAGTTTACTTTTGCAGGAATTGCTTCTGTTAAAACAGAATCTGAAAATGTTCCTGTTTCAAAAGTTAAAAGTATACAAATAAGTTTCGCGGAACAGATTAAGTCTTTATTCGAATTTTACAGCAGCATTAAAACCGCTTCAGAAAAAGCAGAGTACAAGTTTGATGTACTGCTTAAATCCTTTGAAGAAAAACCTGTTGTCCACGCAGCTTCAAAGAAAAATGACCTTAAAAAGATTTCTGTAGTTGAGAAAGAAAAAGTGAAAAAGAAAGCAGATGTTAAAAAAGCAACAACAGCAAAGAGTAAAAGTAAAACAAAACCTGCTGCCAAGAAAAAGAATAAATAGTTTATTGGTGTAATTAGGTTTTTATTCCGAAGAGGATCTATAATCTGCACCTTTTCCCCATTATTATCATCTAACCTATAATTATATAAGTACGGATTTATAGATTGCACCAATTAGAATAAATAGAGTAAATTTAAAGAAAAAATTAGGACAAAGGTATGAAAACACAGGAATTCAAAATTGATGGGATGTCATGCAGCCATTGTGTGATGGCTGTAAGGAAAGAATTAACACGGCTTGATAATGTAAAAGTAACTGATGTTCAAATTGGAAGTGCTAAAGTTGAATTTGACGAAAACAAGATTACATCAGACTCAATTGCAAAAGCTATCGAAGATGCCGGCTATAAAGTCATAAACTAATTCGAAATGGAAAAACTGGAAACATTGTCACTCCCTGTTGAAGGGATGACTTGTGCAAGCTGCGTTTTAAGAGTTGAAAAGGCCGTTAAGAAAATTGATGGAATCCAGGAAGTAAATGTTAACCTTGCTACAGAAAAAGTTACATTTAAATTCGATCGGTCCAAAGCAAATCTTGATGCTGTTTCCCGGGCTGTTGAAGATGCAGGATATAAATTACTTCTGCCGGCATCACCGGCAGAAGGTGTTCTCGCTGAATCATCATTTGAAAATGATCACTCCACACATTACCAGGAATTAAAGAACGATTTCATATTCAGTTTAATTCTTACTGTTCCTGTGATGATCATAAATATGATAAGTATGTCTAACTGGTTTATGAAATGGTCCCCACTTTCCATGGATTCAGTTGACAGAATCCTTTTCCTTGCAACTACATTAATTATGTTTATTCCGGGAAAAAGATTTTTCACTTCCGCCTGGAAATTATTGAAACATTTTGCTGCTGATATGAATACCCTTGTGGCAGTTGGGACAGGAACTGCATATATCTATAGCACAATTGCAGTCCTTTTCCCTCAGCTTTTATCTATTCAACAACCCTGGGAACATATTTACTTTGATACTGCAGCTGCTATAATAACTCTAATCCTTATGGGTAGATTACTGGAAGCAGGGGCAAAATCTAAAACCACTTCAGCAATTAAAAAACTTGTCGGCTTGCAGCCCAAAACTGCTACTGTAATAAGACAGTGTAAAGAATCAGATATTAAAATTGAAGATGTGCTTGATGGTGATTTAGTTATCGTTCGTCCGGGCGAAAGAATTCCTGTAGATGGTTTGATCACAGAAGGATCAACATCTATAGATGAATCAATGATCTCCGGTGAGAGCCTTCCGGTAGATAAATTCCCTGATAATAAAGTCACCGGCGGAACTGTAAATCTAAACGGCAGTATTACTTTCAGGGCAACCGCAGTCGGAAAGGATACAGTTATTGCTCAGATAATAAGGTATGTTGAAGAAGCACAAGGTTCAAAAGCGCCTATTCAAAAGCTCGCAGATAAAATTGCTTCTGTATTCGTACCTGTAGTTATTTCAATCGCCATAATTACATTTCTTGCCTGGTTCTTCGGGTTTGGAGTTCCATTCAATTCAGCCATGCTGAATTTTATTGCTGTTATGGTAATCGCCTGTCCGTGTGCATTAGGGCTTGCAACTCCAACTGCAATAATGGTTGGTACCGGTTTAGGGGCTGAAAACGGAATCCTTATAAGAAATGCCGAAAGTCTTGAATCAGCCTTTAAAATTAACACAGTAGTACTTGATAAAACCGGTACTATAACGACCGGTAAAACGAAAGTTGTTGACCTCCGTGTATTCAATGGATTCAACAAACCTGAGGTAATCGGACTTGCTGTCTCCATAGAGAATAGGTCTGAGCATCCCTTAGGTAAAGCTATTATCGAATATGCCAAAGGGATAACTATTTTACCCTCAAATATGCTTGAATTTAACTCTTATCCTGGTCTCGGTCTTACAGGTATTATAGATAATAAAAAAATCATCGTTGGCAATTTAAGAATTATGAATAAAATGGGGGTCCATGGTCATCCGGAAAAACTGATTGATGTTTCTGTTCCGGGAACTCCTGTATATGTTTCTGTGGAAAATGAAATAGCAGGTATTTTTTATATTTCAGATACAATAGGGGCTAATTCAAGGGAAGCAATAAAAAAACTTGGGGAAATGAACCTTAAAGTCTTTATGGTTACGGGCGATAATAAAGAAACTGCTAATATTATTGCAGAACAGGTTGGTATTAAAAATGTCTTATCTGAAGTTCTCCCTAATAATAAAGCAGCTATAATCAAAGAGCTGCAAGCTAAAGGGAATAAAGTAGCAATGGTAGGTGACGGGATAAATGACTCTCCCGCTTTAGCACAGGCAGATCTTGGCATCGCCATCGGGACGGGAACTGACATTGCCATAGAAACTGCAGATATCACTCTAATAAAGAATAACCTTCTGGGTATAGTTCAGGCAATAAATTTATCCAGGAGAACACTTAGAACTATTAAACAAAATCTTTTCTGGGCATTCATTTACAACGTAATTGGGATACCAATCGCTGCAATTGGTTTATTGAATCCAATGTTTGCTGCTGCAGCAATGGCTTTAAGCTCTGTAAGTGTAGTCTCCAATTCCCTCCGGTTAAAACGCGCAAAACTCTAATTAACTTGATTTTATAGTCAAACATTCTTATTCTTTCCCCTGAAAAATATTATTTCAGGAAAACTACCCCGTGCAAAAAAACTTATTCAGGGTTAAAAGACTGGATTCTATCTTAGCTGAAGAACGAGATTCCAAAGATAAACTTAAGCGTGTCTTGGGAGCATTCGACGTTATTATGCTTGGAATTGGCGCTATTATAGGAGCAGGGATATTTGCAACTATTGGCACAGCAGCTGCCGGAGATCTTGCTCGACCGGGAGCAGGGCCTGCTTTAATCATTTCATTCGTAATTACTGGAATTGCATGCGGATTTGCTGCTTTATGCTATGCTGAATTTGCCTCTATGGTCCCTATTTCCGGAAGTGCTTACACCTATTCTTATGCAACGCTTGGTGAATTAGTTGCCTGGATAATTGGATGGGACCTTATAATTGAATACGCAGTCGGAAATGTTGCTGTGGCAATAAGTTGGGCTAATTACTTCAAAACATTTGTATCTGGTTTTGGTATATTTTCCCCGGATTGGATAACAACTGATTACAGAACAGCAACTAAAATTCCGGGATTAATTGAGCATGCTCCCCATATTTTAGGTATCCCAATTGTTTTTAATATTCTCGCAATGGGAATTGTTGCGGCAATAACTATTCTTCTTGTTATTGGAATTAAAGAAAGTTCAAGGACAACAACAGTAATGGTTATTATTAAGCTTATTGTTCTGATAATCTTTATTATAGTTGGGTTTCAATATGTCAAACCGGCAAATTGGACTCCATTTGCTCCCAATGGATGGAAAGGCATACAGGCAGGAGCTGCAATCGTTTTCTTTGCCTACATCGGATTTGATGCCGTTTCAACTGTAGCCGAGGAGGTCAAAAATCCCAAAAGAGATCTTCCAATAGGAATAATCGGATCCCTAATCATTTGTACAATTTTCTATATAATTGTAGCTGCAGTTTTTACAGGCATTATTCCTTATAGAGACCTTGTAAAGACATTGTCAACTTCACAGGCTGAACCTCTGACTCTTGCCCTGCAATATGCCAATATTAAAACCTGGGGAAACTTTTTTGTTGGACTTATTGCTTTCGGATCAGTTATTGCACATACTGCCGTATTACTTGTTTTCCAAATGGGCCAGTCAAGAATTTTCTTCTCCATGTCTCGCGATGGTCTATTACCTAAAAGTTTCTCAAAGGTACATCCTAAATACCGGACTCCATATGTCACCACTATTTTAACCGGTTTTGCCGTTGGAATTACTTCTATGTTTACCAGCATCGATGAAATGGTTGATCTGACAAATATTGGTACCCTCTTTGCCTTTATTCTTGTGTGTCTCGGTATTATGATCCTAAGGAAAAAAGACCCGGGTCGGGAAAGAGGATTCAGAACTCCTTTTGTTCCTCTGGTTCCTTTGCTAGGTATTTTTTCATGTATGTATTTAATGATGGGGCTGCCTTGGATAACATGGGTCAGGTTTGGCGGTTGGCTGCTGATAGGACTTGTAATTTATCTCCTATATGGACGAAAAAAAAGCCGGCTGAACCCGGCTTCTAATCATTAATGCTGATGATCTCACATCTGCATTAAAAATATCCTCTCAAGCGAATCTACCATTTTCTCCCTGAAAATAGGCTTCGAAATAAAATCATTAAATCCTGTTACAATGAATTTTTCCTTGTCACCGGGCAGTACATACGCTGTTACAGCAATTATCGGTATTTTTTCATATGCCGGCATCTTATGTATAATCTTCAGAGCGTCAAGGCCGTTATACTCTCCCTGAAGGTTTATATCCATAACTATGAAATCAAATTGCCCGTTATCAAGCAATGGCAATGCCTCTTCAAAACTTACTGCATATTTGATTTCCTTAAGTTCTTTCATCTGTACTTTAAATAGGATCTGCGAATCAATCTGATCCTCAATATAAAGACAGGACATTTTGGAAAGATCAAGCTGTGAAGATTTATTTATAGGCTTAACTTCTTTAATGTCCTTTTCCAGGTCGAACATTTGATCTTCAAATTTAACAGGTTCTTCTATTATCGGGTCATTAAAGTCATATTTTTTTACAATTATTTTTGATGAAGGAACTTCTTCAAATCCTTCTTCAGTTATAGTCTTTGTCTTAGTCTTCTTTTTAGGCGATTCTATTATCCCCTCTTTAGTAATATCCTTTTTAATAATTTCCGGATCCTTTGGCGCTTCAGGTCTATTTTCCGTTACAGCAACAGGTACTTGTTCAGTTTCAATTTCCGGTTCTGGTTTAGGTTCAATGGTAATTTTTTCACCAGGATGGATATATGAGAACTTTAGTGGGAAAACAAAACCATAATCATTTTTATCACCAATATTCATAATCTCAAATTTACCATTTAATAAAGCAAACAATTGCTTTACCAGCTTTATTGTAAGCTTTGATGTTCCAAAATCTTTACCTGTTCCGTTCTGGAATAAAGACTTCAGGTTTTCCATCAGGTAATTTGACACGAATGAATAATTATCTCTTATTGCAATGACAAATTTCTCCTGGTCAGACTGATAAGCAGAAAAGTATATTTTTTTATCCTTTGTCATCTGTGTGGTTATGTTTAACAATAGTGAAACCAGATGTTGGAATTTCTGTTTGTCTGTCTCAAACCTTAACGATGAAGATATCTTCCCATAGGCAAAATCAACCCCGCGCGTAACAGACAAATCCTCAATATCTTTCTGTAGGAAATCAATAATCTCCGTGATACTGATATCCTCCGGTTTTAGATCATATTTTTCCTGTTTAATACTGGAGAATTCCATTATTGAATTCATGGTATTAAGAAGTGTAGTCCGGTTTTGAGTAATAATTTCTAATGCTTCTTTTTGTTGGGGAGTCAGATTTTGTGAACTATCAGTTAGTTCCTCAATAAAACCAATTATAACGTTAATAGGAGTAAGTATTTCGTGGAACATATTGGATAGGAAACTCGCATCCATTTCTTTATTAACAGGTGCTGTACCGGCCCCAACTGAAACAGGTTTCTCAATTTCCACTTCTTTAACTACTTCTTTAATAATAACCTGTTGTTCTATTTTTCCAATTATGATGAAAGATTCAACTTCCTTTTTATAATTTATAATAGGTGTAGCCGTGAGTTCGGTATTTATAAACAACCCGCTGGTTTCCTTTAATTCCATATTCAGTGATATGGGTTCTATCAGGTGAGACTGGAAAATTGAAGTGGTAACGGTTCCTCTGTCTTCATCCTTTACAAGTGTAACAAATGATCTGTTCTCTAAGTCAGTTTTCGACATTTTAAGTATATCAGATACTGCTCTATTAGTATAAGTTATAAAACCGGTACTGTCTGTTACAAATAAAAGATCCCCGGAATTATCATATACCGATTTATAAAGTTGGCTCTTTATATCTGATTCAAGTTTTTCGGTTACATCTTTTATAATATTAAAATGCGCATCCTTTTCCTGAAATTTGAACAGTATTTTACTTATCTCAACAAAAACAGATGAGCCATTTTTTCTTTTGTGCCTGTAAGGTCCGGTAAACTTGCCGAACTTATCCGCAGAATTTGAGGAATCAAGCAATGTCTGTATATCTTCAGGCGTATAAAGATCTGTAAGATCCATCTGTAGGAATTCTTCTTTCCGGTAACCATAAAGGTTTAATGCAGCTTGATTCACCTCAAGAAATCTTAAATTCTCGGTATCATATATGAATATTGGTTCGGGATTATTTTGGATCAGGATATCAAACATTCTTCCTCGTTTACTTATTAAATTTTCAAAATCATCTTTTGAGGAAACCTCTTGAAAAATAATTAAAATACCATCATGACGATCAATATTATTTAAATTTTTGCTTAAATATACATTAAAAGTATCATTAAATCTCTTCTCATCAAAAATTTTCCCTGAAAAAGTTGACTTTAGTTCGTTTTCATCACTTGATATAAAATTTCTGATTTGTGTTACAATTTCAATGGGGAATACTTTCTCAAAATCCATATTAAGTAGATATCCAGGTTCTTTTACTAACAGGGAGGTTAGCCTCTTATTTATCTGCCTGACTTCACCTTTCAAATCTATATATGCTGCACTATCCGGTAAGGAATCAACATTCAAAAAAGGTGCTGTTACTTTCTGAATTATCTTCCTTGTTATTCCGATAAATGCAATAAGATCATGCCCTGTATTAAATAAAGGAATCTTTATTGTTTCATATAATTTTTGATCCCCTTCTCCTTTAAAAGGAACGCCTTTAATAATAACAGCATTGCCTGACTCACTCATAAATTTGTTAATAGAATCAAACAATTTGCTCATCATAGGGGACAAGAATTTTGTACCCTGTTTCCCCTCCATTTGATTTACTTTAACACCAGTATATTTCGAAAGATTATAGTTCACTATTACATATTTCCCATGGATATCTTCAATCCAGAATATCTCTTCCAATTGATCAATTCTTTTTCTGAAAGATTCCTTCCCTATCAAGGAAAATGGGAAATTTTTCCTGACTTCTTCTATCTCTTTAATTATCTGCCCGCCTGATAAAATATCTTTTAGATCTCCATCTATAAAAGAAATATCACTTACATCGGCTGAAGTAATGATCTCATCTGTTTTTATTGATAAAAAAATAAAATATTCGTTTTCCTCTTTATAGGAGTTAAGAACGACCTCACCTCTTATTTCGCCCCCATGCCTCAGTTTCATATTTGTATACTGGACTAAAGATCCCGGAGATGAAAACAGTTTTTCGATCATTGAATTTAGTATCTCTGAGGAAGGATCGTCAAGTTGGTCAAAAATATTGCTGTTTGGCTGATGAAGATCCAGCAATAACCCGGCTTCTTTATTAAAAGATAATATATTCCCCACATTATCCATCACTATAAATGGATTTTTTATAATCTCGCTTAAAGACCCGAAAAGACTACTATTAATTTTATAATCTGAACTCATAATATTTTTATTCAGAAAAATAGATTTCTATCGCTATAGAGCAGTCCTTTTTCAAAATTCCTATTTTTGTTATTATTTAAGACTGGCGTATATACTCATTTCATTTGAATAATCTGAATACCTCATTCCGCTTACATCATATTTTCTAATTCTGTAATAATAAGTATTTGCGGATTGAACTGTTGTATCATCATATGTAGTTATCCACGATTCAAGCTGAACTATTTGTCCCCACGTTCCACCTGTACCTGTTTTCCTCTCAATTAAACAATAATCCGCCCAGGGTGTGTTATTTACGTTGTATTTCAAGGTTACCTTTCCAGCTGAAGGATTCGTAAGTGATGTCAAAACCGGAGGAACCAGCATATTATATGGAGTTGTAACAAAAACTTCATTTGACCAGGAGGAGTCTGAACCCGATACTGCTTTTATCCTGTACCAGTATTGCCCTCCCGGCACTAAACCGCTTAAACTGTCTGTATATGTATTAGTATTTCTGGAAACAATACCTACAACATCGTAATTTATATAATTGCTCTTCCTTTCAATCTTAAAATAGTTCTGTGCTGTACTATTAATCTGCCAATTCAGTTTAACTACTGTTGTATTGGTCGCTATAACTGAAATCAATGTTGGAGCAGGTAAATTTACTGAACCACCGACACCGATTGTATTTACTATATTACTAAAACTGGAATATCCATATTTATTTATTCCTCTGACTTTATAATAAAAAATAAGATTGGGGTCTACATTTTCATCATCAATATTATATGCCCCAGGAGTAACCGTTAGGTATAATGAAAAGTCAGAAGCCGAACTGGCCTTCCTCCATATCTCATGGGCAACTTGCCCTGATGAAGTATCTTCCCAGGAAATGTTATAAGAAGAAGGAGAAATCTTCAGTAACGAAACTCCAAAGGGTTGATAAGGAGGCGTTCTATCCTCAGAAACTAAAATATTACTGATCACTGGTCCCTCAATATATTTGCCATCTGCGTCATAATATTTCAACTGATAATTTATCCTTTTGTCTATCCAGGTTGAATCAAGTACTATACTTACTGCAGGTTTTGCACCGCTGGCATTAGGGATGAAATTCTTAACAAATACACCATTTATGTAAATTTCAAGCAATTTAAAACCCTGATCAATCGTAACATCATATATTACATCCTGACCTTTGTAACTTATGGTATCGTTGGCCAGTGGTTTATAAACGGCAATATTTATTGTCCCGTTTCCTGCGTTCGTAGGGTTGCTTATTGAATCGGCACACCCGTATAACAGTACCATTGTAAAAACAGACACAAACACAGCTACAATAATTTTTTTATTCATTTTAATTCCGGTTTGTTATACAGAATTAGTAATTCTTTCTTTTCACTAAACTTTAGTTTTATCATAATCTAAGTAATATGTACGTGACTCGGATGATTTAAGATCACTAATAAACAGGTTAACTGTTTTAGCCCCTTTTTCATGCTCCATCTTGGCAGTCTTTGTTCCAATAATTTCAGTGCTAATTGAAACCTGGTCGGCATTCTCATTCAGGTCAACCTGAATAACAAGCTGGTCCATTGTCTGAACTCCCGGATTGGAAACTGTTACTGCTACTCTTCTCTCACCTCTCTTATCTACTCTGATTTCAACATAATTCTTCTTTGCATACCAGTTCGCTATCTCTGCTGCAGTGGTTATCCAGAAATTCTTCTTCTTTAGGTCTTGTATAACTTGTTTTACTACATTTACATTTTCAGGCTTACACTGATATTCAGGATGAACTTTCATTATATATAATCCACCTTCAAATAAAATTCTGTCTACATCCTCCTGATATGTGTAAAATTGGAATTCAGGAAGTGTAAGACCGAAATCTCTTATCACTTCATAATCATCCCGTGAAGTTTTAGTCATGGAAAGTATCCTGTTCTCGCCCCTGATAATTGTCTTGGGAACAGATCTGTCAGTAAGAGAATCAGTCATAATATATTTGTACTTAGCATCTATGGCTCCAAGAACAGAATTCTGGTCAAATAACCCATAATACGGATAACATCCGGTTACAGTAGATTTAGTCATGGCTTCAAGTTCACTCTTTGCATTCCTTAGTTTTTCAACCTGGGTATCATAATCATTTAAATGATTAATAGTATCGTTAATAGAAGAAAGATAACCCAGATCAACTAATGAAGCAATCTCTCCATATTTTGCTGCATTCTGTATGATGTACTTATTCTGGTCTGCTTTTGTAAGATCACAAAAAAATGTAGCCTTAACTCTTTCTGATCCGAGAACTTTTAAAAGGTTGGTAATATTATCAGCATTTTCAGATATTACAGGAGCTATTACAGCTGCTGCATCATACCCGGTGGGCCATTCCTTAATTGTTGCTATAGGACCATAATTTAACCAGGTTATACAGTTCCTGAATAATCTATCGAAATAAATATAGTCTTCCTGCGCTCCTATAACAGAATTGATTTCAAACCCCATCCATACAAATCTCCCTTTCCCATATGTTCCGTATACTATACCTGCACTCTTTTTAATTTCCTCTCTTACAAGTCCTGATTCAAGACGATAATTATACCAAAAGCTTGCCTGAGTCGTTCGGGGATCCAGAACTTCAACCGAAATCGGACGATCCCATGTAGCTACTTTTAGTGGATATCCTGTTGGAATGTTTGCTGTTATCGCCAATCCTCCGCGTAATGTGTGTATTCTTGTATTTTCACTGGATTCAATTTCTTTCGAAAATTTCAGACCGAATACTTCTGAAAAGAATTCCCATCCACGCCATTTACCATTGGCTGAATATGATGCTGTTCCGCTGGTTGCAAATATACTTCCACCGTTATCAACATATTTCTTCAATTGGGTTAATTCCAGATCGCTTAATGATTTTGATCCCGGAAGCACTATTATATCATATCCAAAATGTTTACCACGCTCTACGGTTTCATCGGATATTATATCATATTTCATTTTAGAGGTTCCAAGGAATTTCTCCCAGGTGGTTACGTTGTCATTAAGCCAGGAACTTCCCTGAGGCAGCATGTTTTCAGTATACTTTGAATAAAGTATACCGATTTTTGCATCTCCTCCCATCACTACCCCGCGGATCAGTTTCGAATCCGGGAACAGTGAAGCAGTATTAAACTTTCCGAATACTCCTCGGAGAATGAATAAATAAGTAAGAACTGAGCCTAATAATATTATAAGTCCGAAAAATACAATAAGGCCCTGGTTTACTCTGCCTCGTTTGTAAGCACTTATTTCCACTTTAATGCTCCGGAAGTCTTATCTTCCTTTGATGGTGAAACATATCCTTCAGATGTATACTTAAGGAATTTAGTATCTGTCTTTGACTGTGGATAATTCTTTACATCATTGTATCCTGGTTCAGCATACTGCTTGGGCTGCGTAGTGTATTGCGGACCCATTTGAGCTCTCTGCATTATCGGCTGCTGAACATATACTGGCCTCTGTTGATACACTGGCACTGGTTGTGGCTCAATATATATAGGTTGAGGTGCTATTTTATGTTCGGGCTGTTGGATCTCTGCCTGCATTTCAGCCGGTGTTAACAGCTCAGCTCTTATTGTCGAGGGTACAGGTGCTGAAGCCTGTTGTCCTTTGGCTTCCCTTACTTTGTAAAGTATGTATGCCCCGATAGCAAGCAAAAAAGTGCTGATCGTTGCTACAAGGATAATTGTTGATAGTATCGGTATTAGTTCCATTGAAACCTCTTAGTAATTTATCTTATCATTTTTAATATTTTATATATTTAATTATCATTTAATTTTCTGTTACGCCTTCGCTGTTCCTAGTCTTTCTAATTTTCCCCATGTCATTCTGATTCCGAGGAATTCTTCGACTGTCGACATTGCTTTGCATATGTCAATTACAAGTATAAAGAACATTCTGTAAACTAAAGCGTACCAAACAAGCCTGAATTCTTCTTTTTCTACTGCCACACAGTATAAGGCTGTTATTAAATCTAAAAGTGCTAATCCGGCCCACCAGAAAAAAATCAATGATGTAAAACCGAATGCCAAAGCCGCAACTATAAAGAATAGATTTGCCATTATATTCATTACCGGCCATATTAGACCTTCATAGAACATTATCCAAAGCGTTATTGTGTCACCGAAATTTATAGTAGGATTAACCATTAATTTTTTATGTTTCCTGATTGACTGGAGTATCCCTCTCGTCCATCTGTATCTCTGTTTAAGTAACTGCTGTAGTTTTGCCGGAGCTTCAGTAAATGATATTGAATTCGGCTCATAATAAATCTTCCAACCGTTAGCAAGTATCTTTAGGGTCAGATCTGCATCTTCTGCAAATGTATCACTTGAATAATAACCTGCTTCCTCAACTGCTTTTTTCCTGAATAAACCAAGTGGTCCGGGAATTATATTGACTAACCTTACAAAACTTTGAGCACTACGTGCCATATTAAGACCTTCAATATATTCCAGGGCCTGAAGATCTGTGTAAAATTTTCCACGGTTTATAACTTTTACATTACCTGCTACAGCTCCTATCTCAGGATTTACAAAATGCCTTACTGCTAACCTTACTGAATCCGGTGAAAGCTGTGAATCACCATCCATACATAATACAATTTCAGCCTTGGAATATCTTATTCCTGCATTTAACGCTCTTGACTTCCCGCCATTCGGCTTGTCAATTAAAGATACCTTTATGTCTGAATATCTTCCTTTTTGGTATCCTACAAGCTGCGCAGCCACTTCTTTCGTTTTGTCTGTTGAACCATCATTAACAACTATTATTTCATAATTTGAATAGTTTAACTCAAGAAGAGATTTGATTGAATCAGCAACAACTTTTTCTTCATTATAAACAGGAACTATTATAGAAACAAATGGATAAAAACCTGTCGATGATTTAAATGTGTATTCGTTAATATAAAGATATGCCAGTAATAAAATTCCAAAATACCTGATAAGCAGCACAAATAGAAATATTACTAAAGATACTATTGTCGCATATTCTATAAGAGATTTTAAACTAAGTACTGTCGATGGTAAAGTATATATTATAACAAAAATCAGTACTAATGACATTAACCCACTTGTTAAAATCCTTTTTAAATACTTTCCTTCTTTTTCAGGCTCAGAAACCTTTGGTTCCCGGTTGTCAAGTATCAATGTACTTCTTTTAATTTCCTGGTTTGTATTCATGATTTTATTAATTCTTTTTTTAATTAAAAGTCAACTTTAATGCCATTAGTTATAACCCTATTTCATTAAAAAACAGCGGTTTTCTTATTTCATCATAAGATATTTTAGCTATATTCGTCTCATAATAAGACAATGACGGATGTGCATTTTTTAATGGATAATCCATCAGAAACTCCAATATGCTGAAATGTAAACAGATACATAATTATAATTAGCATCAAAACGATATGAACTGCCAAGTGAAACTCTTCCCTGTATAAGAAATGCTGATATTGGATTGTACACTGCCTCCGCATAGGCTTCTCTAATAACAAAATCAGAAGCTGGTATATATCCAAGCCGTCCGCCTATATCAACTTTTACAGGTTTACCTTCAATCACCTTCCATTCTGCAAATAAACTGTGAGATTGATAATTTTGAGGTGAATAATATGCCCAGCTTGTATATGCAAAATTTTGGTATTCAAATTCGTATCCGATCATTGTTGATTTGTAAAACTCTTTGCCAATCTTTGCCTGGAATTGATTAGCAGAATTACCATCTGTAACTGTTAAATATGTAAAGTATCCTGATATCCTAACTCCCGATTTACTCTGCCAGTATCCTACAAATTTGAAAATATCTGCGTTGCTGTCAAATGAAAGGAATGGAGAAAATAGTATAATTCTTGCATCATTGGTTTCATATGATCCGTAAAGCAATAATGTTTCCGGGTCTTCATATTTCAAAATAATGTCGTTAATTTTTTTACTTTCAAGTGTATTGGATCTGACCGTTCCGAATCCTGTTGATCCGGAAATAAAATCTGAAAACCTGAAATATAGGTCACCTTTAAATGTAGTAAACCTGTTTCCACTTAGATCTGAGGAAATAGATGTTCTTGAAAATGTAGCTCCAATTGAAAGAAATAAATTTAAACCCAATAGTATACTGCCTCCTCCGCTTGATAATTCAAATCCATGATTATCATGGTAATATGTAAAGTTGGGTGATAAAGCTATTCTGCCGAATCCACCTACTAAACCCGCCCAGCCCGTCGCTGGCAGCCATTGATACCTTAAATTAAGTGCTGTCGTTTGTGTAGAATCTAATATCATTGTTGAGTCTTTTATATGAGAATTCATTCCATTTAAGACTTCCCTGGCTTTCCCATATTCATGCATCTGAAGATATGAGTCGGTAAGATACAAATTAACATAAAAATCAGTAGGCTTTTTATCGGCAAGTCTTGAAAATTCCTCAAGAGCTTTTGTTGAGTCACCCATATACCGATAAAGCTTTGCACGCTCAATGTCTACATCCAGATCATAATTTTTGCTTAATATCCCGTCATAAATTGAAATCGCCTTATCATACTTTTTAGCGTTTGTTTTTACATAAGCATATTCAAGTAGAATGGCTTTATCAGGGTTATCAAGCTTGCTTATTATTTCATCATATTTAACTTCAGCCCCTTGGAAATCTCCGGCTTCCATAAGTTTGGCCACTTCACCACGCTCTTTGTATAAATCCCTTTCACCTTGAGTTTGTTTCCATGAATTAAGGAAATTTCCGCTGGCTTCAACTTCTTTACTATTCGGATCTATCTTTTGTGCTGAACGTAAATAGTCTTCCGCCGCAGGGAAATTACTTTTACCTGCATTAAGATAAACCATGGCTACCAGACCAGATAAATTATTAGGATCATTCTTAAGTAATTTTTCCAGGTCATTTATTGCATTGTCTATCTCTTCCGGTTTTGAGTTAATTACATTCCAACCTACTAACCTGTCATTGAATAACCTATAATCTTTATTGTTTGGATCATATTTCATTAATATTGCAGATTGGTTAAATGCTTCATCCCATTTATAGCTGCCGGCGGAAAGCTTGGCAAGTGTAAAACGGACATCAAGGTCATCTCCTTCTTTTACATTAACAAGATATTTTTTCAAAACATCTACTGCGTTGTCAAAGTCATATAAGTGGGTATAACCTTCTGCTAATTTGACCGCAGATTCCTTGTCACTATTATTTTTATTGAATTTTTCTACATAAACATTTACATATTCTTTATATATGCTGTCTCTAATCTGGTTTACTTCGTCGAATTTAGTTTTATACCTTTCCTCAGAAGTCATCCCTTCTGTCTTCTGCAGCAAGAGCAATTGATTATAGGCTTCTTCTATCCTTTTATATTTAATCAGTTCATCAATAAGCGTATATCTTGTATCATTATCTTCTGGTTTGTTTTTCAATATCCTGTAATACCTGTCTATTGGAAATTCTGGTTTTCCTCCACGCAGACCTTTGCCATAACGATATGAGGTGTCATTAACAGTATAGATATAACCATTCCCTTTGGCCTGGTCCAACCCATCCATTGCTTCCTTGAAATAAGGTTTTATTGCAAGTGCTTTTTCAAAAGCGTCAATTGCATTTTTAGTTTTACCAAGCCATAACTCAAAATAACCATACCTTGACCATAGTCTCTGGTCTGTTGGATACTTTTCGGTATATCTTTTTAATATCGGTTCCCCTTTCTGAATGTGATTATTCTTGGCAAGTATTTCTGTATATCGTATTATTTCATCAGGTGAAGCTTCCTCTAATGCAAGATATTTATCATACCATTCCTCTGCGGTCAGCCATTCCCCCAGATTTTTATATGATTTGCCAATTTCAAGATAATTAATTGGCTGCTTCGGATTAATGGCAATTTCTCTTTTATGTCCTTCAATTTTATTATATAATAGTTTGTACCAGGCATCTGTTGTTCTTGAAAGATTTTGGTTTATTTCTTTATCGTTTGGCTTTAATTTACGGGCAGAACGGAAATCATATACAGCCATTTCATATTGATTTCTTTTCTCATTACATATTCCTCGCAGGTTATAGCCATCAGCTTCCTGTGGATGAGCAGAAATATAACGGTTGAGCAGATCTATTGCTTCGCCATATCTGCCCGCTTTCATCTCTGCCTGCGCTTCAAATTTTAAAGCATCTGGCTTACTCTGCGAATATAAGGGCAAAGCTATTAGGATAAATAAATATAATGCCGCTTTAATGAATATACTTTTCATCTTATTTTTAAATTGGTTCACTAAATATCTTTGAATCAGTTTTTGTTTCAGATGATACATTACCCGGGAATTCCAACACTAATCCTTCTCTTCCTTCAACTTTATATAGAGCAGTGAATTTCCCTTCATTATGCCCAATATTTGGAATAATAGTAATTTCCCCTTGAGGGAAACCTTCATTTTCCATTTTGGACAAATAAATAACCCCTGTTGAACATGATACCAAAACACTAACGATGGCCTCAGATGAATCAGATGCTGGCTCGCGTACTATAAAAAGACTTGTTATGCCGTCATCTTCAATAGTTTCAATTAATTTCTGGTAGGTGTCTCTTAAGAATTGAGTATCATTAAATCCTATTAATGACGTAATTTCATCAAAAACTATCCTTTTAGGTTTAAATTCTTCAACAATTTTAACAATATCACCCAGGAATTCTGCTAAATAACTATCGTTTGAAGTATACTCATTAGTCGCCTCAGGGAAAGCAACTTTCACTACGATAATCAGGTTCTTGCCCATGTAATATTCAAGATCAATATCCAATGAGGCAGCAAGAATCATCAAATCTTTGGGCCTCACACTTGAGAAATACAGACATACTTGTTTTTGCTTTGCACACTCTATTGCATATTGCAATGCCAAAAGGCTCCGACCTGATTTCCTGGGACCAATTAAAAGATATGAACTATTATTGTAAACTCCACCCCATTTTTCATCTATCAAGGGAATGCCGGATGGCTGAATATTTAATCTGTTCATAATTCTACTCACTTTTTCCAAATATATGACTAAAACTATGCCGGATTATTTTATCCCTATTATTACCATATTTTTACTATCATTCTTAATTTAGTGAGACAATATTTTTATGATTGTCTTATATTGTTACATACCATATTATTCTTTTTCTTTTAATGTGCTCAATATCTATTCAACATTAATTTTTCAGAAAAAGGTGGCAAAATACATCAGTTTTTGGTATTAATTAATAGAGGCTTGCTTTTTATTTGTACCTGCATTATACATCCCCCCTAAAATTAATAAACTACTAGAACGGCTCTGGAACGCCTTTGCAACGCCTTTTCCACTCATCCATCATTATCCGTTCTTATCGCACCTTGAACCCCTTGCGGGAGAAAATTTTAAAATAAAAACGGTCACGGATAATTCCGTGACCGTTTTTTTTATTATTTTTTTAACTATAAATGAGAGTTATTTAATATTCAAAATCGCTTCAGTAAGCATGTCGGCTATCTGCTTTCCGCCTGCATCTGAAAAATGTGAAAAGTCCTTACGCCCCAAACCCTGATTTACCCATTCATTCATTGAATTCTCGCCGCCCATTGCTTCCAGACAGTTCCAAAATGCAATGCCGGTCTGCTGTGCTATTATTTTCTGTTCATTTAATACAAGCAGAACAGATGGATCGGTTACAAATTTTGTCCCTTTCTTAATCGCTTTATCGCTTACACTTACTAATAAGAATGACGCATCCGGGAAAATCTGCTTAAGATTATTGATAACCTTAATCATTTTATTCCTGTACCAGGTATAATTCGTCTGCTCAGGGGATGCTATATTCAATCCGTAATTTAATATGATCAATTTATAATTTAGCATCTTATGAAAATCAGTAAGAAGATTTTTGGGTATGTCATCAATTGAAACTCCGGAGTTCCCTCTTATTGGGAAATTATCAACATAAACTCCGTTACCACTTTCCAGGCTGCATCCGAAAAAGTTCATGTCGTTGCATCCATTAAACTGAAACTTTACTGAGGTTGCATCAAAAGGAGCATTAATGGTTGATTCCATTACTTCCGTTCCTGGATTTAATTTTAGGCTCTGCATTCCTCCATTATTCAATGAATATGTTGCCTTGCAATTACCGTTTGCGTCATTATAAAACAACCTTATGGTCCTGAAGGTTTTGCTTGAATACTTAACATTGGTCCCTTCATACTTAACCCAGCTGTTTCCTTTGGATTTAGCATCTGTGCCAGCTATACCTAATGGCCAGTTTTTAAGGTTTCGCGTAAATAACGATGCCCATTCCCAGTCTGCATCGTTAAATGTATGCTTTGTTGTAACTTTTGTTGAAATGTCATCAGAACAAATTGACTGGAATCCTGCACCTTCTCCACCGAATTTTTTCTGTAAATCTTCTCTAATATCACATGTTATAATGTCTCCCCAGTTTATCGAATCTCCGAAATGTGCAACTCTGATCTTCTGCGATTTGGCATCATTTAAAGCATTAAGAAACTTCTTCATTTGGTTTGTATCACCTGTAATTGGAACTTTTTTCCCCACTGGTGCATTGGGATTAACTGCTCCTCTCATTACAGATGTGAACATAAATAGAAATGATAGAAAAACTGCAGTAATTAAAGTTGGCATTCTCCTTATAATCATCAGATTGGCTCCTAAATTTATTTTCTTAAAGTCTATGTATAAAACTAATATTTTTTCCAATTAAAGACCAGACAGGTTTTTTACGCCATATTATTTGTATCAGTATCCCTTAATAACAAATCATTCTGAAATGTTAAAATATTGCCAGATAAGCAGCAATATACCCGGCTAAAAAATCATAACTCGATGTATATCTGAATGAACTGGCTGCAGTTATCCTGCCTTTTATTGTTAAGATCTGTACTGGATTATATGTTACCTCTCCATATATTTCTCTTAATATAAAATCGTTTGCTGGTACATATCCTATTTTTCCACCAATAGTCATCGATATCCCCTGGTCTTTGTAAACCTTCCAATCTGCCCAAATACTATGTGAATCATAATTTTGTGGTGAATAATATAGAGTCGAAGTTCTTGAATAGTTTACCCAATAATATTCATAACCAATTATTATGCTTTCATTTACTGATTTACCAGCCCTTATCTGAAAGTCGTTTCCTGCACTATTATCATCCTTTACATCTATATAACTGAACCATCCTGAAAACACAAAACCATTGGACAAATTATAATTTCCATTGATTCTCAAAACACTTGCATAGATATTTGAATTCATCAAATAAGGAGAATACAGAAGTACTCTTGCATCATTTTTCTCATAAGTAACACCCAGTCCAAAAACATCTTTCTTTTCGTAACGGGCATTTAACTGTAATGCGTTTTTCTGAGAATTGTATAACGTCCTGGTTGTTCCTATCCCGACAGATGTTGTAAAACCTGCATCACTGAAAAATAAATGCCCCAGAAACGATGTCAGATTCCGTCCATAGCTTATAGCAGTAGGATTATATGAAAGGTTGTACCTTAAATACGTTGCCCCTATTGAAAGATGGGTTATAAGCCCGGTTTCAATTCTTCCGCCATAACTTGTAAATGTGAAATTCTGATTATCTGTATAAATTGATGCAATAGGTGCAAGCGCAATGTAACCTAATATTGAACCTCCGTATGATCCGAAATCTGTAGACAGATAATTCAATCTTGACTGGAATACATTTAATTGACTCGAATCATAAGTTACCTGGTTATTCGTATTTGCTTCTATTAACGATTGATAAAGATTTGCTGCATCGTCATTTTTTTTCATCTTTTCATAAGTATCGCCAAGATAATAATTTACATTATAATCATAAGGATTCTGATTCTTAAGTGCACGTAATTCTTCCAGGGCTTTTGCTGTATCACCTGTACCAACATAATTAATTGCTCTCAGTGAGGAAACTTCAAAATCAGGCCCCAATAATAAAGCTTTGTCATATAATTTTATTGCAGTTTCATATCTTTTCGCGGCGGTATTATATGCTGCACCCTCAAGAAGAAGATTCTTCTCAGGATTATCCTGTTTTGCCAATATCTCATCATATTTGTCTGCGGCTGCATTAAAATTCCCTTCATCATAAAACTTACCGGCAACTCCCCTCATATCCAGGGTTTCTCTTTCATTCACAACAAGCGATCTTGTGTTGATATAATTCTCCACCGCTTCTACATCCTTTGCATCAGGACTGACTTTTTTAGCTTTATTCAAATATTCTGTTGCTTCAGGTATATGCCCTTTCCCTGCATATAGGTAGCACATGCTCAAAAGAGCTGGTAAATTATTCGGGTCGTCTTTCAAAACATCATTTAATAATCCTTTGGCCCTTTCTACTTCATCCGGTTTTGCATCAAGGATATTCCATCCGACTAATTGCGCGTTGAATAATTCGTATGCTTTATTTTTAGGATCATATTTCATCAGTATGGCCATCTGATTAAAAGAATTATCCCACTTGTAACTCCAGCCATAATATTTTGCCAGTTTAAATCTGAGATCTAGATCCTCATTCTCTTTTACTGTTGCAAGATATTTTTCAAGTACATCCGTAGCATTGTCAAAATCATATAGATTTTCATAACTGTTTGCCAGTTTTACTGCTGCTTCCCTGTCATTATTATTTTTCTGGAATCTATCCCCATAGACGGTTATTGTTGATTTAAACAGACTGTCTTTATAATTGTTAATATAATTAAGTTTTTCTTTGAATCTATCTGTGTTTGCAACATCCTCTTTACTCTGAAGAATAGCCAACTGTTGAGATGTCTCATAATACCTTTCATGTTTCAATAATTCGTCTATTAAAGCAAATCTGGTTTCGTTATCATCTGGTTTGTTTTTTAATACCCTGTAATATTTATCTATAGCATATTCCTGAGGCTTCTGACCTTTAGGTAATTTCCCGTATCTGTATGAAGTATCGTTGACTGTATAAATATATCCTTTCCCTTTTGCTTCATCCAGTCCATCCATTGCTTCCTTAAAATACGGCTTAAGTGCAAGAGACTGTTCAAATGCATAAATGGCATTTTTATTTTTTCCAAGCCATAATTCAAAATATCCATATCTTGACCATAATCTTTGGTCAGTGGGAAACTTTTCAGTATATCTCTTTAATATCGGTTCCCCTTTCTGAATATGATTGTTCTTAGCCAGTATTTCCGTATATCTGATAATCTCATCAGGAGAAGCTTCCTCCATCGTCAAATATTTATCATACCATTGCTCGGCAGTTAACCATTCCCCCAAGTTCTTATAAGATTTACCTATTTCAAGATAATTTAGAGCTACTTTTGGGAAAAGCGCAATCTCTCTTTTGTGTCCTTCAATTTTGTTATATAGTAATTTATACCATGCATCGGTAGTTCTTGCCAGGTTCTGGTTTATTTCAGCGTTCTTCGGCAGCAATTTCCTTGCTGACCTGAAATCATAAACCGCCATTTCATATTGTGCTCTCTTCTCATTACATAATCCACGTAGATTATACCCTTCTGCTTCCTGTGGATGGGCTGAAATGTAACGATTCAGAAGATCAATAGCCTCCCCATATCTTCCTACCTGCATTTCTTTTATTGCTTCTGTTTTCAAAGCATCTGACTGACCCTGGCCTATAATTACCCGGGGAGAAAACATTAAAAAGAAGATTACTGCTGTTATAGTTTTCTTTATCATTTTTATTAATTAAATACCAAATTTATTATTTACCTGAGGTTCATCTGTTGCAAGATGTTCAAAAAGATCACTTGCATTTTGAATGTTCTCATCAACCTTAATTGCGTAAACCGAGATAAATGGTACTACAGATTTTATAAAATTTGGATCTGAATTTGAAAGGTTACTTTTTATTTTTGATATTAGATTTAATATACTCTTCTGGTTTTCTTCTCTTGTAACTAATACGATTATTTTGTTTTCAAGCAGACAAATCTTATCCTTTTTGTCTGTCGCCAGCCTTATTGCATTCTGAAGCTGGGATATTGTCATTAGCCCTTTTCTCCCTGCTTCATTGTCTAACCGGAATGAAATTAATGTAAATACCTGCCCGGTACTTTTATAAAGAGCTATCTGGTTGTTCAGAATAAGATTAAAGTCATTATAATTGTAAAAATTAGAATAAGAAAATGCCTCATCAGGTGCATCAATATCAGCTAATGATTTGTATTTTCTCAACTTTATTGAAGTTTCTGTAGCTTTTAAAATTGGTTGCGTTATTGCTGGCTGGCTTTCAGTAGTTACTCCTTTATATGGTTCAATTATATATTGTGCATTGAATTTACCCTGCGTATGACCAATATTAGGTGTAATTATCATTTGCCCGCTGGGAGTTCGGTTTTCATTGTTATCGTCTTTTTTAAGATATACTATTCCCGTTGCAAATGAAGTTAACATATTTACTATCGTTTCTGCACCGGGTGTTGCAGGATCTCCTATTACAAAAAGACTTGTTATGCCGTGTTCTTCAATTTCTTCCGTTGTTCTTATAAATGTATCCTTTAATAAACTCAGATTATTAAATCCAATAAAAGGTGTTAATTCATCAAATACAATTTTGGCTGGCTGATACTGATCTACTACCGTAATAATGTCATTTAAGTATTCCGCTAAAAAATAATCAGGGTCAGGTACATTGTACAAATCTGTAGGCGGGGCCACCCTTACAACTATTATAAGATTCTGATTCATATACTGCTGCAGATCAAAATCAATTGACGCGGCTTGTATCATCAGGTCCTTTGGACGCATACTTGTGAAAAAGAGACAAACTTCCTTTTGTTTGGCGCTTTCTAACGCATACTGAAGTCCCAGTAGAGTCCTGCCGGTTTTATGGGCTCCTATAAGCATATATGTGCCGCCTCTGTAAAATCCTCCCCATGCAGAATCGACCAATGAAATCCCTGTTGGCAATAGTTGTATTTTCTTTTTCATGACCTTAACTTATTTTTTTTAATTAATGGCCAAAAACTATGCCGGAAGCTGTTGTTACCCTATGTATCTAAAAGTAAATTATTCGGTGAGTTAATTAGAGACATACCTTCATTTGCTGTCTTATAATGACACAATCCCCCCTAAACTCTTGTAAACCCTCGTTTGTTGGTTTTCGGCGTGTCACCCCTGCAAAAGCAGGGACCCCTGAACGCATATTGCCATCCCCCTCTAAAGCGCTTGTTAAACGATGTCGTGTCATTCTGAAGGAGCAGAGTCCAGATGAATCGGGAAAGAATCTCATTCCTTTAATCTGGGTTAGTTTCACTCACCTGTTCGAATAATATCCATAGACAAAAACAGCTGTGGCGTTCCCGCTGATGGTAGGCTCATTTGTTATGTAATCATTCCGGTCATCATAATATTTCACAGAGTCAGTATTGAAAAAATCATACTTGCTGTTAGTCCTGTCTATTTTGAAATCCTTTAATACACTCATAGGCGCAGGCCCTGCTGATAGTCCTCCCGGAAGATAACCGTTATGAAAATACGCTACCTGGGAATGAAGATTTCTTACCGATTCTTTCCCAATATTATATATAAAACTCAATCCCCAGGGATTCCTGCCAAGTATATAATCTCTTTGAAAAACTGCCAATGAATCAAATTCATTGCTGTGCGTAAGACCTTTATATAATATAGCTTGTAATGCAACTCCAAGAAAGGAGTTGGTCGAACCCCAGGTAAATGCTAATCCCTCCATAAATGGTGACTTGTTTTTATTAGCATTGAAAGCTGCCAGGTTATTATATATATAGTCTTTAAAACGGCTGTTTACTTTTGCAATTCTATAGTGTGCGAGCGAATTTATATCCCCCCAACTCCACCAATAGTCTGAGTTGGCACTATCAGCATATAATTCAGCATCCTTCAGATAATCCTCTTTTTTTGTTGTATTATAGAGTTCTATTGCACCAAGTGCCAGTTTACCCCAGAAACTTTTATCCTGGTAAAATCCTGAGTTTGTGTTTTCTATATCAACCACCTTATTCCGCATGGAATATATGTTTTCTGCCGCTTCAAGACATTTACCGGAAAACTCATTATTATGAAATTTCTCAGCCCAGACCCTTGAGGCCAAAGACATTACGGCACAATATATTCCTATCTGGTTTTTGCCAATACCCACAAAACCAGGACGGTCATACTGAAGAGTATCATTTTCAGGTAATCTCCAGCCCACTTCATGATCTTTTAAATCCTGAACCTGTGTAACAAGTTTATATTTTTCAAAATTACACCTGAGGAGCCAATCAAGCCCTACCTTTGCTTCAGCCAGTACGTCAGGTACATTATCTTTATCTTCATCAAATCCAAATTTATTATTATCAAATTCATATGAAAAAATGAGCAGGTACGTTGTGTACGCGGTTGTAGAAAGAAATTTTATATAATCCCCTGCATCATGCCAGCCTCCGGTTACATCTACTCCGGTTGTCTTCTCTCCCCCTATTAATCTTGATACATCCGATAAATGACAAGGTTTATGTAATAAGGGGTTGGTAGGTCCACATCTCTGCACTTTGAAAAAAAGCATCAGCGAATCAACTACACGATTAAAAACATTGTTACCAATTTCAAATGGTGCTGATTTATTACCATCAGCAATAATCTCATATTTACCCGCTTTCTTAAGACTACTAAAATCAATTATATAACAATTCTTAAATTTATCATAAGTGTAAGAACTGTCATTTATTTCATCCTGAAATACTTCTTTCCCCCCCGGATAACTTACAATTGAAAATTTTTTACTAAATAACGGAGTCTGTGAAAAGATAACCGCTGATTTCAGATCACCGGGTAAATAGCCAACCTGACTTGCTCTTATATATACAGGATTGGGATTAACTGCCGCATGACATCCGAATGAAAAGAATACAAAACTTAGAATAAATAAATTTCGGAATTTAGTCAGCATATTTCATCTGTAGGAATTGTTTAATTGTAATTTTCTAATGAACGGGTGCTGCTTGCATTTCCGCAGCACCTTTAAAATCACATTGTTATAATAACCCCATATTAGAAAAAAATCAAACCTAAATTAAAGATTATTTCCCCTTATTAGGAAAATCTGTACCTATAATTTTATCCCAAACAGGCGAACTTACACCATACCCCTTTTGGGGATCCTGATAATGATGCTTCATATGATGGTTTTTTAAGGCAAGCCAGATCTTTGAATGCATGTTGAAATGATGCACGGCATAATGAGTCATATCATAAAACAAATAACCTGTTAGAAATCCCGGCATAAATGAAGCAACTTTTTCTGCCCCGAATATTACAAGGAAAAGAAAATAAAATAGTAACGCAAGTGGAAGACTTACTGACGGAGGCATAACAAGTCGTCTGGAATCACTTGGATAATCATGATGAACACCATGAAAAATATAATGAATCCTCTCCCCCAGATGTGAATTCGGTCTGTAATGAAAAATAAACCGGTGCAGCATATATTCAGTCAAAGTCCAGACAATCAACCCCAATAGTACCATCGATGCTATCGTAATGAAATCTGACTCAAAAACAAATATTGCCCTGTAAAGGAAAACTAAAATAATCGGTATAAAAATAAACAAAGGAACGCTGAAATGAACCTTCGACATTGCTTCGAGCAGATCATTATCGAACATTCTTACAGTTTCATCTTTATTGGAAACAAAATTCTTTGCCATAATAATTACCTGATAAATTTTTGCAAAATAAGTATTAACTGCATTTACAATTAAACAACTTTCTGAATAACTAAATGTGATTTGAAATCACAACCACGCAATAAGTCATAATTATTAAATTTATTATATAATCCGAAGTTACTTACAATATAATTCTAATACTCATTCCGGGAATGTAATAAGACAATGCAGAGTTATTCCTTATAATTCAACACCCTGTTCTGAGTAAGATTTTAAGCCCTTTTTTGGTCATCGAAAATGAGAATTGTACCTGAGACCTATGCTATATCACTTGCTGCATTCATTAAAAGATTAATGCCGTTTATCTGCTGCGTACTATTTATAAGAAAAAACACTGAATCTGCAACTTCCTCGGTTGTCAATACTCTCTTCAGGGGATGGGAATTTACCATCTCTTCCACTACCCTTTCATCAGTGTCATCAGTAAAAGCTGTCTGCATAAACGAAGGGGAAATACAATTTGATGTAATATTAAATGCTGCGTTTTCATTTGCCCATGATTTGCTCAATGAAGCAATATATGATTTGGCAGCAACATATTCAGAATAACCCGCCGGAGGTTTATTTACAATAGATGAAGTTAATATCGTAACTATTTTACCGAATCTCTTTTTCCTGAACCGTGATATTAATTCCTGCGTAATCTTTATTAATGGTACAACATTAAACATAAAACCATCAATGAAATCCTGATAATCTATTTTCTGATAATGCTTCTTTATTATTTTTGTTGCCCAGGCATTATTTACAAGTATATCAAGATTAAATTCATCAAACTTCGCAATCAAAGCATCTATTTCTTTCTCATCACGAAAGTTACATTTAATCCCTTTTGTATTATGGAACTCCTTTTCAATCGTATCCTTGTCTTGAATATCAAAAGGGTATGTAAAATAAACAAAGTTATCTGCATTACTTGCCAGTTTCTTTGTTATTGAAGCTCCAAGACCTGAAGATCCTCCTGTAACTAATATGTTCATGGCATTAACCCTATCTGAATTTTCCCGCGCGCTATTTTTATCATGTTCTGATTCATAAAGTAATATTTGAATTCAATAGTATTTACAGACTCAAATATCTCCTCAATCTCCGCTATTAAAGTTAGTTTGTCATTCTCATATACTGGTCGTAAAAATTTAATTTCCTGCGTCTGTATAAGTACATCCTTCGTTGGTAAACACTCTCCTATAAAATATGAGAGAAAGCCATTAAGGATATTTCCGTGCATTACCTTTCCGGTAAACCCTTTCCCCTTTGCAAATTCTTCGTTAGTATGAAGTGGATTAAGGTCCTTAAACAAAGACTTAAATCCTTCATATATATCAGTGCTGACAGTGAATGACTGTGTAAACTTGTCGCCTTTATTCATAATATTATAGTTCGTTATTTAACTGGTTCTTCTACTGCAGCTTTAATTTTTATAAATGTCGGATATTCTTTAAATGATCCTACCTCAAGTTTCCAAAGACTTGTATCCGCTTTTTCTTCCGAAAATCCTAAATCACTGTAATGATTCTTAACCATCCCATTCTTGGCGGTTGGTAAATATTCTCCGATAATCTCTTTAAAACCATTCTTTCTTGCTTGCTCCACAATCTGGTTAAGGACAAACTTTTCCATCCCTCTCTTCAATACCCTGCAGCTCATTATCCATGTGTCCACAAATAATGCTTCACCTTGTTTCTTTAAAATAATCAGACTTATCAATCCATAATCACCATATTTGTCTTCAAGAGTAAAATCGATTGTTATATAATCATCGGAATTTGTAATGTTTGTAACCTCTTCTTCTGAATAACGTACAGTACGAAGATTGAACTGATTCGATCTTTGTGTTAACTGGCTTACTCTTGGAATGCTGAATTTATTGAATGGTTTTACATCTGAAATCATATTAAGACTGCCGAGAAACTCATCTTCATTTACAAATTGCTGCTGAACAATAGCTCTCTGTGCTTCCTCCTGGTATTGCTGCGTACGCTGCTCATCTTCCTCAGTATATGAAGCGGTCTCAAATAAATTACATGACCTTAGGTAATTCACATATTCAGCAGGATCTTCTGGAAGATCTGGTACCGTTATTTCCGGTATATGAGTCTTTACCATGTTTCTTTCAAATGGATTGTCATCAAGGAAAACCATTGAATCAAATCCTATATTTAGTATACTCTGAATGTATTTTATGTTCTGGGCCTTGTTCTCCCAGTTTGCAACAAATATTGCAATATCTGCAAGCTTCAATACCATATCGGGATGTTTTTCAAATGGTTCTTTTGCTATATGTTCTGTATTCTTGCTGCAGACTGCAAGAATTATCCCTCTCTGTTTTAACTGCTTTAAATATAACTGAAGTGCAGTGAATGCTTTACCTATTCCCAACTCTCCAATCTGAATATTCTCAACTCCGTCATCACCTATAATTCCTCCCCATAATGTATTGTCAAGATCAAGTATTACGCACTTTTTCATCAAGCCTGCAATAGCAAGTATTATATCAACAGTATTCTTTGCTATTATTGGTAGGAAATCAAAACTGAAAATAATCTCGGTTGATATTGTTATTTTCGGGTCAGTGCAGAATGCTTGCCCGTATGTGTTATGAAGTGATGCTGCATCGTTAACAAACAAATTCTTGTACTTCTGCGAAAGGTTCATCAATTCATAATTGATTTTCCTTATCTGATACAGAAATGAATAAGAAGTTTTATTGGAATAATTCCCGAATACATAATCATTTAGTTCCACATAATTGAAATAAATAACCTTACATTTATTATTCCTTGTTATAGTTTCATACATATTTGCAATTGCTTCAATATGCTTTTCCGCAAAATTCATTTTATCCTGGCTTCCCAGTTTATAAAACTTCTTCATCAGTTTTTCTGCTGAATTATAGATGATTACATATTCTGACTTGGTTTCGTAGAATTCCGAGTCCTTATCATAAACCTGTAAATCCACCTGGTCATAATCAGCTTCGTACATTTCAAAATTATAACCGACTTCGTATCCGTATCCTCTTACAGCCTGAACAAGTAATTGGGTTGCTGAATCACCAAGTACTGCTACTTTCACTTTTTTTAACTTTGAATAGTCTTTCTTTAGATTTTTTTTAAGATCATTAAAGTTCATGGCATTGTACCTTATTAAAATTGAAAATAAAGGAATGGCTGCAAAGCTGCAAACCGGAATTGAATCACTACCCATATAACTACAACCAGCAAGGCAACCCTTCCTGGTAAAGAAGAATTTATTACTATTTGTTTGGCCTTTTCTTTTATACTCTCCGGTAGGAACTGAACAATAAACCCACCTAGAATAAGACCAATTATAAGTCTGTACCCGTTTATAAATTGTATAAACACTTCACCATGGAAGAAACTAAATATCTGCTTCAATATAGCACCGGTTACTGTAAGACTTGGAGATCTGAAAACAACAAATGCAAATACAATAAGCTGGAATGTTATGAACCATTGAATGAATTTTACAACTTTGGAATTGACAAGCCCAGTCTTCTTATAGAACTTCGCCCTTATCTTCTTTGTAAATACCGAAGTTCCCATGTAAACTCCGTGTAATGCACCGAACGCAATATAGGTCCAGCTTGGTCCATGCCATAAACCAATAATTGTAAAGGTGATAAACAAAGCCAA
>Ga0182027_10001041_pt1 | contig 46901 bp, 33 predicted proteins | sample 712E1DmetaG_FD_121300 | JGI IMG/M metagenome (GOLD analysis project Ga0182027, IMG submission 121300) | Permafrost microbial communities from Stordalen Mire, Sweden - 712E1D metaG (Illumina Assembly) | ecosystem: Environmental > Terrestrial > Soil > Wetlands > Permafrost | place: Sweden...
AATATGTTGATAATTAAAGTCAAAGGATTATAATTTTTTTACGATCCCGTCGATAAGGCCGTATTGGGCAGCCTCCTCGGCCGACATAAAGTAGTCGCGATCGGTGTCTTCTTCGATCTTTTTAAGCGGCTGACCCGAATGATCGGCCAGGATCTTGTTGAGCTGTTCCCGCACCTTGAGCATTTCTTCCGCCTGAATATTTATTTCCGACGCGGGGCCGAAAAAATTTCCCGAAATGAGAGGCTGATGGATCATGATCCGCGCGTTTACCCAACTCTGACGTTTTCCCTTTGCCCCGGCGCACAACACCACGGCGCCCATGCTCGCGGCCAAACCCATGCACACAGTCTTGATATCCGACTTGGCATACTGCATGGCATCGTAAATGGCGAGACCTGAGCTTATCATGCCTCCGGGACTATTGATAAACAGGGTGATGTCTTCATTGTTCTGTGCGTCAAAATAAATGATCTTCTGCACCACCAATGCGGCGGACTCGTCGTTGATTTCGCCCCACAGAAATATCTCCCGGCGTTTGAGCATCTGATCTTCAATGTCGCTGCCGACGACCATTTTCCTGAGTTCTTCGGAAATGGAATTTCCTTTTGCGTTTATCACAATGGGGCTCCTTGCTGCTTTACTTTTATGAATGAATGCCGATGCGGCATTCGGCAACGCCGCCCGGCAGGTCTTTGATTTCGATGCCCATGCCCAGCAGTTCCTTGCGTATCTCATCGGCGGCGGGAAAATCCTTGTTCGCACGCGCCTGCGTGCGGCGGGCCGCCATCTCCACAATCTTGTCGACCAGCGCGTCATCCGGCGCCGTAAGCGAAACGAGCCTCAGCCGCACGCCGCTTCGTTCCAGATCCGACACATGCTCCTGGGGTCTATCGTCGGTGAGAAGACCCAGTCCCAGAACCGCATCGGCCCGTTCCATTGCCGCATACTTTGCTTCCGCGGCGACCGCCGGATCTTTGAGTAAACTCCATACGTGCGCGCAGGCCACCGGCATGTTCATATCGTCGCACAGAGCTTCGAAAAACGGGGCGAGGACAGCGTCGACCGACTCGGCCGAGACGGCGCCCGGCGTCAAAGGCCGCTTCGTTTCCGAAAGCGCAAGCTTCTTCAAATTCGCGAGTCCCTGCCCCGCGGCCTTGAGGCCGTCCCACGAGAACATCAGCGGGCTGCGGTAATGCGCGGAATAGCAGAACATGCGGAAAGCGAGGGGCGAAATGCCCGCCTCTTTGACGGAATCAAGCGTGAGAAAATCGCCGGACGACTTGGCCATTTTGCCCTTGTCGAGCACCAGGAATTCCCCGTGCAGCCAGTACCGCGCAAAGGGATTGCCCGTTGCCGCCTCCGACTGCGCTATCTCGTTGGTGTGATGCACGCGAACGTGGTCCATGCCTCCGCAGTGAATGTCGAGCGGCTGCGGGCAATAGGCAAGCGACATTGCGCTGCACTCAATATGCCAGCCCGGGAATCCCTTGCCCCACGGGCTGTCCCATTCCATTTGCCGCTGCTTGCCTTTAGGGGAAAACTTCCACAGCGCGAAATCGGTGACGCTGCGCTTGTCCCCCATGTCGACACGGCTGCCCGCCTGAAGATTTTCGATGTCGAGCCGGGCGAACTCCGCATAGCGGGGAAACTTCGTTGTGTCGAAGTATATGCCGTCGCCGGTCTTGTATGTAAAGCCTTTCTTCTCCAGCGTTTTCACCATCGCGATCATCTGGGCGATGTGGTCGGTTGCCTTGGGCCAGAGATCGGCGTCGAGGATGTTGAGATCCTTGATATTCTGCTTGAAAACCTTTGTGTAATAGTCGGCGATCTGCCACACCGTCTTGCCCTCGCGGTGCGCGCCTTTTTCCATCTTGTCTTCGCCCGAATCAGCGTCCGATGTAAGGTGACCGACGTCGGTTATGTTGACAACATGCTTTACCCTGTATCCCAGCGCAAGCAGCAGGCGCTTGAGCACGTCTTCAAATATGTAGGTGCGAAGGTTGCCGATGTGCGCGTAGTTGTACACCGTGGGACCGCAGCAATACATGGACACGGGGTCGTGCGCGGGCACGAACTCCTCTTTGCTGCGCGAGGCGGTATTGTATAAAAAGAGCTTTCGGTTCATACAAGAGTCTAAGGTCGAAAGTTTAAAGGTCTAAGGTCGTATGTCTAACGTCCAGCTTCTCGCTACTCGATTCCCGCTTCTCTTTTTTCAGAATTCGAGTTTCACTTTCCCGCTTCCCGCCACAACCTTGCCGACGACCCTGGGTTCGAATTTCGCAATAGCCTTGGAGCGCAACACCTTGTTCGCATCCGAAGGTTTTACCGCAAGCACCATGCCGATGCCCATGTTAAAAGTACGGTACATTTCGTGGTTCTTGACCTGCCCCTGCTTCTGCATCCACAAGAAGATCGCGTCCGGGGTCCAGGTTCTGCAATCGATCGCCGCGTCGCATTTCGGAGGAAGAATCCTATCCACATTGTCGGTAAAACCGCCGCCCGTGATGTGCGCGCACCCGCGAATAAGTTCCTGTTTCATAAGCGAAAGCACCGGGCTGTAGGGCCGATGAGGCCTCAAAAGCTCTTCGCCGAACGTTCGCCCTGTCTCCGGGAAAATGTCGAAATACGTCTTCTTTGCAACGTCCTTGACAATCTTGCGGGCCAGGCTGTACCCGTTGGTATGAAGACCGTTGGACCGCAGGCCGATAAGGATATCGCCTTTTCTGATTTTGCTTCCGTCAATCACGTCCTTCTCGTCCACGACACCCACGATTGTTCCGGCAATGTCGTACTCCCCCGCCTGGTACATGCCCGGCATTTCGGCGGTTTCGCCGCCGATAAGGACGCAGCCCGCATCCTTGCAGGCCTTGGTGAGGCCGGTAAGGACCTTCACAAAAACGTCGGGATCGAGCTTCCCCGTCGCAATATAGTCCAGAAAGTAAAGCGGCCTGGCTCCAAGCACCAGAATATCGTTGATGCAGTGGTTTACAATGTCCATGCCCACGGTGTGGTGAATGCCGGTCTCGGCCGCGATCTTGAGCTTGGTGCCCACCCCGTCCACCGAGGAAACGAGTATGGGTTTCTTGTAGCTCCGCAGCGATGCAATGGAAAACATGCCGCCGAAGTGGCCAAATTTCCCCACGACATTCTTGTTGAATGTTGCTTCAACGAGCTTTCCGATGCGCTTGCGCGCAGCGTTCCAAACAGGAATATTAACGCCCGCGTCGGCATAGCTGAGGGAGGTTGTTGGCATAATGGGTTCTCTGGTCCGTGAAATTGTTGAACAAAGGCCCGGGTTCCGCCTTCATCGATCAATCGTAAATTTGCTGGGGGCAAAAACGGAAAAACACGAGACAGCGTTACCCCGGGATTTACGGGCTCGCCCTACCGCGGGGTCATTGCAAGGCGCTTTAAAATAACTTGGGCAAGAATGGAAGTCAATGGCAAGAACACGCCTATTCCATATAATATGACGCCGACGCCGAACGCTTCGGCCGGTCATGTTTGTAGAGCAGAGAGTGGGAAACCACTCCTCAGCGCCAACGCACCTATCGCCCCGACCAAAAACGTGCCACGTAGACGCCGGCCCGAACAAGCCGCACTCCGTCGCATCGCCCTTGTGCGCCGGTAAGAGATTGGCGCGCAATCAACTTTCCCGCAGGATCGAAAATGTCAACATGCGACGCCCCGGCCTCCGAAGGTGGAATCGCAAATGCCTCCCCTCCCAATTTCACAAAGAACAAGCCGGACCGCGGTGGCACATTGGCGCGCGGTCGCGAGCCGCTGAATTGCGAGGTTTCGGTTATAACGTTAGTCGTATCGCAACCCCACACGCTCACTTCAGCCAAGCTCAGGGTATTTCTTTCGCGCAATTGAACTCGGACAAATCTTCCTGCGATGCCGCCGCGAAAATGGTATACGCTGGGAGTGCCCATACTGCCGCGCTCATAGGCACAGGTTTCCCAGTTTGTTCCGTCGGTGCCGAATTTTACGTCGAAGTTTGTTTGACAGCGGGAAAGGGAATCGGTGCGATTGAATAACGACACGCTGTCGATAATGCATTGGACGCCCATGTCAACCTGCCACCATGCCATGGAATCGACGTTGGTTTGACAAATGCTATTTGACGTAATCGACCCGGCAGTGTCTCCGTCAACGGCCCTTGAGGCATTGAGATTTGCATAGGTGCTCGATTGTATCGCGGTTTTGTTCAAGGCGAGGTTGGTACTGCTTCGGCTCTTTCTGCCCACTTCGCACAGTGCATTGAAAAGGAACATGTGCGAGGAATCGGCGAACCCGCCCGGGCAATGCGCCCCCGGAGTTCCGACAAGCGTTCCGCTCAATATTCCCAGATGCGTGAGCCGTGCCGAAATCGGCGTAATGCCGTAAAACAGCCAGTAGGGCCCCCAATGCTCCGACGGCGTCCCCGTGTCGGTTGGCACGCCCCATCCGTCGGGCGTTGATTGATATCCGCAATACGGAACGCTCCCTTGTTCAATCCAGCTCGTATCGAGCATTGCGCCGGAGTTTCCCGCCGAGGCGCAAACCTTGGAGCTTACTCCCGGCGTCCCGTCGTTTCCCTCGATTCCCCCAAAGATATTCGTGTCTACAACGGAAGGGATCTTGGAGGGCCTGTCCATGAAGGCAACATTGAGGGCTATAAATGCGCCCGACGAACATCCCTGAATCGCTATTCGCGACGTGTCGATTCTGTAGGTTGACGCATGCGCACGAAGGTACCTGATGCAGGCGCGGGCATCCTGGGCGGTAACGACAAATCCGGCCGGCCAGATTCTGTGCGCGGCGTCGTTTTCGGTTCCCCATTTTCGATAATCCGGGCACACCGCGACGTATCCGTACATGGCGTAGGTGGTTGCGTCTCCTGCCTGTCCGGAACGATCGCCGCCTGTAAAGCCGCCGCCGTACATGCACACGATGCACGGCCGTGAAGCGCAGGTGTCGCCGGCCGGCTCATATTCGTCGAAGTAAAGGTCGGTGAGGGTGTTGTTGTTAAGCGGGTTGGTGTTCGAGCCGTATTTGATTGTCTTGTTTACGGTAACAGTGCCGAAAACTCTATTGACAAATCGGCCAGACGGAGATGCGCTCATGTAAGCGTAGGAAGGGAACATCGCAACGGCGATAATTCCAAGTACGAGGTGGACAGGAAAAGAATATTGCCGATTGGTAAATGTCATGCCGGTCTGCTCCATCATAAAATTATAGAAGTTCATCCCGCCCTATTCTGTCCCCAACAAGCTAAACACAAATCAAAATAGCTTCTTAAGAAACCGTTCCCGGCAGTTTTACAACAAGCCAATTGATTCATTTATATATTGCGATTGCGCGTTTGCCAACTGCCGACCTGGAAGCTGCCATGGTGCTGCTATGAACTTGAGGAACGGCCGCGATCGGCGGCCTTGGCCGAATAAGACACAAAAAGCGTTGATACGGAGATCAACGACGTCACGGCCTGTACTGGCGAAATAAGTATGGTTAAATACATAAATATATCAACGATTAAATAAAGTAAAAGGTTCACCTCTATTTTGCCACCTCCTCGGTCATAAATTAGAGCCTATCACGTTAACAGGCTCATAACCTAGCTGTTTGCAGAAGGTTTTTGTTTCTGGAGGATGCATGAACTTTAAATGGTTGTTTACAATTGTGGTTGTTGTCCATTGCGCCCAATTCACTGTTGATGCGGCGGAAATTTACGTTTCTCCAACCGGCAAAGATGCGAGCGACGGGACGCTGGCCGCACCACTGGCAACACTTGCCGCGGCCCGCGACAAGGCGGATATTCTCAAAATCGGCAACACGCCGGTTACCGTCTACCTTCGCGGCGGCACATATTATCTGGATACGCCTGTTGTTTTTGGTCCCCCGAATTCCGGTTCACAATCCGCGCCGATTATTTACAAGGCCTTCGGATCCGAAATTCCGGTTGTGAGTGGCGGAATCAAGCTGCCCGATTCGCTTCTCTGGAAAGTAAGCACCGGTCAAATAATGGTTGCCACCATTTCACCCGGCCTCAAGGTAGACCAGCTCTTTCTAAACGGGAAACGGCAGATACTGGCCCGTTACCCTAATTTTGATTCCACCACCGTAATTCTCGACGGCTACGCCGCCGACTGCATCAGCCATTCCCGTGTTGCTCGATGGGCCAATCCGGCCGAAGGACCAGGATATGTGCGTGCGCTGCATCCAAACCTCTGGGGCGGAAATTCATTTACCATCACCGGCAAGGTGGGCACGGATTCCGTTACGCTCAAATGGTCGGGCGACAACAACAACGGCAGCGATATGCACGCAACCTACCGGATGGTCGAAAACATTTTTGAAGAGTTGGACGCGCCCGGAGAATGGTTTTACAGAAAGTCAACTGGCCAGCTTTTCTTCTACCCGCCGTTGGGAACCAACTTGAGCGCGTCGAGAATAGAGCTGGCATCGCAGGACGAACTCATACGCATTGTGGGCAATGCAACGACAAAAGTTTCTTACCTTACTTTGAGCGGCATCACCTTTACGCAAACGTACCGCACATTGTTCAGCAAGCCCTACGAGGCAATTTTGCGTAGCGATTGGCATATTGCGCGAACCGGCTGCATCTACACGGAAAATTCCGACAATATCAGGGTGGAAAACTGCCTGTTCGACCAGATCGGCGGAAATGGCATCTTCATGAGCGGCTACAACTGGTACAACGTTGTGTACAATAATGCGTTTGTTGACGCAGGCGCATCGTGCGTCAATCTCGACGGACTCATGAGCGCGGTACGGTGTCCGTTCTTGTGGTCTACGGCCACCGCCTGCAACGACAGAACTCCAGGACCGCTCACCTCCGACTTCCCTGCATATTGTACCGTGGAAAACAACAGCATGAATCATTTCGGAAGATTCGAAAAACAAACGGCCGGCGTCGACATGACCATTGCTCAATACGACACGGTTCGCCATAATACCATTCACGATTGCCCGCGCGCTGCCATCAATATAGGCAGCGGCTGCTTTGCGGGCCACGAAGTTTCGTACAACTGGGTTTATAATTCCGTCCTCGAAACATCCGACCACGGCCCGTTTAATTCGTGGGGACGCGATCGCAATCTGGATTTTCAGAGCGATACGTCGGCCACGCAGCTGGATGCCGTAAAGACGACGGTAATTCACAACAACCGCTGGGAAGTGAGGCAGGGATTGTTCGGACTCGATCTTGACGATCAGTCGTCAAACTATCTGCTGTACAACAATTTGCTGCTGGGAAGCGGTCTTAAAGTGCAATGGAGCAGGCACAATACGTGGACAAACAACATCCTTGCCTACGGGGCAAATACGACCATAACCGGCGTGTGGTGGGGTTCAAACGATTACCTTGCCCGAAACATCTTTACAAGCGGACAACCGTACTGGTGCAACTTTTTCTCGCCCATTACCAACCCTAACTTCGTTGCCGACACCATCAGCAGTCATATCCGGATGCTCGACTCGAATGTTATTTCCTCCGGCGCCGGGAACGTATCCACGGAAGCGGGAAGCGTTACCTGGGCGAACTGGCATGCTGCCGGGCTCGATGTTCATTCTGTTGCCGGTGATCCCCTGTTTACGGATACGACAAAAGTATTTCCCAACTACAAGCCCAGAGGGGATTTTACCGTTAAGTCGGGCTCACCGGCATTGATGCTCGGGTTCAAGAACTTTCCCATGGATTCGTTTGGCGTGATGCCGGTAGCGGCGGTTGCAACGCTCAACCCGGCAAAGTACGGTGCTGCATTCTCAAAAGGCGGGTGTGGTACTATTCTGTTTCGTGAAGGGAAACTTTTTGTTTCGCATGACGGAAAATATCATGTACGTCTCACAACTGCGGCCGGAAGAGTTGTTAAGAGCTTTTCAGGTTGCGGAAATTCGAGTTTTGAAATTGGTCCTGCCACTCTCGGCAACGGAATCTATTTCGCAACAATTCGCAGCGCGCAGGGCGCTGTAACCAGGAAGATTTTGGTGAACTAATACGAATTTGAGCATGGGTGTCATCGCGAGTCCTTCGACAACCTCAGGATAAACTCCGCGTGGCGATCTCATACGGTCGAGATTGCTTCGTCGTGGACTCCTCGCAATGACATACGGTCGACTTGAACGCAAATGAGTATAAGGAGGAATCCATGAAGTACGTATCGAAAAAGGCAATGAGGCAATTTTCGCTGCCAGGCATCGTCTTTGTGGTTGCGTTTCTTTCGGCCGCTCCTGTACGTGCTGCGAGCGGCGCCGGAGATGTCGTAGGAAAAGTAACCGTAGGCTATCAGGGATGGTTTGCCTGCACGGGCGACGGCGCACCGATAAACGGATGGTGGCATTGGGCCAACAACTGGGGCTCTCCGCCGTCTCCTACAAATCAAGGAATCAAAAGCTGGCCCGACATGCGGGAATACGACAAAAGTTATCAAACCGCATACGCGAACCTCGGCAACGGCCAGGGCGCAAAGCTGTTTTCATCCTTCGATCAATCGACGGTAAATACACAGTTCGGGTGGATGCACCAATACGGAATAGACTGCGCCGCGCTGCAGCGATTTAATCCGGTAGGCGGAGAAGGCCCGACGCGGGATTCGATGGCTGCAAAAGTTCGCATCGCAGCGGAAGCCAACAGCGTCAAGTTTTACATCATGTACGACGCAACGGGCTGGACCAGTATGCAAACGCAAATGAAAACAGACTGGACAAACAAGATGTCGGCGCTTGCGTCGTCTTCGATGTACGCAAAACAGAACGGCAAACCGGTTGTGTGCATTTGGGGGTTCGGGTTCAACGATTCCAATCATCCGTGGGATTCCGCCACCTGCATCGACGTTGTCAACTGGTTCAAGGCCCAAGGCTGCTATGTTATCGGCGGCGTGCCGCGCGAATGGCGCACCGGAACCGGGGGTTCGAGACCTGGATTTCTGGGCGTCTACCACGCGTTCAACATGCTGTCGCCCTGGCTAATCGGCGCTTTCAGCGACGCAAACGGCGCTAACGGAATCTATTCAAATTTTATTGTGCCCGACCAGGCCGATTGCAATGCCAACGGTGTTGACTATCAGCCCTGCGTTCTTCCCGGCGACAACTCTTTGCGCCAGCGCACGCACGGCAACCTTATGTGGTTGGAATTCTACAATGCAATAAAGGCCGGTTGTCAGGGGATTTACATTTCCATGTTCGACGAGTTCAACGAAGGAAACCAGATTGCCAAAACTGCTGCCGACGCAACCGCCATCCCAACGGGAACCACGTTTATTAGTTTGAGCGACGAAGACGGCACCGCGTGTTCGTCGGATTACTATCTTCGGCTCACCGGCGACGGCGGCAAAATGCTTAAGGGGCAAATTGCGCTTACCTCTGTTCGCCCGACACAACCTGTCGCCTCTGCCGGAGTGTTGTCTTCGGATTATGAATCAACGTTCGAAACAAGATGCACGTTCGATGTGATTGCGAGTAAGTATGGCGCCATTATCCGATATTCGACGCCCCTTGACAATAGCGCAATAGACGTGAATGTTGCGACAAGTTCCGGCAGAGTCGTTCGGCACTTGCACGAGGCCGGCATTGCATCGGGACAACATTCGATGCAATGGAATGCAGGCCCGGAAGCGTGCGGGTTGTACATTGTTACCATGGCGCTTTCGGGAAGCCGAAGCCAAGACCATGTGGTGAGAAACGGGAAAATTGTTTTGCTGAAACGCTAACGCGCGAGGGCTCTTTTCCATTCAGTTAACGGGGGGTTGAAAATTCTTCCTATTGTCCCGCATCCCTCGTGACCGTGTAGGTGATGTAAGCCGTACCGCCCACGTAACAAAAACCGGTGGTTCCGCAGGGCGGGCACACGATGACAAGGGTCCCGATCATCTTGAACGAAGTTCCGTTCCACGGCGTAAAGGAAATCGCGGACGTGGTGGAACACCCGTTGGCATCGACGCCGTCCACCTGACTCAAGAATGAGTTTATGTTGCTCAAAAGACTCTGGGAAAATGACGGACCGCCCGTATTCGTGTCCGCGAAACTCGGGAGATTGTAGGTGGTACCATCGACACTTGTCAACACGACATCGGCCGTATACATGCCCGTAGGAATGCCCGTGGGGAAACTGTCTGGCGACGTGGTGCCGCCCCCGTTTCTCCCCGTCTGGACAATTGCGAACTCTTTGCCCGCGACAAACAGCGAACCGGTCCTGGGATCGGTGCTTGCGTTCGGCTGCACCGAAAAGTCCACGGTGCCGCTGCCGGTGTTGCTGCCGCTCGACGTCACCGTTATCCAGTCCACATTGTCGACTTCAGCCGTCCATGCGCAGCCGCTTCCGGCGGTCACGGTCACGCTGCCGCTGCCGCCGGCAGAATCGAAGGACCGGCCTGTGGGGAAAATCGAATCGGTGCAGGTGACGCCGGTTCCATTCTTCACCGCAATGCCGACGTCCTTGATCACGTCCTGGTTGCACTCGAGCTTCTCGTGCTCCTCATTGAAGTAAAACGCCGCAGGGCCCGGCAGGCCCAAGCCGTTGCCCGCCGCGCTGGTGCTCGGCGTGTAGGTGTCGTTGGCCTGGCCGTTAAACAGCCAATTGTCAAGATTCGGATTCATGGTGTTCTTCGTTCCCGCCACCCTGATGAAGTTCGGCGGATTCGGGCCGGAAACAACCTGGTTGATGACTGCGCTGCCCTTCGACAGATCATTAATGAAGCCGTTGGTCAAACCGGCCTTGACAAGATCCTGCAGTGTCGTCAGGTTTGTGGGAAATCCAACCTGGCCCAGCTCATTATCGATCGCGCTTCTTTGATCCAGAGTCAGATGGGCGTAGTTCGAAAGGTCCGGCAATCCCTCCCGGTTGTAAAGATCGGTCAGCAGAGGCACCAGGGTATTCTTCGCCGCTTCCGCCGAAAGCGCCATGCTTGCCAAAGGAGTTCCTGCAAGCGGCGTGCCTTCCGTGATCAAGTTGTTCACCTTTATGAGGCTCTTGGAAAGCGCATCGAGGGAAACCAGGCCGCCGTAACTATGGGCCTCCACATCAACCTGCGACAAGCCGGCGCGGTTGAGTGAATCGAGAAAATCGGCGAGCAGGGTTCCCTCTTGATCGGCGCTTTTCGTCCAGTCGTAATCGAAACCGATCACCTGGTCGTACCCTCCCGCGGTCATGATGTCGTTCAGGCACGGTCCGAATGCCGCCTCCACATTGCTCAGGATTCCGTGGACCACCACAAGCGTCTTCTTGGTCTTGTCGAAACCCTGCGGAAACGCGGCCCAGCCGGTTTTGGTCCAAATCCTGGGGCCGTACCGGGGAGGAACCGCGCCCGTGATCGCGGGGTTAAAATTCGCCTGGCCCACAGTGATGTTTGCCATTTCACTCACAACCGGCAATTGAACGGTGTAGGTGGCTGTACGACTGGCGGAATCATAGGTGCCGGGAGGACAAACAAAATTGTCGTTGCCCGAAAGATCCACGACGTCGGCCATGGCATCCGACCCTGTCAAAGCCGTCATGTTCGAATCGTACGCTATCACAAGCTCGAGACCGCTGGACGGCAGCACTGCCCTTTTCGCCGCGATGGGCCCTGAGGACTTTTTTGCGCTTCCGCCAAACGCAAGTCTCAGGCTGACGCCCACGCTTTGAATCAGGCCGTTCGGCGGCTGCTTACCCATTTCGGAAAACAATGAAAGCGTCATGGTCGTGTCGGTGGGAAATGTTCCTGGAGCAATCGCAACAGAGCTTCCGCCTGGAAGCGTGATGGCTCCGCCGTTTGCAGCCGAAATTATCTGCGTCGCGGATTGGATGGCAGCCGGCGGAGCTGAGGCCACCGGATTGGTTTGTTTGCTGCAGCGGATGGGAAACAGGCCCACCACGGCAATTGCCGCCACGGAACCGAGAAACACGCGCTTCCTCTGTCGAACTCCCATGCCGCACTCCGTTTCTTTTTTGTCAAATCACCCTTGACAAAGAACGCTACCTCAGAACCGCGAGTCTCTTTACCAGCGTGAACTCCCCGGCCCGGAACCTGACATAATACATGCCTGCGGAAGGAAGATCGTTTTCCCGCAGCGTTTGCGTATAGCAACCACGTTCCCTTGAGCCGGAAAACATGGTTTTCACAAGCCTTCCCGATATGTCAAATAGCAGCAAGCTGACCTGCGTCTTTTCCGGCACATCATACCGAAGCACGCTTCCTGTCAAGGATCGGCCGGACATAACCGAGAACGACAAACGGAGAGCGGCACTGCTTTTGCCCGCCCGTATTCCCGTATGGGTCAGCATTACCGAATCATTGTTCCGGTAATTGAGATTACCGCTGCTGTCCACCAGCCACACATACAGCATCCCTTCGGCTGAGATAAGAGTGTCCGGTGCGACATGGAAGCTGCCGGTTGTGTCGAAGTCCGAGACGGGCGCTTGGCCTGTCTTGTAATAGTATTCCGAAATCCCGCTTGGGTCGGATGGACTAGTCCAGGTAACGGCAAACGAGGAATCGGTAATAGTCGCGGCGGTCACGTTGAGCGGCGCTGAAGGGGCGACGGTGTCGCTGAAGGGGGCTTTGAGAAAGGGCTTGTAATAAACTATCCCTTTTGCAAAGTCGTCATAGTAGTCGAAAAGCCTGGCGTTGATCGTGTCGGTATTCAGGCTGTTCCAGTAGTTGTATCGAGCATCTGCATCAACAGTAAGGTCATTATACACGGCAAGACCGGTAGCGGAGATGTTGTTTGTGCGAATGATGGCGTTGCAGACACCTTCGTAAATAGCAATGTAGGAAATGTCTGTTATTGAGTTATAACGAATGAGGGATGATGAACAACCGGTGCCCGACGTTGTCCCCACATCATAAATAGCACCGCCCTTGGGAGCTGAGTTATTGGAAATAGTGTTGCTTGTTACAGGTATTGGAGTTCCAGCCACAGCCGAAAGGTAGATGCCGCCTCCACCGATTCCGTTTGCTCCAACCGAGTTACTGGAAATAGTATTGTTGTATGCAGTCCCTGAGTTCATGAGGCAGATTCCACCACCATATATGTCTGCAAGGTTGTTCGAGATAGTATTATTGGCTACTATCATGGTGTCTCCCGAGCCAGACGCGCCTCCCGCTATTATTCCACCGCCATAAGAAGCCGAGTTATTGGAAATTATGTTGTTGATTATCAGAGTTGGTGGACCGTAAGACCAACTATCAATCCCGCCACCCTGTCCATTACCATCAGGTTGTAGACCAGAACCTTCACCCCCCGAATTATCAGCAATAACATTATTGGTTATTGTGGCTTGAGAACAAGTATAGATGCCGCTCCATAGGTTATTGGAAACAGTGCAGTAGCCTATATAAAGAAAGGTAGAGAGAGAACCTGCGTCATTATATATAGCTGTATTGCCTGCATATTCAACCCTGCAATACTTCAAACTGCACACGGATGCCGGCTTGAACCACAGCCTGGCCCACCTCGCTGTTCCGTTCTTTGTAATTACAATCGAATCCGCGGCTGTTCCCACCGCAATCAGTCTTCCCTTTACCATGATGGCCTTTGCCGAATCAAGCCGCACCGTTACTCCCGGCTGGATGGTCAACGTGACAAGAGTATCGACGAGCAGGTTGCTTCCCGTAACGACATAGGGGCTGCCCGCCGTGTCCCAAACCGTATTCGCGCTGATAAGCCCGCCGACGTTGGTCGCGTTCGCAACGGTGCAAAACACGCAAAAGACCCCTGCGCACGCTTTCAGGAAAATCCTGCTCATTTTTCCCCCTGCACATATTGAAAAGGTGGCGGTCATATTAGAATTCCCGATGCTCCAGGGCGATTCCAGGCAATGGTCCTGTTGGTAAGAGTATATCCAACTTTGCTGGCCGTGTCCACCTATGCTTTGGGTTTCTTTGCTTCACCGCAAGGGAACACGTTATCTTCTTCCATGATTGTGCAACGGCCGTTGCCAATTCCGGGAACAACAGTTCCTCCTGAATTATATTAGGATACTTCGCCGCGAATAAGCGAATTCTTTGGCATTTTTGTATACATGTATTTCAACGAGCATGCGCCGGCGCATTTTCATGCTCAATATAGTGGCGATGAAGCGTCTTTTACCGTTGATACTCTCGAAATTCTTGAGGGTGAATTGCCCAGGCGCGTGGTAGCGCTTGTTCTCGAATGGGCCGCGTTGCACCGGGCCGAATTGAAAAACAACTGGGAAATGGCCCGGCAAGGTGAGACTCTTGAACCCATTGCTCCCCTTGACTAAGGAGGCTGCTTTTATGCGCAAAATGGTCCGAATAAAAGGCGTGCAACCCTTGAGCGGATATCGCGTCCGCTTGACTTTCACAAACGATTCGGTACGAGATGTGGATTTGGGCCGATATCTGCACGGCCCCATATTCGAATCCATTCGCATTGATCCCGTGTACTTTCGCACTATACATGTAGATCCGGTCGCAGGCACCGTGGTGTGGGACAATGGGGCGGATATTGACCCCGATGTCCTGTTTAAGGACCTAACACCGGCGTGGGCGGAGAAAAAATCCGCAGCGGCGTGATTGTTTGTTTGGAGCTTCCGAACGGACAGCGTGAAGTGATTCTCGGCGATGACACGTGCGAACGAACGTGGGAAGACTTGATCACGACCACGGCACCGGCGGGACTTCGGACCTAATAAGAGGAAAATCCTCTCAGCTCACGAACCCATGTATCCGCATCACTGATACCGGCCCAGCTAGCTTTCGCCTTGTCGATCAGCGAGTTCAGATAGTTGTCATCATAGTCAGGTGAATGCTTGCTGCGGGGTCCTTCAATTTATTCACCGGGTGTCCCTACGGTGCGCGCAGCTGCAGATTCGGCCTTGCCACGGGTACATCCACGCTGCACCGGCTTAGCAAACCAAAATTGCATTACTTTTTGTTTGCGGGTACATCCACGCCGCACCGGCTCGGCAATCCAGACTCCAGATTAGCATTCCACCTCCCGGAAGAATAATTTAGTTTAAGTCAAGCACTGCACCCTATGCCAAAGGCCCCAATTATGCCCATCATTCACAAATACGATCTCCCCCCTTTTCTTCTCGGCATTCTCTCCGTCTCCGCATACGACAAATGGCTCAATTGCAAAGCCGATTCCCTGCGCACGCGCGACATCAGGCTCAAACGGCCCTTTCCCGAAACTTGCTCAAAGGCCATTTACAAGCAGAAAATTCACGCCGCCATCCTCGCCGGAGGCGAAAAAGATCCCTACACCGGCGATGCGCTTCGCTGGGACCTTGTCGGCGCCTGGGACAAAACGAAAGAGGCGCTTCTTTGTCTACCACCCGCGCGCGCCGGCCTGGGCAAGGAATATTTCCTCATGCCCACCGTCGATCATTGTGATCCTTGCGCCGATCAGTTGAACTTCGAGATCTGTTCCTGGATCGTCAATTCGAGCAAGACGCTCATGAATCCGCAGGAGTATGTTGATTTGTGCAGGAAAGTTGCGGGAAACAGGCAGGCGTGCGCCTAAAGCGATTACGCATTTGTACAGACAAAGATAGGAACCCGGGCGCCCCGCGGCTTTGCCGCGGCGGCCCTCCTTTCACGCTCGGCTGTTCGCCTCGGTACCGCCTGCCACTATGGCCCCCTGGGCCGTGGTCAGGCGGCACTGCGCTCTGCGCACGTTCCAGTCCTGCCTGGCGCGGCGCAGAGGATTATTTGCCCACTTGTCAATCAAGGTTTGCGCAGATCGACTTGAATTGTTTTGCTTCTTCTTCCCCCTCAGTGGCGCAGACGCGGACGGAGGAATAGCGGCGAGGACGAGTCCCGCCTTTCCCGAAGGGAAAGGCTATTCGATATCTATCCCTTGTTCCGCAGCCGCCCGGAGGCCGCGGCGATAAGCGCCACTGCGGGGCGGCATGGGGTTCCAAGGGGTGGCTGCTGCTGGCCACCCCTTGGTCCGGGTTCGGGAGTGAAGCTCCCGACTCAGTTCTAGCGCGGCCCGATGGCCGAGGGACAGGGCAAACGCCACAATATCTGGCGCGAAGCGCCAATCACTTCACATTGGTGAACGGAAGTGACGCCGAAAGTAGGTCGGGGGCGCCGGGGGTGAGGTCACAATGTCCTTGCCAACTCCCCGCGCATAATTTGGTTTATCATCACGCCCATCCTCAAGGTTTCATGCTCATGAACCTTGCGTCACCAAAAGGCCGTCAATTTCGCATGCACGCCCGTACCTAAATTCGGCGGATTACGGCATGTCAACGGTACCGGCTCCCCGGCGGCAAGTGCGCCTTTCGCATTCGGTTTGACGGCGGGCGAACGCGACTCTCCAGCTCCACTCCCCAACAAGGAGGATTCATCATGCCTACCTCGCTCTTCGATGCGGAATTCCAGCAGGTATACAACGCGGCTCGGGCTAACGCAGGCAAGCCTCATGGCCCGTTCCCGTCGCCGGCCGATTGGCGGGACACATGGATCTATTTCCTGATGGTAGACCGTTTCAACAACAAGACCAGGCCGCCGCGGCACGCGCCGTTTGACGATCCGGGGTTCTCCGATTACCAGGGTGGAAAGTTTTCCGGGGTTCAGGCGCAGCTCTCCTATATCAAGTCGCTCGGGGCCGGAGCAATCTGGCTTAGTCCGGTCCTTAAGAACCTGCCGTTCGATCCCAGCTATCACGGTTACGGCATCCACGATTTTCTCCGCGCGGAGCCGCGCTTTGCCGACAACCCGCAGAACGCGGACAACGAACTTCGCGCGCTTGTGGACGCTGCCCACGGCCAGGGCCTTTATGTCATTTTCGATATCGTGCTCAATCACACGGGTGACGTATTCGCGTACGTGTGCGACGATAACGACCAAAATTGCCGCAACACGGGCGGTTCCGAATCGGTCTACAGCGACGCCCTGCGCACCGTCCAATGGCGCGACAGCGCCGGGAAGCCGCATCCGGAGTGGACAAGCGTGGATGCCCTTGCCGCTCCCGATCCGGACGCCGTTGTCTGGCCCGCCGAACTTCAGCACGACGTCTTCTTCCGCCGGCACGGCGGAACCGCTCCCGGCCCGGACGACACCGTCGGAGATTTTGCCTCGCTCAAACAAATGATGACGGAAGACCCGGCGCTGCAAGGATTCCTGATTCGCGTGTATCAATATGTCGTCGCACGGTTCGACGTGGACGGATTCCGCATCGACACCTTGCGTTACCTCAAGGGGAACCTGCCGCGATTATTCGGCAATTCGATGCGGGAATTCGCTTTGCAAATCGGCAAGAAAAATTTCTTCACGTTCGGCGAGGTGTACGATTCGGCGGCCGAACAGGACATCGCAAAATTCATCGGGCGAAACAGCAGTGACGGCGGCGACCTGGTGGGCGTGGACGCGGCCGTGGACTACCCGCTGTTCAATGCGCTCAAACCGGTGGTAAAGGGGTTCTGCCCGCCCGCCCAATTGGCCGGCATGTACCAGTTCCGCAAACAGGCCGAACAATACGTGCTCAGTTCGCATGGCGACGCGACGCGTTTTTTCGTCACATTCCTCGACAATCACGATGTCAAGGAGCGGATACGGTACGTGGATCCGGCGAACCCGGGTGCACTTGACGACCAGGTGACGCTGGGCCTGGCATGCCTCTACACACTGCCCGGAATTCCGTGCCTCTACTACGGCACCGAACAAGGCCTGCACGGCCGGGGTTCCGACGAAGCGGTGCGCGAAGCGCTCTGGGGCGGCCCCGGATTCAACCGGACGAGTTTTTTCTACACGGCCGTACAGAAAATCGCAGCGGCCCGCGCGGCACGGCCGGCACTGCGTTATGGGAGATTCTATTTTCGCCCGGTCTCCGGAGACGGAATGAACTTCGGGGTTTCCGCATTCAGCCCCGGAACGGTGGCGTTTTCCCGCATTCTCAACGACGAAGAAATCGTGATCGCGGCAAATGCCAGCGGAAGCCAGCCTGCGTCCCTGCAGGTGATTGTGGATGCGTCACTCAATGAAATCGGGGCGCGCTACCACGTTGTCTACAGCAACAAATCCGCCCCGGCTGCGCCGACCGCCGTGCAACAAACAGGAGCGGTCGTGGTGTACGAAGCGGACGGAACCCTAGGCGCAGGGCCATTGCGGGTGATTGGGATCACGCTTCAGCCGTTCGAGGTGCAAATTCTTGGGCGGTGAAACTTCGCAATCCCCTCCATCTCTCCGGGGGAGCACTTCAAGACCGACGCTCTTGTGCGCCCGAAGGGGTTAGGGGGTGTTTCTGCCCTGCGTGGGGACGTGGCGTGTGAATTCCACATTGAAATAGTGGGCACTTAAGGCCTGCTCACACCGGCCGGAGCCGATGTAAGCAAGCGTCAGCACCACCCATTGCAGGCTGCTCACCCGAGGAAAACTCAGGGGTTGCAGATCAGTTTGCGCGAAACACCGGCAGCGGTGGTGATTTCGGCAACGTAGGTTTTGCCTCTGGCCATCATTGACAACGGGATCCTCCCGGCCTGCAGGGCGGTTCTTCCGGAGTTTGAATAGACAATTCTTCCGGCAACATCGTACAGCACCACTTTGGTCGCGACGGTGCCGGCGGCCGGGGCTGTTATCCCCGCGATTGCCCCGCGGCGGACAGCGGTCGGAGAAAGAAGGCTCACCGACACATCCGTTATGCTTTTGCTGACCACTCCCACCTCAGGAGCGACCGGATCGTAGCCGTTCGCCGAGACCGACAAAGTGTAATAATAGTAGGATGTCTGTATGGGCAGAATTGCGGCTCCCTTTTTAGTCAAGACGATCGGCAAAGTCAAGGAAACTTCGTTGGCGAGCGTGAAGTTCCCGGAGGCGTCGCTTACGGTGGAATCCACACGGACCGGCAATACCACGAGGCAAATGCCGGACCCGCAATGAAAGTTCTTGATGAGCACGATCTTTGCGCCTGCAATCGCGCTCTTTGAAGTGCTGTCGATCACGGTGCCTTCAATCGCGCCGCCGGTGGGAGCCAAAATCGTGTCCTTTTCAGTCAGGCTGGCCGCGGTGACCGAGAAAAAGGGCGTTACGGTCGTATCGTAACGGACGCCGGTTGCCAGTATCTTGTAGGAACCTGCGGCAAGATTTGCAAACTCGTATTTGCCATAGGCATTCGTCTGTGTCGAATCGAGTGTGTCAATGATCACGGCAGATTTTTTCTGCAGTCCAACCACAGGGTTGATGATGATTATTGTCTGCTCACGGATCAATTTGATTGTTGCCTGATTGACGGGCGTGAGCGTCAGGCTGTCGAAGATCGTGCCGGCAATGGTAGTTGTGGCAATGCTTGTTGCAAGAAGCCTGAGGTCTACCGTGGTTGTAGCGAGGCTGGCAACGCCGAACCGACTGCTGGTCGAGGTGTCGTAATTCGCGGCTGTCGCCGTGATTGAATAATAGACAAGCGTGGACGCCGACTGCGTGAGCGTATCGACACTCGCAAAGGAGTAGCTGCCGTTTGCATCCGATACTGCGCTGTCGACAGGGGTCACGGACCAATGGCCGATGGGGAGTAATCCCGAAGAAGCCTTTGCTTTCGCCAGAATCACCCATTGATTGTGCAGCAGCATTACTTTGGCGCCTTTGATTGGTGCTCCGGTGAGGCTGTCGGATATGGTTCCGGCAACCGAGCCGTGCGACAGAATAAAAATCGGCGGCAGGGTAATTTGGGATGATGAAACCGAAAACATCGCCATCACGGCAAACAGCATTACAGAACAAAGCTTCTTGACCATACGTTACCTCCTGTGAAAAGGTTACTTTATGAAATTGGAAAGGATGACTTTCGGTCCTTTGTTATAAAAATGTATTCGCGAAGACCTCTGGCATGTGACCGCCGTCACAATCCGCGATTTAATTTTGGCATGCCGTGCCCGTAATCAAAATACTTATGGGATTTGGCAGGTCGGCGCGTGAAGAGAAGATCTTTACAAACGATTAATTCTTCCGCCGTTTTCCCGCAGCCTCACCGCCTTTAACGAACAATATAGGTGTTTCCCCTTACCATTGGCAAATCCGAGAATATCGGTCTTGTGACGCCGGTTTGGAGTTATGAGATGGAGATCCCGGAGTGCGCCAGGATATGCATTCTCGGGCCGCAAAAGCCTGGATCGCAGGGAGCTGCGGGCGGCATTTCCGTCCCCCTCTCTGTGTCGGAGAGGGGGTGCCGGGGGTGAGGTCACGGAAAATCGCGAAGTTCGTGCTTATCTTCTGTCATCAGCCCTGGCTTTTGCTGCAAAGCAGTGTTAGAGCATTGATGCTGTCTATGCAGAAAGCCTGAGTTTGACCTCGAGTGAAGAACCCCGCAGTAAACTGCGGGGCATCTTCCATCTCTAAGGAAGAAGCATTTTATAGTCGTTTGCTAACCCCGAAGCAAGCTTCGGGGAATGCGCAAACGTGGAGATTCATCCGGATGACATGGATCTGCTGTGACATTATCAACCGCCTTCGGGTCAAATATCAGGCCTCGCTCACAGCGTGGCCTGTTTCCCTGTATCAGCTTGAAAAGAGGGACCGAGCATGCAGCCTTCCGCCTACGATGAAATTTCCCGCGCCTTAGCAAGTGAAGATGCCGGGCAAATCGCAAAGGCCGGCGAACAATGCCGAGCAATCCTCAAGAAAGACCCGGACAATGTATCATTCCTGTTCCTCATGGGCAGCATCGAATTCCAGCTCGGACACGTCGAACAAGCATCACAGTGGATGAGGAAGGTTTTGGCCAAAAAGTCCGATTCTCATCAGCTTCATTTTGTGTACGCCGAAATGCTGGCGCAGCTCAATGAGAATGCAGAGGCAATCGTCGCTTACAATCGCGCAATTGTCTTGCGGCCCGATTACGCAAAGGCATACTTCGGGCTCGGCGTTGTCTTCGAAAAAACCGGCGACGGCGCCAATGCGATAAAAGCCTACGATGATGCGCTTGCCATAGATCCCAATTACCCCGAGGCGCTCAACAATCTCGGAGTGATTCTCAACGGGAAAGGAGACTCCGGCAAGGCGGCACATTGCTTTACGCGTGCGATTGCGGCCAAGCCAACGTATCCTCTGCCCCTCAATAATCTTGGCATGATCCGCCTGGCTCAAAGAAAGTTTGAAGAAGCAGAGGACCTTTTCCGTCGCGCTCTCGATTGTGAGCCGGACTATCCCGATGCGCTTAGTAACCTCGGCACGATTCTTCAGGAGCACGGCAACCTGACGGACAGCGCCGACCTTTACAAAAAAGCACTGAGCCTGCGGCCCGGCCATCCGGACGCGCTCAACAATCTCGGCACGATATCTCTCCTTACGGGGGATTTTGAGGAAAGCATTTCGGTTTTCCAGCGCGTGCTCACCCTGCAGCCCAACCATCCGGAAGCGATCAACAATCTCGGCAATGCCCTTAAGAATACCGGGAAGATTCCCGAGGCAATCGTGGCGTACGAACGCGCAATCGCCCTTAAGAGCGACAACGCGGACTACCACAAAAACCTCGGCATGACGCTTTTGGCGGCCGGGCGGTTCGACACGGGATGGCGGGAATACGAATGGCGCTGGAAAACAATCCAGTTCGCAAACGAGTACAAGAGCATGCCGCAACCGTTGTGGCAGGGCGAGGCCGAACAAGGCAGCATCCTGCTTGTCCAGGCCGAGCAAGGTTTCGGCGATACGCTGCAATTCTGCCGGTACGCTCCACTGGCAGCCCAGCGCGGCCTTCGCGTAATCCTGGAAGTGCAGCCCGCGCTGGTGAGACTCTTGGGGTCTCTGGCCGGGGTCGAGCGCGTTGTTGCAAAGGGGCAGGCCGTGCCGGACTTCAATTATTGCTGTCCCATGCTCAATTTGCCGAGGGTCTTTGCAACCAGGCGGGAAACCATCCCGGCAAACGTGCCGTATCTTGCCGCCAGTGACGCAGATATCAATTACTGGCGAAGTCGATTGTCAAAGGGCAATGGTCGCGGGATCAATGTCGGGCTGGCATGGGCCGGAAGCTCGCGCATCAGCTCGCCCGATCTTATCGCGGCCGACCGCAGGCGCTCCGTTTCTCCCGAAGCGCTCGCACCGCTCATGGGCATGCCCGGGGTCCGCTTCTTCTCCCTGCAAAAAGGCGGAGGGGCTGCTCCCAAGGAATTCGGGCTCATTGACTGGATGGATGAATGCAAAGATTTCGCCGACACTGCCGCGCTTGTTGCGAACCTCGACCTCGTCATCAGCGTGGACACCGCCATTGTCCATCTGGCCGGTGCTCTGGGCAAACCGGTGTGGGTACTCAACCGGTTCGACTCCTGCTGGCGCTGGTTCCAAACGGGCGAAACAAGCCCCTGGTATCCCACGCTCCGCCTGTTTCGCCAGGACCGCCCCGGCGAGTGGAATAGCGTTGTGTCAAGCGTGAAAAGCGCGCTGGAAGCCCTGCGGCGGGAAACGTAACACAAACCGGAACCTCGCAGGGTCAGGGTTGCTGCACGTAATATACAGTTCTGCTCTCGGTGATCCCATTGGCTCCCGGCTTTGTCACCCTAAAGATTGCCGCGTAGGTACCCGTGAGATCTTCGATCGGCAGGTGACCCGCAAAGTGTCCCGTGTTGTCAACGGGAAAAATCAAGCCGGTGTCGTTGAGCGCGCCGCCGACATGAATTGTGGCGCCCACAGTGGTGAGGCCTTCGATGGGGATGGATGGCGTGCGGATGGTATCGCCGTCGGGCGGCTGAATATCGGGCGGCTGAATAATGGTCAAGAAAATCGGCACCACCTTATCCGGTGCGCAGGTCATCAGGAAAACGACAAGGGCGGCGAAGCACATTCGGATGGCCATGATATCCCTCCTTGGGAGAAAAACGGCGGTGGTCCTATGATGAGCAAAGATATACTAATTGTCTGATGAAATCAAGACTCGTGAGACTAAGATCATTTCATTGCTTTATGTGAAAGCTGGGCGCCCCGCTGCTGCGCAGCGGCGGTTCTCCGTTCACACTCGGCGTCCAGCCTCGTGCCCTGCGGGCGCGCTTCGCACGTGGTCTCCGCACATCCTGTGCTCCGGCTCACGCTCGGCCTCGGCACCGCCTGCCAAAGGCCCTTCACTGTCAACTGTCAACTTTGAACTTTCAACTCTCATCCTCTTCATAGTCACATCTCCCGCCTGTACAAATCGAGCAGCTCCTGGGGAGAAACAACGAGCCCCTGGCGCACGCGCTGCGGGTAGTGCTTCGGGTTGTTGGTCACGAGCCGCCGTGCCTCGCCCGCCATGGTGACTTCCAGAAAAACGTCTTCGTTGACATCAGGCAACGACGCGGGCAGCGGCCTGCCCGCCACCATGTCGCCGCACGTCACGATCTGGTGGAGCACCAGCTCCACGCGTTCCCGGTTGAGCCGCAGCTTCGGCCGCGCAAGCGCCCTGCCGTATTCCGACAGTATGCGCGCGTCGAAACACAGCCGGAGGCTTCCGCCCGACACCATGCGCACGATTTCCCCGGCAGGGGCATGGGGCCGCAGCAGCCCCGCTGCGAGCACCGGCGTGTCGAGCACAATCTTCATCGGGCGCGATCCTTGCGCTCGTGCGAAACCTCGGCGGCGATGTCGTCGTCGTTCAGGGCATCGGTGCCACATTCCATCGACGTCATCTGAAGCGCCGCAACCGCCGCCACGGCGCGGCTGCGCCGGATCGCGGCCAGCGACTCTTCGAGCGTCTCCTCGGTCACCGAGCACAGCACCGCAACGGGCTTGCCGTTGGAGGTGATCACCATCTCCTTCTCCCTGTCGAGCTGCAGCCATACCTGCGCGGACTTTCCGCGCAGGTCGCGCACCGTGATGAATCGCATGAGTAAAGCTCCCGTGCTGAAGTTGGGCGGCCCTTGCCGGACACTATTCGGCCCAAGCCGTCACCCATAAGTATACACGGTTGTGGGGCGGGAATCAAGAAGAACGGGGGTGGTTTCTAATCAAATTCCCGGTACTGTATTTCGTAGGAATATCCCTGTTCGGTGAGGAACAGCTGCCGGTTCATGGCGAAATCGAGCTCCCTGCTTTCGCGCGTGACAATTGAGTAGAACACCGCCTGCTCGCCCTGTTTTTTGGGCCGCAGTATCCGTCCCAGGCGCTGCGCCTCTTCCTGCCGAGAACCGAACGAGCCGGATATCTGGATCGCAACGTTCGCATCGGGCAAGTCGATGGCGAAATTTCCCACTTTGGAAAGGATGAGCACGCGAATCTCGCCGGTGCGGAACTGCGCATACAGTTCGTCGCGCCTGTCGTTGGGAGTTGCGCCCGTGATCACCGGCACCGAAAATTCCGCCGCGAAAACGCTCAGCTGCGAAAGATACTGTCCCATGATGAGCACCTGGTCGTCCTTGTGCTGCGCCAGCAGCTCGCGCGCGACCGCGACCTTGCGGACGTTCTCGTACGCCAGGCGGATCTGCTCGCGCGGGGTCATGCCGAAGTAGCGGAGCTTGTCGTCCTGCGGCAGGTCAACGCGGATTTCCACGCAGCGCGCCGTGGCGATCCAGCCCTGGCGCTCCAGGTCCTTCCACGGCACGTCGAATTTCTTGGGGCCAATGAGCGTGAACACGTCGTTTTCGTGCCCGTCTTCGCGGATGAGCGTGGCAGTGAGCCCCAGCCGCCGCCGCGCCTGGATCTCGGCCGTAAACTTGAACACCGGCGCGGGCAGCAGGTGCACCTCGTCGTAGATGATGAGGCCCCAGTTCTGCGAATTGAAAATGCCGTAGTGGACGAACGGGTCGGTCTTCTTCTTGCGGTACGTGAGGATCTGGTATGTTGCCAGCGTGATGGGCCTGATGTCCTTGGATTCGCCCGAGTACTCGCCGATCGCTTCGGGAGGAATATCTGTTTTGTCAAGAAGCTCGCGCCGCCACTGGCGCGCTGCCGTCACGTTGGTCACCAGAATGAGCGTGCTGCGGCACATAAGCGACATCACATACATGCCTACAACCGTCTTGCCCGCGCCGCACGGCAGCACCACCACGCCGCTGCCCCCCGGCATTTGCGGGTTTCCCACGTAGCTCTGGGCGGCCTGTTTCTGGTATTCCCGTATTGTAAAGGCTGTTCCCCCGCCGAATTCCTGCTTGAGCGCAATGGGAAACGGATCGCCGTCAACGTAGCCGGCCACGTCGTGGACCGGAAAACCCAGTGAAATGAGCACCTGCTTGACGATGCCGCGATTCTCGTCGGCCACGTGGAACCGGTACTCGTCGATACGCTCGCCGAGCAGGCCGGCGAGCCTGGCGTTGCGGCTCAGGTGATGCAGCATGTCCGGTTCGGTGCAGCGGAGGGCGAGCCCGCTCGGGTGATTTTCCAGCACGAGCTTGCCGAATCTTCCCATGAGTTCGGCAATGCCGTCGGCCACGTTTCCCGGAAGATCGTATTTCGAAAACTTGTCCAAAAGCGCCACCACGTCCGCCGGCGTCATACCCAGCGCAGCAGCGTTCCACAGCGACAGCGGCGTGATCGAATAGGTGTGGATGTGCTCCGGGCTTTTTTCCAGATGCGCGAACGTAGTGATCGCGTCTCTCGCATCTGCAAAGAGCGGGTTGTTCACTTCAAGGAGAAGCGTGCTGTTGCTCTGGACAATAAGCGGGTTGGAGATGTTCATAGGGCTTTCTTTTTCTTCACATTCTTCACAGACTCCGGAAAATAACCTATGCCGGGATTTTCTTCTCTAGTATTATGATGTAAAATTCTTCCGGTGGGGGAAGTTCAGCCTGTCTCGTAACCCCCTTGAATCTGGGCGCCTGCCTTGCGGCACCGGTTCTTCTCCAGGCTCGGCTATTCGCCTCGGTGCCGGTCCGCCCTATGCCTGGCGGCCGGGTCGGCCGGCACTGTGCTCCGGCACCCCCTCCGTCGCCCCTGGCGCAAGAAACTCCCCGTTACATCTTTTTGTCATACGGTAGGTGACCGTTTGTGGACGCAAATATCTTTCGCAAGTTGTAAGTCGTGTTTGCAGGATTCAAGATCGTTCTCCCACGGTCGCATGCGCACATTTCCCAAGATGCGTGCTATCATACTCTGTGTTGGTTACTGTCTGGCGCTTTTACAGCCGCGAAGCGGCATACATTAGAGAAGGCGTTGCGGAAACGTGACGCGCGCAATGCGCAAGCGTTGCGCTTACGCGCACGTTTCCGCTGGAAGGGGTGTGCCCCCAGATCGCCGGTGCAAGGCGCCGGAAGCTGGGGGCCAGGGGAAACCGCGAAGCGGTGTCCCCACCATAGAATTTAATTATTATAGTTGTCGTACCATTGACTATTGTTTTAACAATTAGTAGTTTGTGTAGTTCCACCGTCCATAATTCACAGCGATATATCATCGCAAATTTGCGTGTACCGCTTCATGATTTAGAGCGGTATTTTATTTTTTTGGGGAGAGACTTGTCATGCCGAACGCAGTAGTTGTCGGAACCCAGTGGGGAGACGAGGGCAAGGCCAAGGTCATCGATTATCTGTCGAAATTCTGCGACGTGGTGATCCGGTTCCACGGCGGCGCCAACGCGGGCCACACCGTTATCGCGGACGGCAGGAAGTTCATTTTCCACCTGGTCCCCTCCGGCATAATGTACCCGGACAAGATCTGCGTCGTGTCCAACGGCGTGGTGTTCGATATCGAACAATTCCTCAAGGAAGTGGATGAACTCCAATCCAAGAACATCGAAGTTAAAGGCAGATTATTCGTATCCGATCTCGCGCACCTCGTTATGCCCTATCACAAGCTGCAGGACGCTGCCAGCGAATCGGCAATGGGCGGCCGCAAAATCGGCACCACCGGCCGTGGCATAGGCCCTGCCTATGCCGACAAGGCCTCGCGCACCGGCATCAGGGTGGGCGACTTGGCGGACTGGGACTCTTTCACCGCGAAGCTCGCGCGTAATTTCGACGAGAAAAAGCGGCTTCTTGCGTTCTACAAACAGCCCTTCGACCTGGACCCGGGCGAAATCACCGAGACATACCGCGGGTTTCGTCAGCGCATAGTGCCCCTTATCGCCGACACCGGCGACCTTCTTTACAAAGCAGCGAAGGGCGGCAAGAGCCTCCTGTTCGAAGGCGCGCAGGGAACGTTTCTGGATATCGACCACGGCACCTACCCGTTCGTGACGTCGTCAAACACAATCGCGGGCGCCGCCTGCACGGGCGCGGGCGTCGGGCCGTCGCTCATCAACCAGGTAATCGGTATTGTCAAGGCATACACCACGCGCGTGGGAAACGGCCCGTTTCCCACCGAGATCACCAACGCACTGGGAGAACGCATCCGCACCGTGGGCGGAGAATTCGGCGCAACAACGGGCAGGCCGCGGCGCTGCGGCTGGTTCGACAGCGGGCTCTTGCGGCGATCGGCGCAGCTCAACGGCCTCACGCGCCTGGCGCTCACCAAACTCGACGTGCTCAGCGACCTCGACGAAATACAAATCTGCACCCATTACGAAATCGACGGCGCGCGCGTCGACCTCTACCCCACGAGCACCGGGGCCGCGGCCAGGGCCGTTCCGAAGTACGAAACCATGCCCGGATGGAAAACCGATCTGTCCGGATGCAAAAAACTGTCCGACTTGCCGCCCAAGGCAATCGCCTATGTCAAGAGGCTGCAGTCGCTGTGCTACAACATCCCGCTGCTCCTCGTGTCGGTAGGTCCCGACAGGATGCAGACGATTGAAGTTGAGCCGATATAAGTTGAAGTGCCAAAGTTGAGAAGTTGAAGGGTTGAGAAGTTGAAAAGTTGAAGTCGTGATGCGCCGGGGCGTTCATGGCGCAAGAGTGCGCCTCTGCCTTGTCACCTTCCCTCCGTACCAAGACAAACCAACGGCCCATTGGCAAATCCGCCCGGCACGTGCCTGTCAGTAACGCACAACGGGAAACGCATACGTGTCATTCAACAGACCGATGCGGACAAGAACCGGCCCGGCGAATGCGCGGGACAGCGGAATCCTCAATCTGCCGTCGTGCAGCGGGCAGGAATTGATTTCTCCCAGACGCCGGCCTCTGAGATCAAGAACGGATATGCAGTTCCACTCCGGAGTTCGCGAGCCGAAATCAATTACAAGATTGTTTCCCTCAAATGTCGCTGAATGCGGGCCGGCCGCGATATAATTTATAGGTGATCAAAGGAGGTAGTCAAATGGCATTGCCAATCAGAGAAACGCCTATCTTGCACGGCGAAGATGCCAAACGGTTTGCCGAAAATGCCAGGACCGCGGCGTCGAGACCCGTGACTCGGGAAGACTACGACCGGGCGCGGAAGTCCTATGAGGAAATGAAACAAGCAAACGAGCGCAGTTTCTGAATGTGATCCGGTTATCCGACTGCAAACAAGTCCGCCTGGAAGTTGATTCGATCATCAAGCCCTTTGATTGCGGTGACGCCGACCCCAACGAATTCCTGCACAAGGATTCAAAGAATTATCTTACCGAACTTCTGGCCGTAACCTACCTGTACGAATTTGGAAATGACACTGTCGCCTTCTTCAGTGTATCAAACGACAAGATCTTTTACGATGAAGAAATCATTACGAAGACCCTATGGAACAGGTTCTGCAGGATCATGCCCAACCCGAAGCGCATGAAAGGCTACCCGGCGGTAAAGATTGGAAGGTTCGGCGTGAACCTGAAATACCAGAACTGCAGAATCGGAACCCATCTTCTCGACTTTGTTAAGATGTTCTTCCTGGACAACAACAAGACGGGTTGCCGGTACATCACCGTCGATGCCTACCGGAATCCGAGAACGCTCGGCTTCTACCAACAGAACTCTTTTGAGTTTCTTACCGAAACCGATGCCGAGATGAAGACCCGGCTGATGTACTTCGACCTCAAACGGTTCTCCGTTTACAAATAGCCTTCGTGCAGGCCGACGCTTGCGCAAACCGAAACATCCGCAAAAGGATCCTGATTGCTCCACATCTTCATCGACGCAGACGCCTGTCCGGTAAAGCAGGAAACGTTTCACGTTGCCGAGCGCTACGGATTGCAGGTCACCCTGGTCGCCAATTCCTGGATGCGCGTTCCGGAAAAGAACTGGATACGCCTCATTGTCGTCAACGATCATCTCGACGCCGCCGACGACTGGATCGTCGAGCATGTCTCCGAAGACGATATCGTAATCTCCGGAGATATACCTTTGGCTTCCCGCTGCCTCAGGAAGGGCGCCCTTGTCCTTGGCACCACGGGCAACGAGTTTACAGATTCGGAAATCGGCGACGCCCTGGCAACCAGGGACCTTCTCAAGGAACTCCGCGAGGCTGGAGCCATAACAGGCGGGCCTGCGCAATTTGGGAAAAGGGACCGGTCAAGATTCCTCCAGAGCCTTGATCAGATGATACAGAGGGTCAGGCGGAAGGCATCCTAAGCAAGACCTCCCCATTCTTCATTGTTGACTTCCATTCAATAAAGTGATATATTACTGATATGCAGTATCGCGTTACCATACGGCGGAAGACCGCCAAAGGATTGCGGCAACTGCCCGGCGACGTAAGAAAACTGCTCTTTTTGCTTGTAGAAGACTTGATGGCGGACGGACCATATCAGAGAACATGGCCGAACTACTCACCGCTTGGGGAAAATAGATACCACTGTCACCTGAAATACAGCTGGGTGGCCTGCTGGACGTGGTATAAGGACAGTATAGAAATTGAGGTGAATTATGTTGGCAGTCGTGAAAAAGCCCCATATTGAATTGTCAATCAACGGCGAGGGCGCAAAGGAAGCCGTCGAATGGCTTGGCAGAAAGTACCGTCTTACGGTCATATTCGGCGGCGCCGCTGATGACAAAATGGATATCGAGGAAACGGAATTCTACAAGGAAATGGAACTGAACCGGGCCGGGAACCTTCTCGAAGCTGCACGGATCAAGGCCGACTTGTCGCAGAAGCAACTCGCCGAGGCCGTGGGAATCCGGCAAACCATGGTGTCGGAATTCGAGAACGGACGGAGACGGATTACGGCAAAAATGGCGGGAAGACTGGCAAAGGTGTTGAAAATACGTGCGGGAAGATTGAGGTGATTGGAAATCGTTTCGCCTTCGGAAGGTCTGTATTGAAAGACCTCGCAGCAAGCTGCGAGGAATCTTTCCATCCCTAAGGAATAAAGACATACTTATAGTCGCTCGCTATGGGATTCAGCAATCAAGCCCATCATACCCGAGACCGATGATCGCGTGTCCTTTCCTGCGAATCAAACTCCTTGTTTTCCGAATCCATACCGTGGTACAATTATGTTCTGGTAAGCTCCCGTTCTTGCTTGGGTGAAAAGAGCAGCCCGATTGTCCCGCCCCCTTCCAATAAGGTTTCTACCATGAAGAAAACCGCCGTTTTTGCCATGCTTTCTATTTGTCTTTCAGTTTCCGCAGCCGACCTCGTTGCCGTCAACAATCTCAAGGCTACCGGCGTCACGGAGAACGAGGCGCTGTCGCTCACGGATGCCTTGCGGAGCGAACTGGGCAAGTCCGGTAAATATCAGGTCATGGAACGTTCCCAGATGAACGACATACTCAAGGAGCAGGGATTTCAGCAGTCCGGGGCTTGCGACGAAGCCAGCTGTGCCATCGAGATCGGAAAGATGCTCGCAGTTAATTATATGGTCATGGGCAATATCGGCATGGTGGGCAAGACATACACTCTCAGTGTCCGATTTGTGGAAGTGGGCACGGGCAAGATTCTCAAGGATTATACGGAATATCACAAAGGCAGTACCGACGACCTTTTGACATCAGTGATTCCAATGCTCGCCCAGAAAATTGCAGGCACGTATCAGCCAAAGAAGAACCATGCTGCCTTGTGGGTTGCAGGCGGCGTTGTTGTTGCAGCAGTCATTGCAGTTCCAGCGATACTGTTGAGCCGGAAACCGACGGGAAGCACGCCGGCATCCTCTGATGTTACCGTCCACTGGAATCCGTGAACAACTTTACTGATACGATAACACTTATCCAATGCAAGGAAGTTCGCATGAAGAAAATCGTGCTCTTGGTTTTGGCGGCAACGGGTCTTTTGACCTGTTCCAACAACCAATCGACGAGCCCGGGAACATCGACGGTTGTTCCCACCATCCTCTGGAAAACCTCAACCAAGGATGGAATCCCGGCTGGGGTTGACAGTGTGAGAATAACCATTTCGTCGCCATCACTTGCTTCAACTCTTGGGAAGACCTTTTTCTATGGAGATAATCAAGGCACCATTCCATCCGTTGCTGCCGGCATCAGCATTACAATAGAAATCGAAGGCATTGACTCGCTCGGCCATGTCCTGTACAGCGGCTCCATGACGGTTCCCAAGGTCACCGCGCCGGCAATGGATATCACCATTCAGGCGAATCAAGTATCGCCAATCGCCCCGTCCGACCTTGTTGCGCAATCTCTTTCGTATAACACCATCCGATTAATCTGGAAGGAAAATTCAACAAACGAGACTTATTACCTGATCAGCAGACAGACGGGCAGCTCAACGACATGGGACAGCATAGGTTTCGCCACGCAGAATACGTTTACGGATACAACACTCTCGCCGGTCACCCAGTACCAATACAGAATTACCGCCGTGAACGGTGCGGGACGGTCCTCAGCCACAACCGCGGCTACGGCCACTACGCTGATCTTGGATAAGACCGGGCCGGTGTTGACTGTTGCATCATTCACGAAGATCGACACGGTGAATGCCCGCACGGTTATGCTTTATGGAACCGCGCATGATACGAGCGGTGTTTATCAGGTCATGGTCAACAATGTCGTCGCTCAGCTTAACGGCAACCAGTGGATAGCCCAGAATTTCTATCTTGCAGATACTGTTGACACGATTGTCATAAAGGCAACCGACAACAGCATATTCAAGAATGCTACGCTGGATACCATAACGCTTATTTACAAAACCACATACGTTGACACAACAAATCACGCGCCTGTGTTTACCGTTTCCGGCGACAGCATGAAAGCGACCCTAAGGGTCGGCCAGACGTACAAGAAAATCCTCAGCGCCATGGATGTCGATGCAAACGATACCGTTCGTTTCGTTGTTTCAAGTCCTCTCTTGCTGCTCGGCAAAGATACCGTGGAATGGCAGCCGAAAACTGCTGATACCGGAGCAAAGGCTTGCTATGCTCTTGTGTATGACAAGAAACAGGCGAAAGATTCAATAGGCTGGACAATTACAGTGGAGGATTCTGCCGCGCCGAAAACGAATCATCCACCCGTATTTGTAACCCGGCTATCCCAAATAACGGATTCGGTTGGTCAGAATAGACCATATATCGACACACTGCTGGCCAATGACCAGGACGTGGGACAGAAATTAACATTTTCTGTTGTCACCGGCCCGACCGGCCTTGCCATAGGAAGCAGTTCCGGCATCGTAACATGGACACCATCGGCTACCGGAACATTTGCGGTTTCTGCGCGGGTTTCGGACGATTCATCTGCGTCTGTAGACATAGCATGGACAATTACCGTTGTATCGGCACTTAACCATCCACCCAAGTTTGTAACCCAATCAACGGATATGGCTGCAGTAGATACGGTTGGGAACCTATACAAAGGCACGTTACTGGCAACTGACCCTGATGGTGATTCCATAAGATATTCTATTCTGTCAGCTCCTGCCGAGCTGTCAATTGGAAGCAAGACTGGACTATTGGTATGGACCCCGGCACCTGGAGATACCGGCAACAAATCACTTTCTGTAATGGCTGGGGATGGAAAAGGCGGGTTTGATACCCTCAAATGGGTCGTAAAAGTCGTTAAAAAATCATATGGCCTCGCGGTAGGAGGGATGAGGTTGCTAAATGGAGATACCTACCAGATGGGCCAAGCGGGAATTGCGGAGCCAACACATCCGGTGACAGTTTCATCATTCTACATTGACACTACGCTTGTAACGCAAGTTGATTATCAAGGGTTGATGAGCGTCAATCCTTCGCAATTTACAGGTGACACAAGACGGCCAGTCGAAAATGTCACTTGGTTTGATGCGGTCTTGTATTGCAACAAGCGGAGCAAAGCAGACGGTAAGGATACGGTGTATTCCTTTACAAACATTATAGGACCTGCGGGAAACGGTTGCACGGGATTAACGGGAATAAAAATTAACTATTCCAGAAATGGATACCGGTTACCTACCGAGTCCGAATGGGAATATGCATGCAGGGCCGGAACAACAACAGCATATTATTGGGGTGCCGATACGAATGGAATAAATAATTTTGCATGGTGGGTTGGCAATTCCAACGGAACGACGCATCCGGTTGCAACAAAAACCCCAAACGCATGGGGATTGTATGACATGACAGGAAACCTATGGGAGCATTGCAATGATCTATATGCCGGAGTTGATACCACCGTCCGGACAAATCCAATCGGACCGGCAACAGGAACTGCATATGTGTTAAGAGGCGGACCGTGGGCTGAAGCTCCTGTACATCTTTACTCATCGTATCGCACATATCTCAATATAGGTGACCATAACAATAGCGACGGGTTCCGGTGTGCCCGCTCTGCCACTGCTGTTGTACTTCCAACCGCGCCCACAATTTCAAGTGCAGTAGCCGGCGACGGGAAAATATCTGTAAGCTGGAGTCCTGTATCCGGTGCCACGTCATACAACCTGTACTACGCTGCTGCCGCAATTGTAACGGTTGCCGGGACAAAAGTAACCGGCGTTACTTCGCCGTATGTTCTCGGTAGTTTGACAGACGGTACACAGTATGCCGTAGGCATGACGGCAGTGAATGCTGCGGGAGAATCGGGGTTGAGTTCGGTGCAGACGGCGACGCCACAAACAGTTGGGAGCACAGTCACGGATATTGATGGGAATGTTTACCAAACAGTAACAATAGGGACGCAAGTCTGGATGGTCGAAAACTTGAAGACTACCAGGTTCAACGACGGCAACCCAATACCGCTGGTAACAGCGAATTCGTGGGCTGCACTCTTGACACCGGGCTATTGTTGGTATGACGATTCAGCTTCATATGGAATCACCTATGGTGCGCTGTATAATTGGTACGCCGTGAATACAGGTAATCTGGCGCCGACGGGCTGGCATGCTCCAACTGATTCCGAGTGGACCGTGCTCACTACATACCTTGGTGGTTTGACTGTGGCAGGAGGGAAACTGAAAGAAACCGGTTCGTCGCATTGGATATCTCCAAATCTCGGCGCGACAAATGAGACTGGCTTTTCGGCGTTGCCGGGAGGATTTCATAATAGTGATGGTACATTTAGCGCCATTGAAGGCAATGGCTACTGGTGGTCGTCTACGGCCAGCTCTGGTTCCAATGCATGGGACCGGGACTTGAACTACAGTAGCGCTGGTGTTTACCCTCACGAATACAACAGAGGTCACGGTTTCAGCGTCCGTTGCATAAAAGGAAATCCTGTACCCACAGCACCGAGCATTATCACTCAACCAAAATCGGATACCCTTGCCGTAGGACAGAACGACACGTTTTCTGTTGTGGTTACGGGAACGGCTCCACTTGTGTATCAGTGGTATAAGAATAATGCGGCAATCCTAGGGGCAACATCGTCGAGCTATTCAATAGCGAATGTTCAGGCGGCCGATGCGGGGACATATACTGTCACGGTATCGAATGGTACTTTACCGAATGCAACAAGCACCGGGGCAATCCTGACACTGAATTCGACAACAGTTTCTGTCACCGATACAGATGGAAATGTCTACCAAACGGTCACAATCGGAACGCAAGTCTGGATGGCACAGAATCTGAAGACCACCAGGTACAATGATGGTTCTGCCATTCAATTGGTAACGGATGGTACTACGTGGAGTAATCTTACGACTCCGGCGTATTGCTGGTATAATGATTCAATTATCTATGGGAACATCTATGGAGCACTATACAACTGGTATACCGTAAACACGGGGAAACTGGCCCCGACAGGCTGGCATGTGCCCACGGACTCCGAATGGACTGTGCTAATAACATACCTTGGCGGAGATGCTGTGGCAGGGGGGCTGTTGAAAGAAACGGGCACGGCGCATTGGGCCTCTCCTAATGCTGGTGCTACTAATACGTTCGGTTTTTTTGCGCTTCCGGGTGGTGAACGTATCAATGATGGTACGTTCGATTATGTTGGCGGCACCGGTGTTTGGTGGTCATCTACGGCGAGTGGAGCGGCAATTTCGTTGTACCGTAGCATAAGTTATAATGCTGCGGATGTAGGCCATAACAGCTTCAGCAATGTTTTCGGTTTTAGCGTCCGATGCATCAAAAATTGAAAATTACAGAAATTCTGAATTTGGCCCTTAGATGACAAATGAAACGCACGAGCTCCTCGCGCATCCCGTCGTGCGTCCGCCGCCTATCGTCGACGACAGCGCTCTTGACCGTTTTTCGCGAACTTGATCCTTGCCTGAATCCGCCGCACAAATCAAAATCCTCGAACAACATAATGTGTAAATCAAAAGTTTGACTTGATATTTACACAACATTGATGTATTATTGAACCATGGTTAATCGAATTATTTCCCATGAACTGCTCGCCGCGGCCAAGGAGTACCCGGTTGTCACCGTTTTCGGTCCGCGGCAATCGGGTAAAACGACCCTGGTACGGATGACGTTTCCGAAGAAGCCGTATTTTTCACTCGAAGATCCCGAGGTGCGTCGAACGGCCGAAATTGATCCGCGGGGTTTTCTCAATGAATTGCCCGATGGAGGCATCCTCGACGAGATCCAGCGTACTCCGCACCTGCTTTCGTATATACAGGGAATTGTAGACAAAAAGCAATCCGAAGGCATGTTCATTCTGACGGGCAGCCACCAGCCTGCGCTCCACGAGTCGGTGAGCCAGTCGCTTGCGGGGCGCACCTCTATACTGACCTTGTTGCCTTTTTCCCTGAAGGAACTGGAACAGTATCATAAGAAGTTCGAACCGTTTCCTTGCATCGTTTCAGGCGGCTTTCCCCGCCTTCACGATAAAAAACTTCAGACAAACCGTTTCTTCAACAGCTATGTTCAAACGTATGTCGAACGAGACGTCCGCTCGCTCATCAATCTGCAGAACCTCGGATCGTTCCAGCAGTTTTTAACGCTTGTCGCAGGCCGTGTAGGGCAGCTGAGCAACCTTGTATCGCTCGGCAATGATGCCGGGGTTTCCTCTACGACGATAAAAAGCTGGATAAGCGTACTAAAATCGTCCTATATCGTATTTGAACTGCAGCCATATTTTCAGAACATAAGCAAGCGCGTAATGAAATCTCCTAAAATTTATTTCACGGACACCGGTTTGGCCGCCTTTCTGCTCGGAATCACCGACGGGAAGCAACTTTCCCGCGATCCTCTCCGGGGAGGACTGTACGAAAACTTCATCATCCTCGAATTCCTGAAAGCGTATCATAATCTCGACAGACGTCCGGACATGTACTTCTATCGCGACAGCCACGGAAACGAAGTCGATTTAATCCTTAAAAGGGGAAGCAGGCTTTTTCCCGTTGAAATAAAATCCGCGGCCACGTTCAACGAATCGTTTTTGCAGGGCATAGAGCGGTTCAAGCTGGTCGCCGGCGCCGGGCGCTGCGAAGGCGGCGCGGTACTTTACAACGGCGACCTTCAGACCACCGTCCGGGGAATCAGAGTGTTCAACCCCTTCAAACATGCCGGCGTTGAAACCCTGTTGTAAATAACAGCGAGTTAGTGCAGCCCCAAAGCAACCGGCGAGGGATGGTTTTGCGGTAGTGACTTACCTCACCACCGCAAACGCCGCCGTCCTGCTGCAGTTCCCGATCTTGACCATTGCGCAATACACCCCCGCGGGCGCTTCACGGTTGTTTTCTCCAATTCCCGGCCAGAGTATACGTTGCTCCGCGTCGCAGTTTGTGCCGCCCCATCTCCAGACCAAACGTCCCTGCTGGCTGTAAATCGCGACCGACGCGCCCGTGGTTCCGCCCGACGGAATGGTAAATGCGACTCCGGTTCCACAGGGCAAAATCGAGATTCGCCCTGGCGCTTTTATGTAACGATCGGCGGTAACACCATTACCCTTTGTCATCACAATGGTCACGCGCTTTGTCAGATTCACGGGTACCCGTACCGTGCCGTCGGCCGCTGCTGTCAACACAAGAGACGCCGAGTTATCGACGGTTGCGGTGTACTGGCTCCCGCCGGTCAATCCGCCCGCAAGAATCGTATCGCTGCCGCCGGCGGTGTTGTACGACGGCTCCGCCTCGATCGTCACTGCTTGAGATCCGCTGCGCCATGACATGTTTGCACTCAGGGCCGACCCGGCCATTGTCTTTCCGGCGACAGATATAACCGTGCCGCGCGTCATCATTGCAAATGTGGTTGAAGCATTTTGCGTGCGTACCAGAATGTTGGATCCATCCGACTGAATGTTCCCTGCTGTCAATTTTGTGGAATCGGAACGCATGGCGAAAACATCGGTGAAGGCGCCGCCCTGAACCTGCACGGCTGTCCCGCCGGTCGCAGAGAGCAAGCTGCTGGCAAGCACCGGCACATTGTTGTGCTGCGGCACCAGGACCACGGTAAAATGTGCCGACGGCGCGCGGGTCGTCACCGACAGGCACGGGTGCGACGTGGCAACCAGAGGATCAACGGGAAGGAACGCGCTTTGCAGGCTGGCCACCGGCGGCTCAAGAAAGCGGATGTCAAGACGCATGTTCGCCGAATCGGTTACGATAAATTCGCCGGCCTGGCCGTTTGTCCAGGTACCGGTTTTGTGCAGCCGCCAGTTGAAAGCGTGCGCCGCGGTGCCCGTTCCTTTCAGATCGTCAATCGATATTACATACCCGCCTTCGACAAAAGCGATGTGCCGCACGAATTTGCTTGCGTTTGTATACAATTTCGAGGCATCACCGGCGGCGCATGCGCTTGAGCCGGACAGCATGACGTCGCTCAGATGGCCCGTGAGGCCGTAGTCGAACGGCTGATACCACTGGCCGCCTTCATTGGTCTGCCCGAGTGTGTCAATCAGGACGGTGTTGTGACTCCGCGTCAGCTTGTTGTCCTCAGGATATCCGTCGTCCTGCGCAAGCATCTTGCCCCCGGAAAACAAAAGGAAATGGTTCTGGTCCGGGTGATCGTGCGCGACGTTTACGTAATTGCCGTTTCGCAACTGTTGCATGTGGTTTCCGCCCGGAGGCCCGCATTTGAACACGAACCCTGTTGCCGTGTCGGCCCAGGAGCTGCGAATCGAGAACATCTCAAGGTCGGGCCAGAACCGGTACAAGGGCAGCGTCGCATATGGTTGCGGCGCCAGCGTGTCGTCGTACCAAAGCACGCCCCACATGGTCTGCTGGTAAAATCCGCCGGACTGTTCCTTCATCAACCGCCGCACCACGGAGTCCGCAGCGGCGTCGCGGCTGCGCGCGATCCCGGGCAGCCACGCTTCCGCGTTACTGGGCGCTCCCTCGGATGCGTCGCCGATGTTGAACATGTTGTTCCACCCGGGCGTCGTCATATACAACCGATAGAGATAGTCGTTTGTGAAGTGCGGCTTGCCCGCTGTCAGATCGACGCCGGTCACATGGTTCATGAGCACAGCCGTGCGCGCCACCCAGGGATAGCCGTAGTCCCAGTAGCCCGATCCTTCGTGCGTGCTGCCGTCGTCGGGCAGCCATTGGGTCACCTTCGTGAAGCACCCGACGGCAAGATCAGCGGCGGTCTGAACGTTGGTCGCCGGATCGTCGCCGTAAATCGCAAACGACGCGCTGGCCAGACCGTGTATCCGGTTGTGCATGTGGTTGTTCTGATAGTCCTCGGTCCAATACTGACCCACCGCGAACCGCGGCTGGATGGTGTCGATCGAGCGCTTGAGGGCGGTCCGCAGTGTGGCGCGGTCCGTTGGCGACAAGTAACTGTACAAAATATCATACGTCAATGCCATGCCCGAGGTAATGTCCATGGGAACCAGGTCGTCGGCGAGCCAGTCGGACCGCCCGGCATAGTAGAGCGCCCATGACCGCGCCGTGTTGGCATAGGCCGTGTCACCTTCGACAAGGTAGAACATACACATCGAAAACTGACCCCAGAAGCCGAAGAGATAGTCTTTCCACGTGCCCGGAGCGTCAGGCGTGCGCTGGGACACATACCCGCCGAAGTCACTTTTCGCCTTCTTGTAAAACCAGGAGCACGGCCCCAGCGCTCGTTGTTTGATGGCGGGGATATCGGCCTGGGTGAAGTACAGGCGGGGATGCGCGCCTGCCAGATCGGAGCGCATGACAAAGGTGTTGAGCGGCGGCTGGACGACGATGGACTGGCCCGAGGCCAGGGTGATTAATGCCAGTGCGATGATCGTACCGTTAATCGTCAGGCCCGCGATATTCTTCATGCGAGTGCCTCCGACGGATGAGGTTTGTTTTTCGGGAAACGGTGCCCGTGCACAAAGAACTCTTCAAAAGCCGCTTCTATCGATACGTTCTATTTCAGCACCGGAAGCCTGCGCAGCAAGCGCTCGCCATTGACGGTTGCATTGACAAAATATACTCCGCCTGCCGCTCCCGCTGCCTTCCATTCGGCGGCGGCCACATTCTTGAAAGAGGCCACGAGCGCTCCGTCCATCCTGAAAACGGCGATGTCGCCCGGCGACGCCAGGCGAATGTGCACGCTGCGGCCGCGAGAGTTTTGGAACACGGTGATTGCGGGGGCTGCTGCCGCTTGGGCATGCGCCGGTCTCACGGCCGAACCTGCGCCGTATTCGTATGCGCCAATGTCAATGCCGGCTCCCCACGGCCGCGGGTTGCCGTCGAAATCCACAGCCGGCGCGCCGGCGGAGGTTCCCGCGTCAATGGCGGGGCTTCCCGCAGTAAGGTGAAAGTCCGCGACGGCCGGATCAACGGAAGGCTTTACAAACAGCGGATCTGCCTTTTTGTCATGCGTCCCGGTTTTCCCGATTTGGGATGCGGAGGGACTGCCGCTTGCGCTCCAGAACAGGTTGTAGTCGACCGTGAGATTTGAGTTCGGGCAGCAGTCCTGCAAGACGCTCCTGCCTGCCGGAGCGAACATAATGTTGTTGAGTATCCTGGTGTTTTTGCCCTGATTCGGAAAGATCTGCCCCCGGTTTATCTGGGCTGTTTGGTCGTTCAGATATGCCGTGTTATTGAAAACGTCCACGTGATTAGTCTTGAAAAGCGTTATGCCGTCTCCGCCGTTGTTGAACACCAGGTTGTTTTCAAGCAGCATCCGCCCCGTATAGGCCGGGACATTGCCTGCCGTGCCGTCCTGAATGTCGATGATGATGCCTTCCCCGTCCGTGGGAACGGTGCCCCCCTGAATGGCGGGAATGCAATTCTTGTTTGCAAAGCAGCTGTTACGGCGCACAAAAACCCTGTAATTGGTCGTGTCGTTATCGTAATTGGAATTCCAGCCCAGTGATATCCCGCTGCAGTCGTAGGGGGAATACCAGGCGTTGTTGTACACGGTGTTCTCTTCGATGGTGATGTAATCGGTCGTTTGCGTGGAGATTCCCCCTCCGCCGCAATCATGTACAATGCACTTTCGTATGGCAATATGGTGCGGGTACGGAGACGTGCCGCTCTGGTAACACATGATGCCGTTGCCGGAAGTGAGGCAGTTGTTGCCGTCGGCCCTATCGCCAAAGGCAGTTGCCGAATCCATGGCCGCGTTGTTACCGATTATTTCGAACCCGCTCACTTCAATGTAGCTTGCGCCGGTGATGTAGACCCCGCCCCAGCCGTTAAACTGAAGTTTCGGATGGTGGGTCGGATACGCCGTGTACACGATCCACGCCGACGCCGAACCCGAGCGGGTGATGTTGACGACCGTGCCGTTCCACCAGCTGTTGGTGTACGTGCCGTTCATAATGAACACGGTATCGCCGGGGTTGGTGGAATCCGACGCAGCTTGGATGGTTGAGAACGGATGAGCCAGGCTGCCGTCCCCCGCGCTGCTTGCGGAAGCGGAAACGAAGCGATTGGCGGCCTGTGAAAAAGAGAAAATGCAGAGAGAGAAAATTGCAGCAGATAGAATTCGGGAAGCGATTTGCGGCATGGGAAGGTCCGGGTTCAGGTGAAACAAATTTCCCCGCACTCCCCTTAGTATACCACCGGAGCGCGCACGCAAGCAAGAAAAAGCAGGACCGCGCAAGCCGGCCCCATTGACGGAATGCCACGACTACGACCTCGGCACATACTCCTATTTCTGCAACTTCTTTCCCTCCGCAAATGCATCGCCCAGATAGCTGCCGATGCCGTAATAGGCGCGGTCAACCGGGTCGAAAATCATGGGCTTTATCTTCTCGATGTCCGGCGCGTCGTCCTTCCCCAGCACCGCCTCGTCGGCCTTTACGTCCTTGATTTCGCCCACGAACATCGTATGTGATCCGATCTTGACAGTCTGGATTACGGAGCATTCAACGACAAAAGGGAACTCCTTTACATACGGCGCATCCACCAGATCGCTCTTGACGGGCGTGAGCTTCGTGGCGGCGAATTTGTCCTCCGTGCGGCCGGAAACCATCCCGAAGTAATCGGCTTCCTGGATGTATTTCTCGGAAGGAATGCTGATTGTAAACGCCTTGCGCGCCATGATATTGCCGTAGGTGTAGGTGGCTTCCCTTATTGAGATGGCAACACACGGCGGTTTGGAACAACAAATTCCACCCCAGGCAACGACCATTGCATCCGGCTTATCGGCTTTGTCGTACGATCCTACGACAAAAACGGGAGTGGGAAAAACAAAGGTCTTGGCTCCGATGGACTTCTTCATATTCGCCTCCTTGTGAGTGTTGGCGGTTGTGGGGGCTTGGGCAAAAATCGACGAGGTCGCCAGCAATGCCGTGATCAAAAATCTGCGAGTTGAAGCAGACCGGACTTCTTTCATTGCGTTTCTCCTTTGGTTCTTCCGTTTGCCCGCATTTGCCGCGCAATCGGACAATGTCGATGCACATTCCGCATATCTAAAATAGTGCATGGCGCAATGCGTGTTTCCTGCCGAACTTTCCACAAGACAGGAAGAAATTGGGCGCCCCGCCGCCTCGGCAGTGCAACATCGGGCACCCGTTAGAAATGCTCATCGGCGGGATATTGTGACAAGTCATCGGTAGGAAGCCTCCCCGGCGAGGGGAGGTTTGGAGGGGCGATTTACAATAAGCATTTTCCCTACGGGATTTAAAGGGCAGAGCCCTTTCCATATCTCGATTCTCATCTTACACATATCTTGGAACAGGGGCCTTGAAGGTACTCGATCCGGACATTATCTGCTTGGCAATCATCCCGCAACAATCCATATTTCTTTCAACTTTGTCACTTTGCTGCTTTTTCTTCTTCAACCAAGGAGGTCTTTATGAAATGGTATCACTATGTCGCGTGCTTTTTCGCGGGCCTGTTCCTGGCGAATTTCGTCCCGCACTATATCCACGGAGTCTCAGGCGACAGCTTCCCCAGCCCGTTTGCAAACCCGCCCGGCAGAGGATTGTCATCTCCGCTTGTCAATGTTCTGTGGGGGCTGGGCAACCTCGTGGTTGGATTTATCCTGGCGCGCGTTGGCAGGCTTTCAAAAGCAAACATTTACGGGCTGATTGTGTTCTTCGCAGGAATAGCAGCCATCAGCATTCAGCTGTCTTTTGCATTTGCGGGGAAAATGCATTAAGAAGAGTTGAAGGGTTGAAAAAATCTGAGGCGATGGGCGCCCTCCTTTCTGCCGCACATTCCCGTGCAGCCGGCCTGAGGCCAGGCCATTTGTAAATCTTGTTCGCAAAAATATCGGCACCACAGCTCTGCAAGCGATTGGTTTCCCTGCAATATCAATCGTTTATGCGAGAATTTGTTCGCAAGATACAAAGTCACCGCAAAGAAAGTTCCTGCATTTTGCTCCTATTTCGGTATATTTCCCTTCGAACCCGGCTGTGTCGAGGCGGCCGGACTTTTCGTTGAGTAGCGACCACTGCATTTGATCCTTTGCAAAAGCGGTGGAACGTGAAACAGAAGCTCGACACACCGAAACTTTGGGGGGGGGCACGTGATGTTTAAGCGGTTGACAAAAACCAAGACAGGGGCAAAGAAAGGGGTCTTTCGTGAAGCGGTTTTTATCATTCGTGTTCCTCATGATTTCGCTCGCATCTTCCCAGACCATTTCCATCTCCGGAAAAGTTAGTTCGTCCGCAGGTCAGGCTCTTGAGGGCGTGATCGTGCGACTGGTCGGCGCCGGCGCCGCCGACACCACGGATCCAAACGGCATCTATTCGCTGTCGGGCACGGTCTCAACCCATGTTCCGGCCGCGCAACCATCGGTCGTCAACAGCATCGGGTATAAAAACAAATCGTTCGTAATTGCCATGGCGCGCGCCGCATGGGTAAACGCGGCTCTTTACAACATGCGCGGGGTGCGCATTGCGTCAATCTACGATGGATACCTGTGCCCGGGCAATACGCGGGTAGCCTTCGATTTGGACCGGTTGGGCTGCTCCGTGTATCTGCTGCGGGTGAGGGTCGGTAGCGACGTGTGGGCTGGCACCATCATCCCGGCGGCGAGAGAAACTGAAGCGGTCTTCAGCAAAACACCTGCGGCCGCCGCCTCGCCCAAGAGGTCGGCCGCCCTCGATTGGCTGCAGGCGACCAAGGCAGGGTACGCCTCGTACCTGGAGCAATTAACAATCGCCTCCGGCACGGTAAACATCACCATGAACCCGGCGGGCGCAGCCCCGGATTTCGGCCCCAACGTGCTTATTTTCGATCCGTCAATGAGTACCTCCACGGTGCAAAGCCAGATCTCCGCCATTTCCAGCCAGCAGCAGGCCGCGCAGTTCGGCACCGGCAGGTACGCGTGGCTGTTCAAGCCGGGCTCGTATTCTCTTGATGTCAACGTCGGCTTCTACACCGAGGCATTGGGGCTCGGCCTGTCGCCGGACAGCGTCCAAATAACCGGACTGGTGCAGTCTTCGGCGGCATGGATGAACTACAATGCCACCTGCACCTTCTGGAAGGCATGCGCCGGCATCTGCGTGACGCCCACGGGCGGCACCAACACCTGGGCGGCTTCTCAGGGCGCTCCGGTTCGCCGCATGCACGTAAAAGGCAACATGGCGCTCGACGACGGCGGGTGGTCCAGCGGCGGCTTTCTCGCGGATTGCAAGGTGGACGGATCGGTGAACTCGGGATCGCAACAACAATACTTTTCGAGGAACGACGTCTACGGCGGCTGGGGCGGCGGCGGATGGAACATGGTCTTTGTCGGCGTGACCGGGGCGCCCTCGGAATCGGGAGTTAACCGCACGGTGGTCGCCAAGACCCCTCTGGTGGCCGAAAAGCCGTTCCTTGCAATTGACAAAAACGGAAACTACTTTGTAATGGTCCCGGACCTGCGTCGCGACAGCACACTGGGGATCACGTGGGCAAATGGCGGCACGCCCGGCGCGCAGCTGCCCATCGACCTCTTTTACATTACCAAGTCCTCCGACAATGCGGCAAGCATCAATGCCGCGCTTGTCCAGGGGAAAAACATCCTGTTCACCCCGGGGAATTATAATTTGGAAAGCGCAATACAGGTGACGCGGCCGGGCACGGTTGTTCTCGGCATCGGCTACCCGTCGCTCATTCCCACCAACGGGAACGCGGCCATGAAAGTCTCCGATGTCGACGGCATCAAGGTCGCCGGCTTTCTCTTTGAAGCAAGCACGCAGAACTCGCCGGTTCTGCTGCAGATCGGCGATTCCGGCACCACGGTCGACCATGCCAGGAACCCGATATGCCTGTTCGACATTTTCTGCAGGGCAGGCGGACAATTCAACGGCCTCGCCACGAGTTTCGTGATTATCAACAGCAACGACGTGATTTTCGACCACACGTGGCTGTGGCGGGCCGATCACGGCGCGGGCGCGGGTTGGACATCCAACCTGAACGCGCACGGCCTTATTGTAAACGGCAACAACGTAACAGTGTACGGCCTGTTCGTCGAGCACACCCAGGCGTACCAGACCTGGTGGAACGGTAACAACGGCCGCACCTACTTCTACCAGTCCGAAATGCCCTACGATCCTCCGGACAATACAAGCTGGTCGAGCAGCAGCACCGACCTGGGCTATCCTTCTTACAAGGTGTCCGACGGAGTAAAGACCCATGAGGCCCGCGGCCTCGGCGTGTATTCCGTGTTCAGAAACGGGGTCACCGCGACCAATGCGATCGAGGTCCCCGCGAATGTCGCGGGAGTCAAGGTGCATCACATGGTGACCGAAAAGCTGGGCGGCGGAACCATAAGCCACGTGATCAACGGCACGGGCGGCACCGCATCATCGAGTGTGCTGGATTACCCGTAGCGTAACGCCGGATGCATCCGCCGCATCGGCCTATTTGGGCAGGTTTTCTCCGGCCATCCTTTCGAATGTCATGCGGTCGGTGTTCTCCGCGAGTTCACCGGCGAACGATCGGTTAAGAAGAATACTCTTGTCCACATTGTTGTCCGCGTCCATGATGTAGACAGGCTCCGGATTGTCGAGATACGCGCGTACGTCCGCATCGCCGAATACCAACGATTCGTTGGACCCAAGAGATTTGACAAGATCGGCGTTCACCCAGCCCACATCTCCCTTCAGGTCGCTCACCTTGTACTTGTTGTCCCGCCTGTCCAGAATCAGAAGCCTGTCACCGGTACCAACCGTAAAGGCAGGCTGAGCGTCAAGGGGTTTCGGGTTGTCGGCATATACTTCGGTGCCGTTTGCAACAGGCGCGGCGTATCGATCCTGCACGGTCGCGGCTCCCGCGATTGCGATCATAATAACTACAGCCAAACCCGCGTATGATAAGATTTTCATAGCGTTCTCCTTTCCAAATCCTTCGGACACCTAGAATACGGGGTGCGAGCTCGGGGTATTATCGGGAACAGACATAGGAAATGCAATTCGAGAAGGGGCAGTCAAAGGTCCAACATGGAAACGATCGATTGGTCAGCTTCCGTACAGCACCTTAAGTTGCTCGATGGTCGGATGTCCGGCATAGAATTCGCCCTGCGGGCCGATATACCCGTTTGCGCATCTTGTGAGCTTGACGGAAATGAATCCGCCTTTTGAATTCGGGACGCCGATGATCACCGTGTCGGCCGTGGCCGGCTGGTATGAGTTAATCTGCACCGGACCTGCGCTCTCCTCGGCTCCCTGTTGAGCTGATTCAACCACTTGCACCACCGGCGCCGGAGCGACTGCCGTGTAATCGGGCGGATAACCGTAGTCGTCATAATAGTAATATGGCGGCGGTTCCACAACTGTTACGTCAATCCCGGAACGGCCGTAATGACCGCCGCGGTCGTAGTGTCCGCCATAGGAATGCGATCCGCCCGAATGTCCGCCTGAGTATCCTCTCGCGGATCCGCCCGAATGTGCAGCGGAGCCATTGCGGCTGCCCGACGAATTCCAGGCAAAAGCGCCCACACACAAAATTCCAATCCATATAAATGTGCCGATCATCGACGCTCTGGATTTGCCAATGGCGTGTGTCTTCATACTACGGCTCCTTCCTCTTGTCTTGATTAGACCAGGCAAAGGCGCGGAAAGATACATGCCGCTTGCATTATTTCTTCCCGTGTGTAGTGGTGCGCCCCGTGCGCCCGGCTTCATGGGAAAAGCGCTTCTTGCAGACCCCGGCTCGAAAATAGCTCGCGCCCTCAAAGGCCGCGGGTATTCCGATGGACAACCGCCTTTCCCGAAGAACTTGCGCTCAAGTATATTTTCGACAAATTGGAGGTGTTCATGCCCGGTCGCGCCAGGCTTTTCGTCTTCCTGCTGATGCTGTCTCTCCCCGGCACCGCATTTTGCCAAGTAGACCTGCCGGCAACCCTCAAAGCCCTGCTCAAGGAAAGGATTGACGCGATTTCCAAGAAAGACACCAATGCGCTCACCAGGATTTGCACAAAGAATTATCAGTTTATAAGCGCTGCCGGCGTCGAAATGAACATTATGCAAATGAAGAAGGCCGTGGTCGATGCCGAGACTCCGGTCAAGCTGAGCACGATCCTCTCCTACCAGCCGTATATTGCCGAGGACGAGTCGATGGCTTTTGCCACGTTCGAGATAGAAGAGGAAG
>Ga0182027_10001042_pt1 | contig 46832 bp, 45 predicted proteins | sample 712E1DmetaG_FD_121300 | JGI IMG/M metagenome (GOLD analysis project Ga0182027, IMG submission 121300) | Permafrost microbial communities from Stordalen Mire, Sweden - 712E1D metaG (Illumina Assembly) | ecosystem: Environmental > Terrestrial > Soil > Wetlands > Permafrost | place: Sweden...
AATTTTATGAAAATAATACGTGAAAAACTGACACCAGCAATGATAGAAAAACAAGCAACAAAATTATGGACGTGGGGAAACTTCCTACACGCTAAATTAAGCTATACATACTAAGACATTGCCTTTTTAAACAGGTGTTATTTCTCCGAACGTATGAGTCATTCAAATGATACTATAGATAATTTTTTAGACGAAAAATCAGACGATAATAAATACAATTTAAACAGCAGTAAAAGTAAATCTAATAGTGTATATTCTCAATTAAAAGAATTTACTATAGATACAAAAGATGCTTTCTTGGATTTGCTGCAAAACACAAGATCAGAGATTGTGATTGGTGCTTTGACATGCGGAATCATTGCTGGAATTTGGAGTTACGGTCATGAGTCTGCACAGAACCGTTGCTATAGGCTGGCATTCTCTGAAACTTCACAAATAGAAAGGCAAGCTAAGAGATTAGGAGTAGATGTTCCTCACATGACAGATTTTCTGAGTAAAGCCAATGATTTTTATATGAAAATTTTAGAGGCACATAATTCTTCATGGGATATGGCTGCATTCTTGTCAGATAACACTGCAACGTTCAGATCTTCTTTAGAAAATCATGTTGAACCTACGTTCAAATTTCATCATTACGAATTGCCTCAATTAAATAAACTAGTCCCTGCTTTTGCTGATTCAGTATTGAAGGATTTATCTTATTTGAGGCAGATGCAGAATAAGACAAATTCAGCTGTCGATGCTCTTGATAAAACTTGGGATGATTATCATCATGATGAGACTCATACAGAAGTATATACTACTGAGGATTGTACAACTGATGATAAAGGAAATACTACTTGTACAACAGTAGTGCATACTAGAGAAGTGTATGATTGGACTGACAATTCTTATACCTATCACAGCCAATTTGGAGAGCAGGCATCAGTAACTCTTACTGAAATAAAAGTTCTTTATCCTAAAGTGAGTTCCGAAAACATGTTTATGCCTGCAATAGAAACTGGCGCTGAAAATGAATATGCAATGGATAAAAGTCGTAAGTCAGAATTAGGCGATAATAATAGATTGACTCAAGAACAATACTTGGCTTTCGCTAACAGTTGGCTATACGGTTCAAGACAATTCAGCGACATTAAAGATATTGATAGCACAAGGGCACTATTAATGATTCAAGGAGATAATTGGAGTGTGCAAAAAAGCACCGCTAGATCATACACCATAAGAACATACAATCATTCTTACGGTGAATCAGAAGAATTCACAACTTGTGAAAACGCTATTTATGAAGGCAAAGAATTGTCAGGTTTAGTCGATAGAATGCTTGGAACAATAGAATCTACTAAAGTGCGTATACCAAAATTAACTAGTATGATTGAAACATATATAGACAAATCATATGCGCATGAAGACGATAAAAAAGTCAAAAAATTACAGAAGGAAATAATGTCTGAAACTATTGAAGGATATTACGAATTATTCCCTAAAGCAATACCTCTTGAACATTCTAAATGGTGGCATGTACCATTACTAGGATTACTTGGAGCAACCATCGGTGGATTATTTGGCGCTGGAATAGATTATCTTGGAAATAAGACAAATCTTTACGGCACTACTAGAAGGCGTCGACGTGAAGATGAATTAAAAGATAGTTACAGGTACTGATTAATTAAAAAAAAGAAATAAAAAATATTTATTGTATCCCTAATTTCTCTTCCTGCGCTTTGATTGCGAGTGTCGTCTTTATGACTGTGTCTGGATTCAATGATATTGAATCTATTCCGCACTCGACGAGGAATTGCGCGAATTCCGGATAATCACTTGGTGCCTGGCCACATATCCCTATCTTTCTATGATATGTCTTGCAGTCTGCTATGACTTTCTTTATCATTCTCTTTACTGCATCGTTTCTTTCATCGTATATCGGCGCGACTATTTCTGAATCCCTGTCTAGTCCAAGTGTCAATTGCGTAAGATCGTTTGATCCTATGGAAAATCCGTCGAATATCTCTGAGAACTGGTCTGATAATATTACGTTTGCCGGTATCTCGCACATTACATATACTTGTAGTCCGTTCTCTCCACGCCTCAATCCATTCTTTTCCATCTCTGCTAGAACCTGTTTTCCTTCTTTTACCGTCCTGCAGAATGGTATCATCAATTTGAGGTTCGTTAGTCCATACTCGTTTCTTACTTTCAACATTGCCTTGCATTCTAGCGCGAATCCATCCTTGTATCCTGGCATGTAATATCTTGAAGCTCCTCTCCATCCTATCATTGGATTCTCTTCTTTTGGTTCGTATCTTGCGCCGCCAATCAATCCTGCGTATTCATTAGTCTTGAAGTCGGAGAATCTTAGTATTACATCCTTTGGATAGAATGCTGCTGCAATCATTGATGCTCCCTGCGCGAGTCTATCGATGAAGAATTGCACCTTGTCTTCATATCCTGGACTTATCTCGTTAATCTGCTTCTTTTCAGTTGGTGTCAAATCATTATAATGCAATAGCGCGAGTGGATGCGCCTTTATGTATGACGTGACGATAAATTCTTCTCGAGCGAGGCCAACACCATCATTTGGTATGAATGATAATTCGAATACCTCTTCAGGATTTCCGACGTTCATCATTATCTTCGTCTTTGTTCTTGGCATATTCTGCAAGTCTACTTTCTGCACTTCGAAATTTAATGCGCCTTCATATACGAATCCTACATCTCCTTCAGCGCAGCTCACAGTTATCTGCTGTCCAGTCTTGAGCGTCTCTGTAGCTTCAGTTGTTCCGACGACGCATGGTATTCCCAATTCTCTTGATATGATTGCTGCATGGCACGTTCTTCCGCCCCTGTTTGTGACTATTGCTGATGCTATCTTCATTATTGGTTCCCAATCTGGATCTGTCATGTCTGTTACTAATACTTGTCCTTTCTTGAAGTCTCCGATATTATGCGCATTCCTTATTATGTTGGCTTCGCCAGCGCCTATTTTTGAACCTACGGATTTTCCTTTTATCAATACTTGTCCTTTCTGTTTTAGTACGTATGTCTCGAGAACATTCTTGTTCTTCTGGCTTATTACTGTTTCTGGTCTAGCCTGCACTATATATAATTCTCCTGATTGCCCGTCTTTTGCCCATTCCATATCCATCGGCTTTAAGTGTCCTGCCTTCCATGAATAATGGTCTTCAATCGCGCATGCCCATTTTGCAAGCGTTAGCACTTCATCGTTTGTCAGGCAAAATCTGTTTCTGTCTGCTGGAGACACTGGAATATTTTTTGTGCTGTGCTTTGATCCGTCGTGCGTATACACCATCTTTATCTCTTTGCTTCCAATCTTCTGGCTTATGATTGGCTTGAATCCTTGTTGCAAGGTAGGCTTGAATACATAGAACTCGTCCGGATTGACCGCTCCCAAAACTATATTCTCTCCAAGTCCATACGAGCCATTGATGAGTATTGCATCCTTGAATCCTGACTCTGTATCTATAGAGAACATTACTCCTGAACATGCCATGTCTGAACGCACCATCTTCTGCACACCGACGCTAAGTGCGATGCTGAAATGGTCGAATTTCTTGTCTACCCTGTAAGATATTGCCCTGTTCGTAAATAATGATGCGATGCATTTCTTTACAGACTCTAGTACGTGCAAGTCTCCTTTGATATTAAGATATGTCTCCTGCTGTCCAGCGAATGATGCATCAGGCAAATCTTCAGCAGTTGCTGAACTTCGTATTGCAACGTCGACGTCTGCGCGGTCTTTATGGTATGCTCCGCATAAGTCCCTGTATGATGCAAGAATTGCTTTCTTTAAATCTTCAGGAAATTCTGCAGTAAGAATTGTCTCTCGAACTTTTTCTCCACGATCAGAAAGGTTCTTCATGTTTGTTGTGTCAAGATCTTTTAATATATGTTTTATCTGGTCTTTTATTCCTGCCTTCTCGAGAAAATACCTGTATGCATATGCAGTGATTGCAAAACCGTTTGGAATCCTTATGCCTTTAGGCGTCAAGTTGCTGTACATCTCTCCGAGCGAAGCGTTCTTTCCGCCGACGAATGCAACATCATCGTTGCATAATTGATCAAACCATAGAATAAACATATTAGACTTATCCATGCAAACCACCTTATCCTTTTTATAAATATAATTTAGGCTCAGAAGAATAGTATCTCACCCCTTTCCCACGAGCCTATAATCGCTACCTCAATGAATGTACTGGTTTCTATACGTAGAATCCTTCTCAAGACTATATAAAGGTTTGTTATTATTGGAGAGTGGAATTAGAATATTCTTAGAATGTATAGAATAAATATACTATAGAAGGTGAAATAAACTATCTATTCCTTTCGTACATAAACCGTCTGTGTTGGATATGCAAAGTGTATTCCTGCATTCTCGAATCTCTTCTTTATTTCGAGATTTATTCTTGTCTTTATCGCTCCTGCCTTATTTGGAGGACTTATCGAGTAGCCGCATGAAATATTTAGTGATGAATCCTTGAATTCGTTGAATACTGCAAAGTATCCTACATCTTTCTCCTTGACGACTCCTTCATCTTTCTCGAATATATCTTTTATTATCGCTATCGCTTCCTCGACCTTTTCTGCGCTCGTGCTATATTCAATGCCTAGATTGAATAATGTTCTTATCGCGTGATCGTCTGTTGAACTGAGATTTTCTATGACTGTCGTTGCGACTACGCTGTTTGGTATCTGAAGAATTGTTCCGCTTGCAGTGCTGATTGTCGTTGAGCGCATTCCCATCTCTTTGACGTATCCTTCATATTTCTGGTCTACTCTTACCCGATCGTCAATCTGGAATGGCTTGTCTGCCATTATCATTATGCCGCCGAATAGATTAGTCAATAATGGCTGCGCTGCAAGAGCGAATGCGAGTCCACCAATTCCTAAGCCAGCGACTAATGATGTTACGTCATAACCCATATTTTTTATAAGAAATATTGCTGCAATGATCACTATTATGACTCTCAATGTCTTCTTTAGAAATGGCAACACCTGCTCGTCAAGCTTTGACTTGCGCTTCTGCGATATTGGAGTGAGATAGTGGTCCATCAAAACTTCCATAAGCTTGATTATAGCCCACGTGACGTTTATTACTATCAAGATTACGAGTATATTATGATATATCTGTTCTCCTCTTATGCTGAACGTCAGGAACGCTGACGACAAATAGAATCCTACGATGAATAATGCGAATATCGACGGCTGCTCGAGAACTTCTATCAATACATCATCAAGTATTGTCTCGGTCTTTTTTGCAAGCCTCTTGAGAACAGCAACAACTGTCGCAGAGAATAATTTTCCTATAGCGACAAACAGCGCTATGATAACAAGCGCCAGAAAGTAATTCTGCAGTGTATTGCCCCAAATAGTGTATTCCAACATTATATACTGGAGTTGGCGGTGTTTTTTAAATATTGTGTATCATTAAGAAATAGCAAAAATTAGCTTCAATGAAGAATTATTCTTCCTTATCCCCTTTATTCTTGCTTAGAGCATCTTTGTTCTTCAAGTATTCTTTTAACTCTGTTCTTGTAACATACATCTGTGGGTTCCACATCGCCAAATACTTCTCGAGGACTTTAAGGTCTGTCTTCTGGGCGACGTTTTCCATCTCGCTTCCAAATATCGTGACTTTCTCGTCGAAATCCGTGATGCTGCGCTTTAATTCCAGAATGTCCGCACTAAATGTTCTTAATTCTTTTCCGAATGATCTCTCCGATTCTATCAGATTCTGGTCTGTCAATTGGAGTTTCTTTCTAAGATTTCCATAACGCTCTTCGAGCATTCTTATGCGCCTGTCAAGGTCTGATATTATCCCTGCAAGTTGTGCTGATTCACCGTTCTGGACGTTGGGATTAGGATCTTGCGCCTGTGCATCGGTCACTTGTTGTCCAATGGTTCCCTGACTGAATTGCGAATTATCCTCTGCCATGATAAAAACTTGTCTAGCAGGTATATAAATTTTGTTAGAATAAGAATAACATGCGAATAATTTACTGAACGCTCTTCCAATCCTTATAATTATCTTTTAGTGCCTTATCAGAATTCATTGAATTATACTGCATAAGATTTATATATGCGTTAAACTATACTTATTATATCAAGTATAGATTGTACGTTGGAGGGTTTATCCGTTGGGGGTTTATCTTCATTTACATTCAGAGTCTACGGAGGTGTACTTTGAAAACTATAACAAAATTATACATGATGTTTATGGTGTTAATTCTAACCATCGGCATGACGTACGCTGCGGGCTCGAGCACTGGAGGATCTTCAAGTTCAGGAAGTTCTGGTTCGTCCGGAGGTTCTATGAGTTCAGGAAGTTCCAATTCAGGCGGTTCTTCGAGTGGTTCAATCACTAGTTCCAGTTCCCAGACTCAAAATACCACTGATTGTGAATCTTATTCTACAGTGTTTGACAGAGTGAAATGCAGACTGCAATATGGCGAGAGCGCTACTTCTATACCAGAACCTTGCAGAGGACTAGATAATGAACAAACATGCGCGCAGCTTTACAAGGATGTTACTCCATGCTATACACTCGCAGGTACGAGCAAGGATCAATGCCTTAAACAACAGGCAGGATTCACGACAAGCACTCTAGCAGGCGATTCAACGAATACTCCTGCAATACGCAACTATGTATTATTCTTATTATACGACTTGCAGGACAGGGTAGAGAATGCATACAACAACGGTCAGATCACTGCCGACCAGGCTGCCGACGTAATAAATAATATAGTTACTGCAAAATATACTGTGACACGCAACGAGTCGACTGATTCGATAAGATCCTCAGTCGCAATTGTAAAGCAGAATTATAATGAGGTGATGCCGCAATGAAATCTTCAACTATACTAGTTACGCTTGTGATATTGACTGCTTTGATTGTATTGCTTGCAGGATGCAGCAGTACACCATCATCTTATGGCAATAGTCAGCAGACTACTACACAACCCAATACTGCTGTGCAATCCAGTGGCGGTTCAGACCAGACGCAGGCATCTACGAATACTACTGTGGAAGATAATTCTTCGACCACGAGCAGCGGTACGAATGGTTATACTGACATTGAGACATCAAATGATGACTTCAACACGATAGATCAGGCATTGAATTACACTTGAATAATATTCTTAGTCTATATTAATCTTTAAATGGTTTATGCGCATTGATATATTTGGAGGTGATTGCCATGGCGAAAGATACTGGAATAAAAACAAGCGGTAAAACAAAAATTATCGCAGAGCGTGGAAAGCAGGAACTCTTTATCATAAGAGAGTTTGAAGCGCCGCGAGAAATGGTTTTTAGAGCATACACTGATGCGCGGCTTTATGTAAGCTGGATGGGTCCGAAAAGATTCTCGATGAATCTCGAAAAATTTGAACCCATTGAAGGAGGAAGCTTCAGGTTCATTCACAAAGATACAGATGGCGCCGAGTATGCATTTCACGGAGTATTCCACGAGATACTCGCTCCGGAGAGACTCATCGGCACATTCGAATTCGAGGGACTGCCGGAAAAAGGTCATGTAGAACTCGACACGGCAAAGTTTGAAGAATTGCCCGGCGGAAGAACGAAGTTGACAATACAAGCAGTCTATCAATCAGTAGAAGACCGCAACGGCATGGTCGATGGCGGCATGGAGGCAGGCATCAGTGAAGGTTTCGAACGCCTCGACGAACTTTTGATAGAGATGCAGACCATATCTGCCGGCGACTCATACGATGATTTGTATGATGACATGTATTTAACAGAACTCGCTGACGAGATGGAATAATCTTCAGGTTTCTTTTTTATTTTGCATTTTTTCGTTCCCGTTTTTTTGTTTCTTCTATTTGTTTATCCTTTTTCTTGCTTAATTGTTTCTTTCTGGAATCTTTCATCCTGTTTCTATATCCTGTTCTATTCATTCCACCATAAACTTTATAATCCTATATTGTTGGTTATGCTTATATTATACTTATGATTGTAATCGCATGATTAGTTGTATGTATGTGGGTGAGGTGTGTAATGCTTTTTGGTAATCCTGATAATTCTTATGATGTATCAAAGGAGGGCGAGGATACAGTCTTAAGGATTGATTATGAGCATGCTCTTGAAGTTCCGAGCCTTGAAGATTCAGAGCAGTGCATGGCTGACACTATTGACAAGCTTCTATCGAACAGGAACATAACAAAAATAATTTTCAGCCAGAAGCGCGATTACGAATATGATTATACGCAGACGCGAGTGCTTGCAGAATTCTGCAAAGTATATTCTAATATATTAAAGCACAAGGATGTGTTCAGTTATCGCGCCATGTCCATCAATGAACAGCAGCCAATAATAAATAATGCTGCGATGCAAAAATATTCAGAATTGCAGAACATAATATTCAGCCTTCTAAAGAAAGATCCAGTGGGCGGATATGTAGAACTTAAACGCATCTTGCGAAGAGAGAAGATTGATTTGGACAAGAGTCTTGACGATGGATACTCGTCGATGCTTGATCGGTACATACAGATATTGTCATATATTTTGAAGCTTCTTGAATCGACGAAATTAATAGAGGTCGCAACACCGCATATCGGTGGGATGCAGCTTGGCGACCGGTCGGTTTATCGCCGCATGTTCACTCCGAACATAAAGCCTGATTTCATGTTCACGAAAATCATGTCATCGTATCCTAGGAATGGTTCTGAGATAGACAGTTATAATGTGCGCAATTCTGACGTGACAATATTCAATCTTGCGCATAATGTTCAGAACTTATATCACATCACTCCGCCTGAATTCAAGTTGCCCGAGGAGAAATATGAGATTCTGGATTTGGCAAGAAAGATTATGGCAGAGCATCAGCCTGAAAAACAGGAATTCGTCGACCCTGCAAGGATGCGCGAGGTGTTTACGAACATCGGCAGGGACTTGATAGAAGAATTGATTGAATACAAGAATATAAAGCTCAAGCGCGCAGAGATAGAGGAACTTGCAAAGATTCTCGTCAGATATACTGTAGGTTTTGGAATAATCGAGGCATTGCTCGAGGATGACAAGATACAGGATATCACAATCAATAGCCCAATGGGACAGGTTCCAATATTTATCGTGCATCAGGATTATGATTATTGTAGGACAAATCTTGTTCCGACGATAAGGGATGCGGATTCATGGGCGTCAAAACTAAGAATGATTTCGGGCAGACCACTTGATGAAGCAAATCCAATACTTGATACGGAAATACTTATTCCGGGAACGGCAAATGCGAGAGTCGGAGTAATCAGTCCTCCTCTTAATCCTAGCGGTCTAGCATATGCATTCAGGCGCCATCGTGACAAGCCTTGGACATTAGCATTATTCGTCAAGAACGGGATGATAAATGCGCAGGCAGCTGGACTCTTGTCATTTCTTATAGACGGCTCGAGAACAATGCTTGTAGCAGGTACGAGGAGCGCAGGTAAGTCATCGCTTCTGGGCGCAGTCATGGTCGAAGTCATGAGAAAATACAGGATGATAACTATAGAGGATACATTGGAATTGCCTGGAGAATCTTTGAGAAAACTCGGATACAATATCCAGCAGATGAAAGTCTCGAGCGCATTATCGAAAGGTTCAAGCGAAGTGTCCGCCGAGGAAGGTATAAGGACAACATTAAGACTCGGCGATTCATGCCTCTTCGTCGGTGAAGTTAGATCGACAGAAGCTAAATCACTCTATGAAGCGATGCGTATAGGAGCGCTTGCAAATATCGTCGCTGGAACAATACACGGCGATAGTCCGTATGGCGTTTATGACAGGGTTGTCAATGATTTGGGAGTTCCAAAAACAAGTTTCAAGGCGACTGATATTATTGTAGTCGCAAATCCAATAAAATCCGCCGACGGACTTCATAGATGGCGAAGAGTGACGCAGATTACTGAAGTTCGAAAGAAGTGGGAGAATGATCCAGTTGCCGAGAAGGGATTTGTTGACTTGATGAAATATAATTCTAAGACTGACGCTCTCGAAGTGTCTGACGATCTTATGAATCAGGATAGCGATGTAATAAAATCCATTGCAGAGAACGTCAAGGAATGGAGCGGAAACTGGGATGCAGTATGGGATAACATAATGCTGCGCGCAAAGAATTGCGAGACTCTCGTCAATTATTCGAAAAAACTTAACATGCCTGAACTGCTTGAAGCGAAATTCGTCGTCGAAACAAACGACCAATTCCACAAGATAACAGACAAGGTGAAAGAGGAAGTCGGCGTCATGGACAGCAAAAGGATATTTTTCGAATGGAATGAATGGCTAAAGAAATCAATAAAGGAACATGCCGCGCGAATGCAGCAGCAACAGCATAGATGATAACAGCATAACTGATAACAGTGTATATGATGCATGAATAATCAGAATAGATTACGTTACGATTACTAAAAAGAGGTTGAGTGTGGACAAGATTAATCCTTCAGACTTGAAGAATTTCGAAGCGAAGTATCGTGAGAAAATAAAGAAGGAATTCGAGAATTATACTTCCAAGAAACCATCAAGTGATGGCGCGAAGGTTGAAAGCCGGCAGTATCAGGAATTCAAGAAGCAGTGGATGCCAAGAAACCTTACTATATATGAGAAGGCGTGCGCATTCTCAGAGAAAGTCTTGAGGATAGAACCGGACCAGAAAGAATCGGCAAAGATACAGGAAGCAATAGACATATGCCATCTTAATGTGACTCCTGCAGGCGTCAAGAGTTTCTCATTCGTAGGACCTCTTGTTCTTATATTATCTGTAGCGCTGCTAAGTTTCATGCCTATGCTATTTAGCGCTTCGCCGGATCCATCGTCTGCAATGTTCTTTGTCATATTCTCTGTTGTTGTAGGATTGATATTGTATGTTCCTCTCGGGAATTTGCCTGAATTTTTTGCGAGCAATTGGCGCATGAAGGCAAGCAACCAGATGGTGCTCGCTGTATTCTATATTGTAACTTATATGAGGCATACGAGCAATCTTGAGAATGCAATAGATTTTGCGGCAGAACATTTGCCCGCTCCATTAAGTCTCGACTTGAAAAAGATAATATGGAATGTCGAGACGCAAAAATATCGCAGTACGAAAGAAAGTCTTGATGCATATCTTGAGACATGGAAGAAGGACAGCATGGAATTCGTCGAGGCTGTACACCTAATAGAATCATCATTGTACGAGAATTCAGAAACAAGAAGACTAAATTCCCTCGAGAAATCCCTAACTTTAATTCTTGACGAGACTTACGAGAAGATGCTCCATTACGCGCACAACCTTCAAGGACCGCTAACGATGCTTAACATGCTCGGTATAGTGCTTCCGATATTGGGGCTTGTAATATTGCCTCTCGTCGTAAGTTTCATGGATCAGGTCAAATGGTATCACCTGTTTGCATTGTACAATGTAGCGCTGCCAATTGGCGTATTATATTTGAGCAGGTCAATTCTTCGAAGCAGACCTACGGGCTATGGAGATACTGACGTATCAGAAAATAATCCTGAACTAAAAAAGCACAGGAATATACTGTTCAAGGTTGGAAGCAAGGAATACCAATTGCATCCAGGATTCATTGCAGGGCTCGTATTCATCATATTATTGTTTATAGGCGCAAGTCCGCTAATAATGCACGCTGTGGCTCCGCAGTTTGATATAGGAATAGACGGCACGTATAATGTTCGGTATGTTGAAAGCCCGACGAATTGCAAGACTTATGTTCCGCCAAAAGATCCGATGAAATTCATGTTCCTAGGATATAAATGCGATGACAAGTCAAATCAAGTCGTGGGACCATTCGGAATTGGAGCTGCGATATTAAGCCTGTTTATACCTCTAGCATTCGGCATAGGATTTGGATTATATTTCAAACTGCGTTCAGAGAATGTGATGAAGATACGCGATGAATCAAAAAAGCTCGAGCAGGAATTCGCTGGAGCATTGTTCCAACTAGGCAACAGGATTGGCGATGGACTTCCTGTAGAGATAGCATTCTCAAAAGTTGCTGACATCATGCAGGGAACAGTCAGCGGAAAATTCTTTTCGCTCGTGAGTATAAACATAACAAAACTTGGAATGAATGTAGAAGAAGCGATATTCGACAAGAAACGTGGAGCGCTAGTATATTATCCGAGCAGCCTTATAGAAAGCTCGATGAAAGTACTCGTCGAGAGCAGCAAGAAAGGACCTATAGTCGCATCGCAGGCTCTGATAAATGTTTCAGAATATATCAAGCAGATACACAGGGTCGACGAGAGATTGAAGGATTTGATGGCAGACACCATAAGCAGCCTGCAGTCTCAGATATCATTCTTAACTCCAGCAATTTCCGGAATAGTAATCGGAATAACTTCCATGATAACAGGGATAATAGGAAACTTGTCAGACAACATGAAAAGATTGAGCGCAGGCATGGGGACGGATGCTGCAACAGGCGGAGCAGGCATGGGATTCAGTACGGATTTTTTCGGAATCGGCGTTCCGACATTCTACTTCCAAGTCATAGTCGGCATATATGTCGTGCAGATAATATATATAATGACGATACTTGTGAATGGGATACGCAACGGCTCCGACGCTCTTGCAGAAAGATACATGCTCGGGCAGAACCTAATAACAAGCACGACACTCTACGTGGTAATAGCGCTCATAGTGATGCTAATATTCAACTTCATAGCTGCGGCAGTGACTGGCGGCAATCTAATAACATGACGATAATATTGGCTGGATTAATAGTGTAGTATATAAGTTTATTATATACGCTGATTATAGAATTAATGTTTAACATTGAAACAACTGCCTGTAGAAACAGAAAGTATAAAAAAAATTTAATAAACTCTTTTATTTATTCTTTGTATATATTCCCTTGCAATGCTTGCATGGCTTATGATCTATAGAACATCTGTGTGTACAGCATCCTAGATGCACGAACCCTTTATGATGCTCGCATAGAAGTACCTGGTCGGGGCTCTTCTCAAAGTCTCCAGTACAAATTTTACAATTATCCATCAGTCTCACCTTTTTTAAAAACGGAAATACATATTCATACATGAACCTCTTTTTAAATTTTATGATGATTCAGGGATATTCTATATTAACTATTTTTTAATAGTCATAATATACTTTAATTTTTCAACCAATAATTAATAAAGGTCAATACCTCGATATCATTTTAAGGGGTGCAATTATGAACAATAACCATACTGAAAAAATCAATGGAATGCTTGGAATGACGCAGAACATGATGAACATTTCCGAGAGGGAGATGGGAAAAGAGATGATGCCCGAAATCTATGGAATGACGTCGGCAATGATGGGAAATTTAAACCACATGAAAGTCTCAGGAATGACTATAAGCGACCATATAATGATGATGAAAGAAAACATGATGCGTTCGATGGAGACGATGATGATGTCAATGGATATGAATAACATGCAGCACAAGACAATGCTCAAGATGATGATGAGCTACATGCTAGGAATGCAATTATCGATATTGACTCAGGCGATGAAGTAGGAATCATGCGATAATCTTTTCGTATTTGTTTAGCTGCTAGCGAGTCCTCTGGTATATATTGTTTCTACAATTAAATCTGATTATCAGTCCATTGACGAAGCGATACGAGCCTGCTAAACAAATACATCTTTTTCTACGTTCAGGGCAGATTCTTTAAAGCTATAGATTTAGTCATATAACATTTCTTCAAGAATGTAATTATATACATCGTTATTACAAGAATAGAATCCTGTTTTATCTTCTTGTTTTAGAAAAAAAGTAGTAGAAGCCGCCTTCATTATTTTTTTGGCGCTGCCTTATTCTTATCCTTAGTTTTCTGTTCCAGTTCTTCCCTTACTTTAATTACTGCAGCATTCACTTCATTGAGCTGGTTTATATTGTCCCTTAGGCTTGTTATCATCTTATTGAAAGAGTTCGACAAAATTCCAATCTCATCATCTTTATCTAATAACTCCTTGTCAACCTTGACATCAATATTTCCTGACGATACAGTCTCGGAAATCTTTGCCAGTTTCGTTAGTGGAGTAATCATGCTATGCAAGTATGATATCAAAAATACGGCGCAGAGTATCAAGATTAATATAAACGATCCTATAGCAATGGATAATCTTGTATTTTGCGCCTGTTCTATATCCTTTTGCAACTGTTTAGAATATTCGAGTTCTTTTAGAATCAGGCTTCCAGTATTTTCACTCACATAAACACTCTTCCTATTAGCATCCTCAAAGTAGCTGGAAACTCCCAAATCACCGTTTGAAGCTTTCGCAATGCCTGCATCACAATCCTGCAATACAGCGTCTACAGTATTCTTTAAACCAGTGTAAATGACGACGCTATCCTTGTAAGTTATGGTCTTATCCAATCTAGCAAAAGTAGCATCCAACTGCCCATGCAACCTATTATACTCGTCAAGCCTATCTTTATTATTAATATTTTGGGTCAAATAATAGAAAGCACGTATAGTATCTTTAGTGAGACTATCTACTTCAGATTCAGTTATAAGATTATCTGTAACTGCCTTGTACTCTCTTTGAGCATTTAGATGAATAACTAATTGGACTACATTAAGCGCACTCATGATTACAAGAAAGAGAAGAAAAAAAAACATGAGTTTAGTTTTAATGCTCTTCATTATACATCTACCTTCCTAGACATTATATACCTTACTGTGGAGGTCTTTCACTCACAGGCACATTCTGGTAGACATCTGCATACTTGTTGAAGCCATCCTTAATTACAGTAGTCATCATATTGGATTTATCAACCATAACTGGCTCAAGTAGATATGAAGGGACATCAATTTTTCCATTATTTACTACACCATTTGTTTCTGGAGTCTTTCCTTGTGCAAGTGTCATAGCAAGCTCAGCTGCCTTCTCTGCGAGAGGCTCGATTGGTTTGTATACAGTCATTGTCTGTGTTCCTTCAACAATCTTCTGGCATGCACCAAGCTCTGCATCCTGTCCTGAAACAGGGATCTTGCCTGCAAGTCCGACTTCAGCAAGCGCCTTTATTACGCCTGATGCTGTTCCATCATTTGCTGCAATAACTGCGTCAACCTTTGTACCATTAGCTAATACTGCCTTCATGTTTTGGTAAGCTATCTCTGGTTTCCAGTCTGTAGTAAATTGATCATATACTAATTTAATGTCTCCACTTGCTATCTTGCTGCTCAATGCATCCATTGCTCCCTTCTTGAACTGGAATGCATTATTATCAGTAGGAGCTCCGCCTATATATACAAAGTTTCCCTTGCTGACATCCTGTAATATCCTGTTTGCCTGCAATGTTCCGACTTTTTCGTTCTGGAATGAAACATATGCATCAACATCTGCATTCTTTATGAGTCTATCATATGCTATTACTTTAATGCCTGCCTGATGCGCTTTCTCGACTAAAGGCGCGATTAATGATTGATCCTCAGAAACTATGACAATAACGTCAACACGCTGCGCAATTAAATTCTCAACCTGAGTTACCTGCAAATCTTTATCTGCATCTGCAGATACTACATTTACCGATCCACCCAAAGCAGTCACTTTACTTACAAAAAAGTCACGATCCTTCTGCCATCTCTCTTCCTTCAATGTTCCTAAAGCGAAACCAATTATTACAGGCTTTGCCTGAGTTGCTGCAGGAGTTGCTGGCTGATTTCCTGTGTTGACAGGAGCATTATTAGATGCGCATCCCGTCATAAAAACTAACAATACAATCAGAAATAAACTAGACATTACAATATAGTTCCTTTTCATAAATTTCACCTTCTCTGTTTTTTTTAATAAGGTCAGTAATATTCATGTCCTACTTGTTCTACTATATATATTTTTCTATTTTTGATATTGGGAACTTTTTGAAAAAATAACTGTTTTTCTGGTAGAAATATTCTTTTATCGGAGTTTTTGCATGAATTTATGCTGATTTTATCGTCGGTATATGTTTCCTGTTTGGATTGCTGCCAAGCTAATATAATCTTAGATATTCTTACGGTTCTTATGATATAGTAGTCACTAGGAGATTTGATTTTATTGTAGAATTTAGGGATGAACTGAGAAATACTGACTTCTTTTGGTAGAATGATTTAAGATTCAAGAATAGGTGAACCTCGATTCATGGACGCGCATCCTATATATTACTTGCCTTCCATATACAAAATTCCCTAAATAAATAAATTCTGAATGGATTTCGAGAAATATTATTCTGACATTTAATGTTGCTTATTTAAGACACAAGACTACAATTTTATAAGAAAAAAGTTTATGGGACGACTGAGATTTGAACTCAGGACATCTACGGCTTCAGCGTAGCGCTCTCCCAGGCTGAGCTATCGTCCCATAATGCCTGTATTGTAAAAGATTAATTGTTCATTTAAATAGGTTATGTTTTTTGCCAGCGATAATTTTATATATTCACTCTCACCAATATGATCAGGTGATTTCAATGTCTACTATTTATCATTCAAATACTGTCGAACAAAAATTCCTTAACCAACTCGCTTCAGAATTGAAGAAATCTTTTAAGGGTTGCAAAAACATTGTCGTAAAGATGCATTTTGGTGAACTAGGAAATTCGAAGGCGTTCACTTCAAAGGATATCAAGCCAATTACTGACTTACTCGCATCTTTAGGATTTAATTATGTCCTCTATGATTCAAGCGTAATGTATGGCGGTCCTAGGTCTAATCCAACGACGCATAAACTGCTCGCCCAAACGAAAGGTTTCAAGAATGTTGTTACAGACGATTCGTTCATCGACGTCAAAGGTAAAAATCTAAATTATCAAGTGTGCAAACAATTAGCGGATGCCGACGGTGTTTTGATACTTACACACGTCAAGGGTCATGCTTGTTCAGGTTTTGGCGGCGCTATCAAGAATCTTGGAATGGGCGCTTTGACCAAAGAAACAAAAATTTCAATACATAAAGGCGGTGAACCTGTATTCTCAGGCAATTGCGTGAAGTGCGGCGCTTGCGTGAATTGTTGTCCAATCAATGGTTTGAAACTTGAATCAGGAAAACCTTATCCTGTTATCAAGAGTTGTTATGGATGCTCCAACTGTTCTTATGTATGTGCTAATAATGTTATTCATCCAAAAGTCGCTCCATTCGACGTGCTTTTAGCTGAAGGCGCTAACGCTGCGCAGTCAAAATTCAAGAAATATTATTATGTCTCTGCAATAAAGAATGTTACGCAGAACTGCGATTGCATGCCTATTCCAGGAAAGATAATCGCAAAAGATGGCGGATGGCTTATGAGTTCAGACGGTGTAGGAATAGATCAGGCATCCTATGATTTGATTGTCAAGAATAACGGCGAAGTATTCCTGAAAAACAATAAGAAGAAAGGAACAGAACAAATACTTGCTGCAGAGAAATTAGGAATGGGAAAGAGAAAGTATGTATTGAAGGAATTGTAAATTTTTTATACTTTATCAGGCAGTTTTTCCGACGGCTTCTCTCAGGTTGTCGAGCGTCAGTATTGGCTTCCCGTAATCTGTGAGCATTTTAATATATTCGTGCAAGTGCGTCCCGTCAAGGATTTTTTTCACATGGAAATATTTTTGAGTATATACATAATCATCCTGTATCTTTGCCTTGTTTATGCTGTTGTCTTTTCTTAATATGTTTTCTTCTAATAATGCTTCCAGCATTCTGATATCAGTATATATTCTTGTCTGTGGGTCAATTGTATCAGGGCATGTCTTGTTATATTCTTTTACTATCCTATTAGTCAGCGAACTCTTGAATTCCATATTAGCCACATAATGCACTGCTTTCTTTAAGGACTGATGGTTTTTCTGGAAATATTCTATCATTCCATTAATTCCGAAATGGTTTGCTATGGATTCTTCTATGCGATCATCAAGCTTGACGCCGTTCTCGATAAGGTGTATATGTACCTCTTCATGTAAAATGACGAATACTTCCCTGCATTTGCTGGCTTTGAGAAGTCCTGTGCCTATAGGTATCTTGGCGCTGCCTACCGCCTCTACTATCCTTGAATATTTGTCGTATTTGGTATTGTCGATCTTTTGACTATATGCTCTTAAGTCCGACAGGTTATAGAATGCATTATACTTGTCCCTTGATGCGGTTATCTCGCCTTTTTTCGGCGCTGCAAAAAAACAATATATCTTTCCAAGATTCAAATCCGCTTTCTCAAATGAGTCATTCGGAGCTATGCCTAAATCTCTTACGGCAAATCTTTTGACATCCTTTGTGAATTCTATCTTTTCTTTCAGATTGACCATAATTATGTTAGATAAAGTCGATTTAAAAATGTTGTTATTACGAAATAGTCATAATTCTTAGAACTATTATAAGGGGACTGGGCAGTAATAAATACTTTAATTCATAATTTTTAAGATTTAGATTAACCTAGCGCCTATCTTAACGTATCTTCTTATAATATACTGCAAGAACTTTTCCTCTGATTGTTCGAGAGCGTGGTAATAGCTTTTTCTCTTCTTGTATTTTATTATCAGCAGAGGATATTTTGCTCGCGCAAGTACATAAATAATTATCAATCTTCCTATCCTTCCATTGCCGTCGCCGAATGGATGTATCTTCTCGAATCTGTAATGCATCCTTGCAGCGAGTTCCACAGGATGAATCTTGTCCTTATTATCCATGTACCATTTGATGTATTCATCCATAAGTTTTTTCACGTCCTGCCAATCAGGAGCTCTATAGTCGCAGATTTTCACAGAATATTCTCTGAAACTTCCTGCAATGTCGCTCTTTGTTTCGAAGAACAATTCTTTATGCCAGTTTAATATTGACTTGATGCTAATCTCTTCTTTGGCATCTATTATCCTGAAGAATAATTTGGAATGATTTATTGATTCCAAAACATCATCTATTGGTCTATTGGGAGATATTTTTCTTCTAACAATCTCTTCAGTCTCTTCAAGCGTTATCTTGGATCCTTCAATGGCATTCGTGTTGTATGTCATATTTATTGACAGGTCAATAAGCCTTTCTTTCTTTATAGACTGTGGAAGTTTTTGCCATTCCTTAGAATATTTTTCCTTAATCGCATCGAGTCTCTTGAATATTTCGACGGACAAGCACTCCCTAAGAAATTCTTCGCGCAATACTTTGATATTTACAGGAATCTTCTTTCCAAGATATTTCTCTCTATATATTACTCTGTTCTTTGTTCGAAAAGAACTTCCAAGATAATAATATTTACCCCTCTTAAGCGTATCCATAGAAACAGTATACAATTACAAATATATAAATATATTGAAAATGTAAAGAAATGTAATGGTATAGTTATAATGTCTTCTTTCTTTTGTTGCCAATCTTCTCTATGACTTCATCGACTGTAATCTTTCTGAATATAGGGCATGTTTTCTTCTCGTGATCTATAAGATTCTGTATGTGCGCCCTATCTGTCTTTGCAACTCCTGCAAATATGTGATCAGGATATGTGTTGCAGAAATCGGGTCTCTCTCTGTTCCATGCCGTGCAATAATATTTATTTCCCCTCTTCTCAAGCCTGCGGCAGCTCTTCTTTATTGTTATTGTCTTCATGTCTGAACCTGTGTCGAACTTGAACGGCGTATCTTCTGCTACTATATTCTTGTCGTCCATCCACATGAATCTTATAGCCATGTCAAGATTGTCAGACCATGAGAATGTCTTGCAGCACTTAGCGCATCTCTGGCATATCTGTGAATCTGCTAGTTTTGATCTGTTGCCTATGCTTGCCATCGTTTCCTCTCGTTCCTATTATTGCTATTATATTGCTTAACCAAGTCTATAAACGTATAATAATTGGATTTTTTCAATCCTATTCTTACAGCGATATTTCTTATAAAATCTTTTTCAATGAAAAACCGATTTATTCTTCTCAATTCCTGTTTGTCTCCAATAGCCAAGTTTGATGAATAGAATTCAGATTTATTGTCGCCCGTAATCTTTCTGTATGCTCTTTCGTACTCATCTGTTACCAGATTATGACTCTTTTTGCAGGTTTCAAGCAGTCTGCATTGATTGCAAATATCGTCATACCCTTCTACAATTTCTATTTTAGTATTAGGATATGATAGCAATTTTTGTCTTATAGTATCTACATATTCAAAATGTTCTTTTCCATAAACTTCAAGAGATATTTCTTTTTCTATTCCTACTTCTATCAATCCTATATTCGTTAGGTGATGTCCTCTTAATCTTACGGGCTTATCTTCCAATAATTCTTTGCTATTTGCTGATGTTTTCATTACTCTCGTCTATACTTTATTTAATTTTGGTATTTATTTCCAATTTGTAATTAGATTTTATCTTACCATCCATTCGACTTCTTCCTTCTCGAGTTTGAAGTGTTCTGAATTCTTTTCGACGAATTCTTTTGATGAATTCTTGAATATCTTTCTTATGTATTGCATGTTTTGTATAGCTTCTTTTGTTGACGTGTGGGTCTTCTCTGCAATCTTTTCTGCGATAGCTTTGCGTTTTGCATTCTTCTGGTTTGCTATCCATATCTTGAGTATCCTTTCAGACCGAGTATATTCGACAACGGCAGGATTTCTTTCAGTCTTCGATATCGCTATTCCAACACTTAATAGATTATATATATAGACATAATACCTGTAATATTGCCATCTTCTTATGCGCGCAAAATACACGTCAGCAAGAGATAGGTTCTCGTATGCATTCGCTAAATCTTGAGGCGTAGTATATTCTTTTGTCAAGTTCTCGTCGAGCCACAGAAATATTTTGTCGATGTCTTCTTCAACCTTGTCATATGCATTGAGCGCGATGTCTGGATTTGTCGTCTTGAATATTTTGAGCAGCGCATTGTTTATGGTGTCTTCTCTTTCTCTGTCTGATGTCTCCTCGACATCTTTTCTTGTTATCTTCTTTTTTAGTATGCTTACATTCTCTAAATCAGTGAGTGCAGCCCTCAAGTCTCCCTGCGATACTCTCGCAAGGTGCGCTATAGCATCCTCGTCGAATGTTATCCCTTCCTTCTCGCATATCTTTTTCAGGTATGCTCCCTGTTCAAGCGATGATATCGCCTTGTATTCTATCATCACGCTGTTTTTTCTGATGTCGCTGAATTTCTGCTCGAACGGATCGTTTGCCGTGAGAATTATCGGATACGGCGACTGGTCGATGAATTTTACGATTGTAGTCATCGCGCCTCTATCGTTTGTTCCTGACAATCCATCTATCTCATCGATGAGTATTATCTTGCTTTTTCCGAATAATGATCGCTGTTTTATTGCAGGAAGAATTGTTGTCTCAAGTCCTTCAGTGTTTCTTGTATCAGATGCGTTGACTTCGATTATCTCTAAATCGAGTTCGTTTGCTAGAGCGTGTATAGTTGAAGTCTTTCCTGTTCCCGATGGACCATATATCAATAATGCCTTTCGAACTTTCCTATTTGGATAGTCTGCAACCTTCTCCTTTAATTCTGAGAGTGCCTTGTCCTGACCGATAATCTCCTTTGTCGTTTTAGGCTTGTACTTGTGCGAAAAGACCATATAAAAGGGATGGACATGTTTTTTATAAAGATTTGCATGATAAAATGGTCAAAAACCCTAAGTCTTACATATTAGGAACACATAAATACTATTCAAGCACCATATCAGTCATTTTTTTAGGAATATTTATAAATGCTCTTTCTTACAAATTAGGAAGTAATGGTTTTTGGCTATGAAGAATAGTGTCTTGGGTGATACAGATAGGTCTAGTCCTGTTTCTGATGTAGTTTCTAGTCCGTTCAGCAAGGAATCCCTTGCCAAGTTTTCCAAGAACGATCTAATCAATATCATCATGCTGCAGCAGGACATGCAGATTCCTGCATCCATTTTCTCGACGGATATTCCTCCCCTTGAAGCGCTTGTGAAATATCTTGTAGAAATAAAGAAGATGCCCTTCAAGATTATATCAACAAAACTTAACAGGAATTTCAAGACTATCTGGACGACGTACAGCAATGCGAAGAACAAGCGCATCACATCAAAAAATACGGGCGAATCATTCTCTATACCTTTATCAATTTTTTCCAAGACTAACCTTTCCATTCTTGAATCTTTGGTGCGCTACCTGCACGACCATTACAGGCTAGAATTCTATAAAGTTGCCAAACTTTTGCGCAAGGATGTTCGCACCGTGTGGACTTGCTATGATCGGTCGAATAAGAAATTGACTAAGAGTCAAAATGTGAAATCAGACGATAATATTTGGAGGAATATAAAATGAGTAGACAAATGAGTGGAACAAAAAAATTTGGAGGAGAGAAAATGTATAGAACAAAAGACGAAGGAAAAGAAGAATGTATCGAACGGAATTTTCAAAGAGATAATTCCTCGTCAAGAAAGAAAGCAGAACATGCTTTCAAGACTGCTGCTCGCGGCATCTGGAATATTTTGAAATCCTCCATGCAAATATTCCACATAGCGATAGCTCTGCTCATAACAATAATCCTTGCATCCATCGCTGCATCAACCGCTCTAGCTGCAACGAATCTTATAGCATTGCAGGGTACTGCCGATAATGGCGGTTCTCCAGTCAATGGAAATCTTGTCGTCATAATATGGGACCAGCCTACAGGCGGATCGATGCTTTACAATTCGTCTTCGGATTTCAATAATGCAATCAGCAATGGAAGATTTGATGTTATGCTCGGGTCAGGAACGCAGATACTTACACTTGATTATGGAGTGATGTATTACATGGATATTTCCGTCAATGGAATCGACCTTGATTTCAACGGCTCTGAAAGAAAGATGTTCGAATCAAGCGTCGGCAATATCAGCGGGCAATATATTAAAACCAATGCTATCAGCGGAAGCAACATAGCATTGGATACGATTACTGATGCAAACATAAATTCAGTTGCCGCTATAAGCAAATCGAAAATCTCGACCTCGAGCACGTGGGCAGAATCAGACATTCCTGCATTATCAAATTCGTGGGCGGGAACTCTTAATGCAACAAGGATAGTGTCAGCAAGTTTGCTCAATGTCAATAGTTCGCAATACTGCAACATCAATAATCTGCAGTCATTGAATGATACTGGACTAATCACTTCGCTTAATAGTTCGAAAGCAGCTGTAGCTGCTTGCCCTTCAGGACAAGTCGTGCAGAATACAACTAGCAGCGGCGTACAATGTATTCCTACAGGAGGAGTTGGAACAGTAATTAGTGTTACTCGAGGACTAGGATTCAACAACACAGGAACATCAATAACATCAACAGGAACTCTTGATATCAATGCGTCGATAGTAATGATGGTGTCAGATCAGAGATACAACAACACAGCATTGATAGGAGCAGTAAACACATCAACAAACCTGCAGAGTCTAGGATTTAACACAACAACACAACTAAACAACATATACCTAGGAATAAACGACCAAAGATACAATGATACATCGTTGATTAATTCGCTTAATACATCAAAAGCAGCTGTAGCTACTTGCCCTTCAGGGCAAGTCGTGCAGAACACGACTAGCGGAGGCGTACAATGTGTATCTACTGGAGGCGTCGGAACAGTCACCAGCGTTACTAGAGGATTAGGATTCAACAATACAGGAACTTCAATCACATCAAGCGGTACACTAGACATAAACGCGTCTATAGTAATGATGGTGTCGGATCAAAGATACAATGATACTTCTTTGATTAATGGAGTAAACACATCTGCCAATTTGCAGAGTTTAGGTTTTAACACGACAGTTCAGTTGAATAACATATATCTTGGAATCTCAGACCAGAGATACAACAACACAGCATTGATAGGAGCAGTAAACACATCAACAAACCTGCAGAGTCTAGGATTCAACACAACAACACAACTAAACAACCTGTATCTGGGAATAAACGACCAGAGATATAACAACACAGCATTGATAGGAGCAGTAAACACATCAACAAACTTGCAGAGTCTAGGATTTAATACAACAACACAACTAAATAACTTGTATCTAGGTGTGAGCGACCAGCGGTACAATGATACATCACTAATCAATGCAGTAAACACATCAACAAACTTGCAGAGTCTAGGATTTAATACAACAGCGCAGTTGAATAATATATATCTTGGGATTTCGGATCAGAGGTATAATAATACGTTGTTGATTAATGCAGTTAATACTTCTGCTAATCTGCAGAGCATAGGATTCAACACGACTGCTCAATTGAATAACTTATATCTTGGAATAAATGACCAGCGGTACAACTCTACGTCTCTGATTGGAGGAGTAAACACAACAACAAACATACAATCACTAGGATTTAATACAACAACACAACTAAACAACATATACCTAGGAATAAACGACCAAAGATACAATGATACATCGTTGATTAATTCGCTTAATTCTTCGAAGGCAGCAACAGGTGCTTGTCCTAATGGACAGGTCATCAATGCAACCACAAGCAATAGCATAGTTTGTGTTCCCGTCCTTGGTTTCGGGGCGACTTCTTTATCAGCATCAAGTATTGATTCAGGAGTGTTCGGGTCAGACTCTGGATTGGATAGTTATTACACGTTCAATCATAATGTATCTATCGGAAATAACTTGACTGTTGGAGACAGCCTTAATGTTGCAAACAATGCAAATATAGGAGATAACTTGACTGTTGGAGACAATCTCAATGTCGTCGATAATGCAGTCATAAGTGATAATTTGAGTGTAGGCGCTAATCTGTACGTCGGTAATTACACATACTACAATATGAGTTCAGACCCGTCGACTCCCCCACCAGGTCAGGGAATAGTTTATGTGAAGAAAATTTCAGGAAGAGGGCTTACAAAATTCAAGGCGCCAAGTGGCGTCGATTATGCATTGCAGCCGTCTTTATTCCAGAATTCTATTAGTGTAATCAGTGCTGGTGGTGGCGCAACTGTTAATGTATTCGGAACATTGCTTGGAGGCGGTGCAGGAACTATTACACATCCTGCAACAACTGAACGTTATGGATACATGGCAAACATAGTTACAGCAACAGCCATAAATGCTGCTGCCGGAACTGGCGAAACAAACACTAGATGGTTTAGAGGATCTGCTGTTGGAGCTAATGGATTCTTCTTCAACGCAAGAGTAGCATTCCCTGACGCTACTTATGTTACGTGCAGGACATTCACAGGATTAACAAGCGGTACAATGCTCGCAAGCGTCAATTCAGATAATCCTGCAGGAGATAATGTAGGATTCCAGTATTCTACATTACGAGGAGATACCAATTGGAAATTTATGACGAAGGATAATGTCAACCAGAATGTTACTGATACAGGACTGGTGTTCAACGCTACAGGTGTATATGACATGTTCATCTATTGTACGCCGCAATGCCAGAATATCTCATGGCGTATAGACGATGTAATCAATGGTGTGACTGCAGAAGGCACTGCAGTGAATAATCTTCCTAGGAATAACACTGCGCTGCGTGCAGGTCTTTTCATAAATACTACGTCAGCAACCGCGCGAAGCATAAGATTCCAGAGGATATATGTGGAGTCTGACAGGTAGGAGGCAAGTTATGCATGATAGTTAGAGGAGAAAACAGACCATGAAGAAGAAAACATGTTATGGAGAAAAATAGATTGATTAAATAAACATGAACATTAAAAGAAACATCGGATATGGAATGAATGCGTTCTTCGCATTAGTCATATTAGCGGCAGTACTAACTATATCTGTGTTTGCGTCTTCTGGAATCGTATATGCCATAACTGGAACAAATGGAGCAATAACATTGAATAGTGGAATTGGAACAGTATCTTATTCAGGAAATTCCAGCAGCATAACAGCTTATGGTATAGGAGAATATTTCGCAGGAAATTATTCTACAGGCGCTGGAATTAGTGGAAGGTTTGGCATCGGTTCAGAATTATCTAATGGAAGTATTGGAGCAAATATCAATATAACACTGCTCTATCCTGCAAATGATTCAGGAATCGTCAATAACAGTTTAGACTTGGCATTCAAACCAGTAGGAACAGCGGACACTTGCTCACTATATATAGATGGATCATTGGAAGGAGTCTATACTGGCGTAGTTTCAGATTCTATATATACATTGTCCGTGAGCGGATTGCCTATAGGAAGACATCAATGGAATGTCAGCTGCGCATATAATGGCAATTCTTCATCGTCAAAGAATTATGTATTCACGAAGATTGTTTCATCGACGTTCGATAGCAACAGCACAGACTTCGCGCATGTGAATATGAGCGCAATATCTAATCTTACTTTGTCAAATAGCGGTGTTGGAAGCATAATATTCTCTGGACTTACAGACTTAAGTTCAGGTCCTAACCTTGATTCCAATATAGATATAGGATACTTGAACATATATGTAAATAGCGCAGCATTAGGAGTGCTCAACAAATCTGCAACACTCACAATGCATGATGTTCCATACAGCAAGATAATCATATTCAGGGACAGCACCGTATGCACTGATTGCAGTGTAATAAGCAACGTAGGAGGCACATTGAAATTCAGCGTGACTGGCTTTAGCAATTATACTGTCACAAGCAATAGCAAACTTGCAATATTCGATGATACGGATTCAATAACGAAACATTCAGGCGATAATGTAACATTCTATGCGAATTATACAAATATCACGAGCAGCCAAGCTATTGTAGGAACGTGCATGATATCATTGAACGTTAATGGATGGACTATCCCGACAGCAATGACATACAATTCCAGCAATGGAATATATTATTATATTTCATCATTCAATACTAGCATGTTAAGCCAGTTCAATGTCAATTGTACAAATATCGTAGGATTCGAAAACTTGTCAACTGCAGATTCATTCATAATAAGTTCCGACATACCATCAACATTCGGCAGCGTCAGCTCAGTACTTGTCAATTCGTCAAGAACCATACTATCCAATGCTTCGGTGAATGTGACTTCAGGAGCAGGAAACCTTACTGAAATAGGAATAAATGCAAAGGGCGTTAGCAGTTCATGGCAGGGATACTACGGTAATATTACAGGAAAAATATTATTAGAAGACGCTAACAACAATACATTATACAATTGGAATATGGCAAACGCGCACGGAGAAATATATGCGGCAAGAAATACTGCAGTCAAATGGTACAATATAAGATGCGCTAACTCTACAGAATTATCTTCAGAAGATACATACCTTGGAATAGACAACACGTATGCCGAATCCATATTAAACACATTCCATAACACGACGAACTTCAACATGTTCTATGCAGGAAACGTCAAGATAAACACTTCGCAGAACTGTTATGCGACAAACATATACAATTCCAGCGGACAGCAAAGCCAGTATTATTCAGAGATAGTATTGACAGACAGCAAGACAATAGTATATACAGGTCTTATAGACAATGCAGTATACGGATTTGATGGAAGGCAGCACGACTTCGAAATGCTCGTCGGAGAAAACGGACAGAACAACGAAGAGGTAACAACGTATTACTTCTATGTGGAGATGGGATAAGAAATACATAAACTCTATAAATAAGACCAAATATTCATCTAAAGTGATATTATGAATGATCTGACACTATTCAACAAGTTTACATCGCAGTTTACCGAGAAGGAAATGGATAATGTGCATCGTGTAGGAAGGAATTTCTATCTTGCAGAGCAAAGATTATGGGATATAAAGAGCGGAGTAAACCGCGACGTGTACTCATTAGGATTGTTCATGGGAGAAGAGAAGATGGGATTTAGTCCAAGCCCTGCATTGATAGAATTACTCTCAAAACTCCCTGAATCAGACGGACGAAAGGTATTCATAAACCAGAAGGCAGAATGGCTGTTCTTGTGCGGAAGAAATATATTATCAGAATCCATAACAAAGAATCCTCAAAGACTGAATGAGGGAATCGTATTCGTGCAGAACGAACACAATGAAAACCTTGGATATGGACAGTTCAAGAAGGAAGATACACTCATCATTAAACATATACTCGACAAAGGAAGATACCTAAGACTAGACGAGAAAGGAAGAGACAAGAGGGAAAGCGGAAATAAGAAAGGAAATAAAGGAAAATTCCATGATTAAGCCAATTATTTTTTATAAGGTAGCTGTAATAAATTTGACGGTATTTTCTTCATTAAATCTTCAATAGAATGTTGTGATTCAATAAATTCTGAAAGGGCAATAGTTATTTCTTTTTTAATAGCTAATGATGGTGGCGTACATGAAAATTGAGTTGAACCCGTTTGTAAATCATGTTTTAAAAAATATGCTTTGGGATCATAAGAGTTGACTTTTGATGATTTAATGAATTGCGACATAGTATTACTCGTTGTGATAATTCCGTAAAGAGTGTTATTATGACATAAAAATTCCAAAGATGCTCTAGAAAAGAGATCGGCAATTTTTTGTATATCAAAGTATCTTGCCATTGCATCCGACATATCTTTCGGTACGTTAAATTGTGATTGTCTTTTAAGTTTAAAATCATCGAGATGATATATTACCCAATCATCTTCTTTAAAGATCATATAAGTTTCATTTGTTTTAGAGTCTTGGATTATTCCTTTTATCGCTCCTAATCCTTCTTGTTGGATGCTATGTTCCTCCAATATTAACATCTCATTTATATCCCAAAAATTAATCCATGCTTTCTTTTGAGCTATATTGAATATGCATTCGTTTAATGCAATCACGAAGAGATTATCCTTTGTCATTCCTGAATAAAATCCTTTATATTCACTTTGAGACTCGTACGATCTATGGTAGTTATCTGGGTTGATTTCTCTTTTCTCAATCTCAGATTGCAATGTTCTATCAAATTTATATAAATTATAACTGTCGAATCCATCCCAAGAAATATGACTTGTTTTTTGTACCGGTACTATGATAGAAGAATTTGTGAATTGTATATCATTAGGATCAGGATATATTATGCCTCCATATTTTAGTTTATTATAAGAAGATAAATCTATGCTTTGAGAATAATCCTTGTTTTTTGCTACAATCTTGCCTTGTTCTTTATCCACGATAAGTGAGATATCCATTTCTTGGGAAAATATTTCAAAAGATGAATCTGATATTAATTTACGTTCTCCACGATAATTGACTATAGTATCTATCAAAGACATTTCGCCTTTAAGGACTAGAGTTATTGTTGGTTCTTGCATAAATTTAGAATATTTGGGAAGTATATAAACATTACTACTTTTAAAGAAGAACTAGAATCATACAACATCATGATATTCTATCTCATTCTCTTTTAGTGCGCGTACTGCAGGAAGTTCTTTTCCAGTTATGAATTCCAAACTCGCTCCTCCGCCAGTCGATACATGAGTGTATTTCTGCTTCCATGGAAGGATGGCGTCTTCAGTATCTCCACCGCCTATGATGACGACTTTTCCGCTGTTCGCAAGGTATTCAGCAATATCATTAGTCGCTGTAGCAAACTTTGGTATCTCGAAGTATCCTAGTGGACCATTCCAGAATACAGTCTTTGCACGATTAATATAATCCTTGAATAATTGCACTGATTCATGACCGATGTCAAGACCAATCCATTCATCAGGCATGTCAAAGTCAGGAACTATCATAGTCTCTGAATTTGCATCGATAGATTTCGCGACTAATATATCGTCGGGCAGTATTATCTTCTCATTATTCAATAACATCTTCGCTTCCGCCAAATATTTTTCTTCATACAAGCTCTTTCCAACATTGTATCCTTTAGCCTTGTACAATGTGAATACCATTGCCCCGCCTATAAGAAGATAGTCGACCTTTTTTAGCAATTCTTTAATCACATTGAATTTCGTCGATATCTTTGAACCGCCTAGTATTGCTACAAATGGTCTTTCAGCATTAGACAAGTCAAGATATTTCAATTCTTTCTCGACTAAAAATCCTATGCATCCGGGAATGTATTTTGTTATTGCAGCAGTCGATGCGTGAGCCCTGTGCATTGTTCCGAATGCATCATTGACATATACATCGCCTAAAACTGACAATCTCTTTGCGAAACTTTCATCATTAAGCTCTTCTTCAGGATGAAACCTCAAGTTCTCAAGCATCACTATCTTCGCGTCTGGAATCTTTATATTGATGCAATCATCAAGCTTTACAACAATCATCCCCAAAAGCTTTTCAAGCCTTAAAGCGACTTTATCCATTTTGAGCTTATCAACGACTTTGCCGTCAGGCTTTCCCAAGTGGCTCATCAGAATTACCTGCTTGCAGTTATGCTCTAGAATATACTTTATTGTAGGCAACGACTCCTTTATTCGATTATCAGAAACAACCTCGCCATCATCATCGAGTGGAACATTATAATCTACCCTGATTAGTACACGCTTATGATCGAAATTCATATCCTTGATAGTTCTCATTAAATACACCTTCAACTTTAAGCCTATGATAAGTAGATTTTAGGCACATAATCGTCAATGAAAGAATGTTTAAAAATGTTATCGTTAAATATCCTTATTTTTAGAAAAGAATTTTTCTAATTATATTTTAGATAGTCATGAATGGTTTTCATGTGGCTTATGGTTTCATTGTTTGATTTATATATATTCCAGCCATATTCCTCACTTAATTTTGTTCCGCCACAATTGTATGCCGCAAATATAATATCCATCTTCTCATCATTGCTTAACTTATCCCAGTTTGGATGTTTATGCCTGCAGTATCTTTCTTTTTCCTTGAGTATTTTCATCCCTGCCTCAACGTTTTTGTATATATTAAATCTATAATCATCGCTTGTTCCGCCAGATCCTGATGAAGGGCTCAGTACCTGCATTAATCCATATGCATGAGCGCTACTTACTGTTTCAGGATTAAAGCGTGATTCCGCCCATATAAGCGCCTTAACATGCCTTGGAGTCATGTAAGATGCAGGCATCTTCATTCTCGAGAGTATTTTGTTTACCTGTGATATCACATCCTTCCTTTTAAGACTAACCCCGTGATATTCAGCCTTTAACACTTTTATTCTTTCTTCCTCAAGCTTTTTGGAAATCTCTATTTCCTTTAATCTTTTTATTTCGGCTTCCTTTTCAGCCGCGACTTTCTGGGCTTTAGCCTTCTCCATAGCACGCATATCAACATTCCCAATAGTGTGTTTGTCTGGTTCTGACGCCGCGACATTTTTTTGAACAGCAATTCCTGTTCCTATAGTTGTGATTATACCTAATCCTACCAATAATTTCTTAAAGAAATTCGTGTTTTTCTTCGGAATATCTTTTTTCAGAGGTTCTTGCTTATATTTTAAAGCAATAAATATCTCAGAATAATCTCTCATCCTATTAGTGCTTATCCTCAACATAGTGAATGAGTGTGATATATCATCTTCATTCATTCTTGATTTTTGCAATTCCTCACTAATAATTCCCAACGCTCCACGAACATATTCAACATCCCTAATGAATTCTTTGAGTTTGTTAGATATAGGTATATTTATTTGCAGTGGATGTGTCTTATCATACAGTTGCGTGTATTCATCTAGTAATTTGTTAAATTTATTGTTGAATGCTTGAACATCCAGAGGCGGCTCGACAGATAATATTCCTGTAATTACATTCACATTATCATCACTAGATTGTCTACATTCATTACCCATATCCTTTCTAAACTTTTCCGAAAAGCGAATATTCCGTATATCAATTATCATATTGCCTAATACCCTTCCTGTTTTATAAATTTATTTCCCTTCCTTTCGTCAACTTTAAAAACTTCCATTCAATTCATATAGTATGGTCAAGGTCAAATCCAAGAAAACAGCCAGTCCAAAGGACAAGAAGGCAAATCTAGTAGCTTCAAAGATAAAGAATTTCGATGTCCTGAAGAAGGAGTATGAATTGTCTGATGAGGATTTAACTATTAATTCTATTCTCCGAAAGCTTGCTGAGACTTTGGAGTTCTATCTTAAGATACTCCAGCAGATATTGCAGCCTGAAGAATTTCATGCATTGTATGAGGCTAACGCGTTCGATGACACACAAAAGTCTGACATCATGGAATTATACAAGCGCTTGATGATAGTTCAGAGAGAGATTTTGAAGGCAGAATTGCTTAATGATGAAAAGAATTCTATAAGTACTATACAATCTACGCATTTAGAGATAACGACGGCTAAGCCTTTAATGGTCGAGATATTACAGAAGATGCAGGATTCATGGAAGACTGATTTGAATGCCAAAAAGAAGGAATCTGCACGATATTTCGGCTGATTATATATTGTATCATATTCAAAAGGTGATTTTATGAATATAGTATTGTTTGGACCACAAGGTTCTGGGAAAGGTACGCAGGCAGAAGTCATTGCCAAAGAATTTGGATTATACCATTTCTCTATGGGCGATGCGCTTAGAAGCGAGATAAAAGCGAAGAGCGAGATAGGAAAGAAGGTCGAGAAAATAATGGCGAAAGGAGGACTAGTGCCTTCGCAGATAACATTCGATATTGCATTAAAGAAGTCAAAGAGCAAGGAATGTTCCAAGGGAATAATATTTGATGGTTTCCCGCGAAACGATGAGCAATTTCAGTTCCTAAAGAAGAATTTCAAGATAGACGCGGCTATAGAACTAGAATTATCAAAAGAAGAATCCATAAACAGAATAGCGTCGAGAAGGGTGTGCCCTAAATGCGGCAAGAATTATAATATAATATATCTAAAGCCTAAAAAGGACGGCTACTGCGACGATGATAGCACTAAACTTATCACAAGGGATGATGACAAGCCTCTTGAAGTAAAGAAGCGTCTTGAAATATACAAGTCGCAGACTGAACCTATCAAGATGGAATTCAAGAAATCAAAGATATTGCGCGTGATAGATGCGAGCAAACCGATTCCTGAAGTCAGCAAGGATATATTAAAGATATTGAAGAAGATATAAATTAGTAGAATCTTATCGGTACTATGGGGTGTATCAATGCCTGAACAAAACTTTCCGAACATGCGCGAAGAGTTGCTGCGCAAGGTAAAATCCTACAATCCCAATGCAAATATCCCTCTAATAGACAAGGCAGTAAAATTCTCCTTCGATACACTTCGTTCAAAAAAGAGATTGTCTGGAGAAGACTTCTTCACGCATTCATATAATCTTGCGATGATGCTGGCAGACTTGAAAGTAGGATCGCACACGCTCGCTGCTGGACTATTGCTAAGTGTCATGGAAGAAGCAGGCATAAAAGCTGAAGCTCTCGAGAAGGAATTTGACAAGGAGATAGTTTCTATAATACAGGCTCTTTCAAGACTAAGAAATGTCGACAAGAATTTCAGCCCTGAAGCTGAAGAAGAGAGAAGGGCAGAGAATATAAGAAGAATAATGCTTGCAAGTTCCAAGGATATACGCGTGATAATAATAAAGATCGTCGACAGATTGCAGAGCATGCGAACACTCAAATATTTACCTCCTGACATGCAGAAGATAATCGCTACAGAGACTATGACAATATATGCTCCAATAGCGCACAAGCTTGGAATGTATACAGTAAAAGGAGAACTGGAAGATTTATCGTTCAGGTTTCTTGAGAACAAGAAATATCTTGAATTAAAGGAGAGAGTTGCAAAGAAGCGCGAAGAGCGCGAGGCAGAAATAAACAGGATCATGGAGCACGTAAGGCAGGTGTTGAAATCACAGGGCATACATTCAGAGATAGACGGACGCGCAAAACATTTCTACAGCATATACAAGAAAATAATGAGCGAAGACAAGCAGTTCGACGAGATATACGACTTGATGGCAATAAGAATAATAGTAAGTACAGTTGATGAATGCTACAAAGTCCTAGGAATAATACACAACTTGTGGAAGCCGATGCCTGGAAGATTGAAAGACTTCATAGCGCTGCCAAAAGCGAATGGCTATCAATCACTTCATACAGGAGTATTCGTAAGCCACGGAAGCGTACTCGAAGTTCAGATAAGAACCAAGGAAATGCATATGGCTGCAGAAGATGGTGTCGCTGCGCACTGGAGATATAAGGGCGACGAACGCGACAAGAAATTCGACAGGCACGTTGCGCTAATGAAACAGATACTCGACTGGCAGAGATACAGCGACGATTCAAAGGAATTCATGGAATCATTAAAGATTGACTTATTTGAAAAAGAGATATTCGTATTCACGCCAAAGGGCGATCCTATAGCACTCCCTGAAGACGCAACGCCTATAGATTTTGCTTATGCAATACATACAGACATAGGAAATCATTGCAGGCAGGTAAAAGTCAATGGAGTAGTCGTGCCGCAAGATTATACGCTAAGCCCGGGCGATGTCGTCGAGATATTGACGCAGAAGAATGCCGTCCCATCAAGAGCGTGGCTCACATTCGTCAAATCAGCGCATACAAGAACAAAGATTCGGGCGGCATTGCATATAGATGTCGATACGAAAGCAAAAAAACATGATATAGCTGAACTCGATGAAGATACAGACTTCCCTCAGGAAATGATAATAGAAGGAAAAAAATATGATCTGAAGATTCCAAAATGCTGCAACCCGCGCCAGTCTGACAAAGTGCGGGCATTCAAGATGAAGGACGGAAAGGTCGTGATACACAAGGTAGACTGCCCGAATGTATACACATGCGATTTATCGAAAGAAGTGCAGTTGGGACAATTGCACCTTGAGGCGCACACGTATCCTCTTCGCGTTGATGTAAAAGATAAAGTCGGAGTGCTGGGAACAATACTAAACTTCATTGCCAAAGAGAAACATATATTGGATTCAGTAAATACTAGACTAGGAAAAGACCAGCGGCTCATAATAACGATGGACGTAAGAAAGAATCCAAAACTTGACATCAAGGAATTGATTGAGAAGTTAAAGAAGCAGGAGTCAGTACTCAACGTATTCATAGAGGATGAAAGACATACGAACAGGTATGTGGGCGGGAAGGAATAGGATGAAAAGGTAATAACTCGAGTGAGAAAATTTTACTATGGGTCTGGTAACATTAAAAGGATATGCAGATTTTATCGAATATCTTAGCTGGCATGGTTTCAAGAAGACCGTCTTTGAATATCCTTTAGTTTTCTTATCCCTAGCTATTTTTCTTATGAGTCTAATATTGACTATAATACTTGCTGTATATATAGATTTTTCTGAAAACGTATGGTTATTTGTGACTGGAATTTTGATGATAGAATTGTTTATTATGGTTACTGGAGTAACATGTCCTTCTAAAGGAAAAAAGAATGGTCTTAATAGGTTCTTAATGAAATTTTTCTGAAATAAACTTGTGAATATATCGGTTGTATAAGTAGATAAAGACCCCTGCTAAGAGGTAATATTCAAACACATTAAGACTTGTTAATATTATATCGCCTAGTGTGATGTTCCATGAAATAAGCGTCGATATATCTATATTTATTATTTTTACTATAAATGCTAGAACTGTAATTAGTAGTCCTAAGACCATGAAAAAGTTTAGTTCTTTATTCTTTGTAAGTATATACTGCTTTAGTTCTTTAAACGAATAGAATAGTATTATACCGTATATGATTGAAGTCATTAATGATATTATCTTAATAGGATAAATTAATGTCTGATGATAGACGAATTGAGACAGATTTGGAATCATATAAATAATCGTGAATCCTGCTGCAACTAGTATAATCTCTTTATAATTTATCTTGTTGTAGAATAGATACATCAATCCGAACGCTTCCACAATGCTCTTGATAAAAATTCGTAGCTGATCAATAGGCAGGGATATTAACTCAGCAATAGGTATCTTAACAGGTATCATGTACAATATTTCTGAATGTACATTCATAATTATTAGAATTACGTCTACAATTATAGAAGCAATAACCATCCATATCGACACCAAAAATATTAATTTTAAAAAATGGAATTCATCACATTTGGTTATCAACTTATATATAAACAATGCACCAAAGGTTATTACTATATAGATTATATCAAAATAATCAGGCATCCTGGAGAAGTTCTGCTTAATAAAAATAGGAATAATAATAAATACAAATAAGAGCAACAATACTGTTGCACTAGCAAGAAATACTATCTCTTTCTTTCCAAGTGCGAATAATCGCTTGAATAACGGTTTTATCTCTGACTTCTCTAACCGAAGATACTTCATATGTTCTTAAGAGGTTAGAAATTTAAAAAGTTATCCTTAATTTTCCGATAACTTTTAATAGGGTTTTATATCTGTATAGCCTATGACTAGAAAGGCAGCGATATTGTTTGAAGAATACTTTTTGTTCTATTACCTCTTTGCATTATTGTTTGCGCTTGTGAGTTTTCTGGATCTTTTCTTTAATATTCTTATTGTATACGCTTTCAAGAATTCCTTGGATATAATGTTTTTTGTTTTGTGTATTGTAAGCATAATATATTTTAGAAAGAAAAAATATTCGAAAGATATGTTCATATTGCCTATAGTTCATTTAGTCTTTTTAGGTTTGTTTTTTACATACTCTATGATCGAGATGATTAAGTATATTACCACGTCTTCTTCAGAGACGGGTTTAACTCAGATAGTTTCTATTATGTATATTATTGACTTGTCACTTATTCTGATATTTGCGAGTTATGCTATCTATAGATATAGGCATAATCTAGAAAAAATAAAGATTTTTCCAAAGCTATTCTTGAAGTTGTTAATTATAGCAATTATTCTATTAGTCAATGATGTTGTAATCCTTATTCTTGCTAATATGATTAATACTCGCAGTTTATTACCTCCTATATTGTCGGCAATTATAGAACTCGCTATAATTATAAGTTCTATAATTTTAATAATTAAAATTGTAAAAACGATGAAAAGATGAAAAAAACCTTATCTCAAGTGGCTAAAATTTGTATTGGCAGTAGCATAGTCTCTGTCGTAAGTATGATTCTTACATTATGGCTTTTAGATTTGAAGTCTCCTTTGGCAGGTCTTTTTTCTATGTTTTTTATAGCAGCAGGAGTAACTGCCATTGTTTCTCTAATCATTGTCATAATTAGGTCTATTAAAAAAATTATAAAAGACAAGAGAAAACCATTCGAAATCATATTAGCTATCTGGAAATGGTTTATTATTATAGAGATAGGATTTGTAACATTAATGGTGCTTATAAGTCTCATTACTTGGAAGAATTTATTTACCATTCAAGTAACTATCTCACCAGTTTGGGATTGTGTAATCAATGCCATAGAATATATTATCACCCTAACCGTTATCTATGGTATATTCAATAAAAATTATATAGGATATTATGCAAGTGAAATACTTTGTATCTTTGGAATAGTATTCGACATTGTTTCTATAATTGTTCAAACTAATAGAACCTTAATCTACACACTCGTTCTCATACCTTTTATAATATTCTACATATTCATAGCATATCACATCCATAAGAATAGGAAGTATTTTGGAGTCAAGAAATGAAAGAGAAAAAATACATGCCTAATTTTAAGAGAGATAATGTAGCAATGATAGTCTATTCTATTGGGCTAGCTATTGCAGTGTTCGGTATATTATTTGATAAATCTAAAGTTATTCATATTTTTTGTTATGTTTACGGCATTCTTTGCCTGTTAGGGTTATTTATCCTCCTTTTGTGTAGCGGCTCTGTAAGACGACAATCTGCTCCTCCATTGATAATTACTAATAAAGCTATAATCTTTATCGATCCTAGAGATAATACTCAAAATGTGCTTGAAAAAAAGGAGATAAAACGTGTTTTCGTAGCTAAACAATTGAATACCTTGAGCGTGCGTATACTGTTAAAAGATCCAATTAAGCGCATAAAACAAGATTTATCCAAACATCCGATTCAGCGACCTAACTATATACTAAGACTGGTTGAGTATTTATATCTAAAAAACAAGATTGGTATAACGTTAAAAGAAGCATTTTCGACCGACAAAGAGACGAGGATTAAATATCTTATAAAACAATTACCTATTCTAGAACAGAAATTAGGCTATCATAGATCTCTAGCATTAAGATATTATGAGAATAGTGATGAATTAGTATCGGATTTGAGCAAGTTGAATACTTCTAAAGAAGAAATGCTAAAATGTAACGAAACGATGCTAGAATATAAAAAGAAATATGATAAGACAAAAGAGAAGCATCTACGCATAAATAAATATCTTAGATATAAACTGTATGCTGTAATGTTAATTCTTGTATCTATAGCATCCTATTTTGATGTGCGGCGCTATAATCCTCATGCTGGTCTATTAGGAACGATACATGGAATAATAGTAAGTATTGCGCTAATAATATTTATTGAGTTACTACGACTAATAGTTATAGGTATAGCTATGTTAGTGAAGAAGAAAAATGACTAAACCTCAATACATTACAATCTGTACTCGTTGTGGAAGTGCTGATATAAGATTGCTTAGTAATCATCGTGGTGGTATGTCTGGTTTCTATTGCCGTGATTGTACGCTGAACTATCCATCTGAAGGTATAATCTTCCCAGAAATAGAAGAATCTCAAATACAGGCATTCAGGGATGAATTAAAGAAAAACTAAGAAAACACGCTCTTAATAAGTTTCTATGAACTCAGACTAAAAAGGTCTCCAATGTATAGGCATTACTCCTAATTCTCCTAGCATGAAAAACAAGAGTGCACAGGAGATAATTCCACATATTGGGCTAAATATCAATAGAAAATAAGCCCATTTGAAATCTTTTGTTGGTCTCAAATAAGTATATGGTGTTATGATTGCAGCAAAAATGCCCCAGTAGTATGGTGATAGATATGTTTTGTATTCTTCAAGTACGTATTTTTTGAGATCCCTATACGTTTTTCTTGATAAGAAATAGAAGAATACTGCCAATCCTGCATACGCAAGAGCATATATTATGTTCACATAATCCATGATATCTACTTAGAAGGATGCTATAAATAGTTTACCCCTTCCCCCAAATATTCTACTCACACAGGATTACTCATTCATCATCCATTTCCATGCAGGTATCAAGCGTATCTCTTTATTCTCGACAATTAGCTTATCTTCTTGGTCTAATGTTATTATTATGCCTTTGTCAAGTTTATACTCTTTCATTGCTTCCATTAATCCTTGTATCTCCCTATCTTTGTTATTGTTGTCTACTAGATAACATACTTGAATTGCCTGCACTATTTTTGTTCCTTCCTTTATCAAGAAATCGCATTCGCTCTTGTCTTTATGATAATATATCTCTTTCCCGAGTCTTTTTAATTCTATGAATATTGAATTTTCAAGTATTTTGCCGCTGTTTTCCGAGAAATGCATGCCATTATTTATTATTAGCCCTGTATCTATGCAGTATATCTTTCTTGGATTGACCAATTGTTTTTTTATAGAGTAAGAGTATAATGGCACGCTAAATATGAGATAGGCATCTTCAAAATATCCTAGGTATGCCTTGACCGTATTGACGGATTTGATTTTAAACAATTTCGCCAGATTATTGTAAGACGCTAGCGCTGAACTAGTGGATATAAGATATGTTGCCAAATCCTTTAATGTATTGGTGTTTTTAATATTATACCGTATTATTATATCCCTATTTATTATATCGTTCAAGAGTTCTTTAAGCAGCGATGGATTCTTCTCTTTAAGATATTGCGGAAATCCTCCTAATGCAAGATAATCTTTCAATGATTCGGCAGATGCTTTTTTGGAGAAATATCTGAGATATTCATTGTACGAAAAAGGGTATAATTCATATCTTAAATGCCTGCCGGTGAGTTTAGTTCCCAGCTCGCGACTTAGAAGCGAAGCGTTTGAACCTGTAATAAATACTTTATTATTTCGGTCTAAAAGCGTGCGCACAATGCGTTCCCAGCCATTGACGTTCTGTATCTCATCAAAAAAATAGGATTTAGTATTTGGCGATATTTCCTCGAACGCTGCCTGAAGATTTTCAAAATCTGAAATTTCAAAGGAGGATAATTGAGGATCTTCAAAAGTCATATAATGGAATTTTTCAGGCATCAGTTGCCTCAATAGAGTACTCTTGCCGCATCTACGAATACCTGAAATAATTATTGCCTGATCAGAATTCTTGGTTATTTTCTTGTCTCGAGGAATGCCTTCGTTAAAATATTTAAGGCTTGCTTTTTGGGCTATAATTATATTTTTAAGAGCATCTTTAAGCATCATACTGATAGAAATAATAACAAATATTTAAAGGTTTGCATTGGCAATGCATATTAATTTGCATTTCCACTGCATACTAGCTTGCATTGGCAATGCATACTATTTTACTCCTTCTCCCATAAGCTCTTTATCTTGAATAACCTCGTCATTACATACATCAATGGTCCCATTGATAGATAGACTACTTTCATCCACCACTTTGCATGTATGCAGTCGCATATCGGAAGACCAGAATACCCGCTTGTCGCCAAATCCTTGAAATTGAATACATGATACGCCAATGTTTCGACGACTATCAAAGCTATCCAGTAGAATGCCAAGAATATTAGTATCTTCTTTACTTCGGTATTAAGCTTGAATTTATACTCGATGTAATCATATATTATCATCAACGCAACAAGTCCTAGAGCCCATATTACTAGAGTATAACTGTTCATTCCTAGAATGACTGGAAAAGGGAATGCGTAGCGATATTCCCTGCCTGCGACAAGCTGCCATATTATAGAGATTATGGAAGCTATGGCAAGATATTTCAGCAATTTTTTCCATATAAAATATTCCACCGTCTTTATCGCGATGCAACATATATAAAGTTAATGGACTGGAAGTCTATCTGGTAAAATTTATATATCTAACAGGTATTCAAAGAATCATGGAACTTTATAAAAAAGTTGAACATCATGTAATTGATATCTTCACTAAAATCGGTGATACTCAAGGCATAACACATTTTCTTAGAACAGCACATTGGATTAAAGTTCTAAAGTCGGATGCAGACGAAGCTCTTCTGATTGCTGCTGTTGCTCACGATATTGAAAGAGGTTTCAGGGACTATAGTTCTTATGATCATATAAAAAAATCCGACAAGGGATTTAAGAGTGACGAACATCTTACACATCATCAGAACGAAGGTGCAAGAATAATAGGAGAATACCTCGAACAGATTGGTGCAGATAAAAAGATCATTGATAGAGTACAGATGCTTGTATCAAAACATGAAGTCGGCGGAAATGATGACCAGAATCTTTTAAAGGATGCTGACAGTCTAAGTTTCTTCGAGAATAATGTTGATTATTTCATAACCCAGAAAGTTGACGAAACAAATAAGGAGAAGGTAAAAGACAAATTCGATTGGATGTTCAATAGAATAACTTCTAATAAAGCTAAAGATATAGCAAGACCATGGTATGACGAAGCCATTAAGAAATTGGGTTTATAATAGATATACATGTGATGGCTTTAAAGTCTGAATTACAAAAACATTTTTATATTCACCTTATTATGTATCATTATGACTATACGCATTGCGACGTTAGGAGATGTGAATGAACTTTTGCCTCTTTTTGTCGAGTATAATGAATATCTTTGGAGCCTTCTTTCTAAGAAAGAATCATTTTTCAAAAAACCTAAGAAAAACTTCAAATATTATATAAGAAAAAGTCTTATCCAGATGATTTCAAACAATAAACATAGGATACTTGTTCTAGAAATCGATGGAAAGATTGTGGGAAGCATATCAGGATGGATTAATTATCATAAAAATTCCTTATTCGAAGACTCTTGCAGGATTGGAACGTTAGGATATCTTATGGTAATAAAAAATTACAGGAATAAAGGTTTAAGTTCCTTGCTAAAAACTGAGATTTTTAAATGGTTCAAGAAAAGAAAATGCGATTTTATTGTCTTGGATGTCAATACTAATAATCCTGCAAAGAATATCTATAACAAATGGGCTTTCAAGAAGTATTCTGAAAAGATGCTGATACCTCTGTAATCAGTCAGAGAGAGCCTTGAGCACAATCGTCGCGTATGATCCTTTGGGCAGTTCGAATTCTACAATCGCGCGATCATCCATTCGTTCGATCTTCAGATTCTCGACTTCTATAAAGCATTCGCGAACAGCTCCTTCAACGCTTAATTCAGGCAATGCGCGAGTGATGAAGTCTCTCTGACTCAGTCCATTATGTTCAAGAAGATTCTTTATGTGATGATTTAGTGACGTAGAATTGAATCCTGCGAGTTCCAATGATTCAAGCAGTATCGATTCATAATCCGCTATATCTTTGTAATACACGAACCTTCCAAGACTATAATCAACAACCTTGCATTCGATGCCTTTGGTTGTTGCATGTTCGAAGAGCATCTTGGACAGTGCCTCATTGAACAAGTATGACTGTACAGAGTGTATGCACATGAGCAGAATCTTTCTTGGCGCGTTTTTTAATGCGCCGATATAATCATTTGAATGCTTGGCAAGATATTCAACCGATTTTTGCGTGTATAAATCGCTGCTCTCGCACATGTACTCCACGGCTTTCTTATAATCATGTTTTAGTATGCAAAGACCTATATTGTAATTGTTGCTCGAGAATCTTTGCTCGTCAAAATAGTTTGGAACAACAAGTTTACGTAAAGACACTTCTTGTCCGTCAATTTCCCTAACGGTGATTATGAACCTGTTACCTTTAAGCGTTCCCAAACTTAACGGACCATCGCAATATCCTACATGCTGAAGTTTTAGATTATCCTCATCGAGATAAATCTTTTCGACATGAAGTCCTTTAGAAGGAATACTTATGTATTGGATAGTGTGCGCATGCTTGTCCTTTGTTCCTGAATATTTTATCGTATTAGACAATAGATGAAATCTTCTGGATATTATCTCTACAGCCTGGTCGGTATTAAGCGATATCTTGGTCAATTTAAAGACTGCAAACGGTCCAGCATCATCCCAATCCTTCTCTGGTATCTCTTCAACGATAAAATCATTAGGCTCGTGCTTGATTAACATGATGTCTGGGAGTAAGTTTATTTTTATAACTTTATTGGAAATGTTGATATATTTCCTTATTCGAAACATTTTAATAGCCTCCAATCAATAAAGTATTATGGAACGCACATACATTGATTATTTCAAGGATGATATCAAGACGCTTGAGGATTCAGGCAAGGAATTCGACAGGTCTGTACTAAATTTTCCTGACTTGATAACTCTCCTATGCAATGTTCTTGATGAGGATGTTCTGGACAAAGAATCGCGTGTCATGGTGCATGTAGCGCTAGGATACTTGCTTATACCCAACGATATTGTTCCAGAGGATGTCTATGGCGCTTATGGATACATGGACGATATGTACTTATCATGTCTTGTAGCGTCCAGCCTTCTAAAAAAATATCCTGAAATAGTCAAGAAACTTTGGACGGGCGACGAATCCATAGAGAAGGTTTTAGACCTATGCATTTTTAGAAGCGAGAAATTCCTTGAAGAGAAGGGATTAAAGGACAAGCTATTAAGATTCTGCGGATTGGAAGACTAATTATAATTTCAAGACTTTCTTTGTTTCCGTCGCTATCTGCAGTTCTTCATTTGTCGGCATGATAAAGACTTCTATGCTTGAATCCTTTGATGTGATTATGAATTCGTTCTTCTCATTCTTCTTGTTGTCGATCTTCAAGTCGAGATAGGTGAATTGCTCGAGTATTTCTTTACGTATATAGAATGCGTTTTCTCCAATGCCTGCAGTGAATATTATCGCATCAACACCATTCATTTCAGCGATGTATGCGCCGATGTAATGCACTATTCTATCGACGAACATGTCCATTGCAAGCCTTGATTTTGGTTCATGCTCTGTCTTGTATAAGTCGCGCATGTCTGAGTATCCACTTATCCCTAGAAGTCCTGACTGCTTGTTGAATATCTTTCCTAACTGGTCATAATTAAGATTGAGAGTCGTTCCTATGTGTAATGGCACTGCAGGGTCGAGATGTCCGCACCTCGTGCCCATTATCAAGCCGTCGAGCGGAGTGAATCCCATTGTCGTATTGAAAGATTTTCCGTTCTTGACTGCAGTTATGCTGCATCCATTGCCTAAGTGGCATATAATTATCTTCGTATTCTTTCTTCCTTCAATCTTGAAATATTCGTTTATCACTCCAGAAACATATTTATGGCTCGAACCGTGGAAGCCGTACTTTCGTATCTTGTGCTTCTCATAATATTCCATAGGCAATCCGTACAGGAATTTTTCTTTAGGTATCGTCGAATGGAACGCTGTATCGAATACTGCAACGTGAGGGCATGAAAATATTTTGGCGCATGCGTCGATGCATGCTATATTTGCAGGATTATGCAGTGGCGCAAGAGTGATCAATTCCCTTAATTTATCCATGACTTTTGAATCTATGACTGTTGGTTCAGTATATGTCTCGCCGCCGTGAACTACCCTGTGCCCTACAGCCTGTATCTCTGAAACGTCGCCAATAATATCGTTGTCCATGAGACTTTTTATCATCAATGCAACAGCTTCATCATGATTCTTCACACTGACATTCTTCGTCACAGTGTCTCCATTGAACGTGAGGGAAATATTGCACCTGTCAAGGTTTATAGCGTCAATCATGCCTTTTATCAGGACATTTCTTGCAGAGAATTCTATCAGTTGGAACTTCAATGAAGAACTGCCGCCATTGACGACGAGAATCTTCAATTCATCAAGATGGTTCTCGAGAAGTTTTATTATTGCATGCAACTCTTCAAATCTTAAATCAGTCATCGCCTCGGCGAGCTTTCTTGACTTGAAGACATACTGTATCCAGTTCGCGAAATCATTCTTGGAATCATTGACGTGATAATCGAAAGTCTTTTTATCGATAGTCTTTAGAGCCTGCACCAACTCATTCAAATCCTTTATTACCCTGCCGCCATGCAATACAAAGTAATGTTCCGGATTAATCTTCAAACTAAACTCACCCCAATAGAGAATATGATATGAGGATGAGCTTTTAAATATTGCGGAAATTCGAAAAATCTAGGTAGAACTAATTAGGCGAGTTATTCTCACTCATGTATCCTTCTAACAACCTTCGTTACAATCCTTCGCGGAACGAACCTTATACCATTTGCTTTTATGCGATTGGTCGTGCCGTGTATTGCAACGCGTTTTCCCTTGACCATTGCGTTATATGCGTATTCTGCTACATCTCTCCCGTCGGGAATGTTCTTTGTGAACAATCCTACTCCTTCTTCGATGTTCGCGTTTTTCTGGAAATTTGTTTTTGTAGGACCGGGACACAGTGCCATGACTTTTATCTTTGTTCCATGCAATTCCTCGTCCAACGCTTCAGAAAATGACAGAACATAAGCTTTGGTTGCAAAATATACTGCCATCAATGGTCCTGGCTGGAACGCTGCAGTACTTGCAACATTCATTATCCGTCCATTATTGTTCTCAATCATGTCTTTTAAGAATAGTTTAGTCAAATGCGTCAATGCAGTGATGTTCACTTGAATCATTTCAAGTTCTGCTTCAAGATCGGTTTCGGAGAATTTTCCGTAAGTTCCAAAGCCCGCATTATTGACGAGAATATTTACGTTGATATCTGCAAGTTTCACGGCATCATAAATTGCTGTAGGAGCATTATAATATTTCAAGTCCTGAACGATGACTTTGACCTTTATATCAAATTCCTCTTCGAACTTCTTCTTCAATTCATTCAGGGTATTCTCGCTGCGCGCAACGAGTACAAGATTATGACCGTTTCTTGCGAAGATTTTTGCAAGTTCAAGACCGATGCCGCTCGAAGCTCCAGTGATTAATGCTGCATTGAATACAGTAGTAGAACTACCGCCAGAGTTATTATTCGATTTGACATTTGATTCGCCTTCTTCAATTCCAGAAATATCTTCTTGCATCATCCCATCACCTAAGATTATCGTCTAAAATCATCATCGAAAATTAAGCATCACTGTTTTATCTGCCAATACCTGAGTCCTTTCTCTTCATTCTTCCATGAATGGAATTCGAGAGGGATATATGTCTTGAATCCTATATCTATACGATAATTATCCCAGAAATTCACAAGAGTAGAATGCGTAGGTTTGGGGAAACCGTTATCGTCAGGAAGCATTTTCATCGTCTGTATCAATTCCCTATCGTCTTCATCATAATGGATATATTCCATGAAGAATCCTTCGGGATAATTCGCTAATTGGAAATGATGTATAGAAATATCATTAACTATAATATATAGACCATTGACATCATCCTTCTTATATCTTAATTTTTGACCTGTTAAATGACGTGAAATATCGCTTGTCCCCCTAAAATTCATCTGTATTATCGATATATCATTAAGGTTATGAGAATATTTTTCAAGACACATATCTAAATGCGTAAAATCCAATTCTTTAGGCATAGGATATTTGTTCATGACGATGGGAAAGAATATAGTAATATAAATCTTGTGGAATTATTGTTTCAGGTGATTAATTCTACAACCAATCTACTATATTATACTATATTCCAATACTTTTGCGTATTGTTTTTGTTCCATTTATAGAATTCCACAGGTATGTCGACTTTAAAGTATACTTCAATATTGTGGTTATCAATGCAATTATATAATACGGATTTTCCATCCTCATGCTTTATCGAGAATCCTCTAAGATATTTTTTTAAGAGGAACTGGAATATTTCAGAATTCCCAGCCATTACGCGTATGCCTGAATTATACCTTTCAATCTCCAAAGTCTTTCCTTCAAGATTCTCTTCAACCTTAGGAGTTGACATGTTTACTGCCTTGATTATTATCTTCTCGACGCTCTTGCCATACTGTTCGAGACATTTCTTGAGATTTCTGCAGTCAAGCCTTTTAGACATCTGATATTCTATACTCTTATCCATATCAACCACCTTGAGTATTGTTTAAATTTTCTTCTCTATATATTTATCGTCTTTGCATTCTTGCTGGGAATTGCC
>Ga0182027_10001043_pt1 | contig 46831 bp, 37 predicted proteins | sample 712E1DmetaG_FD_121300 | JGI IMG/M metagenome (GOLD analysis project Ga0182027, IMG submission 121300) | Permafrost microbial communities from Stordalen Mire, Sweden - 712E1D metaG (Illumina Assembly) | ecosystem: Environmental > Terrestrial > Soil > Wetlands > Permafrost | place: Sweden...
ATGTTTTTCGAGTAAGTGGTGCGCTTTTATGATAATAAGTGGCGCAGCTGCTTCGAAGCCTACTCGGCCTTTAATACCAATGATAGTGTCGCCAACATGAATGTCGCGTCCAATGGCGAAAGGTGCAGCCAACTTTTCGATTTCACGAATGGCATCCACAGAGTTTTCAAATTTTGTACCATTAATGCCTTTGATCTCGCCTTTAATAAATACGATTTCGAGTGTTTCTTCTGCCTTTTTCTGTAATTGGGTAGGAAAAGCAGTTTCAGGTAACGGAAGGTTTGATGTGAGCGTTTCTTTACCACCAACACTGGTACCCCAAAGGCCTTTATTGATTGAATAATTAGATTTTGCCCAATCGGCAGTAACACCTTTACTTTTCAGGTATTCGATTTCCTGATCGCGAGAAAGTTTCATATCGCGAATGGGAGTAATAATTTTAATGTCGGGACACAAAATGTGAAATACCAGGTCGAACCGGACCTGATCATTACCAGCCCCGGTACTTCCATGTGCGATATAGGCAGCCCCAATTTCTCCGGTATATTTAGCAATGGCAATAGCCTGAAATACACGCTCTGAACTTACCGAAAGAGGATAGGTATTATTTTTCAGAATATTCCCAAAGATCAGATATTTAACACACTTTTGATAGTAATCGCTGGTTACATCAATAGTCTTATGCGAAGTTACTCCGAGATTATATGCTTTAGTTTCGATCTCTTTTAGCTCTTTATCTGAAAATCCGCCGGTATTTATGGTTAGCGAATGCACTTCAAGTCCTTTTTCCTCACTTAGATATTTTGCACAATAGGAAGTATCTAATCCTCCACTAAATGCCAGTACAACTTTTTCTTTCATGTTTTTTTTGATATTTAGATTCAAGAAAAACTTTTTACCGATTTTAACCTCACCAAGATACAAAAAAGTTCTTTTCTTGAATGGAATAAATTAATGTTCACTTTGTTCATCCTTATTTACAAAAACAGAAAAACTTGCCTTGAATGGCAAGTTTTTCGATATGATTCAATTTTATATACCACTTCCACTCAACTCCAGTGTGCTGATGGCCTATATGGGTAAGGGATATAAAAATTTATAGTTTTTTTCATCCGTACAAAATTATTTTTAATAGGTCGGATGCAGCTCGCCCCGAGTACTCGGGACAAGTTTGTGTTTTGTATAAAACATGCTAGGTTCATTCTTTAGTTGTTCATTTGAGATTTTTTATCAAAAACCCAATGGTTATGATAAGACTTGGGAATATCAACTCTTTCGTCAGCGAAAAATTTCATCTTATCTGTAGAAAGAGAATACCTTACAGAATCAATGGTCATTTCATGTCTTCTTACAACAAGAACTAGTGTATCCTGTTTCCAGGATAAAGACCAGATAGTTTTATGTTTACCTTTTTGTTCCTGCCCATTTGTTGGTATTTCGTAGGCTGCAACTTTATCTTTTCCTTTTATGGTGAAACTTCGCCAAAAACTGAAATTTGGTTCATTGTGAACGATTTTGAAAATGCCATTTGTTAGTCCGGATGTCCAGTCTGCCTGTAATTTGCTTTTGCTAAGATTTAAAACCCAATCTCCTGAAAAGTTAGGCAGTTGCTGACAATAACTTATAGACACAAATAAAGTTAGAACAATGCTTAAAGAGATGCTTCGTCTTTTCATGATTTCAAATTTTGCCATGAATTATGTTTTGCCCAGAATTTGCGCGTAAAGTAAAGTAATTTTTGTAATTTTTAAAAGTTTTGGGTTTTACTTTTTATATTTTTTAATGGCTTCAATAAAATCATCAAAAAGATAATCTGTATCGGTTGGGCCACTCGATGCTTCGGGGTGGAATTGAGTAGAGAAGAATGGTTTTGTTTTGTGACGCATTCCCTCATTAGTATTATCGTTTAAATTGATGAAATATGTTTCCCAATCAGCGCTTAGCGTATTGTTATCTATAGCAAAGCCATGATTTTGTGAGGTAATATACGATTTTTTTGTGCCTACCTGCAATACGGGCTGGTTATGACTGCGATGGCCGTATTTTAACTTGTAGGTATCTGCTCCGGAAGCGAGGGCCATAAGTTGGTTACCCAAGCAGATGCCCATGATAGGAGTATCCTGTTTGAACGCATTGGTAAGATGCTGAATAGCGACATCACATTTTTTGGGGTCGCCAGGGCCATTGGAGATAAACAGGCCGTCGTATTGTTCTTTCGAAAAATCGTAATTGTGCGGAACCCGAATTACAGTGGTATCTTTAGAAAGCAAGTAACGGATTATGTTATATTTTACACCGCAATCGATCAATACTACACGGTATTTACCGTTACCATAAACCTCTTTTTTAGGGGTGCTAACTTGGGCTACAAGATGATCCTGGTTGGGATCGTACCATTCAATGTCTTTTTTGTTGAAGACTATTTTGCCAAGCATAGTGCCTTTTTCGCGAAGGCGCTTTGTAAGGGCACGGGTATCCACTCCATAGATTCCTGGTATTTTGTGTTCTTTCAACCAATCGGCTAAACTTTTTTTGGCATTCCAATGACTGTACTCGAATGAATAATCGGAAATAACAAGCGCTGAAATATGTAAGGTGTCAGATTCAAAAAATTTGAGAAGGTTGTTTTCTTTTTCATCGTTGGGCACACCGTAATTACCAATCAGGGGATATGTAAGCGTAAGGATTTGACCTTTGTATGAAGGATCCGTCAGACTTTCAGGGTAGCCAGTCATGGCTGTATTAAAAACGACTTCACCAGAAACAGGGCCTTCGTATCCGAATGATTTGCCTGTGATTTCTGTTCCATCTTCAAGAATGAGCTTAATTGGTGTTGTGTTTGTCATTGTTTCTATTTTATTCGTTTTTCACCGACGACTGTCCTTTGGCTGCAAGCCCTTTCTTCGTTTCAAAATTAATAATCTCTGTAATCTGCTCAGGGCTTATGCGTTTGGCAATAATTTTTTTATTTTCGTCGAGAATGTAAATAATAGGTGTAGAGTAAACATCGTATAAGTCCTTGTACTCATAACTGTAAGGACTCCATGCATTAATCCAATCGTACATCCGATGTTCATTCACAAAGTCTATCCATTTGCGCTTACCTTCCACACTGGCAATCATGTGAATGGCTAACACTTTAACGCCTTTATCTTTTAGCTGTTGATAAATAGTATCGTGAAGCATAGGGATTGCCTTTTTACAATGCCCGCAATCAGCTTCCCAGAATACAACGATGAGAAATTTGCCTTTTATATCAAGTAAATTAAGTGGAGTGCCTACATAAGGATTGCTTTTTAAGGCCGTATCGGTTTTAGCTGCCATAAAATGATCCGCAGAAACCTCTATCAGTTTAAGATTTGGAGCAATATTGCCAAGGAGATTGGGTTTCTTTTTATTAACTTCTTTTTGCAGTTTATCTTTAAATTCTTTATCGCTCCAGGTTGCAAAAGGCAGGTACCATTTTTCGGCAATGTGCACAAACACGGCATCCATTCCCATAATCTGGCTAGATGCATAATGGTTAAAAAGAATTACTAACATGTAACGAAATACCTCTTCGTTGACACGGGTTTTCTCTAAAAGAATATCTACCTCTTTGTTAATAGTATCCGGCACCGGAGGTATTACTTTTTCGATATAATTCTTGATTTTTTGTTCATAAACAGGAGTGCGGAGCAAGCGAACATCGGCTATGTTAAAATTATCGAAATAGTGTTTGTGATAGTAATGATATTGAAATGCTGAATCGATAATTTTTCCCTGTGCATTTCGAGGCGGATCAGGCACTTCAATTTCCTGCAGAGATTTTAAGAAGACTGTAAAAGTAAAATTGGGATTATCGCTAATGAGTTTTTTTGTATAAGTGGTTACTTCTTGTGTAATGTTGTCTATGGCTTTTGAAAGCGAGTCTTTTTGTTCAGGAGAAGTTGCTTTTTTCTTAAGCTCGAATAATTTATCTGCGATTTGGCGTTTGTCAGCAATCAGGTTTTGGTATTCGTAAAACAATTTGTTTTCGAGTGAGCCGGTAAATTTAGCGGTTTTGAGAAAATTGGTCGTATCAGCCTCAATTGAGAATACCTGATTATTGCCAATGAAAAAGTCAAAATACTTTTTGGAGGCTGGGAAAAAAATTACATACATTCCGCCAGGCAGCGGTTTTTTACTTTTGAAAGCCCCCAGGCCTTTTTTGTCGAGTACAATGGTATCGTCAGGATACAGAGCACTGGCACTGGCGAAATGATGCCCCAACACGAGAGAGGAGTCTTTTAGCGCAGGGATTTTGATTTTTATTTCGTAGCCCTGGGCATTTAAACTAATAAAACAAACATTGATCCCTATAAAGCAAGCAATGAATCTGACGAACTTAACCATAATCTTTGAGTTTTTTGTATGAATTTGACTATCAGAATACCACTTTTCTTGAAAATTTCACAAAATTACAAAATAAATGAACAAGTAGCCTGTAACTTGGTACAAGTATTTTTCATCTTTTTTTCTTTACTCCTCTTTCCCAGCAATTTTTGTCCAACTATCCTTTAATGTTACCGTCCGGTTAAATACCAGTTTTTCAGGTATTGAGTCGTAATCAACACAGAAATAACCAATTCGCTCGAACTGGAACTTATCAAGTTTTTTGGCTTCCTTTAACGAAGGCTCCAAATAGCAGGTTTGAACCTTTAGTGAATTGGGATTCAGGTTAACCTTATAATCTTTACCTTCCGGGTAATTTTCAGGATTTTCGGTTATAAATAGCCGGTCGTAAAGCCTTGCTTCTGCCTTAATAGCATGTTGCGAGGAAACCCAGTGAATAGTTCCTTTTACCTTGCGGCCATCGGGCGAATTACCACCACGAGAGGCAGGGTCGTAAGTACATTTCAATTCAATAATTTCACCTGTCTTAGTGTCTTTTACTACCTCCTTACAGGTTACAAAATAAGCGTATCTTAAACGAACTTCAGTACCTGGAGATAAACGAAAATATTTTTTAGGCGGATTTTCCATAAAATCGTCGTGTTCAATATATAATTCACCTGAAAAAGGGACTTTTCTTGTTCCCATTGATTCGTCCTCAGGGTTGTTTATGGCTTCCATCCATTCTACCTGGCCTTCAGGATAATTAACAATAGTTACTTTTAGTGGGTTAAGAATTCCCATGACACGCGTTACATGTTTATTCAAATCTTCTCTTAAGCAAAATTCAAGCAGTGATAAATCTATTACATTATCACGTTTCGCAATACCTACTTTTTCTGCAAAAAACCGGAGACTTTCGGGGGTGTATCCTCGTCGGCGTAAGCCACAGATGGTGGGCATTCGCGGATCGTCCCAACCATTTACATAACCTTCTTTTACTAATTCAAGCAGTTTACGTTTGCTCATCATGGTATAGGTAAGGTTGAGGCGTGCGAATTCGATTTGCTGCGGGGCATATATTTCAAGTTCTTTGATAAACCAATCGTAAAGCGGTCGGTGCACTTCGAATTCGAGAGTACAGATGGAATGAGTGATATGTTCGATGGAGTCGCACTGTCCATGTGCAAAATCATACATGGGGTATATGCACCATTTATTGCCTGTTCGGTGGTGCTCAGCATGGATGATACGATACAGGATGGGGTCGCGCATAAGCATATTAGGAGAAGCCATGTCTATTTTGGCCCGCAATACCTTTAAGCCTTCTGGGAATTCGCCTTTGCGCATACGTTCAAAAAGATCGAGGTTTTCCTCTACCGAACGGTTGTGGTATGGGCTTTCCTTTCCAGGTCGGGTAATAGTGCCACGATAATCGGCAATTTCCTCCTGCGATGAATCATCAACATAAGCTTTACCCTTTTTGATGAGCTTGACAGCGTATTCATAAAGCGTTTCGAAATAATCGCTGGCATAATATTCACGATCGTCCCAGTCGAACCCAAGCCAACATACATCTTCTTTAATAGAATCGACATATTCGGTTTCCTCCTTAACAGGATTGGTATCGTCGAACCGAAGATTGGTCAATCCACCGTATTGCTTTGCAAGACCGAAATTCAGGCAAATAGATTTTGCATGGCCAATATGCAGGTAACCATTTGGCTCCGGTGGAAAACGGGTATGAACACGTCCTTCGTACTTCCCGTTTTGAATGTCCTTTTCTATAATTTCCTGGATAAAGTGCTTCGGCTCCTGATTTTTCAAGGCATCGTTATCTTTTTGTTTGGTCGCGTCGTTCATCATATTAAAATCTAAAATTCTTTTCTGAAATAAAATCCAATGTAATCATGCAAAGCTAAGAGATTTATTAATTCGCTAAAAATGTGTTGAGGCAAAATATTAATTTTGTATTTTAGTATTAACATTAAAATAACGCTTTACGATGGGACTTATTCATCTCGAAGATCTTGAATTTTATGCTTTTCATGGCTGTTATAAAGAGGAACAGCTAGCAGGAGCGAGGTTTCTAGTAAACTTAATTCTCGAAACCAATATGGATAAGCCGTCTATGACCGATGATATCTCAGATGCACTTAATTATCAATTGGTTTACGATGTGATTAAACATGAGATGAGTATTAAATCACATCTATTGGAGCATGTCGCCCAGCGGATACTTGAGGCATTGTTTCAGAAATTTTCGCAATTAAAACAGGTTTCTGTCAAAATATCTAAGATGAACCCATCCATGGGCGGTGCCATGAGATGCGTAAGCGTGGAATTGGCAAAAATCTGCGGTGATAAAGTCTAATCGCCTATCATTACTGAGAATCAGGATAGGTCGTGCTTACGTACTATAATAATCTAAAAGTCATGTATGCGCTTGCTCAAAAGTTTCATTATCTGTTTGAGCATATTTTTGAGGAATGGTATCAATTATTGCAACTAATTCCTTAACATTCATCGAAGTCACCAATTTAAGCCGTGTATCTTTAAAATGGGGGAGATTTTTGAAATAATTGGAAAGATGCCTGCGCATTTCAAATATTCCAACCGGAATACCTTTAATTTCTATCGATTTTAATAGATGCATTTTAGCCAAATCGGCTTTTTCCTGAAGGGTAAGAGGGGGAATTAAGTTACCTGTAGTAAGATAATGCTTGATTTCTTTAAATATCCAGGGACGGCCATAAGTGGCCCTGCCGATCATAATTCCGTCAACTCCGTAAAGGTCGAACATTTCTTTTGCGCTCTCTGGGTCAATAATATCACCATTACCAATTACCGGGATTTTTATCCTGGGATTGTATTTCACCTCACCAATTAATGTCCAGTCCGCAGTGCCCCTGTAAAGCTGAGCCCGTGTGCGACCATGTATAGTAATAGCCTGTATACCTATATCCTGCAATCGTTCGGTTATTTCGACAATATTCTTCGAGTTATCGTCATATCCCAAACGTGTTTTAACTGTTACCGGAAGTTTGACTGCTTTGACAATAGCCTCGGTCATTTGTACCATTAGAGGTACATTGTTCATCATGCCAGACCCGGCACCCCGGTTTGCAATTTTTCTAATTGGGCAGCCAAAATTAATATCAATAAGGTCAGGATTTACTGCTTCTGCAATTAGGGCAGCCTCTATCATAGGTTCGATCAAGTGGCCGTATAGCTGAATCCCAATGGGTCTTTCGTAATCGAAAATTTCGAGCTTTTTCACACTGGTTTTGGCATCCCGTATCAACCCGTCGCTGGAAATGAATTCGGTGTACATCATATCTGCACCAAACTGCTTGCAAATATACCTAAACGACGGATCTGTTACATCCTCCATCGGCGCCAGAAATAATGGCTTCTCCCCTAAATCAATCGAACCTATTTTCATTTCGTTAGAATTTGTGAAGTTGTGAAGATGAGAAGCAATAGTAACTCCTCAACTCGAAAAATTCTCGTCTTCTCAACTTGTAAAATTCTCATATGCTTAAATATTACTACTTTTGGCAAAAATACTTATTTTTCATCTAATGGAGCGTTCGATATTTAACGATAATTATCCTCTCGCGCAATTGGGACTTACGATAATTACGGCATTGAGTGTATTAGTTATTATATCTTTAATTTCAATATTAATTGCCATCCCTATTTTCGGCATTAATATTACCACTTTAACCTCACCAGGGCTTTTGACCGAACCTAAAAATATTGGTTTATTGAAGTATTTACAATTATTTCAGTCAATAGGGTTATTCATTATTCCTCCCTTTATTTTGGGCAAATTTTTTTCAGGGAATAGTGTTCATTACCTTAAATTAGATACTCCTTTGAAAAGCTATCGTTTTGCATTGGTAATAGTCATAATGATTACATCTATTCCAGTGATTAACTTTTTAGCTGCATTAAATTCTATGATAAGGTTCCCTGAATTTATGTCGGATGTGCAAAATTATATTGACAGCGCTTCTAAATCATATCAAACAACCACCGAGGCATTTATGAAGGTTTCAACCTTTAAAGGATTAATGGCTAACCTTTTTATCATAGCGGTTATTCCTGCTTTAGGGGAAGAGTTCCTTTTCAGGGGGGTTTTGCAACGGATTTTTACTAACTGGACCCGCAATATTCATTGGGGAATTCTCATACCAGCATTCTTCTTTAGTGCTTGTCACCTTGAATTTTATGGCTTTTTCGCAAGATGGCTGCTTGGAATCATGTTTGGTTATTTGTTGGTTTGGAGTGGAAGTATATGGATACCGGTTTTTGCTCATTTTATTAATAATTCGTTTGCGGTTATTGCATATTATTTAATAAATAAGGGGATATTAAGCGAAAAAATAGCTGATGTCGGCTCAACTTCAGAAATTTTGCCGTACACGATAATTTGTATTGTAATATCTGGTTTTGGACTTTATTTAATGTACCTCAAACGTCTGGAAAGAAAAATTTAAACTTTACTTTCTTCCAATCCATTTTCTAATACAGAGATTTCTCTAAGCTCGTTTTTGCGAAATACATAACTTAGTCCATAATCTTTTGCTTTGTCGCGTCGAAGTTCATCTGGCAATTCGCGGTAAGTTTCTTCCACTTCGTCCCAAACTTTGGCAATTAATTCATCTGCGTTGTCTCTTAACCTTGATAGATCCTGAAGTGTACGTGTATTGTTTTTCTGGAGTGTTTTCTGGAAATTATAAGTGTCTTTAAAATCCTCAAACCGTACTTTAACTAATGCAATAGTTGGATTTGTAACGGGTTGCATACCTTTGACTGTGCGTAATGCCTCGCCTTTAATGATTACATCTCCCCATTTGATAACTTCAGTTTCTGTATTCAGCAAAGGAACTTTATTATCGTAATCGTCCAATCCGTAAAAAGAGCGAATACTGGCTGGCATATCGCCTCGCAGGATAGCCATATTAATTACCTGGATAAAGTGAGAGATGTATAGTTTTGCTTTTTTTAAAGCATTAATGTAATCTTTACTTTTACTGACCTGGTTGTTGAAAGCACTTTTATGCATCAGAAGGGCATGTTCAAATTGCGTAAGGAAAGCCTGAACTTTGGTGAAAGTGGCCTGACTGTATGCTAATTTGAAGGGAGGAAGCTCTTTGCCTTTTACATAAGCAATTTTGAGAGCTCTGAGCCTTGCGACATCTGTGTTTGGTAAGCGTCGGTATGGCATTGTTAATAATTTTTAAGTTAGTGTTGATAAATTATTATTCTATGCGAATATAATAAAATAATTGAAAAAATCAATGGTATTCGTAATTTTTCTATTAATATTACGGATTGATTTTTAATAGGTTGCAAGTTAGATAAAATTTATTTATATCAACAACTGTGAAACCCTTATATCATTTGGGAAGGCTCGAAATATGGAGAGGATAATTTTATTTTTTTATTTACTCGGAGGTTGGTGTAGGTAATATAAAAGTAAAACTACTGCCTTTGTCAGGTTCACTTTCAACACTAATGTTACCGTTATTCCGTTCTACCATTTCTTTGCATAGAACCAAACCAAGACCAGTACCTGGCTCACCGTCAGTACCTGGAGTGCTGGACTGTTGATCGATACGGAATAAATTTTCAATATTTTCCTTGGTAAGGCCGATCCCTGTATCACTGACTGTTATATACGCCTTATTATCATCTATTTGGGAATAGATTTTTACTAATCCATTGGTAGGTGTGTATTTAATAGCATTAGTAAGCAGGTTACGGAGAATAGTATGTAACATGTTATGATCGGCATATACCAGTGTTTTATGATCAATGTTAGTTTCCATCTGAATGTTTTTACGAGCTGCATTTGCACTCAAGAGGCCTACTACAGAATTAGCCTCTTCAAATAACTGCAGGTTTGTAGGTTTAAATTCATAGTGATTTGATTGTAAATTGGCCCATAGCAATAATTCTTCTAACAAATCGAAGAGCCCTTTTGCGGTGGTATGAATAATCGAGAGATATTGCTGAAATTCGTCAGGTGAAATGGTATTTATGTTTGATTCAAGAAATTCTGAAAAATTAAATAAAGCTGAAACAGGATTGCGTAAATCATGAGCAATGATAGAAAAGAATTTATCTTTGGTAGCATTAAGCTCTTTTAGTTGTTGTTTATGCTCTTCAAGTTCCTTGATTAGTTGTTGGCTTTTAACTAAATCGCGATGCCGGGTTAGGGCAATATAAACAGCGCGCTCAATTTCTTCAGGCTTAGGGGGTTTGGTTAAATATGCAGCAATGCCCGATTCTCCTGCTTTTTCAATTAAATCGTGCGATTCATGAGCTGTAAGAATAATAATTGCTGCTGCACATCCATCAATTATTTGCTTGGCAGCATCGAGTCCATCCAATTTTGGCATTTTAATGTCCATTAGAACAACATCGGGTTTTAGTTTTAACGCCATTTCAACGGCTTTCAGTCCGTTCGAAGCAGTACCAATTAAATGATACCCGATTTTTTTTACAATGCGGGAAATTTCCTCGGCAATTAAAAAATCATCTTCAGCAATTAAAATTTTAATTTTTTCAGGTGGCCTATCCATAACCATTATAATTCATAACAAAGTTAATTTAATTCATTTGCGAACAAAATTTCTGTGATAGCCCCATCTTGGTTTCTGAGTACAATTTGGCCATCAAGGCTTTGTGTGACAATTCCACGAATTAATTCAAACCCGATACTGACATTGCTAAAATCACCGTTTATCATCGACTCCGGATAACCTGACCCGTTATCCCTGAATACCAGGTAAATTTTCCCGTTAATCTCTTGTATTCTGACTTCAATGATGCCATTGGTATTTTCTTTTAAACCGTATTTCACAGAATTAGTAGCCAGTTCATTGATCACCAGGGTCAGGTGATGTGCCTGGTTGCTATTGATTTTTATTGGAGACTTATCGATTTTTAATGTCACTTTTTGGTTCAAAGGCAATCCGCAGAGAGCAGCTTGAATGATTTGTTCGAAAAGCTGACTAATTTCCAAAGGTTGCCAATTACTGGCAGAAAGCATACTATGGACTGTGGCCAACCCTCGGATACGGCTAATTAAATCTCTTAATACACGTATGTAACCAGTATTTCCTGAAGCTGAGGCTCTATTTTCTTCCATGTGCAGCATGCCGATTAATGCTGAAAGATTGTTTTTTACGCGGTGATTTACTTCACGCAGCAATACTGTAAGAGTTTCCGTATATTTTAGTAATTGTACCTCAGTCTGTTTTCGCTCGGTAATATCGACAATTTGCGATACAACATGCAGAGGTTCGCCTGTGGCTATCTTTATGAGGCTATTACTCTCCAGAACCCAGAATTCAAGATTTTCTTTATGGATCAATCGTTTTTCGATCAGGTAATAGGATATTTCGCCTTTTATCAAATCCTTCCATTTTTTCATTTCCGACAAATAATCATCTCTGTGCGTTATTTTCCGCAGGTTTAACTGTAATAAGTCGGCAATGGAATATCCGATCATATCACAAAACGCCTGGTTAACACGAAGAAATTTACCATCTAATGAAATTAAAGCCATCCCATGTATGGAAGTTTCAAAAGCTTCGCGAAATTGTTCTTCGCTTTGTTTCAGCGCATCGAGCGTCAGTTGCAATACTTCGGTACGTTCTATTACTCTTTCTTCAAGTTTTTCATTGAGTTTTTTGATTTTTTCACCGGCTTCATTGCGGGTTAAAATGATGCCAGCCATGATATAAGAAAATACAATTGTAAATAAAATAAAAACCTGGGTCGAATTTACAATCCATTGAAAAGGCTGTCCGGCAAGTTTAAAAGGAAGTATTCCAAGATTAGTGTAATGAAGGATAAGAAGACTTACTATAAATAAAAGTAAGCTTAAAATGCGAGGATGAAAACGTATGGCAGCCCAAAAAATAAAAGGTAGAATCAGGTATGGAAAATTTATGGAAAGATTAATATCTACTAGCTTGTTATAAAAAATAAGATGGGTTACTACAAAGGTTAAAATCAACAGCAATAGCAATTCTGGTATTGATTTTCTTAGTGAACCGAAAATTTCCAAAGTATTAATCGAGCGCCATTCTACAATAATGGGTGTCATTAGCACAATTCCCACAAGGCTCGAAAAAGTCCAGTTCTCCCAAAGCATTAGGTGATATATTTTTGGCAAAAACGATCCAAATGCGTAATAAGCAAACATACCGCCAGTGAGTGAACCAATAGTTGCTGATAACAAAATAAGCAGGATACTAAGGCTCCGAATACTGACTAGTTCTTTTTTATGAACCAGTCGAAATAAAATAGCCGCAACAATTGAAGTGATTGATTCAGAGAGCGACGATATTAAACCATAAGCTAATGAGTGGTGATAATTTAGAAAATAAGTCAAGCCAAGTTGCAATAAAAAGAGAATGCCCCATTGTCGGTATGGAGCCAAAATATAGGCCATAAAAACCAAACCGGTGGATAGCCTGATTGTTGTTTCAAACCCGGAGTTTAGGTTATAATGTTGACTTAAAAGACTGCAAAGTATAAACAGAACAATAAAAATGAGAATTTTAAAAGGTCGGTTTATCTTGACTTGCAGAGTTTTAAAATTGGTTAAATGCATAAAATTAAAGCAAATAAATGGCTTGTTCATTTAAATAATTATATAAATTTATAAAGAAATAAGATAAACATATTGTATGTCATCAATAAATATTATAACTGATTTTTTTGGTCTGTTTTTCCCCAGGATTTGTGCTTCATGTAACGAATCTTTGTTCCGAAACGAAATTTTTTTATGTACTCGATGTCTTTATGAGTTACCGAAGACAAACTTTCAAAATGATCCTGAGAACGAAGTGGCACAAATGTTTTGGGGACGGATACCTATAAGACATGCGATGGCATATTGCTATTTTCAAAAGGGAGGGCATGTGCAAAAACTGTTACATAAATTGAAGTATAAAGGACAAAAGGAGATAGGATATGAATTAGGAAAAATGATAGGATACGATTTGCTGAATACTTCCTTTATAGAATCAGATTTAATTATACCTGTTCCGTTGCATAAAAGTAAGCTCCGCAAACGTGGTTACAATCAAAGCGAATATATTGCCAAAGGGATTTCTGAAGTTATGGGAAGACCAGTGGATACCGGTTCATTATTAAGAGCTATTGCCAACCCGACACAGACAAATAAACATCGTTACGATCGATGGACCAATGTAGAAGGGGTTTTTGTATTAAATTACCCGGAACGGATTGCCAATAAACACGTCTTGCTGGTGGATGACGTAGTTACTACCGGGGCTACTCTTGAAGCTTGTACCTCTGCCTTGCTACAAGCTGAAAATGTAAAAGTTAGTATTGTAACACTTGCAAAGGCTTGAGTGTTAAATATTCGTTTTCGCAAGCCGGTTGCCGCTTTTTATTTCTAAAATAATCTATATGTTTTTCACTACTTCAAATCCTAAATCCAAAAACCAATATATCATCTACTTGTTCATATTCTCCACGCCAGTTATCAAAAAATTGCTCCAATTCTTCTTTTTGCTTTATCATAGGTTTTTCATGTACATCAAGCAATAGCTTACGGAAACCGGAAGATTTTAATCGTTTAGCTTGTTCTCCGCCCATTTGATCTCTGAAACCGTCAGAAAACAGATAAAGTATGTCGTTAGTCTGCAATTCAATATTATTATTTGTAAATGATACGTTTTCGCCAAAAAATGTACCAATAGGCATCTTATCAGGTTTGTACACAATCAGCTCTTTTTTTCTAATCAAATAAAGCGAATTGTTGGCGCCTGCATATTGCATTTTATTTGCCTTTTGATCGATAATACAAAGCGCTATATCCATACCGTCTTGGGTTTCACCTTCTGAATGCCCTTCTTTAATAAGGGTACTTTTCATACGGGCCTTTAAAAGATTAAGTAGTTCATTAGCCTTAAAGGTTTTTTCGATAACAGAGATTTCGTTTAGGAAAGAAATCCCTAACATACTGAGAAAACCTCCAGGTACACCATGTCCTGTGCAATCAGCAGCTGCAATGATTACTTTTTCATTTTTTTTAAATATCCAATAGAAGTCACCGCTCACAATATCTTTCGGCCTGAATAAAACAAAGTAATCAGAAAGTAATGCCCCAATCGCTGCACTATCAGGCATTACTGCTGTTTGTAACCGTTTTGCATAATAGATGCTATCTTTTATTTCACGGTTTTGCACTGCAATTTTATTGCTTTGCACTGTTATCTTTTCATTTTGCAAGGCCAGGGCACTATATTGCATTTCAATATGTTCTTTCTGCTCCTCAATCTGGTGTGTACGTTCACGAACCTTTTCCTCAAGCATTGCTTTTTCCTTTTGCAAATTACGTTCGCGAAATTTAATGACCAGGGAAATAACATACAACCCGGCCAATATACAAAGAAGAATAAACCACCATGTAGCATAAAAAGGCCTTTTTATATTAAAAGACAAGGCCTGTTCATTACTGATTTTACCAAAAATGTTTTTTGCCCTGACTTTTAATTCATATTTCCCTGATTTTGCCAATATCAAATCAATTTCCGGATTTGTACTCCATTCAGCCCAGTCATTCATTAGTCCTTTTAAAATATATTGATATTGATTGGAATTTGGCTTAATAAAATAAGGAGCGCTTATGTGAATTTTTAAAGAGTGGTTTGATTCGCTTAATTCAACTCCGTAAAGAGAAAATGTTTCACCCGAAATTCCGGAAAAACGTTTAATGAATGCACTAAAATCTGATTTATAGGTAGCTATACCTTTCTGGTCAACTTTATAAAGATTTAAATTGTTGTTAATGATCCACAAATTTGAACTATTATCAGAATATATCTGGTTAATGTTGTCGAAGAGATTAAGATAATTTGGAGCTATAGAATCAGGTTCAGCATTTACAGAAATACTTATCCATTTATTCCCATTGCGGATCCAGGTATAATCCTGCTGGGTAAAATAATATTTTGTATCTGTACCCACAAATTTCGACATTGTCAGATCAGGCTGTATCGAATCGTTGAATATGGAATAAATACCTGAAGAAAGAAAGAAAACAGGTTTTTTATTAGATAAACGGACAATCATTCTTTCACGATATTCCGAAGAAAATTTGAAAATCTTTAAGTCTTTAATCGAGCCGTCTCTTTTTAATTTTGCTTTATAAACCTTATTCTCAGAACCAATCCAGTAATTGTCGAACATATCTTTGGCAAAGGAATAAGCGGGTTCTCCGGCAGACACGGGAAAATTTGTTGTTTGCCATGAATTAGCTATTTTCTTTGCAACTATAATACCTTTGTTTGTGCATAAATAGATAGAATTTTCAGAAAGTGAAGCGTATGCATAATTTGCTTCAATTTTAGGCAGAATTGGCGCTGCACGTTTTTCAGATATCTCATAGACACCCGAAATTGTAACAGCAATAAGCTGTCCATTAAATATAAACAGTTGTTTACATTTATGTTCGAAACCTTGAACTTTTGTAAATATATGGCTTATAGAAGAAATGCGATAAGCTTTTTTTTGAATGGTTTTTTCGCGGCTTGATTCTCCTTCAGGGGAGTTCCATAATGATGATTTTTTTTCTTGTATTTCTGATTGGCTGGCCACAGGTTCTTCTATACTTTTTTGCTTTTTCGAGAAAAGTCTGCCGAAAAAGCCTTTTTTTGTTTCTTTGACCTGGACTGATCCTTCAGTTGCTTCGGCAGCTTGTTTGTCTGGTACAGGAGTCGGAGCGGCTTTACTGGCAATTTGTGCCTGTTTTATAGTATATTCTATATAATCCTTTTTTTTGTCCAGGAAATAGATACCATTGCTTGTACCAATAAATAACTTTCCGTTAAGAAACTCTAAAGTCTGCAGATATCCATTTAATCCTTTGAAGGTGGTAAAATTCTTTACCGGAATTTCTGCATCTATACGGGTCAATCCATAGTTGTGTGCCAGCCATATTCCATGATTTCTATCCGTTCCTAATGCAAAAATTTCGTCATCCGGCAAACCTGTTTGGTAGTTTACAGTAAATACAGTTTTCCCGGTTTTCATTTCAAATACCAGACAACCGGCCCCTGATGTAGATATGACAATTTTATTATGATTAAGTATCCGCCCATCATTTATAATTCCATCAGAAAGGTATTGCTGATCCTGCAATTGAAAGTTTTTTACAGTTTTGCCATCAAAGAGGTAGCACTTATTATCTGAAGCTCCAATCATTAATGTGTTTTCATCATAGGGGAGTGAAAAAACAACACTTCCGCTAAGGGGGAAATTAATTAAAAAAGGCCGCATTCCTTTATCCTCAGGTGTTTGTAAACCATCATCGGTATCAACAAGCAGTTTATTATTCAGTACCATTAAAGAAATAAACATATTGCCTGCTTTACTTTTCCAATGCCTGACATCATTCAGATCATGCATATTGATTTTACTTAAAACAGACTGGCTCAGAAAATAAGCGTAATTCTTAATGAAAGCAATTTGTGTTACGGCACCAGCTTCTTTTCCAATAAGGGATATATATTCATATTTGCCCAGCTCATTTTTCTGAAGAATACCTATGTTATTCCGGCAACCAACAAATACCTGGTTACTTTTTGGTTCGGACTTAACTACAAGAGGCAATTCAGGCGTTTTTACCAGCTTCCACTCTTCTGCATCGAAAGTTAAAATTCCCTTACGATTGGCAATTATCAATACTCCTTCACGGTCGTTACAAATACTATAGTTTTCGTTAAATGATTCATCTGTTGAAGTAAAATCTGTCTGGAATGGGCTACCTTCCTGCGCAATTACAGACAATTCCTGAGTTACTAATAACATAGCAACATTTAGAATAAGGAATTTTAAATAAAAAGGTTTCATCCGTACAAAATTATTTTTAATAGGTCGGACCCGCCTGCCAGATTTATACGGCGGGCAGGTGCAGCTCGTCCCGAGTACTCGGGATAAGTTTGTTTTTTTGGGAAAACATGCTCGGTTCATAATAGATAATTTAATGGCCCCATTTAAAAGTATCAATCTGAAAACCTGCAAGGACTATAATGCGGTCAATTACCGTTGAAACTAATTCGTGAATATCCTTCGGGCGCGAATAAAACGATGGCGAAGCAGGACAAATAATAGCACCAGCTTCGGTTAACAGTTTCATGTTATTTATGTGAACAAGGTTTAAGGGGGTATCCCGTGTAACCAGGATAAGCTTTCGGCGTTCTTTCAACATTACATCAGCAGTACGGGTAATCAATTCGTCAGACACACCGTGGGCAATTCTTCCAAGTGTTCCCATAGAACAAGGGCAAATGATAGCTACATTATAATCGGAACTGCCTGAAGCAAACGGGGCATAAAAATCATTTTTATCATATTGCCTAAAAGGAATATTTTCAAGGCTTTCGCCTAATTCATATTCCCATACTTCTTTTCCTTTGTCGGAGAAAACTACTGCCACATCGTCCCATTGAGGCTTAATGTGAAGGAGCTTATCAAACAAAACTTTGGCATATATAGCGCCACTGGCACCAGTAACCCCGATTACAACTTTCATTTGGACATGCTTTACTTTTTGCTTCCAATGTTATAATAAATACCTAAGCTAAACAAATTGTTATACACACCTCGTCCTGATCTATAGTTAATATAAGTATTATTAGGATCGTCCACTATTTTTTTAACTATTGATAAAATGGAGTATGAATAACGTAAATTAATCTGAAACTTCTGGGAAATTTGGTATGTGGCGCCAATTAGGCTGCTTAATTCAAACGGCTTAAAAGAACTACTTTGGTCAGAAGGCAATTTGCCGTACTCATCTTCCTCCGAATAGGCAAAGAGATATCCAAAACCAAGGCCGCCTTCCCATCCTATTTTTATTTTTGTATTTAACCTCAGTAAAACAGGAATTTCAATATAATTGAGATTACTTCTGTATTTGCTGGGGGATTGTTCCGTAGTTTTTTTATTGGCGCCTTTACCCATGTATTTAATTTCTAGCTGCATATCAAATTTCTTTGATAAAGGGGTATAAACAAAAGCTCCGCCCATGAGCCCGAATTTGTTGTACCCGGCGTAAGTATCGCCATCAACCTGGCTGGCATTCATACCAAGTAATATGCCACCGTTAAAACGCTGGGCAAAAGAGATTGAAGCAAATGATAATAGGCAGGCTGCACAAAATAAGGGTTTTAGTTTCATCGTGTATTTGTTATAATTTAAACAAAATTAAGATTCATGTTTTATTTCAAACTGTTCAAATAATTTTTTCTTTAATATTTCTACCCCCACGCTAGCCTTTTTTTTAATAAATTCAACTTTACGGTAAGCTGGTGCGGCTACATCATTTGGGTCGATCAGGTAAATAGGGACATGTTTAGGCACATAATCGATCAACCCAGCTGCAGGGTAAACATTAAGTGATGTGCCAACAACTGCGAACACATCGGCATTGCCTACCATCGCTACCGCGTCACTAAATGCCGGTACAGCCTCCCCAAACCAAACAATATGGGGGCGTAGTTGTGAGCCTTTTGCACACTTGTCGCCCCAGTTAACTTCTTTATAATCAATATCGTAAATTAATGAAGGATCAACTGAACTTCGGACTTTTTTCAATTCTCCGTGCAGGTGCAGTATGTGTTTGCTACCAGCCCGTTCATGCAGATCGTCTACATTTTGGGTAATTATATAAACTTCGAAGTATTTTTCAAGCTCAGCCAGTCCGGTATGTGCAGGGTTGGGTTTGGCTGTTGCAAGCTGCACACGACGTTCATTGTAAAATTTTAATACCAGCTGCGGATTTTTGTGCCACCCGTCAATACTGGCAACTGTCATTACATCGTATTCTTCCCACAAACCTCCGCTATCTCTAAAGGTTTTTATTCCACTTTCGGCGCTGATGCCTGAACCGGTGAGAACATATAGTTTCTTCATTTAGAAATATTTACAATTGAGTGCCTAATTTTATTTTGGGAATCTCGGTCTATATGTTTTGTCTCAAAATTACATAAAACATCCTAACCTATGTTACTAGTGATAAATAAAGTTTTAAGACTTTAACAAGGCTATAAAAAGAATAAGCCTTTGCTTCTTTAATTAAAAAATTCTTAATAACTTAACAATTCAATAATGTTAAGCATTACAACCTCTTTTTTAATATCTTACTATTTGGTTTTCTCTCATGAGATGAAGAAAAATTATTTTTTTTGCCAAACAAAAACTTTATAGAATATGCAGCAATTGAGAACAGCATTATTTTTAGGCTTATGCCTTTTATCGTTTCAAATCATAAAGGCAGGAAATGAACCGCAAAAAACTACTAAAATTGATTTTAAAGCTAAAGAATTTGAGCTTGCCCAAGTTACTTTGTTGGATGGCCCTTTTAAAGATGCGATGAACCGTGATATAGCATGGTTAAAAATGCTGGATACTGAAAGATTGCTTGCTTCGTTCCGAACAGTTGCGGGACTGCCTTCCACTTCTCAGCCTTATGGTGGTTGGGAAGGCCCTGACCAGAAGTTTGATGGAATTAGAGGGCATTATTTGGGGCATTATCTCTCAGCCTGTGCCAAAGCTTATGCCTGTACCAAGGATAAGGAAATAAAAAAGCGTGTTGATTATCTGGTAACAGAACTGGCCAAATGCCAAAAACAGTACGGAAATGGTTATATCGGTGCATTTTCTGAATCGTTGTTCGACGATTTAATACAAGGTAAAAAAGTACCTTGGGTACCCTGGTACACCATGCATAAGATATTTGCAGGTCTATATGATGTTTATAATTATACAGGCAATGCAGAGGTATATGCTGCTTTGTTGAAACTTATGGATTGGGCTAAGAAAAAGACCGATACATTAAGTGACGAAACATTGCAAAACATGCTTAAAACTGAGCAAGGAGGAATGACAGAAGTTTTTGCAGATATTTACGCCATAACCCAAAAACCGGACCATTTAGTACTTGCAAAAAGGTTTGACCATAAAATGTTGCTTGAAAGCATGACCAATGGGAAAGACAATCTTACCGGGTTACATGCCAATACCCAAATACCAAAGATGATTGGAGCGGCAAGAGAATATGAAGTCACTGCAGAACCTTCTTACATGAAGGCGGCTGAATTTTTCTGGGATTGCGTAGTGAACCACAGGACAACTGTTACTGGCGGGAACAGTGTTGATGAGCAGTTCAAAGAACCTGATGTGTTGGCAGCTTATCTAAATCGTGATCATGCCAACGAAACCTGCAACGCATACAACATGCTCAAACTCACAAATCATTTGTATTATTGGACCGGAGATGTGAAATATGCTGATTTTTACGAACGTACCTTAATAAATTGTATTCTCGCATCGCAGTGCCCGACAAAATACGAAAAAGAACCGGCAGGTATGATGACATACCATCAACCTATTAAACCTGGTTTATGGAAGCGACTTAACGATAAAGAAAACTCGTTTTGGTGCTGTACAGGCACTGGCTCTGAGAATCATGTTCAATATGGCAAATTTATTTACTCGTATGACAATGAAGGGCTTATTATTAATCTTTTTATTGCTTCCCAGTTAAATTGGGCCGACAAAAAAATGACTGTTGCACAGGAAACTAATTTCCCCGAATCGAATAACACTAAATTAACTGTATCATCAGAAAAGCCGCAGAAGATAAAGATCAAAATACGCGTTCCATGGTGGGCTACCCAGGGATTGCAAGTCAAGATTAATGGTAAACCTCATTCTATAAATGGAGCACCTTCATCGTATATAACACTTGAAAAAGTCTGGTTCACAAAAGATATTATTGAAATTACTTTCCCAATGACCCTCTATAAGCAGGCCATGCCAGACAATAACCATATTGTTGCTTTTCTTTACGGCCCAATGGTGCTCTCAGGACAACTCGGCAATAAAGGGCTTACCTTGGAAACGCTTTATGGCATTAATGGCCGCGAGCATTTAAATAATTTTAAGCTTGATAGTATTGCAATTCCTCATTTTGAGAATGTTGATGAAGACTTAAATGCATGGATAAAACCTGTTCCCGGTAAGGCATTAACTTTTCAAACCAGTGGTAAAGGGGTGCCAAACGATGTCACATTGATACCTTATTTCAAACAATTTATGGAACGTTATAGTATTTATTGGGAAATAAAGTAGTGTTAAGGAAAAAGATAAAATGCAAAAGACATTTATCGTTGACTGAATCACCTCAACCGCGAATTAATATTTATTAATTTAGCAGGGAATTAAAATAATCATCATGATTGACCAGCCCACGGTAGATCGTATATTTGAAGCTGCACTAATTATAGATGTGGTACAGGATTTTGTTACCCTGAAACGGCGTGGTGTCAATTATTTGGGGTTGTGTCCGTTCCATAACGAAAAAACGCCATCGTTTACCGTTTCTCCGGCAAAAAATATTTATAAATGCTTTGGTTGCGGCAAGGGTGGCAATGCGGTTAACTTTGTTATGGAACTTGAGAAAATTAGTTACTACGAAGCACTGAAATACATTGCCAGGAAGTATCATATCGAGATTATTGAGACCCGGCTGGATGAAGAAGACAAGCAACAAAAAACCGATCGCGAGAGTATGATGATTGTTTCTGATTTTGCCAGAAAAGTCTTCATTGATAATCTTTACCAGCTTCCTGAAGGGAAAACTATAGGTTTGAGTTATTTTAAAGAACGCGGGTTTCGCGATGATACTGTTACTAAATTTGAGCTTGGTTATTGCCTTGAGGAACGGGATGCTTTTACCAGGAAGGCCCTGCTGGAAGGCTACAAACTTGAATACCTGGTTAAGACCGGGTTAACCATTGCAAGCGAAGGTCATTCGCCGTTCGATCGCTTTTCAGGCCGCGTGATGTTTCCCATTCATAATCTTACCGGCAAGGTTACTGCTTTTGGCGGCCGGGTAATGAAAGCCGATAAGAAAACAGCTAAGTACCTCAACTCCCCTGAATCGGAAATCTATCATAAAAGCAATGTCCTATATGGGATTTTTCATGCCAGAAAGGCGATCGTCCAGGAAAATAAGTGTTATTTAGTAGAAGGATACACTGACGTTATTTCGATGCATCAGGCAGGAGTTGAAAATACGGTGGCATCCTCTGGTACATCGCTTACAGCGGAGCAGATAAGGCTCATCAAACGATTTACAAATAATATCACCATTCTTTACGATGGCGATCCTGCAGGCATTAAGGCCTCGCTGCGTGGTATCGACCTTATCCTTGACGAAGATATGAACGTCAGGGTCATTCTTCTTCCTGAGCCAGAAGATCCTGATTCGTTTGCCCGGTCGCATAGTACATCTGAATTGCTTGACTACCTCCAGGCACAAGAAACTGACTTTATTCATTTTAAAGCTAACTTATTGTTTGCAGATGCCAAGGACGATCCTATCAAAAGGGCGCAAGCCATTACCGAAATAGTAAAATCTATCGCCATTATTCCGGACGCTATCAAACGTTCATTATACCAACGCGAATGTTCAAAAATTTTGCAAGTCGAAGAAAATATACTCTATGCCGAAGTTAACAAACAGCGGAGGGCAATATTAGAAAAAAAAGTTACTAAGGAAAATCCCACAACCATTATTCAAAATATTGATAATAATATTGCTACACCGTATGAAATAAAGGAAATCGAAGTGGTTGAAAGGGATATAGTGAGGGCTTTAATTCTTTTTGGACCAATGCCGTTGTTTGAATTGATGAATGAAGACAATGAAATGATCCGAGAAATTAATGTGGAGGAATATATTATAAAGGAATTAGAGCGTGATGAACTTGAATTCCACCATCCTATTTACAGGCGTATTTTTGAAGAGTTCGTACACTTTTTAAACAATGGAGAGATCATAGATAATAAATACTTCATCAATTATCCGGAAGTTGAAATTAGTAAAGTTGCTACAGATATAATTTCAGAATCGCAAAAATATGAACTTAGCAAACGGTACAGGAAAAGAGAAATATTTCTCGAAACTGAAGATATGAAATTAAAAACGGAAATACCTAAAACACTTCTAAAATACAAATATGAACGTTTAAAATTGATGGTTAGGGAATTACATAAAAATATCCTAAATGCTCAGAAAAATAACCAAAACGATACTATTATTGAATTATATCAAAGAATAAGTTTTTTAAAAAATTTAATAACAGATATTTCAAAGCAACTTGGTACTTTATAATAAGTAATACGGCTTATTGTTTTCAAAAAGGCTAGCCAGAAAATTCAACAAGGTTCTTTAATATTATTACTTGGTTATTTAGCAATTATATTTTAACTTTAACTAACAATTCTTCATCGGATTGCGAGTTATTTTTTTTATAATATTCCTAATACCAGGCTTTATGAAAATTGATCTGGTGCAATACATGAAAAACCGCTACCTGGAAAGAAATACTCCAGGTCAAGATCCAGGGCCTGTTGTCACTATTGCCCGTGAAATGGGGTGTCCAGGTAAAAAAGTTGCCCAATGTCTTACTGATTGTCTCAACCAACGATTTGAAAAATCTAATAAAAAGGGCGAATGGAAGTGGGTAGGTAAAGAGATTTTTATTGAAGCTGCCAAGGAATTGAACTTAGATACCCATGAAGTTCGTGAAGTGTTTAAAAAAAATCGTGGCGTCATAGATCAGATTCTAAGTTCACAATCTCAAAAATTTTACAAAAGCGACAAACAGGTTCGAAAAACGATAGGCCAGGTAATACGCTCTATGGCCAGTGACGGGCACGTGATCATACTTGGAAGAGGTGGTGTTGCCCTTACCCGTGATATTTCCCGTTCACTGCACGTTTATCTGGAAGCACCATTAGATTGGAGAGCGGCATTAGTTAGCGAGAAGCATAGCATCACCTTAGAAGAAGCAAAAAAATATACCCAGGCAGTAGATAAACGCAGGGCTCAATACCGGGAGTATTATCAGGGGAAAAATACTGACTACACCTGGTTCGATGTCCGGTTCAATTGTATGACTTTAAGTGTTGAAGAAATTGTAGATGTGATTATTAAGATGATGGAAGTAAGAAAATTAATATAAATGAGTGCGTTTTAAAAAGGGTAGTGTCATTCCGGGCTTGCCCCGGAATCTATATACTAAGAAGCTCTCAAGGATTGACTTCGTCGAACTCGCAGGCTCGGTTCCGGCTTACGCCAGAATGACAGTTCCTTTGACTTTTAAACACCCTTTTTTTCTATTGTTTCTGCACTAAAGAATCAAAGATGGTTATTGGGAATTTTTTAAATATTCTAAAGTTTATTTTTCGACCTTTTTTGGCTGCACATCAAAACGTATCGTTTTATCCCAGGTGTGCCCTTGTTTCTTGATTTTATCGAGGTAAAAAGCACGCAACATTACGAATATCCATAGTTGACAATAGGAGAAATACATTATAAGTATAAGGCCAAAATTCTTAGGGTTGTCTTCTCTATCGAAAGAAATGGCCAGCATAATCTCAAACAGAAAAAGTACGAACGCCATTATCCAGACAACAGTATAAGGGCCTGGCAAAGGGATATTTATAATATTGAGCAAACTAAGCACAAACAAAAGGTCCGAGATGATAATTGCAAAGAAGAATACATAATATAATGCCAAAGTATAAAGCAAATCGAAACGCAAACGCTTATTAACGAAATGTGGTATCAGTTTAAAAAATTTTGCAATTACATAGTTATTGCCACGTACCCAGCGAACCCGTTGCTTAATCCAAACTTTCCAGGTTTCAGGTTCCTGCTCGTAAGTAATGGCATAGGGAATGAATTTGATTTTATAGCCAAGTTCGTAAATACGGATACTCAATTCTGAATCCTCGGTCAATGCTTCTTCGTCCCAGCCTTCAAGTTTGTCTATTAGCCAGTGCCACATCACAAAATTGGTACCTGGTAATGTAGCAATGCCGTGCATTTGCCAGCGACCGGCCTGAAGCATGGACTGAAAGCTTAAGGTTTCAATATTGATAAACCGGGTTAACAGGTTACGATTTTTGTTTACAGTCCTGAATTTACCGATAACTGCACCTAATTCTTTATTTGAGATCAATTGAGCAACCAAATAATGCAATGACTTTGGATCTGGTGTGTTGTCGGCATCATAAATTGCAATTACTTCAGAATATACCTGTTTTACACCCAGGTTCAATGCCCGCGATTTTCCTTTGCCTCCCTGACCTTTCGGAACGTCGTATAAAACAACCCTGGGGTCCTGTGCAGCATAATGTTCAATTATTTCTTTGGTACTATCTTTTGACCCGTCGTTGATGATCATTATTTTTAGCTTGTCTTTCGGATAAATCAGGTTGAGCATTGCTTCAATAGTTTGACCAATCACTTTTTCCTCGTTATGGGCAGGAATTAAAACAGTACAGGTGGGAAAGTCAAATGTTTGCTGATCTACCATTTTCTTTTCTTTCATCGATTTTAGAAAATTGATGTATCCATAAACACTGAATATAAACTGATAACCAATCATAAACCAGATTAGTATCACACTTACAAGAAATACAACTTCAATTATGGTCATAAGTATTTGTTAATTAATTTTATGTGGATTAAGGTTAGCTTTCTAATTTTTTTCGCATTATTTTCAGCACTAAATACATGATTACCAGCAGAGCTACTGCCATAGCGCCATAAATTGCTATGGCCCTAATTGACCAAAGACTAGTAATATTCATACCATACGTAAACTTATCTCCGGTAACAATTTCGACCAAATGCTTGCCAACTGGCAAGAATACCGAAAAGCAATCGTTACCACGCATGACCTCAAATTGAAAATCCTGGCCATCAACTTTAATGTCTGTTGGCTTACGATTGAGTGATACCAATGCCCTCTCTTTGCTTTCATAAATAAAATTTACTTGCCGCATATTATAATTAATATCCAGCAAGTTACCAGTAAACGAAAGTAATTGTGGCTGGATTTCAACCGTAGAAAATCCTGGAATATCCTTAGTGTGCAAACTAATTTTATGTTTTCCGGCAGGTACAATAAAATTATTCTCGCGATAGCCAACTACAGGCTCATCGTCAATGCGAATTATTTTTATATCCTTGGGTAATTGAAGTACGAAGGAGTAGGGAGAATTCACTTCATATCCCTCTTCAGCATACTGATACTTTACAGGACTTGAGCTGGCATAAGAAAACATTGATAAATCCTGGGGATTACAGGTAACCTCGCTATATACCGTAAAACGGGGAGCACCCAAGGCGGCAGAGTTAATTAGATGATAACTTTCAATACCGGTTTGCAACAGCGTAGGAAAGGGTGTAACCCCATCTTTTTTACGGAAAGGTAAAATGTTTAAATCAACTAACAACTTTGAAGGGTTGGTCATTTTTTGCGCATAGAATTTGCCTAGCTCTTCATAGCGTGTGGGATCAGTTGACCATTTGTCTTGCGGATCCTCGGTCTGAAGCATAAAACCGTATTTCTTTTGTAAATTTATAATTATATCTGAACTGATTCCGAGATTTTCCTTTAATTCAGGAGAAAAATAGGTGTCCATGGAGGTTACTATAACTCCAAAACCATTTTTGGTCTTCGCATATGCGTAAATCATTTTTAAAAATCGGTCATGAAGTGCCGCGATTTTATTAACCCTATAGTTCACCACATCTTCTTTAGCTTTAGGGTTGATCTTCCAGAAGTAGACAGAAGTGGAATCAAATATTTGTTTTAAATTAAACCCGTAAATTTTTTTAAACTCATCACTTGCTGACGAATGCATAGGAGCAAACAAAGATGGCTGTTTAAAACCTCCCAGGCCAGCTTCAAAATATAACTCAGCAAGGTTTATACCATCCCAATCGTAGTCTTTCAAAAATTTAGTGTATTCTGCAATAACCGCATTCAGACATTTTTCGTTTGTTAAGGCCAGCGGCAAACGCCATGAAGTAGCCTTTTTAGGGTCTTGGTTGATATCTTCATTTTTATAATTTTTTTCACGCCACTCAGGATGTTCTTTCCAGAATTTTTCACTTACATAAGGAGGTTCCAGCCAGGCATATACTAAAATCCCGTTGGCATGTGCCAGTTTAATCAATCTTTTATAGTCATAAGTGTATTTTTGGTATTGATGCCAACCTCCAACGTGAATTATTCTGATACCCTGTTTAACCCATAGTTTTACAAGATTCTCTTCGCTCCAGTTTTTTCTATAACCCGGATCAAAATAAAACTCCAGATTTTCTCTTTTAAAAACCGGAGACAGTTGAAAGAATCTTTTTATATAATCCATAGCAAATGGGTAAAAACTATACCCTAAAGGCGTATAAGGGTCAAATGCGGTATTAAAGTATATTAATTTACCTTTTCCATAAACTTTTCCAATGGCAACGGGTAGTTCTGTTGCCGCATCTTCACATAATACTTCATCGTTCTCATCATAGTCAAATTTGTCGGCCAATTGAATGTTATTCCATTGAATGAACTCCTGTGGAAAATATTTATCGCGAATCAGGTGCAGTTTCATTTCGGAATTCAGAAACTTCATTCCGAATTTCATGATGAGTTTGTTTTTCCTGTCTGTAATTAAGTTGCCCCCTTTCTTTACAAACCTTACAATTTTATTATAATCAAAATAAGTTAGCGAATCTACAAATGCATATGGCACAACCAGTAAGTTACAATTTTCAAGATTTAGGTCCTGTCTGAGAAAAATGGTATCGACATTGATATTTACACTTTTAAAAATGGCAGCCAGCGATGACTGATCATAATATGCCGCACCTTTGGCAGATTGGTTCCAACAGATGGTTACCCTGGCTTCGTGCCAATTTTTATCTCCAAAAAGATCGTTATAAGTATTTTGGAATTTTTGTATCATTACATCTTTAAATGTGGGCTCTGTAATATGATAATCCAAACCTTCTGCAACGTACATTTCTCCGGGATTTAAGACAATATTTTTAGACAATATTCCTTTTATTCTTTCAGAAGAGAATGCTTTTTTTGTGATATTTCCATCAGTGTCCAAATAGAGTTCGTAGAGATAAACATTGTCAAAGGGTATTTTATAAGATTGACTGCCGGTTAAAATAATTTTATCATGGGCTTTCACCCAGTTGGTTTGATTGCCTAAATCGATAAACGTAAAGCCTTTATTTTTAATGCCATCAACTAATTCTTTTAATAAATCGAGGTTCAGAAAAGGATGGAAAAAAAATGATACCACACCATCACGTACCTGGTGGATCATTTCGGAATTTTTGATAATCCTGTTTACTGATGCCTTGCTGCTATCAATGTTAGCATTCAACGGAATGTAGCCTAAGTTTTCAGGGTATATTTTCTGACCATATAAGTCTTTTTCAATAATATATGGGAAATATTGTCCATAATCGAAATCATTAATCACCATTCGTTGTTCAACAGCTGTGCTGAAAAATTTTGAGAATGTTTCGTAAGATTTCATAGAACCTTGATAATGAGGGGTTTCCCATGCAATTGGGTATAAACCGTTTTTAAAAAATTCGTCAATACCCGTTTCAATTTTTTTGGAAAAGTCCTCTGTATTTTCCTCATCAATTGGTTTTTGTGTATTACCATTCCAAAATTCGCAATCATCGGTAGATACACCAGTGTATTGGTGCGTTACCCCATGCATAATAATACTTCCTCCATTTCGTACCATGTATTTTAAGGCGTCTACCACTTCAGGTTTTTCAGTTAAGGGTTTTCTGATATCTTGATATGGGTCATTGTAAATGGGTACTACGCCTACAAGAAAGGGAATACCTCTTTCAGCAAGAATGTCAGCCACTTCCCTAAGTTTGTTTGGATCACTTAAAGGAGTTACATCTTCAATTCTAATGATTGCCTGATGTTGTTCTGCGTGTTTTTCGTTTAGTATGTCATGCAGTTTATCAGCAAAATAAAGATATCGGTCGGTTTCAGTAGCCTCTGTAAAAGGCAAGTCGGCAACATATATCAAATTCTTTGATTTAATTATGTATGGTGTTTCTTTTTTTGGCCTTGTTGACAAGGCTGTTGCCCATACTTCTACTGCATTTTTATTTTTGATCTGGATGATGTTAGTATTGGGTGTTCCTTTGGTAAATTGTGCATTCCCGGCCTTAACTATTGTGAAGGGGGTTGAATTATCGAAATGGGAAACAGAAAATCCATAACGTTTTTCCACCTCCTGTTTTTTACAAAAATCAATAAATCCGGAATTGAGCCAAACGACAGGTTTTAATGTATTAAAAATATCCTTGCTAAAATCCGAAGGGATTTGGTTGGCAGATAAAAATCCAACATAAAATATATAATCGTACTTATCAATATCATGAGTCTTATACTTGTTCACGCCTTTAACGGTAATAGTAGTTTTAAAATGTCCCAGCAATTGTGCTAACTGTCTGGCATTGGCATCACCGTAGTTATATTTTGTAGAATCATAGGCTCCCTCAACTAGTATAAGCACTTTTTTATTGGGATAGTTTTCAGCCTTTATAAAATTCGCGGACAAAATGAATATCAGAAAATAGACGATAATTCTTTTCATTGATAACCGTTTTAATTGCTTTTAAAATATTAAAGTATTAAGTTACTATGGTATTTTACTTCGGTTTAAACTCTTCTATTATCTCATTTGAAAATCCAAAATAATTTTTGATAATTTTTATTGTACGTTCGGAAGAAAAACCATCGCCATAAGGATTAACTGCATTTGCCATTTTTTTATATTCACTTGGATCTTCAATGAGATGAAGCGCTGTTTTAAATATTTTTTCTTCGTCTAATCCGACCAGTTTAACTGTACCAAAGTCAACAGCCTCGGGACGCTCTGTAACATAGCGCAGGACCATGATAGGTATCCCAAAATGTGGGCCTTCTTCCTGAACGCCTCCGGAATCGGTCAGTATTAAATACGATTTCGCCATAATGTTCACAAAATCCAAATAATCCAGCGGTTCAACCAATGAAACATTGGGCAAATCTTTTAAAATCGGAGTAATAGCCTCTCTAACAATAGGGTTTAGGTGAACCGGAAATACAAAGGCATAATCCGGAAATTTTTGAGTCAAACGTTTAATGGCCCTGGCAGCACCTTCCATGGGTTTACCCCAATTTTCGCGGCGGTGCATAGTTATCAATACTATTTTTTTCTTTTGTTTTACAATTTCATTCAGAATTGGTATGGTAAATTGATAATTATCCTTTACCGAATATTTTAAAGCGTCAACAACTGTGTTACCAGTAACAAAGATGGTTTTTGGGTCAATGTTTTCTTTTAATAATGCCTGACGTGCCGTCTGAGTGGGTGCAAAATGTAAATCGGTGATGCAACTGGTAATTCTTCGGTTTATTTCTTCAGGAAATGGATTGGCCTTGTCGTTAGTTCTAAGTCCGGCTTCGACATGTCCAACCGGTATCTGGCGATAAAATGCCGCAAGGCTCCCTATACAGGTTGTTGCTGTATCGCCCTGTACCAGTACCATGTCGGGATTTTCTTTAGCTAATATCTCGTCAATGCCGGTAATTATTTTTGCAGTCAAACTCGCCAGGGTTTGTTTTGGCGCCATAATGTCCAAATCATAATCTGGTTTTATTTTAAAAACATCTAAAACCTGGTCGAGCATTTGTCGGTGCTGTGCTGTTGCAATGGTAAGGGCTTCAAAATGCTTAGGGTCGTTTTGCAGATCAAGAATAATAGGTGCCATCTTTATGGTATCCGGACGAGTTCCAAAAATTACGGCAATTTTTTTTCGGTTCATTTTCACTTAAATTATAAGATACATATTGATGTATTAAAACAGTTGGTTTGTATTTAATATGCAAATCAAAAACAATTGTCAGAGGTAACATATTCTTAAAATAGTCACTAAATATAAAGTAAAATATCTTTACATAACCAAAATAATTCAAGAATCCCTTTAATTACCTCACCCCAACCCCTCTTTAAATAGAGAGGGGAGCTAGATTTGTACGAGGTCAAAGAGGTTGTCTTCTAAAGTCATTTTCAACTGTCATTCTGAACGAAGTGAAGAATCTATATTTCTGTAATACAGATATTTCGCTATCGCTCAACATGACAAAGAGAACAATTAAATGACTTTTTGGACTCACTCTTAGGGTGAGGGTAATTCAAATTTATGAATTAAGAAGGATAAATTCTGACTAAAATTGATTTGGCTTTCCCAGTAATACAAAAGCCTATTGGTCAGCCTCCTTTGTATTGATTATTAATACTATTTTTTCTGTGAAATTTTAAATTGTCTTGCTCCTACAAAAACCCTTTTTATCAAATTATCTTTTGCTGCACTGAAGCGAGCATCGGGGTTCAGGTTTGAGGTAATAAAATAATGGTTGGTGGTATCTGAAACAAATGCTTTCAGTTCAAGAGGTGGAAAATTATTTCCCTCAATTTTGAGTAAAAACGCCTGGGGTCCCTGTAAAACAGCATCATCCACAAAATTGTATCCTGAAAGGTTAGCCACAGAGCTTAGGTAGCTGGCAACTTTAGTGGAGTCTGCTTTTTCACCATTGATGTTCCAAAATTTATTGCTTTTTGAGAGTGTAAAAGAACTATCTGCCGGATAGGAAAAGGTTAACCGCGAAATATCTTTTTGGTTGACATTAACCAGTGTTTTATTCCGAAGATCATTAACAGATTTGTTAAAGCTCATGGCCAAAAAACCATTTACAGCATAAACCTCATCCTCGTTGTAAAGTCGAACGTATGTATAAGCGCTTTGATTGGATTGTTGGTATGAGAATTTTCCGACGAGAAAATCTGCAACTAACTTGCCACCTTGTTCTGCTTTCACCCGTGTAGATAATGTATCCGTTACATCAAACTGGGCCCAATCCGATTTATCAGTTGCTGCAATTCGTTCTGCTTTCATCCTGGAGAGTTCCAATAACATGCCTTCTATAACAGTTTTTTCGGCCTTATAGGTTTTATTTTTCGTGGTAAAAGTCCAAACATTTCCGCTGCGAACAAGGCGGATTTCTGTTTTCTCACTGCGAGGTTTTATAATGATTGCTGATACTTTAGCAGTGTAAACTTCAAATAATTTATCTTTGAAATTCCTTTCGCCACCGGAGCGCCGGATTATCTGCAAGAGGATCATAAAAACGAGCAATCCCCCAAATATTATAAGCAGTGATTTAAAATTTATTTTTTTAAACATAATGCGCCTCCATTCTTTTTAAACGGATATTTCGGTTACGGTTCATTCGATAAATTCCATATCCCACAATGATAAGGATGGGAAGTAAGAAATTTAAATATTTGAGAAATGTTTTTTTACCATCTTCAATCTGGTCTAGCGGGCGTAATTTAGCCCCTTTACTGCGCAAGTCAATAAGACCGGTCTCGTCACTTAGCCAATCAATAGAGTTAACCATTAGGTTAACATTGTCAGGATTGATTTGCTGTTGTTGCTGCTGTTGACCTTCCCCATTCACAGCAAAAGTACCATTGGATATTATAATTATTTTACCTCCCTTAGCTTTTTTGGGAACAATGGCTGCAGCAACAGTAATATTTTTTAAAGGAAAATCGGCATCAGTCCATTGTTTATTAATATTGAAGTAAACGGGAGCAGGCTGTGTCCCTGATTTTTCCGATGTTTCAGCAAGACGAATAAAACTTTTGGTTGAATCTCCGGTATAGGTTATGGAACTTGCAAATTGCAAAATAACAGCTTTGATACCTTCGGTTATTGGGTGTTTTGGAAATTTAGAAATAATAGGTAAGTATGGAAATTTAACTTGAAAAGGAAATGGTATTCCTTGTTGCTGAACACCAATTGTATTACATTGATCATCAATAACAAAATTATCTTCTATTTTAATTCCTTTTTTCATAAGCCAAGTTTCCAAACCAGTCTTTAACGTAGTTCCCATTAAATTCTGGAAGTTGGCATCTACGTGGCTAACAGCAATAAAAAGATTTCCGCCTTCAGATAAAAAACGGTCAAGCTGCTGCAATTGTTTTTGGTGAATCGAATCCTTAGTCCCAATAATTGCCAATGTTTTGTACTTGTTTAGAGTATAGGTGCTATCAGTCATATAGACTGGCTCGACATTATACAGTACATCTAATGCTGAATAGGCTTGATTAATGCCTGCCAGGCTTGGCTCACCGTGTCCCTGGGCCAGGCCTATATAAGGTTTTTCAGTTACCGATAATTTTTTAATAGCTGCTGTTAGAGCATATTCCATTGCCATACCAGGCTGTATAAGAGGAATAATCTCAGAACGTTCTCCCATTTTAATGACTGCTCCAATAAAAACTTTTTGTTGTTTCATCTCATCCTTTTCACGGACATTCACAACTACTGGCTGAACACCAGCCTGCATTGCCTTTTGTTCGCTCTGATCATTTTCAGAAGGGTTAACAAATTCATATACTACCCTTTTTTTAGACCTATTGGAATATTCAATCAATATTTCTTTGAAATCCCGTCGCACTTTATTTAGTTCCGTTGGCATATCTTTTGAAAAGTAGGCAGTTACAGTAACTGGCTCTTTCACCTCTCTTAAAATATTTTTAGTGGCTTTGTTTAGGGTATATCGCTTATCTTCCGTAAAATCTAGTCGTAAGAAAAATGTATTTGACAAAATGTTGATCAGTACCAAAATGCCAATAATTAATAAAAATGTATATGTAAGTTGTTTACGATTTCTCATATCTATAAAGTTTTATCGATTAATCAACTATGTTTCGTTTCGCAAGCGATGCTTCAGAAGCAATCAATCCCAGAAGAATAAGTGAAAAGAAAAAGATCAGGTCTTTGGAGTCGATAACCCCACGCGAAACAGACTCGTAATGGGAAGAAACACTTAAAAAGCTGAAAATTCCTCCTACCAATCCTGAAAAATTACCAGCTAAAATGCTAAAAATCCAATGAAAGAAAATCCCTATCAAAAGGGCCAGCAGAAAGCTTACAATTTGATTATTCGTGATGGAACTGGTAAAAATACCAATACTTATATAGGATGCACTCATAAGAATAAGTCCAAGGTAGCCACACCAAACAGCACCATGGTCTATTGGGCCAAGGTTTGCTACAGTAATATAATAAGGAAGTGTCAATGCCAGAGAAATACCAATGAGAAGTAGAATGGCCAAAAATTTGCCAAGCACAACCTGCCAATCGGATACGGGTTTGGTAAGCAACAATTCAAGGGTTCCCGATTTTTTTTCTTCAGCTATCATGCGCATTGTCATTGCTGGGATTAAGATAAACAAAGTCCAGTAAGCAACTCCAAAGAAAGATTGAAGGCTTGCCTGACCAACAAAGAAAATATCAGAACCCAGAAGCCAGGTGAAAAATCCGGTAAAACCCAGAAAAACTACGATTAATATATATGCCATCAGCGAGTCGAAAAAAGTGCTTAATTCCCGCCGGGCTATGATCCATATTTTATTCATATTTGTTATAATTTTAAGTTCTTAAATATTTATTATTAATGTTTTGTATTACCTGTCATTCCTGCGAAAGCAGGAATCTCTCTTCTATGTTTTGGATTCCGGCTCAAGGCCGGAATGACAGAGTAAATGAAAATTTATGGTATAAGGTTAACGATAGTCATTATTTTTAGTGTTAGCACCCTCTTCTTAATGAGAGGCAGGGGGGCTTCTAATTCAACGTCAACTCTCTGAAAATATCCTCCAACTTGGTTTCAATGGGAGTCATTTCGGTGAGTGTCCAGTTTTTCCCTTTGCAAAGTTCGAATACTGCACGACGCGAAGTTGAACCCGGACGACTTTGAACTTCATAAGAATTGTTTTCTTTTGAGCTAAAATCAACTACCTCTATAGATGGTATTTGCTGTAATGTTTTGAAAATGTCGTTACGGTCGCCATCTTCAATAGTCAATTTTAGGATTTCGCGGCCTGTTGCCTGCTTGCGTAAATGGTCTGGCGTACCGTCAGCCACGATTTTGCCTTTGTTAATGATCATAATCCGGTCGCAGGTTGCCTCAACCTCGGCAAGGATGTGTGAACTGAGAATAACTGTCTTCTCTTTCCCTATTTTTTTTATTAATTCACGAATTTCGACAATTTGGTTAGGGTCAAGACCCGACGTAGGTTCATCGAGGATTAATACCTTAGGATCGTGAATAAGTGCCTGGGCTAAACCTACACGTTGCCGATAACCTTTAGACAATTCGCCAATTTTTTTATGTTTCTCGCCTTCGAGGCCACAAATGTTCACCATTTCAAGGATTCGTCCTTTAATTTTCGATTTGGGAACATCCAGTAATTCTGCCACAAAATAAAGATAGTCAATCATTGGCATGTCCTCGTAAAGAGGGTTGTTTTCAGGCAGATAACCAATGTGTTTTTTTACTTCTTCAGGATTGTCTATAACCGAAATCCCGCCAACTTCGATAGTACCAGAATTCGGGGCAAAGTATGATACAATAGCCTTCATTGTGGTAGTTTTACCTGCCCCGTTAGGCCCTAAAAAACCGAGAATTTCGCCGGTTTTTACCTCAAACGATATGTCGTCGACTGCTCGTTGAACTCCGTACTTCTTGGTAAAATTTTTAACAACAATATTCATAAAAACTTAATTAGTTAAAATGCATATATACTGTAAATTAAACATTAAATTTAAACACACAAATATAATTTGCTATCTGATAATCTTTTGTTAAGAAATGTTAATTGTTATTGAAAAAGAAGAGGAAATAGAAAGATGCTAATCAAAAATCAAAGAGAATTAGCTTCTGATTTCTTCAGCGAAGTCATTTTAACAAAATCGATTTGAGATAAACTTCTTGCCCCAAGTTCATCTTTCAGTATTTCAGAGGGGTGTATCAGGTCCCCTGGCAGCAAATCGTTTGCAAATACTTCTTTACTCATAATGCTTTGAAAATTCGTTGATAATAATAATGAGATTTAAAAACAGTTTGCCATCCTTTCAGATAGGCTTATGATTAATAGATTCTTGCTTTTTATAAACTAATATACGACATAATGTCTGAATGACTTGTTAAAAAACAGACAAAATGTCTTATTTTTTACATTGGTACAGAACTTGAAAAAAGTTAATCGAAAAATAAAACATAAAGTATAACTAAAAATAGGAGGATAAAATTATGTTACCAATGTTAAGAACCACATGGCCCAGTGTAGTTGATGAATTTTTAGGGAATGACCTTTTTTGTGATTTCTTAGGAGGGCGAACCGGTATTAATACTCCGGCTGTGAATATTATTGAAGGAAAAGATGATTTCAAGATTGAAGTAGCAGCTCCTGGTCTTGAGAAAAATGATTTTAACATTAATCTTGACCACAATGTGTTGACTATTTCATCGGAAAAGGAAAACAAAAAGGAAGAAAAGGATAGTGAATACATGTTCAAAGAATTTAATTATAATTCTTTCAAACGCAGTTTCACTTTGCCAAATTCAATAGATGCCGATAAAATATCGGCTAATCATAAGGATGGTATCCTGCATATTACTATCCCGAAAAGGGAAGAAGCCAAAGTTAAACCACCTCGTCAAATTGCGATTGTATAAATTTTCGAGTGGTATATATAACAAAAATGCCATCTGCTATCATGCGGATGGCATTTTTGTTATATAAAATACATTTGCTCGTAGAAAAAATTATCTTTACCGCTAACTCAAAAGGTAAAATTAATATAGATTTAAATGAATTTCAGGACTCTCCTTAATTTGTACATTTCTATAGCGCTGAATATTACAACATTAAACATTTTCGGTCAGGAGTTAAAAATTACTGGTGATTCAATTCCAAACAAAAAGTTTTACAACTGGCACAACCTTGATCCAAAAAAAAATAAAATCCAGGGTATTAGTACCGATCGCGCTTATGACGAACTTTTGAAGGGCAAACCAATGACCAGGGTAATTGTAGCTGTAATTGATGGAGGAGTCGATATTCACCATGCAGATCTTCAGGGGAAAATTTGGGTGAACAAGTATGAAATTCCAGGAAATGGAATTGATGATGACCATAATGGGTATATTGATGATGTTTATGGTTGGAACTTCATTGGGGGTGCCGATGGTCGGAATATTGAGCAGGAAACAGCTGAGGTTACCAGACTTTATAATAAATACAAAGAAAAATTTAAAGGGGCAGATACTACAGCACTTTCAGGAACCGATCTTGCAGAATACATGCAATATGAAAAAGTGAAAAACAAGTATTTTGAAAAATTTAATAAAGCACAAATGGATTATGCAGCATTACAATATTTTACGACAGCATATCGATTTTCAGACAGCTTGGTTTGTCAGGTACTTCACAAAACAGAATATACCCTGAAAGATATAAGGGGCATAAATTCAGAAGGTAATGAAAAGTTAACAGCGGTTAAAAAATTTCTCAAAAAGCTGTTAAAAAAGGGGTTTGATGGGAGGGAATACCTCAAGTATAAAGATGATCTTTCTACCAGGATAAATTATCATTACAATACAGAATTTAACCCTAGGTCAATTGTTGGTGATAATCCTGAAGTATGGAACGATTCCATTTATGGCAACAATGATGTTGCAGGTAATGACCCGGAGCATGGAACCTCTGTGGCTGGTGTTATCGCGGCAGACAGACATAATAACCTTGGTATTAAAGGGATTGCGGACAGTGTAAAAATTATGGTGATAAGGGCCATTCCCGATGGCGACGAACGAGACAAGGATGTTGCCAATGCTATTATTTATGCCGTGAATAATGGCGCACAGATACTTAACCTTAGTTTTGGAAAGGATTTTTCTCCGCAGAAAAAATTTGTAGATAAAGCCCTAAAATTGGCCCGGTCAAAAGGGGTACTAATCGTTCATGCCTCCGGAAACGATGCTGAGAATATTGATACGGTTAAGTTTTATCCAAATAATTACGATACTACTGGAATTAAGATTATGGATAATTGGATTGAGGTTGGAGCGTCATCTCAGAAATTAAACAAAGAGCTGCCGGCAAATTTTTCCAATTATGGTAAGAAGAATATTGATTTATTTGCTCCGGGTGTCAATATATGTTCCACTGCTCCTGGCAATAAATATGATGTGAATGATGGAACCAGTTTAGCAGCTCCAATGGTTGCAGGTGCTGCAGCCCTGTTGAAATCAGTTTATCCTTCTTTGACCTCATCAAAAATAAAAGAAATTCTTTTGAAATCAGCCTTGAAATATCCGGAATTACAAGTTTATTTACCTGATAAGGAAAGCAAAAATAAGGTGGAAGTGAGTTTTGGTTTATTATCCAGCACAGGCGGCGTGCTGAATATATATGCTGCACTTCAAATGGCAGAGCAATACGTAGGGAGTAAGGCGGCTAAATAGCTTTTGCCTAAAAAAATTTTTTCACGCAAAGTCATAAATTTTGTGCGTAACATTAAGCGTAACAAAAACCCGATTATTGCCGTTTAATATTGCAGATTAACAGTTAAAATTCGTTGTGATGAGAGCTATACTAATACCCGTAATTGTAATTGCTTCATGTTTCTTTAATTGCAAAAAGGATAATAATCCTGGAAATTCAGATGGCCCCATTCAAGGTGCTGATTTAGGTGGCATGTCCATTTTTCCAGTGGATAATCCCTGGAATACTGACATTTCTAATGAAATGGTTGATCCTAATTCGAATAATCTGATTGCCAGTATTGGAAATAACGTAAATTTACATCCCGATTTTGGAACAGTTTGGGATGGCGACCCTATTGGAATACCCTATAATGTAGTTAGCGGAAGCCAGCCAAAGGTCAACGTGAGTTTCGATTATGCCGGCGAAAGCGATCCGGGGCCTTATCCCATTCCACCAAATGCTTTAATTGAAGGTGGTTCAGATAAACATGTTATAGTAATTGATACGTCTAATCATTCACTATATGAACTATTCGATGCAACAAAAAATGCTGATAATAGTTGGAGTGCAGGTTCAGGCGCTATTTACAATTTAACAATAAATAAACTGCGACCCGATTACTGGACTTCGGCAGATGCAGCTGGATTACCAATATTCCCAGGTTTGGTAAGGTATGATGAAGTAATGGAGAAAGGTGCAATCAATCATGCATTGCGCTTTACGGTTAAAAATACCAGGAATGCCTTTGTTCATCCTGCAACTCATGCAGCAAGCAGTAATAATGATGTTAATCTTCCACCCATGGGAATGCGCGTGAGACTGAAAGCAAATTTCGATATTTCAACTTTTGCCCCACATATTCAGGTTATTTTAAAAGCACTAAAAAAATATGGCATGTTTTTAGCCGATAATGGCTCAAACTGGTATATCTCCGGTGCCCATGATGCCAGATGGGACGATGATGAACTTGGCGAACTTAAAACAATAAAAGGAAATAATTTTGAAGTAGTAAACATGGGAACCATTATTCCCATGAAATAACGGTTCCATATCACTGAAACTTTTTTACGAGGATGTTTCAAAAGTTATATTTAAACGCAATCCCGATAATTATTAAGATTGCTGCTAAGAAATATTATATTGATATTAAACATTTTGCGTCGTCGTGTCCTCGCCTGCGGTAGGCAGGTTCGTGGTTAATTTTCAGTCAATCTCTGAAGTTTTGTGTTTTAATCATACCCTTCATTAGGCTACAACTGGTTTCCTACTGGCAATAAGCAATTTACCTTTGGCCTCCGCCCTTGCTAAATAACGATTCCGGGCTTCTGCCGGATCAGCGCCAATGGCAATATAAATCTTTGTTCTTCCATCTATTACAACTTCCTGCATCTTAGTTATATCAGGTGTTTTAAAATTATTCTGTTTTTTTTCTATCATGATTATCTGTTTTTTAATTATTAAAATTGATATTTGTATGGTCTTTATCATGGTTTTTATGTTAATACGTGAATATATTCTTTCGTATTTAGAACCACTATAAAAACTATTTATTTTTAGTCAAACTTGTTTAGATTAGTATATTGCAAATGTTAAGAAGCTATCCCTTGCTCGTTATAGCATATTCCAGAACGGTTTTCATAAAACCATGTTGTTTTAATTTTGCGCTTAACGAGAAGTACATAAAATAAGAACTACAATTGTTATATAGTAACACGTAAGTTACAGGTAAAGTTTATAAAAAAGACAAAGATACGCTTAAATATTCATTAATTTAGGTTTTAAGAAACAATAATTCACCTAATAATTAATTTATTGCATTTTAACAGAATAATTTTTTACTTTCGAAAAGGAAATAAGAAAATATACAATTACCATCGCAACTCCAATTGCCGAAAATAAAAACATTGCCCTGGATGAAAAGCTAAACCAGATAAAACCTCCCAAGCTGCTTGCAAGAAGGCTAAATATACTGGAAAAGCTGGAGTAGAAACCTACTGCAGTGGCAGTATCACCTTTATCTGACAAATTAGTTATCAATGCTTTGGAAACACCTTCGGTAGCGCTTGCATAGAGCGCATAAGTCAAAAAAATTAACCCTAAAACTATTGTGCTGCCGGTAAAAGAGATAGTTCCGTAAACCAAAGCAAACATAAACAATCCGGATACTAAAATTTTTTTCAGGCCAAGCTTATCAGCTACTAGACCAATTGGATAGCTTAGTAAAGCATAACAAAGGTTATAGAAAATGTAATACCCGATCATTACAGTATCGGAAAGTCCTTTTTCTTTTAAAGCCAATAATAAAAATACATCGGAACTATTAAAAAGCGTAAATGCAAGAAGGCCAATGACCAGTATTCGGTAATTTGGATTTGCTTTTTTCCAGTATTTGAAATAGGTAAAGAAGGAAACCTTTTCTTTTGATGGCTTTTGCAGTTTGGTTTTATCGCGAACAAGCAATGTTAACATAATGGCGATAATGCCTGGAAAAAAAGCGATAATAAACAGCCATTTATATTGTCCCGGGTATAAAACCAGGTAAACAAGCGCTAAAACAGGGCCTATGGCAGCTCCAAATGTATCCATTGCCCGATGAAAGCCAAAGACCTGGCCTTTATGTTCGGGCGCAGCTTCGTCTGAAAGCATTGCATCGCGGGCGCTGGTGCGTATGCCTTTGCCCAGGCGGTCGAGGGTTCGCACAAAGAATATCCATAATGGATAAATAAAAAGCGCCATTAAGGGTTTTGAAATGGCGCTCAGGGCATAGCCAATACGGATAAAAGGAACACGTTTTCCAATGGTATCGGAGAGATTGCCAAAATAGCCTTTGCTAAGGCCGGCTGTGGCCTCGGCCAGCCCTTCGAGCATACCGATTACCAGCACCGAAAACCCGATTGATTTTAAGTACACCGGCATAACAGGATATAGCATTTCACTGGCAATATCTGTAAACAGGCTAACCAGCGAAACCAGTAAAATAGTCCGGGTAATTATTTTTTTGAACATAAGGGGTTTGTATAAGGGAATAAGCTATAAAATTAATGAAAAGGAGAAAATATCTCATATTCAAACATCAAAACTATTATAGTATTATGTTAGTTCACAAATTACTTTCAACCATTTAAAACTAATTATTATTTTTGCAATCTGAAAATTAGGATCTACTGTGAAGAATAGGAAGGCATTATTACGTCGGATTGGAATTTTTTTGAAGTATTTCGTTATCTTCTTTTTTATTTCTACCATTTTTAGCGTTTTAATTTATCGTTTTGTACCTGTTCCATTTACACCGCTGATGCTTCAACGGGGTTTGGAGCAGAAATTTGATGGCAAAAAAGCCCATATTAAACATCAGTGGATATCCTTTAAAAGCATTTCACCAAATATGGTACTTGCTGCCGTAGCTGCAGAGGACAATAATTTTACAAGTCATTCAGGGATTGATCGTGAGGCTATTAGAAAAGCATATGAATACAATAAGCGGGGAAAGCATATTCGAGGGGCCAGCACTATTACCCAACAAACCTGTAAAAATGTATATCTCTGGTTAGGAAGAAGTTATTTACGAAAGGGGCTTGAATTATACTTTACTGTAATGGTTGAAATAGTCTGGAGTAAAAAGCGGATCATGGAAGTTTACCTGAATTCAATTGAAATGGGTGATGGCATATTTGGTATTGAAGCTGCAGCGAGGACTTATTTTAAAAAACCTGCCAGTAAATTAACCCGTGGTGAAGCGGCTTTAATTGCTGCCGCTTTCCCTAACCCCCGAAAGCGAAACCCTGCAACTCCTGGTAATTATTTAGTGCATAGGCAGCAAGAGATACTGACGATAATGGATCAAATTGGGAAAGTAAATTTGTAGGAGGTTATTTCACCATCAGGTCAATTAATCATTTGTTTTTAAACATATTGCTTATTGTTTAAATTTTTTATATTTGCCCAAAAGTCAAAAATACGGTCTTTGATTGTCTAATTTATATTTTAACTATTAAGTATAATTGAACATGAACCTAAAATTATTATGTATTAGCCTTTGTTTTGCATTTTATTGCTCAAAAACAATTGTTTTTTCCCAGGAAATTGCAGATACCATTACAACTGAAGAAAATGAAGAAAATCTTGATGAAGGTAACCTTACGGATTCGACGTTAAAAGAAACTATAATTATGCCTTTCGATACCAATGCAGTACCTGCGGCCAGCTTGTACAAATGTTGGAGCAATTCCTTTGTTGACCCATATGATGTTGACCTGACCAAAAAGACGGATACAACTTTTATTGATTTATCGGGCTATATACATCCCATTACGGGTCGCATTAACTCCGATTTTGGATGGCGCAAATGGCGCTGGCATTATGGTACTGATATTAAACTTCAGATAGGTGACACGGTTCGTTGCTCGTTCAATGGTCTTGTTCGCATAGCCAAACGCAGTCGAACTTTCGGCAACTATATAGTGGTAAGGCATAACAATGGTCTTGAAACTATTTATGGACATCTTTCAAAAATATGTGTAAACGTAAATCAACCCGTGAAAGCTGGCGAAACATTGGGTTTGGGGGGAAGTACAGGCCACTCGACAGGGCCTCACTTGCATTACGAAGTCCGGTTTCTTGGCAATAATATTAATCCTAACGACATCATTGATTTTCAGAATAGCTGTCTGAGAAGCGATAGCCTGTTCCTGTGTCAAAAACAATTCGACTATATTAACGAAATCCGTAAAATTCGATATTATGTGGTACGACAGGGCGATACTTTGGGGAGAATTTCTATGCGTTATGGCACTTCTATAGCTAATCTATGCAAGCTCAATAAAATTTCACGAACAAAACTTCTCCGAATAGGGCAGCGGATAAGATATACATAAATTTTCATTTCATTTTGTTGCAAGTTTTTTCCATAAATTGTGTCAAAATTTTAACTTTATATCTTTAGAGTTATCAGGATGACCGACACAGATTTGATTCAGCGCCTTATAGCCCGTGATGATGCTGCCTTTAGGGTATTAGTAGAAAAATACCAGGGGTTGGTATTTAATACTTGTTACAACCTGCTTCATAGCAACGAAGATGCCGAAGACATTACTCAAGACGTATTCATTGAAGTGTTCGAATCAATAGATCAATTTCGCCACGAATCAAAGCTTTCCACCTGGTTATATCGTATTGCCATTAACAAATCGTTGAACCACCTCCGGAAAAATAAATGGGAAAGGCTGGTAAATAGTATCGAAGATTTTTTTTCTATGGAAAAAAATTCAAAGCTCGATATCGAGGATACCTCGGCTTCTAATGCGCCTGAAAGTATAGAATACCAGGAACGTAGTAAAGTATTACAGTGGGCCATTAACAGTTTAGCTGAAAACCAGCGTATTGCTTTTACAATGAATAAATTTGAAGAGCTGTCATACCAGGAAATTGCCGATATTATGAACCTTTCGCTGTCGTCAGTGGAATCGTTGATACACAGGGCAAAAATGAACCTTCAGAAAAAATTATTGGATTACTATACAAACTGACAATTATTGCACAAGTTTTTGTAGATTAGTGTGTCTAAAACATAATGGAAAGAATTAATTACAAAATAATATTGAATTGGTATTATAAACTAATAATTTATAAAACAATGAAATGCAAACAGGTACATAAAAATCTTATCGGGTATATTGAAGAAACTTTGCCTGAGCCTTTATCGGCCGATTTGCATAATCATATAGATAAATGCACGGATTGTAAAGCGCTATATGAAAATATATTGGCTACCTATACAGTTTTCAATCAATTGCCAAAACCTGAAATAACCCCATTCTTCTACACCAGGTTAGAACAAAAAATAAAATCAAAGAAACCATCCGAAATACTTTTAATGCCTTTGTTTTTAAGAAGGGTTCAGCTGGTTGCCGCCACCATTCTAATTGCTGTTGGGATTAGTTTTGGTATATTAATTGGAAAAAACCTGGCAAACTCGCAATTGGCTAAAACAAGTATAGATCAAAATGCCATTCTCGAGGCTTATGCATCTGAATATTACCTAACTGGTACAGGTGACGATATTGTTGATGCTTTTGTTAATAATTAATAAATCTGCTATGAACTACTTTTTAAAATTACGATTCACCACATGGACTGTTATTATACTTTCGATAATTTTATTAGCAGTAGTAGGGACTATGCTTTTCTTTACCCTGACTAATAAATCAAAGGAGCAATCCAGACATCAAGGCCAGTTTGGTCAGATGTTGAAAAAAGAACTCGGTTTATCGCCTGAGCAAGAAAAAAGGTTTAAAGAATTTAGAACCGAATTTGAGCAGGTTACCAAGCCTGTTTTTGATTCTTTAGAAAAAAAACGAATAGCAATGGTTAAAGAATTATCACATTCAAAGCCAGATACGTCTATTCTTTATCGCCTTTCGGACGAAATAGGGTTGTTACATGCTCAATTAAAGCGGAGAACTGTAGACAATATTCTAAAAATGAAGAGTATATGTACCCCGGAACAATTGAAGAAATTTGAATTTTTGAATCAACGCCTTATAGGTCCCGAAGGCCCTATGCACAGAAGAGTGCCAGACAAGGAGAAAGATTTTAAGCATGATCGTGAACGTCATTAATTAAACTCAGCAGCTGATTTTAACTTATCGTTGAATACTTTTTTGAATTTTTTAACTTTTGGGGCAATCACATATAAGCTATAGGGGGTTTTAGCATTTAAATAATAGTAATTAATGTTGCAATCTTCAGCCTTATAAAAATTTGTTAAAGGTAAAATTTCAGTTACAATAGTGGATGTATATTCACCTGATGAATTCAGCATTATTTTGTATTCCTTTGAACTAGCTTCTTGCTCTTTGTTATGATAAAATATGACAGATTTATATTGCGGGCCAATATCATATTCCTGATTGTTCAGAGATGTGGGATCGTGGATAAGCCAAAAAATTTCTAATAGTTCTTCATAAGAAATTACATTTGAATTGTAAATAACCTGACAAGCTTCAGCATGGCCTGTATTGCCTTGGCAAACTTGGAAGTATGTTGGATTTTGAACAAATCCACCGCAATATCCAGGAATCACTTCAATTACTCCTCTTAATTGCTGATATATTACCTCAATACACCAAAAGCAACCAGCTCCAAAAGTGGCAACCTCAATACCATTTTTATTTTTTGCTGTTACTCTGGATATCATTTTTTTATTTTCATCCATGAAAAGCATACTTATTTATTTAATCAGAACTACTCAAAGCACTTTTCTCAGTGTATAAAACAAATATATAGGCTAAAAGTTAAAAATTAAATGGTTGGATGCAAGTTTTTTAATTAAACCTTGTCTTATTATTAACATCAAAGTATTATAAATATATTAAAACTTGATAAATATGAAAACAGCGCACTTTTTAGCAATTATGACATTTGCATTGATGCTTACCAGTGCAGGAAATGTTTTAGCTCAGACCGAAACAGGGCAGGGCAGAGGTAAAGGACATGATTTTGGCAAGGGAATGGAATCTGGCATTCCAAATCTCACAGAAGAACAAAAATCTAAAATTAAGGAAATCAATTTGGTACATTTTAAAGAAATGCAAACCTATCGGAATCAGTTGGGTGAACTGAAAGCTAAAGAACGCACACTTACTACTGCTGATAAGCCTGATATGAAAGCCATTAATGCCAATATTGACGAAATAACTAAAGTTCAGAACCAGCTAATGAAGGGTCAGGCAGCTCATCATCAACAAATAAGGGCACTTTTAACTGATGAACAGAGGTTGTGGTTCGATTCTCATCAAATGCAGAAACGCCAACATGCAAAAATGCGAAACCACATGGGTGATTCTGGCCATAAAGATGAATGCAAAGGACAAAAGTAAGGCATCATTAATTCATCTTTATATAGTCAACCCCGGTGTACTTAAAAGTTACCGGGGTTTTTATCTTTCTTGCCGACATTAATATTTAATGCTTATTTTTATGTTTGTTTATTTTGAAAAAATTTAAACTAATATGTTTGTGAGAAAAACCCGGGAAACAGGCCTTAGAACCATATTATTTTTATTAGCCTTATTCTCTACCTGGTCGTCTTCAATGGCGCAAAAAATCACCACTCTTA
>Ga0182027_10001044_pt1 | contig 46824 bp, 61 predicted proteins | sample 712E1DmetaG_FD_121300 | JGI IMG/M metagenome (GOLD analysis project Ga0182027, IMG submission 121300) | Permafrost microbial communities from Stordalen Mire, Sweden - 712E1D metaG (Illumina Assembly) | ecosystem: Environmental > Terrestrial > Soil > Wetlands > Permafrost | place: Sweden...
ATGCTGGCATCTACGGAAGACATAAATGCGCCTATGCCCGTAACGGATAGAGCAACCCATTTGTAATCCATTTTAATTTTCATGGAAGCTCACATACCCAATTGTGCCCTTGTGTCAAATTGAATAAGAAGAAAAAAGTGAAATACTATCTTGAACTGTGAAAATGGTATTAAGACGGTGATTGAGGATGAATCTATCTTCACGTTGAAAAGACCCGTATGTATCCTGCCGACAGAGGCAAAGGGGAGAAAACATACCTCAAGTATAATTCCTCGACTTTTTGATTTACAAATATTGAGATTGAGAAAGATCTTGGACCCTTCATTTGAAGAGTCAACCGAGGATTTCCTACACAATCTTTTTACAAAAGCCCCTATTGTAAAATGGATAGTTGGCTAGATTTCTTTAGGTCTTGCCGGAAGCGTATCGAGTTAAACAAAGAGATGAAATGTGACCATATAGTTTTGAATGTTGTTTACGCCATGTTTACTGATTATAATAGGGCAGTGGATAAGAGCACTACCGCGTGAGGAACTTCCAGACATCGAGTGAGCATTAGTCAGCTTAGTCTTGGGATTGTTGAGTCGGTTTTTCCTCGCCAATTACCTAGTGTAGTGTCTCGTAAAGACCTTTACATTGTTCGGGCTGGATTCCAAGCTGAACTGGAATGGCAGACGATTATCAGTTTGTAAAGCCATTCGAGAGACACTACACTAGTATATGTGGAGACTAATTGAAATTGAATTATCCAGCACATCGACCACCGGGATATTCTGGCAAGAGAGAACACTACCTTCCACTTGTAGTCGAAGACCTCGATCGCGTTATTGTAAAAGCGCAAGGTTCGCTTGCCCATAATACCTTATGTTTATCAGATAGCAAGGTTGTAGATTTGTCCAATGTCTTAGTTGAGTTTGCTGAGGACATTCACAATGACATCGGCATCTGGAAAAATATTGAACGGTATAATATCGAGTTCTTCGGCACTCCCTTACCACTAATCCTTCAGCTAAATGAGGATATGGGAAAAGAGGCAATAAACAAACATCGTATACAGTATCTACTCTGGATGTTATACTCAGAGCTTCAACCACAACTCCTCATTTCTCCCACACATCGCGACCTTGAACAGCTGTCTGTCGTAATTGCAACTTTTTTAGAGAATCGCTTTAAAGATATCCCGAAAAGATCAAGTATAAAGGCATTCCTGTCTGGCCCAAACAGTTTCGGGTGGGAAGTGAAGAAAAAGTTAATATGGTTGGGTACACATTCATATTTATTCCGAAATAACTTCCAAAATTATGTTGAAGACCGTGGCGGCAAATCTGAGATTCCTGTCATCGATGACTTTGTTTGTCAACAAACGACCGCTTGGTCAGGGCTTGGCATTGTTGATATCCTGGCTGCGATATTGGATATTTCTGAAGAACAACGCTTCACCCTGCGAACTTGGTATGAAAGGCATCTTGCTTACTATCGAATCCTTGCAACCGATGGTCAAAAATCAGAAGTAATGAATACGCTCAATGATAAACCATATATGGTAAGATATTCTGCGGATAAAAATCCATTTGAGGTTGGTGCGATTGTTTTTGGCAGTTTGATACCTTGGAATGAAGATTGGTATTGGTCTGGCACACAGCAAGTATTTGGTGACATTACAGAAAAGACTCTCCAAGAACAAAAAGATGCTTTTCTTAAAAAGTTTCCGGAGATAGTTTACCGCTATAATCATGAGCTTGCTGAAAAAGCCGGGAAGGCGGTAGACCTCCAATATCATGAGTTCATAGAGTATCATAACACCGATCTTGTTATCTATCCTGATGGTCTTTCAATGGCCGCTGATTATCAAAAGGAGATTCGACGGCAATGGGAATCCAAACCCAAGGAAGACATTGCAAAGGTAATGGAAAAATTTAAGTTGAAAGATCCGTCGCCTTCCTTATCATTTCCCCATGACCTTATCGAAAATGATAGGGGAGTTGGCGTCTACTTTAACCCGGATGAAGGTCTGGAGATTATGACCGGCTTCAATTTTATTGTAAGTGGATTTAAAAAGAAAGGGAAGGACTTGACTAGGGACGAAGAAGAAGGCATCAGATCATTCATTATCTCAGAAATGGTTAGCCCCAAATTCGTAAAGAGGCTGATCCAAGAATACGGTTTTGAGTCCGTTGAATCAGCTTTCCTCATTCGTGGTGATCATGACCAATCTCATCTCAATTATTTGCTAAGGAGTTACAAAGGTGCTTACTATCGCAATAGATATCCACGTATTGCACTTATCTAATTGTTAAGATTAACTCCTCTTTTTATTTGCGGGTTATCTCACAAATCACATTCTGACGGTTTGTTCAATCTGGTAACATGCTATTTGTGGTAAAATATCAACCAGCATTTGACAAATCTCAAAAGCTATCAATGACGCCCTTGCGGAAATTTCTATGAGCGAGAAAATACTTTTCGACGATTGGCCGTACCGGTATGACCAATGGTTTAAAACACCTATTGGAAAACTGGTCAAAGAAACTGAAGCCAACCTGATACACGAATTGTTGGATCCCAAGCCGGGCGAGAAACTACTTGATGCCGGTTGCGGAACGGGGATTTTTACACTTGACTTTCTTTCCCAAGGGGCAAAGGTTGTTGGACTTGATATTTCCCTTCCGATGCTAACTCACGCTTATATGAAACTTAAAAGTTACCCATTTTTTGCAGTTTGGGGAGATATGCTGCATCTGCCATTCCGAGACGACTGCTTCGATGAAACCGTCTCTGTAACGGCTCTTGAATTCATCGAAGATGCTAATCGCGCCGTCAGTGAATTATTTCGCGTTACGCATCCTGGTGGGTTAGTTGTAGTAGCCACACTCAATAGCCTCAGTCCCTGGGCTACCCGCCGTAAGGCTCGAATTGATAGGGGTTTATTTGAGAATGCATTTTTTAGATCCCCAGATGAATTGCTGGCGTGCGCCGCTTTTAAAGGTGTGGCCAAAACATGCATTTACTTTCAACAGGATGATGACCCTACACAAGCTGTGAAAACCGAACAATTGGTTCAATCCCAAGGATTAAACACAGGTGCATTCGTAGTCGCCCGATGGCAAAAGCCCTTATAATTTACAAAGCATTTACTTGCCTGTTTTTTTGTAACGATCGCTTCCTCTTGAAGTAAAATAGGACAAAAACGTCCAGAATGTTACTATAGTTGCCGAACCAAACTCATTTCATCTCCCACGATGTTTTCGCATTGTTGGCGTCACGTAGGTTTTCTCCCGGTGGTAATGACCATTCAGCATGAAAAACTAACTTTTTCTATGAATTTTCGTTTAGTATTAAAGATTGAGATTAATGACATTACACCTAAATTGGTTCCTATAAAACTCTATTAAAAAAATAATTAAAAATGGTGCAACTTTTTAGGGTTTTGTAACGTATTATCTTATAGAGGTACTTCGATGACAGAAGAAATTGCGTTGACCGAAGATGAAATCATACTCCGGTGTCAGGCAGGTGATCGGGAAGCGTTCCGAGTTCTAGTAGAAAAATATCAGAATAACTTTCCTCTCTGTCTGGAAGAACATCAGCACTTTTCGTTCTGGACGCCCATTGAAACCGTGGCTGGTTCGAATTTTGGTTAACAAAGTACTGAGCTACCAGAGAGCCAACTCGAAAACAATGCTGTCTCTGGATGGGGACTTGGTCGCTGACCCAGTAGGGGATGACCTGTTAGAAGACATTGAACAGCGAGATCAATTGCAGAACGTTCTGCGCAAACTTCCCTTCGAGCAGCGTCAAGTGGTGTTACTGCGATACTTTGCCGAACTTTCTCTGACCGAGACAGCCACTGCTTTAGGGCGCTCGCAAGGCACGATAAAATCCCAAATACACAGGGCTTTAGAACAATTGAAAGACCTGATTAAAGCCGACAACGAACAATAACAGGAGGTTTAGACATGAAAGAGGAAAAGAATAATTTTACGAATATCGAACGCAAAGTGCAGAGTTTCTTTAAAAAACAGAAAGATTCATTCAGGGTCGGCAAAGACTTTTGGTCGAAGTTGGAGCCCAAACTTGAAGCAAAAGTGGCGAATACCGAGCCAAAGAAAACCAAAGGAAGATTATGGCAATGGCTAGCCGGACCGAGATTAATTGCAATTTCTTCTTCCTTAGCAGTTGTTTTAATCCTGATAGTTGCCGGCTCGTTGTGGTTAACGTCTAATAATTCATCTAGTAGCAATACTTCGAGTTCCATGGTCCGGCCACCCGTGGCTAATGGGAGTTTGGGTGCAATTGCGGCAATTACATCTCCTCTTGTGATTAACACGGCGGTACCGACTACTAGTGGCATCACCACTACACAGGCATTCTCAGGCTCTTCGGGTAGTGGAAACGTAACCTTCGGAACAGAAAACTCCGTTATACCAGAGGCAACCGGGCAACAGGTGATCTCTCAGGCATCGGTGACGCTTGAGGTTACGACCGTATCAACGGCGATTACGCAGGTGGAAACGATAGCGCAAAATCTCGGAGGTTCGGTGGACAATATGTCCAGTACCGGGGACCAGAACCAAGAACAGGCAAATATCACGATTCGTGTGCCGCAGAATCAATTTCTGACAGCTCTCAATCAACTGCAAAGTTTGGGCACAATGGAGAATCAAAACGTCTCAAGCCAGGATGTCACACAACAATACATCGATTTGCAGGCGCAACTCAACAGCGCCCAGTTGGAAGAGCAGAGTCTTCAGGCAATATTGGCAAAAGCAACCACTGTCAGTGATGAAATTGCAATCCAGGAACAACTTACTCAGGTGATATCACAGGTTCAAAGCCTGCAGGGACAGATAAACTATTTACAGAACCAGGTGGCGATGTCAACGATTACCGTAAATTTGAATACACCAACACAAACTGTTGGGCAACCGCCTTCAGGAACGTTAGATGTCACGGTGTCTAATGTGGATAACACGTTAGCCTCGGTGCAACAGCTGGTAACCGGTGTTAAGGGCATCATTAATTCATCTACTGTTTCTTATAACAACGGCAAGGAAAGCGCAACCCTTTCATTACAAGTCTACAGTGCGAACTTCGACCAGGTAATGACGGCTATCGAAAAGTACGGCAAAACACAACAGAAGACGATTCAGGAATCGGGCACATCACAGCAAACGGGGACACCGCAGAGTAACTCACCCCCCGATGCTAGTATTTCATTAACTTTGAATCAGGCAAACGGTTTTTGGACGGCAACTGTTATCACGATTATTATCGCTACCGGTGTAATATTATTGATTCTAATTATCGTCTTGGTCATAGTTGGAAGGGCAGGACTCTTGAGAAAATCAAGGACGTAAATTGGATGCCGGCTGGCCAGAGGGTCGGATGGAAGGTAATCAACATAGTTATGGAGTAAAGTTAGAAAACTAATAGGATTTATAAACAATGGGCAAGGTAACTCGCAAAATCATTTTCCGAATCAGGTGGATGGCAATGTCTGAAAAACGCAGATATTCTTATCTGTGGGGACGGACCGAACGACGTTTATAAATATTACACAAACGGCTGAAGACTGCCAGTAGGTTATTAAGGGATAGATTTTCTTTGGCTTTTGTCTTACCCACTTATTAGATAATAACGGTTATTTTGTGCCTAGTCCTTCGGAAATATTTCTTGAGAAATATTTGTCCGTCGGGTCGATGTTGGTTTACGCAGGAACTAAATGACTAACTACATTTTTATTTAGATTATCCTGAATGAGTGTCGCTCTAGTTTTGTTAAGAAGATTGCAGAGCCGCAAGATAAACGTAAAATAATCGTCAGCCCAGGTTTGTTCGTCTGTAGTTGTGGTACTGAAACCATGCAAGATTCGTTGGTATAGATTTAAAAGATATTCATCCTGCAAATCATTTAAGGCGCGTCCTATTTGTTTAAATGGACTATAAAGATTTTGTCCTTGCTTTTCAGCATTTGTGAGTATTAGGAGAATTTCAGTTATTTTATTGCACAATCTCTCCTCATTCTCGAAACACTCTAATTTCGGATCTGTGGCTAACATGATCTTGTCCTGCCTTGTTTCCAACCTACCGGATTAGACCCCTCAATTATATTATCGACCGTCAATTACCCTTTGTAAATACATTGATTAGTTTTTTTTAAAATAATACCTTAGAGCAAAGTTGGGTCAAGCATGAGTTGCGGGCTTTTTGGCTTGATATTTTTCCCAGTTCCAGATTGTGGTTGATGTGCTCACTTCAACACCGATACTCTCCAGATGCCGGCAGCGGGCAGCCAATTCCTCGGCACTCTTTTTCCCGTCCGCAGAATAGGCCCAGGGAGAATCGTAATGTTCTACCTGCTTTCCTTTCCAGTAGACATATCCGACCTCAGTCCGCCGCATATTCTCAATGCCATGGAACCATGGAGCGATATAACCCTTTTTAACGCTCTCATAGAGTTCCTTGAATGCCTCCCAACCCTTATCATTGAGAAATCCATTTACAGCCATCTCAACTAACTTCAAGTGCTGAGGATCCAAGTCATCGCCATCATTAGTTTTATGCAGGATATCACAGGCCATCTCGCAACGTTCGTGAATTTCCATTTCAGCCATGAGGGACCTCCTTTTTAATTATCCTCATTGGCTGGTCATAACCTTCGGTTTTGCCCTCTTCCTCAGTGGCATACCGCACGCCGCCGTAGGTTTCGCCTGGCTTGAAAGAAGTACGGCTAAACAGTCTCCATGCTAGAGTAGTAACCCACTCGCGGTCCTCCCGGCCATACAAGCCGGTCGTGGATTCTCCGCGGTACTCGATATGTTGCAGCTCACACATATCCTTCGCAATCTGTTCGGAGATCTCATTCGGACGATGACGGTTAGTTTGAATTGAATCAGCCCCAAAACTAACCATCTTGGCATCCGGGTGGGGTGCGTCTGAAACGTACTCGGGAATAGAACCGCCGTAACTGTCCGGCCGATATGCCAATCTCGCTGTGCCATCCGGTAACAACCAGCTGTCCTGATATGATTTGAGGTCATTCATCCCGTCGAAACTGGAACCTTCGAAACTGCCCACTACTTTGTCGACCTCGCGCGTTGTCGGTCCCATATCCCAACTGACGTCGATTGAGGCTCCCATTGAATAGGTACTACTGCGAACTGAGAATTTGATACCCGGGAAGTTCTTGGCCAATAGGGGCCTGATAAGTTTTGCTGTTTCCGCGCAGCTTAGTCTTGTTGTTTCCATATTTCTCCTTTTAATTAAAATTCCGTCCAGCGTCTGCCATCATTTTGATACTGAATCGGAGGTCTTCGAATTTTGCCCCTTCCGCGAGGGCGCCGTCATCCGGCAGCAGTTCTTTAGTCTGGGAGAAGATCTCGCCGGATAAACGGTCCTCGATGGTAATGCAATTGACCCGGATTCCATCGTAATCCATCCCCATGTAGAGTTTGTTATCAATCCACCCCTTGGCCATCTTGTAGGAAGGAAAGACTTTGATTGTCTTACCTTTGACAGGGAATAGCTCAAGGTCTCCAATCCAGTCGAATCCCCCAGCCTCGTTATTGAAGTAGTAGTAATTATTTGATATTGATACCCAGTACCGGTTCGGCAATAAACCGTCCCCGATCGCTTTTGTATTTATTGGCATAATCCTCTCCCTTAGAAGAATGACGGCTGCACCGTCTTTACTTCTAATTCCTTCGTTTCATTATTTACTGTTTTCGTTTTACTAGCTGCTGATTTCGTTTCACCGCGGGTCTTTTCCTTCCGGGCTTTCACGCGTCGGTCCCAGATAAAGCGTTTCAGGTCGTCGAGTTGGTGCATGTCATAGTCATCTAGTGGCCTTGCTTTCAGATCTTCAGGCACTTCTCTCTGCATGAATTTCATGGCCTGGTTGAAACAATGAGAATATAAACGCATTTGCTGGTCAGACATCGGGGCTTCCATGGACCGGGGGAACATATAAACCAATGCCTCGACATCTCCGACCGGGACGCCCTTCCCCTCATGTTCGACTTTCATGTTCATCACAAGACGTTCGAGTGGAATTTGTTGTTTCAGTTCTTCCGGAATGTCATCTTGCCACGGCGAAGGAAAAACTATTATCGGGTCAGTGAGCGTTCCCACTAAACCCGAAATCCAACTGTCAATCTTTTTCTCTGATACTGTCATAAAACTCCTTTCTTGGTATATTACTAATGAAGTGGGGCTGGGGAGTTGACTCCCCAGCCCCACCAGACCGACTCCCGCGGGAATAGGTCTATTGTTCTGTTGCCTCGGCCGTTGATTCTTCAACGGTGTTTTCGGCAGTTACTTCTTCCTCAGAGGTTTCGGCATCGCCTTCGCCGGTGTCTCCCGCTTCACTGTCAGACGTTTCATCGGTCGTCTCGGCCGCGGGTTCCGGTTCCGCTGCGCGTGGTGTGTCGCCGGGCCATTGAACCTGCATGGGCATGATCAATACTTTCGGCATCTTCTGATACTCAAAGACAACAGGCCCAGCATCAGTGTATCTGGTGAGGGAGATGATGCCCTGTTTCCCGGAGACGAATTCGAGAAGATACTTCACGTTGATGCCCAATCTGCTCGGTTCCCCCTGAGTGTTGATGGTGTCGATGGCGGAACTGATCTCTTGATCAGATGCCGCTGCAGACACTTTCAGTTTCCCTTCGGCAAACTCCATCCGAACGATGCCGCAGTTATCCTTGGCGATTCCCTGGATTCGTTTGACGGCGGCTTCCAGCTGCGGAGCAAACATGTGGCTCTGCAGTATCGGTTCGCCTTTGGGAACCAGTGACAGCCATTGCGGCGGGTCACCAGCGATGAGGTTCATCACCACGGATGCGTTCGTCCCGAAGTCCAGCCGGAGTTTGTTATCACCGACGAGGGACATCCGCAGATTCCTTTTGGCAGTCACGACCTGAACCAAAGACCCTGCGGTTGAAGATGCCGGCGGAGTCCGGGGCGTCTTCTTGAAGACATGCTCCAGGATCGCCACGCTGTGGGATGGAACGATGACTTTTGTCTCCATGGGGAATGTGATCCCCAACGCCTGGAGCGAAGCCCTGAATCCATCACCGGCCGCAACTTCGACGGGAGCCCCCAGTACCAGCGTGATGCCGCTCAATACCGGACGGCTCTCGTCCGTGGCGACGTAAGGTAGCGCGGCTTGCATGGCCGCGATGAAGGCGTCGCCGTCAATCATTTCCTCGGCTTTGGTGGCCAGTTCCGGCATGATGGGGAAGTCAGCGAAGTCTTCCGTGGGGTAACTGGCGCTGCCGCCGTCCCAAGAGAACAAAACCGCCTTGCCCTTGAGTTCGATCTTGAGCATTTTAGTGCCGGCTACATACTTCAACATCGAGGAGACGGCAGAATAAGGCAGCAACATCGGCTCTTTGGCTTCGGGCAGATTGGCGATTATCATCGTTTCCAGGTCGGTGGCGACCGCTTTCCCTTCGCCCAGGTACATGTAAGTGATCGTCTTCATGGTTGCTTTCTTTGCAACCGCTGGTTTCAGCAGGTCCATGACCTCTTGCAGTTTGGTTACTCTAATATCCAAATTTTCCTCCTTCTTAGCCTATTTAGAGCAACGCCTCCGGGTGGCCGATTCCGGAGGCGTGTTATTAATGGGTTTGCAAAATTGCGCAAGTTACAGTTCAGAAAAATTTGGGTTGTGCAGGCTGTTTCGCGTGCGTTGCGGCTACGGACTTGCTTGCGGATGATGAAGAGGTTGTCGCGGTTCTGACCGGCGCAGGGGCAGCTACGGGTTCCGGCACAGTGGACTTGGGATTCTGTAATGCCACGTCCCAAGATTTGTTGGATTCCTCGACAAATGCCGGGACTCGCGCAAGGACTGTTGCCAGATCACCCTGCAGCGTTGTCATCTTCGGGTCGCAGTCCTTTGCCTGTGCCCCCATGAAGATGTGATCCCCCTTGATGATGATGTTGATTTTTAGTTCTTCTCTTGCCATGGTCTCCTCCTTTTATTTTTTCTTTTATGCAAATACTTCGCTCTTGTCGAGCGGGAGAAAATATCCCCACACGCCCAATCGTATTTCTACGGTCGGGAATAACTTCCGCAGATCTGCAGCGACGGCATAAATTCCAAACCCCTGTTCGTCGTGGTCATCGATGCCGCTGAAACGCGCCGGCATGGTCCCGGTATGACTGTGAATGTCGAGGATAGTATTCGGGATCGTCTCATAATTCACATGCGCGGACCCCGCATTCTGGGGAGGCTTTTTTATGCTGTACTTGTCCCCTTCCCACACGATTGCCAGATACTGTTCGGTGTCAGGTTTCGTAATGAGCGTTGACAGTGCCAATTCAAGAAAGTACAGCGGTATCTTCCCGTGAAGAAGAGTTATATCTTCTTGCAGCGGCGCCAGTCCCCGGATCTCCTGATAGGCAATATTAACGGTGACGGCCAAAAGGCTATTTTTAGCGCGGAGATACAGGCCGTCCGCCGAAAGCAGATAATCATAAAAGATACCTTGTTCTCCCTGCAGGCCGTCTTCGGAGTTAATTAAATAGCCTACTGTCTTGCTCATGCGTGGTATCTCGCACCCATGGCACAACGGTTCGCCATCAGTTCGTCGCCTCCCATTGAAAGCATTCTGGCGACGTTAATCGGCGTCGCCGCCACATATTGTAAGGTTCCTGCATCCATATCTACGTATGCCCCCATGCTGGTAAGTTTGCCAGTGAGTAATTTCCAGACAAAATCTGCCATTAACGTAGCCATCGCCTGATTTATGGTTGGGGACTGGGCGTCATCTTCTGCTGCTTCCGCACAATCCCGCGGTCTTTCCGGTACGGTAGGAGGTATCAGAAGCGCCGGCAGCTGCACGGATGGTATCGGTAATTTAGTGACCGTGTGCGCATCAGCATCGAAAGATTCCTTCAAACTTTCCCTTTCCTTTACATTGCCGATGAGAATTTGCCCGGAGCTGTGTCCATTCCCGCTATCCAGCCACCAGATGTCATCCATGAAATGACCGGAGAAAGAGTCGGCAATACTCCGTCGTGCGGCCGTGCTGTCTACACAACCCAGGATGATCAGATTCATCGCCTTTTGTGTGCCAATCGACATCGGAGTGTCAAACATATCCTTCTCATAAGGCATTACGCTGTAGCCGATGGGACGCCCATACTGCCGGGATAAACGTTCGGCGAGCACCTGGGCCTTGAACTTTCCTATGTCCCCAGCGTAGTAGTTTTGCCGCAATAAGTTGTGTTCTTCGACTCTGTCCATATCCACCAGCAGCAGCTTCATGTCGGAGCCTTTGAGAATTCTGCACATGCTCTCCGCGAGCAGCGACCCCGTGCCACCGACTCCCACGATCACCACTGTGGGAGTGCGTGCCATTTCTCTTAAATTAATGGTGTAGCTCATTCGTCCCTGTCTCCGAATTTCAATAAATCTCCCACAGTGCCGAATCCAACCAAGTCATCGTAAGGGAATTTAGACTTTCCTTCCAACGATTTCCACAGTTCAAGTACGTTCTTGGGATACTTCTGTGACCGGCCCTGCAGGTCCGCGGTTGCACTGAAGAAAGATATGAAGAACGATTGTACTGTGTCCGCTACCCGCTCCGGATATTTGTTGGAGCCAGGGCATGACCGGCCATTACGAAATATGTTCGCAAGAGGCGCATGGAATACGGGATCGCTCTCTTTCGTCGGTCTCTTTTTTACCGCAAACACCCAGGGGGCGGTTCCTGGTTGGCATAGAAAGATAAACCCGGGCAACGGAATCGTGAACCGCCTCGGAGGCTTATCTATTTTCTCCTGCAGTGCCAGCTTCCAAACTTTCGGCGCCACATACAGCGCAAATAGCGGACCGTTGCGGGTATTCTTCCACCAGAGGGTATCGGTCGGCAGTAATCCGGACCCAAAAGAAAGTTCGCTGGCCAGGGCATGGGCCACGTCCATAGCATCTACTTGTTTGGTGGTAACAATATCACCCTGAAAGTAGGTTAAAGTAGTGCTCTGATGATAGAAATCCAACCTGAGCCTGAGCGAATCCGATGGTATGCCCAGCTCTTTCGGCACACACCAAGTGAAAATCGGTGCTTTATTCTCTTGAGTTGTCATCTTCCTCCTCTCCTGTGTCCTGGTCTAATTCACACATATGTTCCCAGGGGTTATAAGAACGCTGCTTTCTTTTGGCATCTGTCAAAAGCGGTGCCGATTTTAACAGGCAATTAACAAGTTCCGGAAAATGGTTAACCTGATCGGCTTCCAGCCATTCCACGATGTGGTCAATTTTGGCGCGTATCTTCTGGACTTTCGGCCACTCCTCGGTGAGGATATCGACGTTGCGCTTCGTCCACTTAAATAACGGCTCCGCCATGCCCTCAACATATTCACAATTATCAAAGGCTGTGTCCAGCACGACGCATCCGGTTTGAGAGCAGGCCCAGTCCGCGAATTCGCCGACGCCTTCGTAGCGGGTTCCGTCGGTCATCTTGTGCAAGCTCTCGGGTTCCCAACCTTGAGCCGGTATCTTGTGGACAATGTCTTCCCCAACCATGCGCTGTACCTTGTCCAGGAGCGGGATCCGGGCGCCCCCGAAGACTTCAACGAGCGTTTTAACTTTCTCCTGGCCAGATTTACCGGGTTTATACTCCGCCTCGATCCCCAGCTTCTTGGCGATCAATAACGTCCGCCGGATTGTCTCCTTGACCTCTGGAGTGTCTTTAGCCTGCCGCAGTTTAAATTTCCTCTCGGCGGCTTTGATGAAGGTAAAACCCATTGGCGCTTCCCATGTTCCGCCGATCGTAAGCCTTCCCATCAAATCCTCTAACCAGGCAATATCACTGGGAGAGGGTTTAAACTTTTCGGTCGGCAAATTATCAGGGTCAAAGGGTACTTCATCATCTTCCATGTCTCTTTCGTCGCCCTTATAAGGATAGATGACCAGCGACAGCAGCATGAGGTAACCCGGACGCATCTGGAGTTCGTGATATTCCGAATATGACATGGCCAGGAGTTCGACCGGCATGCTGTCTACCCATTGTGCTGGCGGACAATCGGTGTTTGCCGGCAGCGGGTAGTACTTCTTACCGAAGAAAAAACAGAATTTGTAGACTCTGCGGTTCCGTTTGGCCGACATGATTTCCGTCTCATGTTCCGGCAGGAACATTCTGACCAGGTTGACGAACTTCTGGACGTCGTCGATACTCTCCAGACATGTTATGATTTCAGAAAGAAGCGGCGGACCCACCTTGAGGATATCGGCAAGTAATGATAGAGGCCAACCTTCAGGAAGCGGATGCAGTACTTCGTCAAGTACCTGGGGATTCATGATGGACTCAAGTGCGATACGGTTGTTCTGTTCAACCAAACTTTGCAAATCCCAAATATTACACCTCCTCTTTGGCTCTCAACCTTACCAGTGAATCCATGGCCTGGGCAGTATGGGCCCCATAGACTTTCGATTCTTGAATGGCAAGGTTGATTTCCAACTGTTTATTTGCCAGTGTGATGTAATCGAGCTCTCCGTTCTTGATAGGTATAGTGTTGACGAGCTGAATTATTAACAGCTTCTTCTCGGGTACTTTCAGGAGAGCCGTTATAACCCGGTCAATGTTCTCCGATTCAGCGGTCATGGGTTATCCTTTTGTACCTACGCGCTTTGAGAATGACACAATAGTATCGCCCCCATTCTTGACGGTTTTGGTATCGGCATTGGCTAACTCAGGGAAGAAATCTGTGAAACGCCGTCTTACCTCATCGACACTCATGTTAGGGTCGGGATCAGGGAAAGTTCTCCCATCATAGATAAATTGTCTTGCCACGTTACTCCTCCTTTTCTTCTTAAATTTAGCCTCATGTTTACAGGCTCAGGCTCGGCTGTAAACTAATGTTTACACGAAAGTTTACATTCTGCCATTTTAAGGGAATATTTTTTAGACCTTAAAATAAGTTGTGGTGACGGCACCATCGGGGACCTTCTCCCCGGGTGTAAGTTTTGCGATCGCCACCAATTCTGCCGTGCCAATCACGACCATGTTGGTGCCTTTACTGGTTGACCAGATCCGGGTAGGCCGGCCGATCTTCAGTTCTCCCCTGGGGATGAAGAGCTTGAATTTCACTACCCCAGCCTTATTTTCGAGTTTAATCAGTTCCGCCAGGCCGTCAACGAATATCAGCTTTGACGACATAGAACACCCCCTTTAACTGTTGTATGCTTCGGCACAGTTGGAATCACAAAAGACCTGGTTCCTATCTGCCGGCTTGAAATGGGCTCCACACCACTTGCATGATCTCGTCTCATCTTTCCACGCATCCGGACATCCGATCTCGTGACAGATCACATTGTTGATGACGAGAACTTCACACGAAGCGCACGTCACAGTTCTATACCGCTGTTTCATAGCTTAATACTCCAACTTCCTTAAATCTTCACCTGACGAAACCATTATGCGTTTGATAATTTGCCTCAACCCTTCTTCCGTCTTAGAATCCCACGCCGTAACATGCCGGGGAGTTGACCAATCAGGATTGTGGTACTTTCGAAAACATGGTTTGAGTACCCTGATGAGATAATCGGCTCGCTCCTGGTCATTCATTGAATTTCTCGCCCAGCATTGCGGCCGCGCCTTCCATCTCGGCAGCCAGGCCGTCAAGGTCGTCGCCCAGAACATACCGCAGTTTATCCTGGAGAACGCAGCGGAAAGGCCGTCTCTCAGGTGCCGGCTTGCCGAAGCAACAGGGGCAACCATCACCGGACCAGAATCGTTTCTTTTCCTCGTCCGTAAAGTCGTCGGTAATGCCCAGCAGTTCGAATGGTTCCCCACAACGTCGGCAATACAAATCCATGCTCATAATGATCACCTCCTCTTTTCTTATTTGCTCCAGTGCAGAACTGTATGCCCATAATGCTTCGATGTTGTACACAATGGGTAGGTAGCCACTTACATCGACCCTCTCAAATATTTCTTGAGAAATATTTACTCGGCGCGGAGAATTCGCTTCTTGGCGGAAACGGTAAAACCGTTCTTATCCGCCCAGGCCGTCAGTTTGGCTTTGTCGCCTTCCGGCATGGGCTGGTCTTTCTTGATGCGGACAAGAACAATCTCGTCAACGCCGTCAATATTGACGTGAGCATACTTCTCTGAGTTCATCATCGTTTCGACCTCCTTTGTTTTTGTCCTCACTGGTACGCCTCGACATAGAGGTTCCTTCCCCACTTATCGGGCCGAAGCCTGAGTGGAGGTATCCTGGCATAGCCTCAACGACTTACTGAGGCGTACCAGTCAAGACAGGAGGCACATAAAAGAATTGGGGGCGGGAGTGTCTGTGAGAACACAGCACACCCTACCCCCAGAGACAAACACAAAAAACAATAGACACAAACGAGTCTCGGAACATCTCCGAGACTCGTTACAATTTACTTATTCAATTAGTGATTCAGATAATGCAATACCGCATCATTGGCTTTACTGCTGATTATCTCATTGACTTGATTTGGAAGTGGCTTTCCGTATCTAATGGCTTTCCGTTTCCGATTCTTGGACATAGTACGCAAACTTTCCCCCAAGTCAATATACAAATGGGTATAACTACTTGATAGCTTTACTTTCACAAATGGTTTACAAGTTAAGCCATTCATGCCTAAACCGTCAATATAATAGAGTGGCTGGCTTTCATGCCATATAACACTAGATACACTCCCAAACCGCCCGTTATGATATGGCTTCTCATTTAATGCGTGTATTGCTTTCCTTTCCACTTCCCAAAGTGCCTGTCTTGCTTCTCTATCGTCTATTTTCCAATAAGACATTATGCGGTGTATTTCAGAATCATATTCAGGGTTATAAAATTCCCCAAACATCAAGTCAAGTTTCCAACCTTTCGGAAAGCTAGACATATATTTCAGGAACACTTGGGAAAGGTATAGCTTACGCTTTCCGTTTAACTTCACTTTTAATCTTTCCTTTCCGTTAGCCTGTAATGAGTGGTTAGGGTATGTTTATTATTAGCTGATTAGCTTACTAATACAGCTTCCTTGATGGTTTCCGCTTCCGTTGTGGCTTCTTGAGTGGCTTCCGCTTCTTTGAAGGTTTCCAATGCCTTGCTTAATTCCGCTTGGTCATGCTGTGCGATTGGCTTTCCCATCTTCTCAGCTAACGCCAACTGATTAGAATAATCTTCACTGTGGGAAGTCATGACTTCACCTGTATATTGAAGTAGATTAGCCACGAAATTATCACGAACCATCTTGACGGAATCACTGACTTCTTTAGCCACTCTGATAACTGGCTTGCCATTCTGTGAGAATCTCACAGCACCCGCTTTATCATAAGAAAGGCGCATCGGGCATCCGATAGCCTCTGACGGAATGGCAGTATCCGCCATTGTGTTCGTGGCGGTGAAGAAAGGAAGCCAAACCGTTTCCAAGTCTATACTCCAAACTTTCCGCCCTTGTGGTTTTTTAGCTGTGTTTGGGGTAACAAGTGATTTTATATAGGTGGGTGTATTATTCATACTCTTTTAACCTTTCCTTTCACCCTAACCACTCATTACAGGCTAACTCGTTTTATTACTGCTAACTTTAATCAGCTTTCAGTACAATGTACCTATTCACTTTTAAGCTGGCATGGTTGTTAATGTGCGTGAATCGTGATTAGTATTTAAGATTGCCAGTCTCTACTTGTGCGTAATTTGTAGCTTTCACACTCCATATTTATTAGATAACATAAATTGTTTTTGAATCTAATAATTAAGTATGCTTTACAAAAGAGCCCAAAGGAAATGATTTGAAGTAATTACTTTTTTGATAATTTGGCAAAAGCAAAAAAGTCGAGTGTGAAATTTCATAAAACGGAAATCGAATAATTGGAATTAGAATTAATGCGGAGCGGAGCAGGTTGCTAACGTCCTTGAAGATGTCCAGGGGAGTGGTCTGCGCCAGTTAATCTCAAAGAGCCTGCATTTCATCTTGACATTGGGTAAATGCGAAGTAGAATGAAAATAGAGGGTTCAAGATATTTGGTGCTTTTTTAGAGCACTTTCGAATCACGGAGATAAATTCATGGTATTTGAAATGGATGGACAAGTGTTATATCTGGGTGATGATTATTTTGCTCCTAGCTGGTGGGACAATTGGGTAAATGGAAACCTCAAGAGTAAGTCCAAAGCAATGTCTCGGATGCGTAAGCAGTTCAAAGAGGACTAGGTGCGCTTCTGGAAGATCGAAGCCATAGAAAATGTGAGGAAAAGAAATGGAAGCATATTGTGTTAAATGTCGCTCCAAGAAAGAAATGAAAAGTGCCAAGGCTATCACGATGAAAAATGGCAAACCTGCGACCCAGGGTGTGTGTGGCAGCTGCGGCACCAAGATGTTCCGAATTGGCAGTTGCTAATGAGCCAATACAAAATTCGAAATTATAATTTTGAAGTTAGTAATTGTAGAAGGTATTTGTGTTCTTTTATTAGCTGTTGCTGTGCTTTGAGGTTTTCTTGTTTGGGTGTTCCAAATTATGATGTTTTTGAGCGGAGGCTCTGGTGTTCAAAGAAAGATTAAGGCTCCTATTTAATAAATGCCCAAATTGTGGTAATGGGCGAAAATATCGTACAGCCGTCGGTTTCTGTTGCCAAAATTGTGGATGCAGATGGAGCGAAAAACCCTAATGGTCCTGTTATTGACCTAATTGAACGGTTCATCGGTTTAATGGGGATATTCCCCAATATTCTCAATGAGAGCAAAAAAATGCCATTGCAACCGTGTTATTATTTCGGTCAAGTATTAAATATCACTGAAACTGATGACAAATAGAGGAATTATAATGGCTTTCCCTGAAGATGTGGTAAAACAGGCTTGGAAGAGGTCTGGCGGGAAGTGTGAATGTAAACGATGGACACACAACCACAACTATGCCAGGTGCAACTCTCAATTGGTACCAGCCATCAGAGGCCATGAGGGACAAGGCCGGTGGGAAGCGCACCGTATCGACCGTAAAGGTGATGACACCCTTTCAAACTGTGAGATTCTCTGTTGGGATTGTTATAAACGAACTCTCTACGAGTAATGGTGCACTCTTCTTTAATAACCTCGATGTGTGCGATTTTGATTGTCTTCCTGTTGTCCTTGAAAAGGAATATTCAATAGAAGTACTTAGGTTGAATAGGTTAATGTCAAGTGTTAATTCAGTACGAAGATATGCCGAAAGACCAATAGATTTCGAACCTTATTTTATTATGCCTCGGACACCTCAATCATAGTATTCTCCGGTGCCATAATGAACGCAACCCTGTGACCAGGGCGCACTTGAGTGACATTTTGCATAATTGTAGCCCCTTCGGCAACCGAGTTTTTTACCACTGCTTCGATGTCATCAGTCCTTACGCCTAAATGTTCCAGCCCGAAATGCTTATGAGGATTGTCGGGAGGTTCACGTTTATCGGGGGTATCCGGGACCATTATGGCCAGCCTGGTTCCTCCCAAATCAAGAGAAACCGAAACGCCACCGTTTGGAAGAGTCCCTGTGCGGATTATCTTCGCGCCGAATGCTTTTTCATAAAATTCAGCTAACTTCATTGGATCAAGAGTGACAATATGGATATGTTCGAGCCAAACTTTTGCCATCTTATGCCTCCTCAATGTGCTTGGTTAACATTACTTCTCTTTTGATTGTCGTACCTATAATGGTAGAAATAGGTGTTTAATTCCTCCTGAGTTAATTCAATGCAACTAGGAGGGCACCCTGTAACCGCTCTGGCCATAAGTATGATTACAATAGTCCTATTTCTTTTAGCTGTGATTCAATCTTTTTATTATTCGCTTCTATTGTTGCCAACAAGGCAACGCTCACACATAAAATCTGGTCCTTTTCGCTGATTTCAGAAGGTTTTACTCGTTTGTTTCTGGCTGTTTCTTTCATAAGATGGTTGATATATAAATCATAAGAATGCTGTAAACCTTTGGCATCAAAACCAATAGTCATTAATTTTTCTCCTTCAATTATATTGAAATTAGTATAGCGGGAGAGTGATGGGACCTGGTCGTTTGATAGCGAAATTGTATCATGCCAGAAACAATGTTTCAATTTTCTCTTGGACTGTCTTTGGAAATGACTTACCTTAATTGTTTTCTGTTAGCGAAATGAACAAGTAGGTGGGCATTGACTCGACAAATGATAGCTGTTATCCTCTGGGTGAAATGATGCTCGAAACATCATTTTCTCTTCAATGAACCTATTTTAGGGCTGTGGTGAATATTGTAACGCCTTGATAATGGTTTTGTGGAAGATCCTGTTCGAATACATTTACCAGAGCGACAGAACTATTTGAGATCTATGGTCCTGCCTGTTTGGATAGCGGCGAACCCGTATTTGCCCCGAATACGGTCAATAGCGCGGTTTAACTTCTCCAATCTCTGCTCGGTGCCGTTGATTAACGATAATTGCATGCCCGGCTCACTAAGACTTGAAACTCCGATGCCAATCAATCTGATAGCCATCCTGTTGTCTGCCACTGCTTTCTGTAGCAGGTCGTTACCGGTTTGAAAGATCGTTTGATCTAAATCAGTTAATTGGGGCAGAGTCCGCTGGTGAGTGATGGTCGTAAAATCGGAATACCTTACCTTGATTGAGACGCATTTTGCCTGTTTGCCTGTTTCCCGGAGTTCCGCGCCAACCCTTTCTGTCTGGTAACGCAGCATGGCGGATAAAAAGACAATGTCGTGAGTATCCTCGTCAAAAGTGGTTTCCCGGCTGATGGACTTTGCTTCTTCAGGCGGTGTCACCTCACTCTTATCGATTCCATTAGCATGACGGCGCAACATCTCACCAAACGTACCAAAACGGCTTTTCAGGACAGGTAAGGACAGTTTGGCTAATTGACCAATGGTTCTGATACCAATACCATTTAAAACCTGTTCTGTCCTCTTCCCCACTCCCGGTAATTTACGGACGGCAAGCGGCGCCAGGAAGGCGGCTTCGCCTCCCGGCGGAACTTCAATCAGTCCGTCTGGTTTTGATTCATCGGAGGCAACTTTGGCCACTATTTTGCATGGGGCGATGCCGATGGAGGCGACTATTCCCAGCTCAACTTTAACCCGTTGTTTGATTTTCAGCGCCATTTGATGGATGGAACCATGTAATGACTCAAAACCAGTGACATCCATGTAAGCCTCATCCATTCCCATCGGTTCCAGAAAAGGAGAAAAATCAGCCAATATCGCCATGAATTTTTTAGAGACCGCGGCATAATGGTCATAGTGACCTTCGATGAAAATAGCCTGGGGACAGAGACGAACCGCCGTCGAAATTGGCATAGCGGAATGCAAACCGAAAGCACGGGCTTCGTAAGAGGCAGTCGCAACAACTCCCCGACTTCCCGGTTTTCCCCCAACTACAACTGGTTTCCCTCTCAATTCGGGGTTGGCTGCTTGCTCGACTGAAACAAAGAACGCATCCAGGTCGACATGCATAATGGTACGCTGAGACATTAGTTGTTCACTCTTAAACGCATTTCGTACCATATTTTAACATGCCTAACGCGCTTCATCTTTGTCAGTCTCTCTGATGTGTCCTCTTGATCTCAATGATGTGTATTTGACAACCAATATTTCCAGAATTATGATATCATTGTTGTTGATAGAACACCCGTTCTACCTAACCAAAAAATCAAAGCATTTTACTCAACCCGCGGCATAAATCTGTGTGGCTGTAAAAGGACTATTATTTGGAAAAATGGCTGGAAGGACTCAATCCGCAGCAGAGATCCGCAGTCACATGTGGTGATGGACCTTTACTAATTGTGGCTGGGGCAGGTACCGGAAAGACCAATACGCTGGCTTACCGTGTATCATATCTATTATCACGAAAGATCCCGCCAGAGAGAATTCTGTTACTGACGTTTACCCGAAGAGCGGCCGAAGAAATGCTTAAAAGGGCAACATCGGTTGCTGCTGTGGATGCACCACTTACCCGCCGGGTGTGGGGTGGCACCTTCCATTCAGTTGCAAATCGATTGCTGAGAATATATTCCCAGTCAGCCGGGCTTTCGTCGGATTTTACGATCATGGACCGCTCAGATGCCGAAGATTATCTCAACGTCATCCGTAATGAACTCTCGCTTTCTACCAAAGAAAGGCGTTTCCCCAGAAAGAGTACCTGTTTATCCATATATTCACGGCGTGTGAATGGAAATGAAAACCTGGAGACGGTACTAAAACGGGATTTTCCCTGGGGTCTTATTTGGCTTGACGAACTGAATTCTCTTTTTAAGGAGTACACCCAGCGAAAACAGAAACAGAATGTTCTGGATTACGATGATCTTTTACTCTACTGGTATTACATGCTGCAAGATCCAGGGCTGGCGAAGACTATCGGAGGACGCTTTGACCACATCCTGGTGGATGAATATCAGGACACTAACCCCCTTCAGGCCGGTATCCTGCTGGGAATGCGGCAGCAAAATAACAATATAACCGTTGTTGGTGATGACGCTCAGAGCATCTATGGTTTCCGTTCCGCTACCGTACAAAACATGCTCAATTTTCCAGCCCAATTTCCGGGAACAGCTATCGTTAAGTTGGAACAGAATTACCGGTCCATCCAACCCATTTTAGAGACGACCAACAGGGTCATCGCTAAATCCAAGGAAAGGTACACTAAAGACCTTTGGTCCGACCGTAAGAGCGGGGAAAGACCGCAGTTGATAACCTGTGTGGACGAGAGCGATCAGGATAATACTGTCATACGAAAAGTACTGGAACATTATGAGCAAGGGATACCACTGCGAAAACAGGCAGTATTGTTCCGAGCCTCTTCCCATTCGGCTTCCTTGGAATTAGCTCTCCATACCCATAATATTCCTTTTCACAAGTATGGAGGTTTGCGTTTCCTGGAAACGGCACATGTTAAAGATCTGATTTCTATTTTACGCATAATTGAAAATCCCAAAGACGAAATGGCATGGTTCAGGATATTGCAATTATTGAAAGGAGTGGGTCCCGTCACGGCCCAGAAGGTTTTTCAACACGTAGCTGCAAATGGCTATGCGCCATCTTCGCTTACCATTCTGACCAATTTAGGTGCCGCCAAAGAGGGAATTATGGCTTTGGTAAATCTGGTGAATGATATTCAAGCCATGGGACAAAGTGCACCATCTGCCCAGATCGAAAGAATCTCCAAATTCTACGTTCCCCTTTTGGAATATAACTATGAAGATCCGGTCCCGAGGGCCGCGGATATTGAGCATCTGGGACAAATCGCCAGTCGTTATGATACCCGGCAGCAGTTTCTGACGGAAATAGTTCTGGATCCGCCGGCGTCCACGGGAGATTTGGCCGGACCTCCAATCAAAGATGAAGACTGGCTAGTGCTGTCAACGATTCATTCTGCTAAAGGACTAGAATGGGATGCTGTTTATTTAATCCATGCCGCCGATGGCAATCTGCCCGCCGATATGGCAACCGGAAGCGCGAGTGAGATTGAAGAAGAATTAAGGCTCACTTATGTAGCCATGACCCGTGCCCGGGATTTTCTGTATGTCCTCTGGCCTTTACGTTATTACTCAAAATCTGCCGGGATTTCAGACAATCACAGTTATGCCCAGTGCTGCCGGTTTTTTACCAAGGATGTTGTAAATACCATGGACTGCATAGCACCACCGAATGAAGGTAGGGAAAAAGACGTTCCCGATTTGAATTCCATCCGGACCAACATTCTAAATCATATTAAGGAGATGTGGAACTGAGCTGATCGATTAACAGTTTGGTCTGGCGGGCGTTTTGAATAGCCTTGTCGTCATAACAATTGTTGAAAATAACATGCAGCTCTTTGCCCTTAACCGATAACTCTCTAAATCTGGGTTCCCATTCCCTGAGCTCGTTATCATTATAGAGATAATTGAAACGTCCGCTGGCCGCAGTATTATCCCTTTCCCAGGCAGCTTTATTCCTGCCGTGGAACCTGATTACACTCACATCCGAAGTAACAGCAATTACCGGTGGAACACTCGAATTGAATCCCTGGGGCTCATCGACACAGACATAGGCCAGTTTGTTATCGGCAAGAAAAGACAGGGTACGATCCAGGTTCTTTTCACTGACCCACGAACCATGACGGAACTCAACCGCTAACTGGTATTGGGGCAATTTTGTTTGCAAGAAAGGATGTATTCCCGTTGTTCATTGCCGGGAAAGAACCAGGACGGGAATTGGAAAAGTATGACTCCCAATTTTCCTGAATGATGCAAAGGCAATAGCGCCTCGCTAAAACGCTTCCAAACTTCATCAAGTGCTTGCCCAGGAAGATCTCTAAAATAGATGTTCTTTCTATCCTGAATAGAAGAAGGTAATACTTCACGGATTTCCTTTGGTAATACAATAGGCATGGTTGGATGCTGAGTAAAAAGCCGGAAGGCTTTGATGTCAAATGTAAATTCGTTCGCAGTCCTGTTAACCCAAAGAGTAGATGTCAATTCATTTGGGAGACCGTAATAAGTACTATCCACTTCCGCGATTGGGAACTGACTGGCATAGTATTTCAACCTTGTTTCAGCGGTATTTGCTGATTTCGGGTAGAATTTGCCGCCTTTCACAAGCGTCGGCTCGGTCCAAGAACTAATGCCAACCAAAATATTTGCCATCGAATAATCCTCGGAAATACCTTAGCTTCCTATTAAATGCCAGTTAACTTTACCGCTGAATAGATCCAGCGGCAAAGCTAACCGCGAACTAATTTATAAGTTCAAGCATCTATTTTGCAGTTTTGACCTTGACTTTCTTTTCTTTCATAGGTTCGCCGCAGCATATGAGGGCGAAGTCATCCTCACATCCACAGGGTTCCTCTACCACTACAGCCATCCCGCAAACCCCGCATTCGTAAGCATCCCCTTTGGTAACCTTCTTTTTGGTGGTGGCCTCTTTTTTGACTGGCATTTTTATCCTCCATTTCATTTATTGTATTTACAAGATTGATTTTCGTCTAACTACCTTGTTAAATCTAATTGCCGTTTGAAAAATAGTCGTCGTCCCCCCCGGAAGAATCAACATGTTGTAATTCCGAATTGTATAGCCACTTCTTCATTGCAAAACTGTTTCTTGTACACCAACCTACTTCATTTGAAATGTCTTACAATCAGCGTGTTTAGCATCGACGGCAACATCTACTTGAGCGGCTTGACACTCCAATTTTTCATTGAACTTGCAGTTTGACGCTGTGCATGCTCCTATCCCGCCTTTGATGTCCGGAAAGCCGCCCCGGCTGCTGGCGTGAACGTATGTGTTGCATTCTGCATGCGGGCCTACAGTTATTCCCAAAGTGTGGCAGGCCCCATCCTTATTGTAGGCACAGGTGGACATGTTACATTTCGAGATTGCGGTCATATTCATTTTGGCACCTCCGATTTTTACTTAACTTGACCATTCAGAGTTATAGAAATTGGGACAGGATTCCAAAAGACTTCCTTAAAATACAATATGTTACCTTACTTATCTGAACGTATTTTACAGGCCCCAAGATTACAAGGTCGAGGAAATAACCAAGGGGAAACATAACAATTTTGTTACAAATGACACATTCTACCAATCCAAGGTAGGGAAGTCTGATCGAATGCTACTTGGCGAACTAACAAAAAGCGCAATTTGCTTCTTTTTATTTTCTCGGTTGCTTGCAACAAATCTGAAGCGTAATATACATAGAAAGGAGGGGATATGCAGTATAAAAAAGTAGGTAGAACAGGTCTTAAAGTTTCTGCGATTGGTTTAGGTTGCATGATGTTTGGCCAGCAGGTAAACGAAGCCGACGCTATTAAAATCATGGATATGGCTTTTGATAAGGGAATCAACTTGTTTGATACCGCCGAAGGTTATAATGCCGGGAAATCGGAAGAGATCGTCGGAAAAGCCCTTAAAAACAAGCGACATGCGGTTGTTCTTGCCACTAAGGTATTTAGCTCGGAGAGAAAGGTAGGCCCCAACGATTCTGGCCTCTCCCGTGAGCATATTATGCAGGCCGTAGAGGACAGTCTCAAACGGCTGGATACCGATTACATTGATCTTTATTATGCTCATCAACCAGATCATAGTACTCCAATTGAGGAAACACTCAGGGCATTTGATAATCTGGTGCAACAGGGGAAAGTGCGCTATATAGCCTGTTCCAATTACTATGTTTGGCAACTCATGAAGGCGCAAGGAATCAGCGAACGTTATAATTTAGCCCGATTTGATTGTATCCAATCACCCTACAATTTGCTCGCACGGGATATTGAGGTTGAATTATTGCCTTGTTGCGCCAGCGAAGGAATTGGCGTTACGGTTTATCATCCTTTAGCGGCCGGCCTTCTCACCGGTAAGCACGATCCGAGCAAATCTCCGGCGCCCGATACCAGGTTTGGCATGAACAAGGGATACTACGAGCGTTATTGGTCCCCTATCAATTTCAACGCAGTAGATCAGTTAAAGCGGATTACCGATGCGCATGGTCATAATTTAGCTCAGTTTTCCATAGCCTGGATTCTGAACAATCCGGCGGTTAGTTCCGCTATCGTCGGTGCTACTTCGACGAAACAGGTGGAGGAAAATATTGGGGCAACGGATATAAAATTAACTACCGATGAGATTAAAGCATGCGATGATATCTGGCTTGAGTTGAGACCTCCGCGGTACTTTTATGGCAGGTAGACTGCTGACCTGCATATTGTTAGGTTAAGTTTTCCATGCATGGACAGATTAGGCGCTTCTTAAATTCGACATGAATGACACCTTTAGAACGCTATCACGATGGCAGTTATTTTAGTAAATAATATGAGCAAACAACGAACATTAATATTTTTTGGAGCCCATCCGGATGATGAGACCTTTGGTATGGGTTCCACACTTGCATTACTATTATGGTAAAACATAACGCGGGGATGATAGAAAAGGAGGCAGAAAATGACATTTAGTTTTCAAGTCCCGACAAAAATTCTATTTGGCATCGGGAGCATTGACAAAATTGGGGAGGAAGGGACCAAACTGGGACGCAAGGCATTGCTTGTTACTTATCCGGACATCCGGCAAGTCGGTTTACTGGATAAGATTCTCGGCAATTTGAAAGAAAAGGGTATCGAAACCGTGGTCTTCGAAAAAGTACAATGTAATCCGCACACAACCACCATAGATGAAGGAGCGGAGGTTGCCAGAAAAGAAAAGCCCGATTTCTTAATTGGCTTGGGTGGCGGCAGCGCAATGGATACTACCAAAGGAATCGCGCTGACCAGTAGTGGCACCACGTCGGTCTGGGATTACATGATGGGTCGCGCGAAGGTCGAAGGGCCCATCCTGCCCATTATCCAGGTGCCGACGATAGCGGGCACGGGCTCGGAATTGAATCCTAATGCTGTCCTAACCCATTGGCAATCACATATCAAGATGCCTTTAAGCGGATTCCCGGCGTTATATGCGAAGGTTGCCATTGTCGACCCGGCCGTAACCCTGACCGTACCGATGCGTCAGGTCAAAGCCGGGGGCGTCGATATCCTATCGCATCTAATCGAATATTACCTCACCGATACGACGCCCAGTCCCTTGACCGACGGGATCAGTGAAACCGGCATGAGAATTGTCGTCGAGTACCTCCCCAAGGCGATTGCCCATCCTGAAGACTTAAAGGCACGCACTGAACTTTCCTGGGCCAGTACAGTTTCAATGTCGCAAATTGCCAGATTGGGCGGTGGCGGTGGCGCCATGACCTGTCACAGTATCGAGCATGCTTTGAGCGGTTTATATGATATTACCCATGGAGAAGGGCTGGCGGCTCTACTGCCGGTGTGGATGAGGCATTTTTATAAAGTCAATAATACTAGGTTCAATGCTCTCGGCAAGAATGTCTTTGGCAAAAAAGATGGACTCGAGGCAACGGAACAGTTCCTTGACAGTATTGGCATGAGGTTACATCTTGGAGCCCTGGGGTGCAAGTTAGAAGACACTGATGTTATTACAGATATCGTATCGAAATCTTCACCCGGCCGAGTTACATTGGATGCCAAAACCGTCGCCGAGATTTATCGGGATTCGTTTTAGTAATAATGGAATACATTAGCAAATTGAATAAATTAAGCCAATATAAAAGGGATCTGGTAATGAATGGGTTGCGCTTGAATTCCTCTGCTTCAACGTAGAATAGACTTATGGAGAGTTAATGATCTCATATTGAAGTCGTTGGTACAAAAGATGTCTTTCTTGTAATAATAACGACAAACGAGATTCGATGTTATGGAGAATCAGGAAAGTCGATTTGCAGATCTGGTTAATCGGATAAATGAACTCTCCGATGAAGATCCAATTTCATGGTACAAAAGAGCTGACAGAATATGTAAAGGCTTTTCAGCCAAAACCCATAATAAACGAGGAGTAAAAAGCAGAGTTTATATTATTTTGCTAAAAATCGTTAGTAAAAAACAGTCGGGATACGCTTTGTATGTTGGTAAAACCATTCGCTCCCCCGAGGAACGGTTTCAGCAGCATAAAGATGACTATAAAGCATCAAGATATGTGAAAAAATATGGTGTTCGACTATTACCTGAATTATTCGAGCATCTCAACCCGATGAGCGGAGTTGAAGCCACTGAATTGGAAGTGAGTATTGCAGAAGCTCTTAAAAAGGAAGGAGTGCCGACTTACGGAGGACATTAAAATTACAATACAGGAAGGATGTTATCATCGTCTTAACCTCGACTTTGAGATTAACATCAACCCATGCTCCCTGGGCATCTTAGACATTTGTAAAGGCAAGAATCGGTGGAACAAATAATGGAAAATAATATCGTCGAAATCGTATCAGGCAAAATTCGGGGTAGTTTCGTTAATTCAATTTATGCGTTTAAAGGAATCCAATACGGCAGGGCCACCGGTAACAGGAATCGTTTTCATCAACCGGTAAAGCCCGAGCCGTGGACTGGAATAAGAGATGCTCTTGCTTATGGTGCGCGAAGTCCTCAGCGCGCAGGTATTATGGATCGCCTTGCAGCCAGTGGCGGCAAAACCGTAAAAGAAATGCAGAATGAGGATTGCCTCGTCCTAAACGTCTGGACGCCTGTTGTGAAAAATGGCCGCAAACGGCCCGTGATGTTTTGGTGCCATGGCGGCGGATTTACTATGGGTTCAGGATCGGCTTCGATTTACGACGGAACTAATCTTGCCCGGCGCGGAGATGTAGTGGTAGTTACCGTAAACCATCGTTTAGGTCCATTTGGCTATCTTTATCTGGGTGATATAGCCGGTGAAGAATTTGCTATGTCCAGTAATGCCGGAATGCAGGATATTGTGATGGCTTTGGAATGGGTCCGGGATAATATTACATCTTTTGGCGGTGATCCGAATAATGTAACTTTATTTGGAGAGTCTGGGGGTGGTTATAAAGTCAGTGTTTTAATGGCGATGCCGGCAGCGACTGGTTTGTTTCACCGTGCGATCGTGGAAAGCGAGCCAGGATGGCGAATGATGCCGAAGGAAATAGCAAATGAACAGGCCAATAAACTATTGAAAGAGCTCGGAGTGTCTATCGCCAATCTTGGTAAATTATATAGTTTATCCGTTGAACAGATATTGGATGCCGGTAGGAAAATAAATCGGAATATTCCCTTTGGGTGGTGGCCGGTAGTGGATGGGAAAGTGCTACCTTGGCATCCCTTCGACCCGGTTGCACCGGATATCTCGTCCAACATTCCACTTATCATCGGGACTAACAAAGACGAAGCCACTCTGTTCCTTTCAGCGGAGTATCGGCGCAGTAGACTTAGTGACGGGCCTGCAGCAAAGATCGCCAGGAATATTTGGTTTCACATGGCAACACCCAAAATTGCCTGCCGGATTGCCGGTAAGTCTGCAAAGTCATTTCTAGCAACCTACCAGGAAGGACGACCGCAATCATCCGATAGTGAATTGTTTTCGGCTATGATGACCGATTGGATGATGCGTATTCCCTCAATCATTCAAGCTGAGCGGAAGTACGCTCAACATTCAGCCCCGGTATTTATGTATTTATTTAGCTGGGAAACACCAATCTTAAATGGCAGGTTAAAAGCCACGCATGGTCTGGAAATACCGTTTGTGTTCGACAACATTGGAAGTGGTCTCCTTACCGGAACCGGTCAGACACAATCCGATTTGTCACGCAATATGAGTGAGACCTGGATCAGCTTTGCCCGCAGTGGCGTTCCCAATTACGCAAGCATACCAAATTGGCCGCCGTATACTCCCGGCGAACGGGCAACCATGATATTTGACCAGCAATGCCGGGTGGAAAAAGATCCATTTAAATCAGAACGTATCGCATGGAATGGAATTGAACCATTAGATTTAGCAAAGGCAGGGGATACACGGAACCGAAAGGGACGATTAGTATGAAAATAGCTGTTGTGGGCGCCGGGGCTATTGGAAGCGTGATTGGCACACTTTTGTCTAAAGCGGGAAGACGTCATTTTAATAGCTCGGAAATCCCATGTGTATGCGATAAGGCATAGAGGCTTAATACTTGATGGACCATCTGGTAGAAAGGTCATTGAGGTCAAAACTGCCGAAAGCCTTGATTTCAAACCGGATTTTGTATTGCTAACCGTTAAAACACAGGATGTCGAATCTTCAATTATGGAGATAAAACCTTTTATATCTGGGTTGAAGGATATCAAAGCCTGAAAATGAGGGAGAATTAAAATGGAACTGAAGGAAGCAATCGAGAAGAGGAAAAGTATTCGGGACTATGAGGATAAACCCATTCCAGAAGACAAGCTGTTGAAGGTTCTGGAGGCGGCTCGTTTGGCCCCATCAGGCGGTAATAGTCAACCATGGAAGTTTATCGTGGTGAGAGACGGCAAGATACGACAGAAACTAGCTCAGGCAGCAGCAGGGCAAACATTTGTGGCAGAAGCGCCTGTGGTTATTGCCGCGGTAGCCACCAAACCCAAGATTGTAATGATGTGTGAAGTTCCGGAGTACGCCGTGGATCTTGCAATTGCAGTAGATCACATGACTCTGGCCGCAGTGGATGAAGGGCTTGGTACCTGCTGGATTGGCGCATTCTCGCAAGACGAAGCCCGTGATATTTTGCATGTTCCCGCAAAATACCAAATTGTCGCCTTGTTTCCCTTGGGTTTCCCCAGGCAACAGGGAGGACCAAAGGTGCGGAAATCTTTAAATGAAATTGTCTGCTACGAGACGTTCAAAGAATAGAAAAACAATTCGTGAATATTTAGTGTGATCCTACCTAGCTCAAATCGTGTCTATTTTAATTTCATCATTTTCGAATACGAGAATACAACATTTATAATTGTTGAATCTGCTGGAAGCACCGCGACCATCATTACTAAATCTCCTCATAGGCGTTCAAGATATCAATGACCCTTGTGACATGAATGATGGCCCCAATTGTGTTCCACCATATACTGCATAATTGCTTCTTTTTCTTCTACAGTACTCACTGTTATCATCTCACCACATACGATACAGGGATACATAACTTTAAACGCTTTTTTAGCTTCCGAAAATCCGACCATGTAGCCCTCATATATGCCCTCGTTTCTTGCGTTTTCGCAATCTGCCGCCTTCTCTTCCAGCCGCCCCAGTCCTATCTTCAGGATATCGGCGAGGCTTTTACCTTCTTTTTTGCTGATTGTCTCAAGCTCATCGTACAAGTCTTTCGACACCCGGCAGCTAACAGTCGGGTGAGCTTCATCATATCGAGCTCTTGAAGGTGGCACTTTTTTACTTGCTTCTTTCATTTCAGTAACCTCCAACGATTACCATATCTAATACCATAGGGTTTACCATAACGTCCACCACATAGTTTGCCACTGTCGTTTACTCCTTTTCCTTTCACCTAACGACTACCACCCTATTTCTTCGGCGTAGGGGCCTACGTAAATCTCGTGTATTTTATCTGGTTGCCTAACTTGGTTATCCATATTCAGTATTTGACTGGCTATTTATTTATCTGGCTTAAGTAATTCGGGATGTGCTTTCCTGACCGGATCTGCCCAGGCTTTCACTTCCGTTTTCCCCTTATCGGTCAATCGGTAGAATACCCGCTTCTGCAGGAAGCTGTAAATTGCTGCCTCTCGTCTTTCAGTACGAACGATTAGACCCATCAGGGCAAACCAGTGCATATACCTAGCGAAACTGGAGTAGTTTGGTCTTCGTAGTGGTTTTTCGCCTATCCCAATCCTTTCTTCGTTGAGTTTCTCGATATTTTCACTCAGCGCATGGTAAATATCGGCGGCACAAGCCTCATTATGTTTTCCAAAATACTGTTTTGTAAAGATACCAGGCCGATATTCGCTAGCACCTCTTCCCCAAGGCGTCGATTTATTAGATGGTTTGCGGCCACCTTTAACATTATTCCCACCGTTTTGTTTTGGAAGTTTCTTATTCTGTGGATTCGTTGTCATCGTTACCTTCCCAAAGTTTTTCATATTCAGCTTTTAGTTGCTCAAAGTTTGAATCGACGTACTCCATTGTGGTTGCAATTGATGCATGTCCTAACATTAACTGGAGCTTTTTTACATCGAGTCCTTTGGCTGCCCATGTCGTGGCTAGCAAATGGCGAAGGGAGTGGGGGTGAAGTCCTGATATCCCTGCTCGCCGGCCAATTCGTTCAATCAATTGCCAACCTCGTTGCCGCGTAAAAGGAAATAAAAGTGGTCCGTTATATGAAAACTGGTGGCGCCATTTCAGATATTTATTTATCAGGAGTAGAGTATCTTTGTCGATCGGAATCGTTCGCTGACGTCTCTGTTCAACTTTTTCGCGTATTGCTTGATCTACTTTGTTTCCACAGCCAGGGCAGAATATATGCCGTTTGCCTAAAATAGCGCCGCAGCCGGGACATTTTGATTTCATTCTTTCTTTTAAGTGCACGATGGTTAAAGTTCCCTTTGCAAAATCAATATCAGTCACTTTGATACTGATAGCTTCAGTAATCCTTACCCCGCACTTTCCCAAGATTGCAGCGAATGCCTGATCTCGAGGACTGCCGGCTGCTTTGGTTAAAAGTTCAAGCTGTTTTATTGAGTTATTTGCTAAATTAATGTCCGTCATTTACGAATTCGCCTTTTTCATAATAATTAAACTGGGTGGTCTTTATCGTCGACTGAATAGGGGTTATGCGTAAAAACTCAACCTAACGGTGGTTTGTAATGTTTAAGAGCATCGTTAAAGGAAAAACTTCGAGTGTAGCGTTGTACCATTTCCAATGATTCCCAACGGCCGAGGTCTTTTATAGTCATGGTGTCTACTCCGGCTTTGCGCAACAAACAGGCAAAGGTCCTACGAAAAACATGGGGATTGCAGGGTATGTTGGTTTCTTGTTCCAAACGGCGTAACATCGAAGTGATTCCCCAATGGTTAATGCCCCAAATATTACCGTCAGGTTTATATTGGGAAAGCCACTGTGTCAGATACTCGCGTGAAAGAGTGCCGAAGGGAGCCAGAGCCTCTTTACTACCCTTGCCCATCACTCTGATAGTCCCAGACTGCCAGTCGAAATCTGTTGTCTTGATATTAGTTAATTCAATAAGTCTTAAACCTGATTCCGTAAATAACGAGATAATAGCCTTGTCTCGTAATGATGATGCTCTATTTATAAGTAGTTCGACCTGCTCTTTTGTTAGGCTTGCTAAAATCAAAAAAGGTCGTTTGGGCGCTTCGACCCATGTTACGGGATTATTTTCTGGAGGGAATTCCAAACCAGCCCGAGGGCTGTAAAGCCAATTATAAAAGGCTCTGATGCATTTGTAGTATCCATATTTACCACCGAGGCTACAATCGAGTTTACTGAGGAATTCATTTATCGTTTTTGTGGTAGGGGATAATCCAAGAATTTTAAGAGCTTTACATAAAGTTAGCTGATAATCTCTAATTGTATTAGGTGAAATTCCCTCTCTTCGGGATGCAAGGAAAAGATCAACGGTCTTCAGATAACTATTTATTTCAATCTTTTTATCTGATGTATATCTTTCGAGTGCTTCGAAAAGTTTTTGACTGGGAGGTCTATGCCCAGACTTAACCTGGGAAATATATGATTTGCTAAACTGTGTTATTTTAACAAGCTCAGCAGTTGGCAAATTGTTTAGCAGTTTGAGTGTGGTTAATCGGCTCATAACCGATTGGTCGCAGGTTCGATACCTGCCGGGCCCACTTTCAGCCATAGATGTTTCGTCCGAGGATTTCCAAATTCATGTAATGCCGGAGATGATACAGAATAGATGTACCGGACGAAAGTCCGGAGAAACGCAGGGATAAACCCCTCACCTTTTAACTGTTAATTTTTTCACCGCTTTATCGAGTCCTTCAATGGTAAGGCTATACATGGGAAAAATTTTACTGATCAGGCTGACAGACGCAGGCTGCTGCGTAAGTTCGTAATCAGGATTAAGCCACACAGAGTGGTTAAAATGTTCCGCAATCCGTTTCAACCAATCAATGCCGGGCGTGTCATTTTCCTGGTAATAATAGATGGCACCATTCCGGTCGAGCAGTTCGGAGGGGGCCATATAGGCATCGCCGACAATGATTGTTTTGTAATCCGATTCCAGTGTATTGAGGAGAAAATCGGTGCTGACTTTTTCCCGCCTTTCCATGTCTTTATAGACCTCGTTGTAGATGCAATTGTGGAAATAGTAATAGCGGAAGTCTTTGAAATGAGCGCTGGAATGAGCCGCGGTGAATAATTGACTGCAGATCCGGACATAAGGGTCCATGGTACCGCCGGTATCCATAAACAGCAGCAGTTTGGCAGCATTCTTGCGCCTTCGCCTCCAGACCAACTCAATTTCGCCGACATTTTTCGCCGTGTGGTCGATTGTTTCATCAATGTCCAATTCATCTTGCGGGCCCACGCGATTGAGCCGTCTCAGTCCTTTCAACGCCACTTTCATCTGACGGACGTCCAGAGTCATGTCGCTGCTATAATTCCGGAACCTTCTTTCCTCCGCAACCTTAACGGCATGATGCCCGCCGCCCGGACCACCGATTCTGATGCCGGCCGGATTCTGTCCGGAATGCCCGAAAGGTGACGTTCCGCCGCGCCCGATCCACTTACTGCCGCCATTATGGGCTTCTTTTTGCGTTTTGATCCTTTCTTCAAGCAGTTTGATTAGCTCATCGATGGGAAAGCTCTTTATTCCGGCCAATTCATCATCAGATAAACTGCGCCGGGTCATGGGGTCTTTAAGCCACTCCAATATTTGTTGAGTAACTGCTTCGAGGGACTCTACCCCACTGAAATATTCCTGAAAAGCTACATCATAACGATCGAAATAGGCTTCGCTCTTTACGAGAATGGCCCGGGCCAGAAAATAGAAGTCATCGAGGTTATTGATATGACCGCGGGCAATTGCTTCCATCAGTGTCATCCATTCGGTAAAAGACACGGGGACTTTTCGCTTCCGCAAGATGTAAAAAAAGTCAATAAACATCTTTATAACGGTCGGCGGAGAAAATAGGAGTCGCCCTTGCGGGTCATATAATTATTGATGAAATAATCGTAGTCAACTTCCTTTTTCAGCAAGGCGCCGGCAAATGGAATTTCTTTGGAAACAACATCGGCCGGCGTATCGCTGGCAATAAGCACCCGGATCCAGTCAACCAACTCACTGGTAGAAGGTTTTTTACGTAAATCATCGATTTGCCTGAGGCCGTAAAAACTTTTCATCGCTTCTTCCAGTAAATTTCGTTTTAAATTCGGAAAATGCACTTCAACAATTTTCTCCATCAATTGCGGGGTTGGGAATTCGATGAAATGAAAAATGCAGCGCCGGAGAAAAGCGTCCGGCAACTCTTTTTCCGCATTGCTGGTGATAATAGTAATGGGGCGGTTGACTGCTGTGATGGTTTCGTCTGTCTCGGGGATATAAAAGCTCATTTCGTCGATTTCGTTCAGCAGGTCATTGGGGAACTCAATATCGGCCTTGTCCACTTCATCAATCAGTAAAACTACCTGCTCACGGGCAGTAAAAGCCTGACCCAATTTCCCCATTTTAATATATTGCTTAATGTCAGATACATTCTTCTCTCCGAACCGGCTGTCATTAAGACGCTGCACCGTATCATAAACATAGAGACCTTCCTGCGCTTTAGTCGTGGACTTTATATTCCAAACGATTAATTTCTTTCCCAGTCCCGCGGCGATGCTATGGGCAAGCATGGTCTTGCCTGTTCCCGGTTCGCCTCTAATCAGCAGCGGCTTGCCTAAAGCGATGGAGACATTAACAGCCTTGCGAAGTTCGTCCGAACTAACATAGTCACCGGAGCCTTTAAACTGGTCAAATCCCGCATTTTTACCCGGCATAAAACCTCCCTTAAATTACCGAAGAAAGAAAATACATCTACCGGTTTTAAGCAAACTTGTACTATTTGAATTATAGCGGGACAGCGGAGATAAGAGCAAAGAGAAAGCGGAACCGTATGAAAAGCAAGATGTCACAGAAAGCCGTCAGGTTATTTCTGCAATGTAGCGGTAATGAAATTAATATGATTGTAAACTGTTGATAATATGTTCGAAACAACTCCCCTCTAAACTAAAATTATATAAAGGAGGAGAACATGGAAGCAAAACAAACGACTGCAAAAACAACCACTACGCAGTCAACCACAGGGATTAAGAGAACTCTAAATCTGACATCCCTCACAGTTAACGCGATGGCGCTCATCGCGCCGGGTGCTTTTCTCTGGACGACATTCCAGCTACAAGCAGCCCAAATGAATGGGTCAATATCCACAGCCGGTGAAATGTGGACAGGCCTGGTGGCCGCCCTCGTTCTGGCTTTTCTCACCGCCGTCTCTTATGGCGAGCTATCGGATATCTACCCGAGAGCAGGCAGCGGCTCTTCATATTATTTTGCCGAAGCCGCTCTCCTGGAAAAAGAAAAGGCCCATCACCGGCAATACGCGCGTATTGCCAAATTCGGCGTTGGCTGGATTTCCCACCTGTACTATTGGATATATCCCGGTATTATGGTAGCTTTCTCGGCGACTTTGATTGTCTATATCTTCGGTTTGTTCGGTGTTGCACTGAATGTACCTGAAGAAATACTGGTGGCCGCCGTTTTCGCAATCATTAACGGATATATTGCATTCCGCGGAGTTACCGGTTCCACGATGACCTCGGTAGCCATCAACGCAATTCAACTTGTTTCATTGATGTTATTTTCAATATTGGCAATCGTTTACCGTGTTGCTCACCCGGGATTGGCATATGCGGCAACAGTGCCGTCAATTTTGCTGCCGCATAATTTCAGCAACGTGATTTTCCAATCTACGATCGCAATATTACTCTTAGTTGGGTTTGAATCGGTGACCGCATTTGGTTCCGAAGCAATCAACCCTAAAAAAGATATCCGCAAAGCGATTCTGTTGTCACTGGTAATCCAGGGCGTTTTCGCCTACCTGTTCGAATATTTCGCGGCCAACTATTTCGTCAGCACGCAATTGGCCGGAACCACTGCCAGCGGAACGGCGGTAACCGGTTATGCGGCGGCCGGAGCTTCGGGCGCCCCGATCGGCGATATGATACGACTGATTGGGGACAAGATGCTCGGCGGTACAGGCCTGGCGCTGGTGCTGGTGATGGCCTTCACAGTGGTATTGGCGTTAATCGGAACGACACTGGCCTGTCTAAACACAGGTGTTCGCATCACTTACGCTATGAGTAAAGATAAAGAATTACCTTCGATATTCGGATTGCTGCACGGGCGTTTTGCCACACCTCAATGGGGCATTTGGGTGCTTGTAGCTGTCTCGGCTGCCTTTGGAGCCTACGGTGTACTGAACGTCGATAATCTTACCCAGATTACCCTGGCATCAAATACCGGCACGTTTTTGGTCTACGGTATCACTAATTTCATCTGTCTGGTAGCGTTCTGGAGCCGGCCGGGGGCCAACTTGATGAAACACAAGATCGTTCCTATATTAGGGTTTTTAGCTAATTTGATGATGCTTGTCGGTATCGTAACCCTGAGCTTCAAAGCCGGCGGCAATACATCACGGGATACAATACTGGCATTAGGCATGGTTATAGTCTGGATGGCAATCGGCATCGTCTGGTTCATCTTTAATACCCGCAAACAGGGACATGAAATCCTGGTCAAAAAACCGCAACTTACAGAAGACGATATCAGCGCTCAAGATTAACTCCTGAAGAAACAGATGCGATCATTATCAAGAAGCGGAGGGTTAAAATGGAAGGATCGACAAGATTGAAAATGGATGGTACCGATATGAGATCGAAACCGGAGGAATTATTATTAAACGATTTGTACATCGATCCCGTGGGGTATCAGGTAAAAAAGGGAAAAACGGAAATCGATCTGACTGTAAAGGAATTTGACCTCCTGTATCTCTTCGTGCAAAACAGAGGGAAAGTAGTTAAAAGGGCGGACGTGTTGAAGGTTATCGCTACTGCGAACATGCTGGACGAGGACGGCGCGATTAATGTGATGATATGCCGCCTCAGAAAGAAACTGGAGGATAACCCGCACCGCCCGAGGCGCCTCGTATCAGTCAGGGGTTTGGGTTACAAATTAAAAGAACAAATAACCTAAAAGCAAACTAAATTAAGTTAACGGCAACAGATGGAAGGGGTTTGTGGAGACCGGTTGAGATGAAGAAAATAGAAGCGATTATCCGGAAAGAGAAACTTGAGCGTGTCAAGATGTTGCTGTCAACTTTGGGTTACCATGGGATAACCGTCGCTGAAGTCAGCGGGCTCAGCAGTCAGGGAGAAAATCCGTTTAAATCGGGTTCCGGGGCACAAAAACCGGATTATCTTCCTAAATTGAAAATAGAATTAGTGATCAATGATGAAGACGTTTCGCAGGTATTGAGCGCCATTGTCAGAGGTGCGAAAACCGGCGGGAACGGCGACGGTAATATCTTCATCATTCCCATCGAAGGTATGGTAAAAGTGCGTACGTTTGATTCCGGTATACAGGCCATGTAACCGGCAGATAAAGATTTCGGAGAAATTTATGTAATAAAAGCAAGGTGAAATGAGTCCAATAGCTTCAGCTCTAAATTTAATCGATTTCTTATCCCGATAAAAAGAATAACAATAATAAAGGAGAAAAAATGGCACCAAGTTCTTACCAGGATGTCCTCAAATTAGCCAAGGAAAACAAATGCGAGTTCATCGACCTGAAGTTCATCGACCTCCCGGGAACATGGCAGCATTACACCCTTCCGATTAAGGAATTGGCGGATTTATTCGAGAATGGGAACGGCTTTGACGGCTCTTCCATCCGCGGTTTCCGCGCAATTCATGAGAGCGACATGCTGCTCTATGCCGACCCGACCACCGCAATCGTCGACCCGGTTCTTTCCCCGTCTACCTTAAGCCTGATATGCGATGTGAAGGACCCGGTAGACGGCAAGGATTACGACCGCGACCCGCGGTATGTGGCCAGAAAAGCTGAGGCCTACCTCAAGACTACCGGCATCGCAGATACCAGCTATTGGGGACCGGAACTCGAGTTTTTCATCTTTAACAGTATTGCTTTTTCAACCAACAGTCATGAGAGTTTCTATACCATCGATTCTCAGGAAGGCATCTGGAATTCCGGCGATACATCTGAACCCAACCTGGGCTATCGCCCGCGCCACAAAGAGGGTTATTTCCCCTGTCCTCCCACCGACCAGATGCATGATATCAGAACTAAAATAACACAGAAAATGGTAGCCGGCGGGATCGACATTGAAAAACATCATCACGAAGTGGCCACCGGCGGTCAGGTAGAATTCGGTATGCGCTTCAACACCCTGCTCAAACAGGCTGACAGCGTAATGCTGTACAAGTATATTGCCAAGAACGTTGCGTACCAGAACGGTTACACCGTTACCTTCATGCCCAAACCTCTTTTCCAGGATAATGGATCCGGTATGCATGTCCATCAGTCCCTGTGGAAGGGAGATACCAATAAATTCTTCGATGCCAAGGGTTACGGCATGATCAGCCAGCTTTGTAAGTATTACATCGGCGGTCTGCTTTATCATTCCCCGTCATTGTTAGCCCTTTGCGCCCCGACGACCAATTCTTACCGCCGCTTAGTCCCGGGCTACGAGGCCCCCATCAACCTGGTTTACTCTCAGCGGAACCGCAGCGCCTCTGTCCGTATCCCGCTTTATTCCAAGAGCGCCAAGAGCAAGAGAATTGAATACCGCTGTCCGGATTCAAGCTGCAACCCTTACCTGGCCTTCCCGGCAATGATGCTGGCCGGTTTGGACGGTATTAAGAACAAGATCGACCCGGGCACGCCGATCGACAAAGATATTTACGAGCTCGAACCGGAAGAGAAAGCCAAGATCAAATCCACTCCGGGATCGCTCGGTGAGGTATTGGATGCCTTGAAGAAAGACCATGCCTATCTGCTGCAGGGTAATGTCTTTACCGAAGATCTAATCGAGACCTGGATTAACTACAAGAAGAAAAATGAGATGGATGCCATCGCGCTCCGTCCTCATCCCTACGAGTTCCATCTGTATTACGATATCTAGACCGGAAAAAACAAACTGATAAAAAGAGGGGAGTCCTTCAGCTGAAGGACTCCCCTCCCTTCATTCGGCCCAAGAACCGCCGGCTTCATTCCAATTAAAATTTAAGAAAACAATAAAAGAATGTTGATTTAACACAATTGTAATACACTCGTAACACGATATTAATGATAGTTGTCTATACTTTTAATATCAGATAATGGAGCATTCAAATGAACGGAGTTGAAATGTTGGCAAAACAGCAGCCGATTTTAGTTAACGACCTCTACATCGACCCGGTAGGATATCAGGTAAAACTGGGGCAACGTGAAGTCGAGCTGACAGTGAAGGAATTCGAGATTTTGTGCCTGTTTGCGCAAAACAGAGGAAAGGTAGTGAGGCGCACGGAACTTGTTCCTTTTATTTCCGCTTTGGGTATTGTTGACGAAGAAAGGGCAATAAATGTGATGATATGCCGGTTGCGGAAGAAAATTGAAACAGACCCGCATCATCCTAAACGCCTGGTTTCAGTGAGGGGTCTTGGATACCGGTTAAGAGAATAAATAAAACGTAATCTAATCTCAATATTATTGTAATAGTTCATTAGCGTTCACGGAGGCCGTTTCGAATGAAAAAAGTTGAAGCTATTATCAGGGAAGAGAAGCTTGAGCGAGTAAAAGAGTTTCTTGAAGAATTAGGATATTTCGGAATGACGATGACCGAAGTTAGCGGGCGCGGCCGGCAAAAAGGGGTTCCGTTAAAATGGGGAGCCAAAGAATACCGGCTTGAATTTCTTCCGAAGCTGAAGATCGAATTAGTGGTGATGGATGAAGATGTATCCGCAGTGGTGAACGCGATTGTCAAAGGGGCCAGAACCGGGGAAATCGGTGACGGCAAAATCTTCATTATTCCGATTGAAGATGCAGTGCGTGTCCGCACCGGCGATACCGGCAGCAACGCGGTCTAGTAAATGTTGTTATTCCATTCATTTGCATAAATAAATCGCGGATAAAATTAACGGTGATGCCCCATTAATCCGATGATAACAATTATCCCGATAACCGCCAGGAAGATGAACCCAATGATTCCGCTTAATACCCATATCTGACGGCTGGTGACCACCCCGGTTACTTTCTCTTTATCACGCGGAAAGTCAGAGATATTTAACTCTTTGTAGTTCTTCAGATCATTCAAAAATTCCTCAGCCGTCTGGTAGCGTTCCTTCGGGTTTTTTCTGATAGTTTTCTGAATGATGGCTTCAATATTCGGATGGATAGCCGGATTAAGTTTGCCCGGGGGGACCGGCGTAGTGGTCAGGTGCGAATTCATAACCTCGGTGGGATTGTCGCCGCTAAAAGGGGTGGCTCCCGTCATCATTTCATAAAACATAATACCCAGCGCATACAGGTCGGAGCGGGCATCGCCGCGTTTCCCCTGGATTTGTTCAGGTGAAATATAATCGGGAGTCCCCAGTACGTCCGAAAGGTTTCTCCATGTGACACGGCGTGCCCCTTCCAATAAGGCGATGCCGAAATCAATAATATGCACCCTGCCGGTTGAGTCTAAAAGCACATTCTCGGGTTTTAAATCCCGGTGATAAACGCCATGATTGTGGAGGTAGGTCAGGGCAGAGGCAAGCTGACGGGTAATCCATGATGCTTCTTCCAGAGAAAACGGCGCATGGTCGGCTAAAATAGACCGGAGGGTTTGCCCTTCGATGTATTCCAAAATGAGACAGGGAGCCTCGCAGTTTTCAAACAGAGCAATAGTGCGCGGAATAGCCGGGTGAACCAGTTGTTTGCCGATTTTAGATTCGCGTAAAAATCGCTCATAAGTGGATGCATCGCCAACCATCGCCAGTGACGGAAATTTCATGGTCACGAACTTGCCATTCGGGCCGATTGCCTTATAAGTCTGACAAATGGCTCCCGAACCCAGAGGCTCAATTATTTCGTAACCGTAAACAAATTCGCCTTTTTTATACATGAAGCAATTTTCCCATTTTAATACTACGGCTAATCATTTTATCCCCGGCGATATTTTGTTGTTTTATTTGGTAGTATACTAAAATTTCAGTTTTTCAATAAATAGGGGACGTTCACAACGGCAATGTTGGGGTGCCTCTTAAATGCTTGTGTCAAATGCTCGGCTGTCCGGTTATGCAGAAACCGCTCCCACCAGTGCGCGGTAATGAATTCCGGCATAACAATGGTAACAAATCCGCGGGGATGCTGCCGGTGATGAAAATCCACGTATGTCAGCAGCGGACGCATAAAGGCGCGCAGCGGCGATTCCACGATCACCAGCTTCAGGTCAGGCGCATACATATGCATCTTTTCCTGGATTTTTTCCGCCCGTTTGGTGTCGGTGGCGATATGAATGACAGTGATATCTTTGCTGATGGTGCGGGCGAAGGACATCGCTCTCAATGACGCGTAGTTAACATCATCAATCGGCATCAGGACGGAGTGTTCGATTGTTTGCGGCGGCGGAGCCTGCATCGATAATAATCTAAGCTGCTCAGCCACGCGATTATAGTGTTTATGAATAAAGATAAATACCGGAACAATCATCGGAATTAGAAGAATTATAATCCAGGCGCCATACATGAATTTCGTGATGATTACGATAATCAGAATACTGGTGGTCAGAATAGCGTCTGCCCCGTTTATCAGAATGCTTGTTTTCCATCCCTTCCCGCGGGTTTTCCACCAGTGTACCACCATGCCGGTATCCGACATACTGAAGGCCAGAAAGACGCCGACAGCATAGAGGTGAATCAAACTATCAACGTTGCCTTTAAACACAACCAGCAACAAAGCGGAAACTGTGCCAAGAAACATGATACCCGTGGAAAATGCCAAACGATCGCCGCGACTGCCGAAACTGTGCGGCATATAATTATCCCGGGCAAGGACAGACGACAAACGGGGAAAATCGGCAAAGGCAGTATTGGCGGCCACTACCAGGATGCCCATTGTGGCGATCTGAAAGACGTAATAAAATACATTTTGTCCGAAGACAGACAGGGCAACCTGGGACACGATTGTCTGTTGGCCGGGGACCAGGTGCAGATGGTTGGAAAGGAAAGAAACGCCGACAAAAAACACACCGAGCAGCGTAGCCATGATGGTCAGGGTCGTGGCTGCATTCTTTGATTCATTGGGTTTAAAAATAGGCACGCCGTTGGAAATGGCTTCCGTCCCGCTCATGGCAACGGCGCCGGCGGAGAACGCGCGCAGTACAAGCCACAATGTTACCGGCTCCAGCACCGGTAAAATCGGCGGCGGCGCCACGGGGGTAAGCGTATGTGTGAAAACCTTGATAATGCCGACTATAAGCATAACGGAAAAACAACCGATGAAAAGATAAGTAGGGATAGCGAAGATAGCCCCGGCTTCGCGGATACCACGCAGGTTTCCCAGCGTCATCAATCCGATAAAAATCAGACTTAAAATGACATTAAGATTAAAAAATGGCGGCAAAGCAGCGGTTAAATGAGTGATTTGAGTGCTGAAGCCGGCTGCAATGAGCGCCGAGGTAACGGCCGCCGTCCCCGCGGCGATCGATACGGCGACGGTCATTACATAGTCGATGAGCAAAGCCGCGGCAGCCACCAATCCGGCCGTTTGCCCCAGGTTTTGACGGCTGACATTATAAGAACCGCCGCCGTTAGGATACGCATACACAGTCTGACGGTAAGAAAACGCGACCATTGAAAGCAAAAGCGCAATCGCGAGGGCGGTGAAAAACGAGATATGCAGTGCACCGTTCCCGGCCGCCATTAATACTATCAGGGAAGCTTCTGTCGCATAGGCGCATGACGAAATGGCATCCGACCCGAAGACAGCCAACGCTTTGAATTTGGTTAAACGCTCGTGGATTTCATCTTTGGAGAAGATCGGTTTCCCGATAACGGTTGCCTTTATTTTTTGTAAGCCGCGTTGAATTCCATTTTCTCCGGCGCTGGCTTCGGGAGTAGCTACCAGGTGTCCGCCGTCTTCATAAAAGAAGTGACGATACAAATCACCCGAATCATCTTCGTCTGTCTGTTCCGGAGTCCCTTTAAAATCCTGTTCGGAAAAACCATGATTTTTATCTTCTGTCATATGATTTCTAAACTTCCTTGATACGCCCTTATTACTTTGTAAATAAGCCGGCCAATTTTCCGGTTTCATGTTTCGGGACGTTTATTCAACGCGATTTAGCCCCGTATCCCTTCGTTCACGCGAAATAAAACACCCGTAATATTGTCAGGCGCACCGGCGTTCAATACAATGCCTACTAATTCTTCGAGAGATTTTTCAATATCTTCATCTGATAAAGCTTCTTTGATCGCCTCGTTAGAAACCTCCGACCAGAGCCCATCGCTGCACAGAATATAGGTATCTCCTGCATTTACCTTTTCTTTAATCAGGTCTACCCGTAAAAATGGAGACGATCCCACCGAACGGGTCAGCTGATGCCTACCCGGATGACGCTGGGATTCGTCGGGTGAAATCAAATGCACTCGCAGTAATTCCGCAGCCTGAGAATGGTCTTTCGTTAGGACAGTAACGCGTCCGTTCCTCACGCGATAGAGACGGCAATCTCCTACGTGCCCGATTGCCATAGATTCTCTCTCTAAGGCAATTACGGTCGCAGTGGTTTGCATACTGAATAGTTCCGGATGAGATTGAGCAGTGTTGTAAACTTCCATGTTGGCGTTCTGAATCGCTTTAATTGCAAAACGGTCGTTGCCCTTGCCATTCCATTTATCGAATTCAATCTTGATAGTATCGATTGCAATTTGACTGGCGATACTGCCGCCGCGGTGGCCGCCCAGTCCGTCCGCGACTGCGAACAGCGCACGATTTCCTTTGGAGAGACAGCAAAAAGCATCTTCGTTATGCAAACGGACTAAGCCCCGGTGGGTAACCGCGCGGCTTGATACCAAATCCCCATTCTGGAAAGTATTTTCAGCAGGGGGTGAATATACAGGAATTCTTTCTGCGATGTTCTTTATCCTATTCCATTCCAAAATTATTTTGGACTTAACCAATCAAATAGAGTCAAAATTTCGTCATGTTAGCCTATCAACAAATATTTCTCCCAATCATGTAGAAATTTCCGGTTAGTTAGCACAATTCAAACGTAGCCCGGTAAAAAACGTCACTTTATTTTTAGTTTAAAGCGAAGATGTTTCGGAGTTATTATCAACAGGTTACAATCGTGTTAATTTGATTACAGCTATATTACAAAGTGAAAGACAATCTGAAAAAGATAAACAATCGATAATTATAATTTGGAATCGCAGAAGATGCGTTTGAGAGGCATTGAAAGAAGTTTGTTACTCCATGAATACAGGAACAGCGATTTTATGACATTCAGGGCTGTCGGCAACCTGAATTTGATTTTAGTCGCGATTGAATTTGTATGCGGTACCTGCCGGATTCCGCTTTTGATTTTATTGACACCCGTAAGGTCCCGGGACTGCCCGAAGGTGCCGAACCTGCTGTCTTCACTCCGTTAGGTTATGCCGACAATCAGTCCGGCCTTAAAAAGCGTAAATCTCCGGCCGACATTGTGAATTATAAGCGCTGATTATGATGCCCCGGTTTATAATCCATTCGGACTGCGGGGTACATACCTTGAGACAGGGCGGAAAAACAATTACAAAACAAAACCGGACATGACTATACGATGCCCGGCTTTGTTTCAGATTGGGATAAAGAGATATGAGCGATAGGATTGCCGACGATGCCTGCCTGAGCGGCAATAATAGCCGCGTGGGTCCGGCTGCGCGCCTGCAGCTTATCGATAACATTCCGCACATGTTTTTTTACCGTATCTAAAGTGATACCCAGGGTTTCAGCCATGACTTTATTGGAGTCGCCGTTACCCATGAGCCTGAGCACATCTACTTCCCGCTCGGTGAGATGGGCCGCTTCGGCGGTGCGTTCTGCCAGCGTCTTCCGTCCGTTTTGAATCAGGTTCTCCACGGCAGTGTGCAATAATTCGGTTTTCATTTGCATAATACCTTCGCCCACGCGATGGATGCTCTGCAGCAATATTTCCTGCGTCATATCCTTAAGGAAGATATATCCCCCGGCACCGGCGTGAATCGCGTCGATAACATATGAGTCGTTGTTGCTTTCCGTCAGGATCAGAACGGCGATCTCAGGAAATTCGTCCCTAACAAGCCTGGTTGCTTGTACTCCGTCGACTTTACCGTTACGGGTTTCGGTGAGCACGACGTTGACAACCATTCCCCGGTCTTGAGCTTTTTTAATGTTACGAACAGCCTCGTCTCCATCCCTGGCATCGCCGATGATTGAAATGTTTTCATCTTTGGCCATAATTGCCTGGAGACCTTCCCGCACCACCGGACTAAAGCCAATTGTCATGACACCCAATTTTTCGTTAGCGATTTTCTTGCCAGTCATTGTAATTGACCTCCCTGATACCCTTAGGTGTACCTTTACTTACCACTTTGGAGTATTTACGCAGTACCCATAGTATTCCTCTTCTATCCCCACTTGTCAAGCACGAATGATTACCACTCATTAGATTAGTCTAATATATCTACCACGCTTCTTACATCCCCCTTAAGAAGGTTGTACCATCTTTGTCTGAGGAACATGCTGAAGTTAATTGCTGGTACTGTATTTAATTCAGAGAGGCTAAGATGCCGGCAAATTGAATCAAAATATGTGGAAGCAACTTTAAAAGGAGGGAATTTTATGGCAGCAAGATTTGAGATCTACAAGGACAAAATCGGGGAATTCCGCTGGAGATTAACTCATACCAACGGACACATTATCGCGACTTCCGGTGAAGGATATACGACGAAGGTTAATGCAATCGGGGGGGTCAAATCTGTTAAAGAGAATGTCCCCGATTCCGTGGTTGAAGATAGAACTTTATAAATAGTCCATGTAACAGACTAGATTAAGTAGTATTTGGTTTAGGAGATTCGAATGAACAAAGAAACAATGACCATCAAAAATACAAGGAAACTGATTAAAGCCAAGGTTACTAAAGGATTGGACATTGCCAAAGAAGAAACAACTGATGTAATGGGCAGGGTCAGGAAAGTTGCTTCTGCAGCAAACCGTAAGGGAAAAGCCGCTGTCCGCGCAATAAAAAGCTAAGAAAGCATCATAAACCGTATCAACGACGGCGCGTCCGGTTCAGAAAAATATAACTAAAAAGGAAGGTGTTATGCGTAATTTGCTCTGGGTTATTGCCTTGGTGCTCATCGTGCTGTTTCTGCTGGGATTAATCACTCATGTCCTGGGCGGTCTTATTTACATTCTGCTCGTAGTAGCGTTGGTTTTCGCCATAATTTGGCTGGTACAACGGATTAATTTTAAGAAATTATAG
>Ga0182027_10001047_pt1 | contig 46741 bp, 48 predicted proteins | sample 712E1DmetaG_FD_121300 | JGI IMG/M metagenome (GOLD analysis project Ga0182027, IMG submission 121300) | Permafrost microbial communities from Stordalen Mire, Sweden - 712E1D metaG (Illumina Assembly) | ecosystem: Environmental > Terrestrial > Soil > Wetlands > Permafrost | place: Sweden...
AATTGTGGACAAACTAATTCTGGGACGATAAATTGTGCTGGTGTTTGTTCTGCTTCTAAACCTGCTGATCAATCTATTGGTCAGAATTGTGGTTCTTGTGGTGGTAAGGTTTTGTGTGGTGGTTCTTGTTCAATTGCTACTCCTGGTAACTATGGTAATTCTTGTGGTTCTTGCGGTGGAACTATTAATTGTGCTGGTTCTTGTTCAATTGCTACTCCTGGAAATTATGGTAATTCTTGTTCTGTTGGTGTTGGTGCTTGTAAGCGTACTGGAACTATAACTTGTAGTGGTTCTTGTTCTGTGTCTGCTGGATCTCCATCTGCTGAAACTTGTAATGGTATAGACGATGATTGTGATGGTAATATTGATAATGGAATGGTTGATAAAAATTTTGGTACTGCATGCTCTACTGGATTCAAAGGTGTCTGTGCTGCAGGTACTCAATATCAACATTGTAATGGTGCTAGTGGCTGGCAGTGGTCATCATGTTCTCAGACTACGTCTGCATCAGTTGAAACCTGCAACGGATTAGACGATGATTGTGATGGTACTGTAGATAATGGTTGGCAGACAATGACTGGACGACCAAAGAATGATAATCAAGCTGGCGTGTGTGCAGGCTCTAAGAAACAGTGTTCTGGTGGTGGATGGAATAATTGGTATAATGTAGCAAACATTCCTAATTATGTATCTCCTGAAACTACTTCTAATTGCGATGGTTCAGATAATGATTGTGATGGAACAGTAGATGAAGGTTGTTCATGTTCTAATGGTGATACTAGACAGAATACTTGCGGTGTTGGTGCATGTCAGAGAACAGTACTTCAGACATGTTCTGCTGGTGCATGGAGTCCTGTATGTGTTCCAGGAACCCCAACAGCAGAAGTTTGTGATAATATTGACAATGATTGTGATGGTGTCGTTAATAATGGATTAGCAAACATTAATACTGGAACTGCATGTTCGACTGGTCTACTTGGAGTGTGTGCTGCAGGTACAAAATATCAGTACTGTAATTCTGGTGTAAGTAGTTGGACTTGGGCAACATGCGCTCAAAGTATTGCATCATCTGCAGAAGTTTGTGATGGCTTGGATAATGATTGTGATGGTCTTGTTGATAATGGTTTGACTAGGCCTTTGAATACTAATCAGTTAGGCGTATGTGCGGGTTCAAAAAAACAGTGTAATGGTGTTTCTGGTTGGAGTGATTGGTATAGTGCTGCGAATATTCCTAATTATGAATCTCCTGAAGTGTCTTTTGATGGTTTGGATAATAATTGTAATGGGCAAGTTGATGAAGGATTAAATTGTGCAAATGGCGCTAAACAAAATTTAACATGCGGTGTTGGTGCATGTCAGAGGACAGTTGCTCAAACATGTTCTGGTGGTGCATGGAGTCCTGCATGTGTTCCAGGAACTCCATCTATAGAAACTTGCAATGGATTAGATGATGATTGTGATGGAACAATGGATAATGGATTTGATTGCGCATTTGGATCAGGAACAACTGGATGCGTTGCTGCTTATAATTTAACATGCACTTTCTGCAATATAAGCACGTGTAAGAATGCAAGCATTGCTGGTCCTTATTGTAACGATGGAATAATCAATGGTGCAGAACAATGTGATAATAGTACATTATGGAATGGAGTTCCATGTGTTGTTCCAATTAATTCCTCGTGTACATATTGTGATGTTGGATGTAATATTGTTAATTTGACAGAGGGTTGCGGTGATGGAATAGTCCAAGGTACAGAAGAATGTGATAATGGTGTATTGAATGGTTGGGATAAGCCGTGTAGTCCTGTTTGTAAATGGCAGGATTGTACGATTGGTTTTGTGAGCGATGCGCCTAATTGTTATAAAGATACAAATGGCAATTATATTTGTTCTGCTGGAGATAGCGCTAATGTAACATTAACTTTTATTGGCCCAAAATGTTCTCTTGGAACATATGCTCAAGTTGACTTTTTATCAGCTGATGGCTCATGCAATCTAACGTATATGAGTGCTGGAATGACAAGCCAAATGATTACTGCTTTAACTGCACTTCTTGATGGTCCATTAAATACTCGAACATTAAGATACGTATTCAATGGTGTTGTTCCAATAAATTGTGTTGGAAAAACATTGACTAATTATTCTGCATCATTACGTACAGGCGTTCCACCAACTGGTATTGTTCGAAGCAATCTTCTATCAGGAGTATTGACTACGCCAATGATACTGTCTCAATGTACAATCAATGGATACATTCCATACAGTTCAAGAATTGGATTTGTAGAATCACCATCATTTTATGTTCCAACAAAAGTAGCAGCTCCAATAATTACTAATATATGCATCAATTATCAATTGCAAAATGTGACTGCAGTCAAGCCACCAGAAATATTTGATTCAAGCGTAATCAATAATATGTGCTCTTATGGAAATAGCAGTTATTTAATTTCATTTTGTAGAAGCAAAGGATATGATAGTGGTATGATTAATACTGAAGGTATCGCAATCGGCAAATGTGTAAAATGTTATAATAATGGTCCTTCAGACTCAAATTTTGGTCAGAATTATAATATAAAATTTAATGTTACTTATGGCTCTAATAGTACTGCTGTTGAAGTAAAATATGTTTGCAGCAACATTTCAGACGGCGTATGTCCAGATGACTTTGGTGCACCATGCGGAATTGATGCAACAACAGGATTGTTAAAAGATGTAGATTGCGGAAATCATACATTCGTAAACTGCGTCAATACCTATGATAAAGATAACCATGTTGTAGGAAACATATGTACTGGGAGTTCTCCAAGCAAGATTAATACTCAATGGTGTATGATACAGAAGACTTTGGCAAATACTACATTAATGCACACTCAATGTCCGGGTGGAGCAGTAGTCCAGGATGCACTTACAGGATGTCCAGCATGTTTGAAACCAGGACAACAAATGAAATATTCTGACAAATACTCTTATGCATATGTTCCTACAGAGTCAAACCCGAGCAATGCCGTCATATTGAACAATGTTTTAGAAGGACAAAACGCTTTTGGAAAATATATTGCATGTCCATCATCAGATAAATATATTGCTGTAGATAGAGGCAATGGCGTACAATGCTACACGGCAACTCAATGCGCTGAAGGATACCGTGACTTATCTACAAATAATCTAGACTACAAATGCAACAATCCATTAATATACAATTCTACAACAGGCACATGGATTGCAAATGCAGATTGCCTATTCATGGATAATGGAAAGTTTACTCGTTACTGCGGAATTGATAGCTGGTATAATAATTATGAAGTATACAGCAATAATTATACGATTGTTGTAAAATAAAGAATTTTTCTTAATGGTATTTTGAATTTTGCATTATTATTTTGCATGTGTATTATTGTCATGTCGTAGTAGCTACAAATCGTTAACTTTTTAAATACATACATTTATGGTCTATTATGGTTAAATCAAATCTTGTTGGAATTGTTAAGAATACTCTTAGGAGTGCAGCTTTAGTTGGTGTTATATCTTTGACTTTGAATAGTTGTAAGAAGTCTGATATTACTCCTCCTGTTCAGAGTTATCCTCCTGGTGTTGCTTTGGATGTTTCTGAAACTTCTGGTGATTCTCCGTTGTCTGTTCATATGAAAGTTTCTAGTATGGATAAGGATATTGTTAGTTATAGATTATATTTGGATGGTGTTGTCGATAGCAGTTCTAGTCCTATCGATACTACAATGACATTTTATCCAAGCACTCATACTGTCTATGGCGAGGCTGTTAATGCTAAAAGATTAAGCAGCAAGACATCAACTACATCAATAAATATAACTCCTGTAGATGATGATTTATGGTGGACTCTATATCCACTTCCTAAAGGGAAAGTTAATTTATTTGTATATCCAGACAGTACAGCAGAATTTAATACTAAAAAGATTAAGAAAGCAAGAGACGATTATCTTGAGATGGTTCGTGCTAGCGATATCACGCCGACAATTCCTACAGGACCACACACTGTTGGTGGAAAAGATTATGGTTTTGCTTGTGTTCAAGCTTCACAATTATTTTCAATAAATTGTATTGATTTTGGCAAGAATTTATATGTAGGTGGATTAAAGTTTTATGATTGGTATAATGGTGATACTTTTGATTCTATATATGTTCATCATGGTACTTTGAAATATATGGGAAGTCATAAAGTACCTATATTCATTGTTGATGTGTCTCCTAGTCATGATCAGAATTACGCTGTTACTGGGAATGATTTGCGAAATGGTAAGTCTTTGAATCTTATTGAGATGATGTATTTGGTTTCTAAGACTAATCTTCAACCTGGGCAGGAAGGTGTTCCTTTGGATTATCCTGGTTTTACGTTGTATTATTCCTATACTTTTTATAAAGATGGTCATAATTCTTATGCTAATATTCCTATTGTTAAGTATAATCTTTCTGGTGGTGTTTTGAATTTTGTTTCTACTAATCCTAATGTTGATGTTATTATGACTCGTGATACTCTTCCTATTGGTATTAATGTTAATTCTCCTGTTGATGGAAAATCTTATTCTGCTAATGGTAAGATTTTGTTGGATGAAGTTGTTACTAGTGGTACTAATCAAATTTCTAATGATTCTTTTAGGTATGCATATTATTCTTTCGACGGTGGTGCAACTAAGATTGCTATGGGACCTAAGGATACTAAAGATTTGATATACAATGGTAATAGATATTTCAAGCCAGGAAATTATACTTTAAATCTATACGCTAAGAATGAATTTTACTCAGATACAAACAAGAATATAAATTTTACAGTAAAATAATTTTTTTTAGTTATTCTTATTCTTCTAATTTTCTTATTTTGAAATACAACTAATGCATTATTTTTATCCATAGAAGATAAGAAATATCTGTTATTTAAATATTTCACGCGTAAATGTTCAGTGAGATAAGTATGTTCTCTTTCTTGGAAAGAATCGATTGAGTTACTCTTTAATGCTTTCATAAACTTTATATATGTGTTGTCACATATTTATGTGTAGGTGATATTATGGGTAATATAACACTGTCTATGCCGGATGATATACATTCTGAAATGAAGAATTTTTCAGAAGTTAAGTGGAGTGAAGTGGCTCGAAAAGCTATTATAGAAAAATTGGAGACTTTGAAGATTGCAGAATCCTTGGCTTCTAAGAGTAAGTTACGTAGCAAGGATATTGATGCTTTCACTAAAAAGATTAACTCTGCAGCCATGAAGAGGTTTACTAGATGAATATTGTTCTTGATTCGAATATTCTTTTTTCAGCATTGCTTAAAGATTCAACAACTAGAAAGATAATTCTGACATATGATGGATTTTTTCTATTTCCATCATTTATATTCATAGAAATGGAAAAGCATATGGATGAATTGTTAACAAAAAGTGGAATGAATAGAAAAGATTTTGATGAATTGCTGCATATGATCCTGAAAAAGGTATTAGTGGTGCCTGCAAGCGTGATGAAACAATACCAGAACGAAGCAATGAGTATAGTCAAAGAAATAGATGTTAATGATGCATTATTCATAGCGTGAGCATTAGCGCATCATGACAGCATAATATGGTCTGATGACAAAAAATTAAAGAATCAGTCAAGAGTGAGAATACTAAACACGAAGGAAATTATTGAATATTTGAAGATATCTATATCTTAAGGATAATTTTTTTATCTATAGTTTATCTGCGTCTGTTAAGAATAGCATTGCTATGACTACGACGAGCATTATCAATAGCAGGCCTAAAACTTTTGGATGATATAATGTGTTGTATAAGTTTTGGCTGAAGCTTCCTGTATCCGTCGGAACTGTAGTTGCATTTGTTGCAACGCTTACTGTCGTGCCATTTGCTTGTCCTTGTTCTAATGTTTTTTGGCCAAATCCTGATCCTAAAGAGAATAATAAGATTACGGCAGTCAAAATAAGGATCCAAGTAACTATAGCGCTTCCTTTCGTTATTTCAGCAGTTATTCTTTCGCTGCTTACTCCAAACATTCTTACGGCAAAAAGAATAAAGAAAATAATAATAACAAGCATAGTAAACCATGGTGTAAAGCTTTGGATTACTGCGACAACACCTGATGACAACGATACTAAAAATCCTACAATCATTGCTATGATTGCATTCATGCTCTTCTTGTCTGGACCTAGAGCCTTAGTTACTTCTAGCATCGAATATATTATTACAAAAACTAGTATGAAGGTAAATACTGAACTAAAGTTTTGTAATATACTTATGTCTACAAATGTTGCCATTTTTGTTTACTCTTTCTTATAGCCACCAACTTTTCCTAATTCTTCCATGAAGCTGTATGCTTTCGGATCCTTAGGCTTATCATCCGCTGTGATGAATGCTATCAATGCACCGAATACTAATAATATTATTACTAATGCCTGAGTATCTGAATCCAGCAAGAAGTTACACCAGATTGGTAACTCCCACCAATGGGCTGCACTGCCGAATATGAATGCTGTAGCAAGAATTGCAAATCCTACTGCCCATCCGCCTATTCCTGATTTGAAAATGTTTACTTCACCGCCAAATACTCCAATCATTAAAAGCATCATGATGACTGCAATCAATACAACTGAAATGTTTGGTAAGGCAGCATTGACGATATTTACAATGTCAGCGCTGTCAGAAGGATATGATCCAGTAATATGAGGGACGACAACAGCTAGTGCCATTACTAATGCAATGACTGCATTGAAGTTCTTTTTAGGTTTTTTTTCGGGAGATTCGTCATGTCCGAGAATTTTGGTCTTTTGAAGGACAGCAAATACTATTGTGAATACTAGTATGAATGGAAGTATTACATCCATGATACCTATCTCTTGTAGTTTGAATATTCCTTGAGCAAGTATGCCCCCGCTTCCAGAACCAGACGAACCATAATATCCTGCATTACTATAATATGCCATTTTAAATCACCTTCTATTCCTTTTTCTCTTCAACTTCACGCTTTGGATCACTTGTAATAAACAACATGAATCCGACAATAACAATAATAAAGATAACTGCTGCAACATAATCAGTATTCCAGTTGCCCTTCAAAAAATCATATATGGCTTGTAGCCATCCTAATGCATTTAAAAATATAGCCGCTATCGCGATAAAAACAATCGCCATCAATGCATTATAATAAAATTTTTGATGCCCCTTTTTTGGGTCAAGGAAGAATCCTCCTTTAGTCTGCTCGTGGAATGTACCCCATACCATCATAAAACATACAACCAGCAATAATAATAAAAATATTTGTGATAAACTTTTATTGATTACAGAAACAAGTTGTGTAGACGCTATGACAAAGAATCCTGTAACGAATGCGACCATTGCATTAAGGCTTTTCTTTGTATACTCTGCCTTTTCTCCAGCACTATCCTTCAAAGTATCTGTCCCAAGAACTTTAGTTTTTTCTAGAAGTGCAAAAACTAGCACAAACACTAGTAAGAACGGCAAAATGATGTCGTATACTCCTAACTTCACCAAAAAGTTTATACTATCGCCAAATACGGTCATAGTACTCATTTTATAAAATAATCAATATATAAATCTTTTGATTATCAGTGAGGAACGAAAGTCAAATCTTATATAAACTAGGCTGACTTTCTGGCTTATGATTATTTATTAGCGATTAAAGGATTATTTTGATACATTTTGTTGGTCTTATTTTAAATTACTGAATGTTGCGCGCTCGCATCGATTTTCTATAAAACTCTGCCGCGCTCGTATAGATATCAACTTGATTGGCTCTCGAGCTATTTATGTTCGATGTTGTTATCAATAACTCGCTAGGCGGATAAAACGTAATAGTTTTATTGCTCGCCGGGTTCAAATGCAAGTTTTGGTAATATTACTTCTTGACCAATACATTTATAAAAAACCGCTTCCATAATTTAGTATGATTGCGCAAAGTAAAAATAATAAAACGTTCAGAGCATGCAAGCCTATATTAGTTTTAATCATGATAAGTTCAGTATTTCTTTTATCTGGTTGTGGTCGTGAATATGTTTGTTACAATGGCGATATTCAGAAAAATATAAAGGATTGTCCAGTTCTTCCAACATTGGTATTGACAGATTTAGATGCTCAAAGGATAGCTGACAATTATGGTATGGCAGTAGCAAGTGCCAAGCTGGATTCTTATACACGTGTAAATACTTATACGAAAAATTCTACATGGTACGCTAATGTATTATTTACAAATAGTATTTCAGGAAATATCTTCAGTGTACTATTAAAGATAAACGGGCAGACAGGCGATATAAGTTGCATTACAGGATGCGACTATCTAGCAGCGCAGATTAAGAAGCAAGATACGACGACTGCTAATGGATGAATCATAAATATAGATTGTATAGTACTAATAAAATTTTTTCTCGGATAACTTTAAATATAAGCCAAATATACTGTTATCATGCTAGACAACGAATCATTCAAACAAATCGAATTGTATCTAAAAGAGGAAGATGCCCGTCGAGAAGAGATAATAAATACTTCAAGGATAATATTAAAGAACAGCAAGTCAGCGATATATTCCTTGCATCGCCAAGAATTGGATGAAGCAAAAAAGTTATTAGATGAAGCGAATAAATTAATATCACAATTAAAAAAAATAACAGAGACACATCCACACCTAAAACAGAACATGGAAAATGCACTCGAAGAATACTGCGAAGCATGCTGTTTCTATAGTTTTGTCAAAGATAAAAAAATTCCAACGCATATAGAATTAGATTTAGAGCCATACACATACCTCGGAGGCCTAAGCGATCTGACTGGAGAATTAGGCAGAAGATCAGTACTTGAAGCGATTGCTAAAAATAAAACAGAAGTAAAAGCAATACGTGAATTGGTCGACGAGATATATGGATTATTTTCAAAACTTGATTTACGAAATGGCGAGATAAGAAAGAAGGGCGATGCGATAAAGTGGAACTTGAACAAGATTGAAGAAGTATTGCACGATTTACATAAGAAAGATTAATTTAAGATACTTTTTAGATTCGTAATATATTCGCTTCTGTCGTAAAATTTACGGTTTCTGTCGATAAATTTTTAAATGAAGATACGTGTACAATTTTATTAAACATTATAGGGTGATAACATGGGTATAGAAAACAACTTTGAACAAAACCAAATTTCTGGACCAAATACAGCTGGATTGGCACAACGCATGTATATGGTTAAGGATTTCAAACCATTATATGTAATGGAAAAATCTTACGTTTTATCGTGTAGCGTAAATCAGTATTAAAAATAATTCTTTATTTTTATGGCAACAGAAGTTAAATTTTTACAGGCACCGTACAGTTGTTATGTAAATCTTACTAACAAATGTAATCTTCGATGTTTGCATTGCCTAGGAGATTATACTGTCGGTTCTGAAAATGAGCTTTTTTTCGATGAATGGAAAAATATTATAGATCAGCTAATATTAATGAAAGTATTTTATATAAATATTTCTGGTGGAGAACCAACACAACATCCGGAATTTGATAAAATAATAAATTATTTAGGATATCGCGGGATACATTTTATATTAACCACTAATGGTGTAATGAGCGACAAAATGATTAACACTATTATTGAGAATAAAGAATATTTGATTGGTGTGAAAATAAGTTTAGATGGTTATGATGAGACATCTCATTGCGCTATCAGAAAAACAGCATCTATGGAAACCAATCCACAAATATTTTATAGAACTATTAAATCTATAAATGCATTTAAAGATGCAGGTCTGCCGCTAACTATTGCTACAGTTATACATTCGGAGAATATACAATATTTTGACAGATTTGTTGATATAATAAAAAAGATTAATCCTATAAGTTGGTTTATTTCTCCAATAATACCTTCAGGAAGAGGTAATAGTGCCAAAGAAATCACGAAAAATTATGATTATTTTGATAAAAAATTTTGGCAGAGCATAGTTAAAAAATGTAATGATATGAAAATAAATGTTAAACTTGTGGATTTGCCTTTTAATATGAATGAAAAGGAAGGTATAGATTACTACGAATGTGGTGCCACAGTATCTTTTTGTGAAATAAATGCTGATGGTATTGTGGCTCCATGTACTTTGTGTAGAACATGCATTCCAGAAGATAAGATTAAGTTTGATAATCTTAGAAGTATGAGTTTAATGGAAATATGGCAAGGCGAAACATTTAATGATATAAGAATATATATGATGCAGGGATGCGAGGGATGTAAAGCATTCAGCAAATGTAATAAGTGTGTCGCTCAAAGCTTCAGATATTTTGGAGATGGTATATCGCCTACACCATATTGTTTAAAGAATGGTTTGAATTTAGGAATAAAAAAGTTGGAATATTATAATAAATTATTGATTGAAAACTACTAAAATGAAAAAATACACTTTTTCTAAGCATGTGAAATTTCGAAAAGAAAAAGATGCGATACTTATTTGCGATTGTAAAAATTTAAAAGATTTTAAAGTTAAGTTAGATTTTGAAAATTTTTTAAATAGAATAAATATGGGTGTGATAGAAGAAACCATTTCAGATAGTATAGAAATGTTATTATTTCAAGACTTTAAATCTACAAATTTATTGATTGAAATACAAATTCGTCCAATAATGTCAGAAGAATATTCTTTGGCTGATAAATTTTTAGAGAAGCATTTGTATTATATATACAATGGAAAGCGTCCAAGATCTTATGAATTTTTATTGGATAAATTGCTTGAGAGTCCAGAATTGTTTTTAGGATTATATTTAGACAACGATTTGATAGGAGTGGTAGAAGGGTTTCCTAGAGATGATTATTTATTGCTCAGCGAAATTGCTGTAGACATACGTTTTAGAAATAGGGGATTTGGAACTTTGCTCTTAAAAGAATTTGAAAGGGTGGCTCAAAATTTAGGATATAAGAAAATAAAGTTAGGTGCTCAGGATAATGCTGTAAAAGTGTATTTAAAAAATACTTATCTACCCTCGCTATTTATTCAAATCTATGATATAGAATATGATAGAGTAATAAATTATTTTAATAAACAAAATGTTCAAATATCACACGAGAATCGATTAAATAACATTGTAGCAATAGAATTTGTTGTGGACAAGATAGATTTTGAATTATTGGAGTATTTTAAAAAATTGTTTAATCCTATATCTATACAATATTTATTTACTAAGAATTTATGCTAAAGTCAGAAACTTTAAAAATTCTTCAAGTATCTTTACTTTATATGTGTTAATTGTGGGTGATTAAATGTATAGGACGAATACTTGTGGTGAATTAAGAGAGCATGATTCTGGCAAGAATGTAACGCTTGCAGGTTGGGTGCATTCTATACGATTGCATGGAAGCTTGGCATTCATAGATTTAAGGGATAGGTATGGGATTACCCAGATAACTATCAATACTGAGGACATTCCGGAAGTCAAGAGTTTAAGACGAGAATTTGTTATACAGGTGAAAGGGATAGTTCGAAAAAAGCCTGAAGCAAATAAAAAGCTTGAGACTGGAGAGATAGAATTATTCGTCGAAGAATTGACAGTTCTTAACACATGTGAAATAGTGCCTTTAGACTTGGATAATCCATTGAATAATACTGACGATACTCGTCTAAAATATCGCTACTTGGATTTGAGAAGGCCCCAGATGCAGCATAATATACGGATGAAACATGTTGCAATGCAGGCTACACGTGAATTCTTAAACAGTCAAGGATTTTTAGAGATAGAAACTCCGATGCTAATTCGATCGACGCCAGAAGGCGCGCGAGATTATATTGTTCCATCGAGGGTAAAACCTGGGACTGCATATTCGCTCCCTCAAAGTCCTCAGATATATAAGCAATTATTGATGGTATCAGGATTTGACAGGTATTATCAAGTTGCAAGATGTCTGCGAGATGAAGATTTGCGTGCAGATAGGCAGCCAGAATTCACTCAGATAGACGTCGAGATGTCATTTGCTCATCAAGAAGATATTTTCAAGATGGGAGAAGGCTTGATGAAAAACATTTTCAGCAAAACCATAAATTATGATATTCCGACGCCATTCCCGAGATTTACATTTGATGAAGCCATGTTAAAATATGGGAGCGACAAGCCAGACATTCGATATGAATTATTCTTGAAAGATATAACGAATGTGGTCAAGGATTCAGAGTTCGGTGTTTTCAAGACAGTAATTTCTGAGAATGGGATTATAAAAGCATTATGCGTCGAGAAAGAATTCACACGTAAAGAGACTGATGAATTTACTGAACTTGCAAAAATCTATAAGGCAAAAGGATTAGTAATATTGAAAGTAGTCATGGATGAAGAATCAAAACACTTAAAGCTCGACGGAAGCGCAGCAAAACACATTTCTACAGAAATACAGATGAATCTAATAAGAGAATTGGATGCAAAAGAAAAATCAACAATCCTAATTGTAGCAGATCAATTCAAGATATGCAACGATGCCTTGGCAAATATCAGAAAAGATGCCGCTAAAAAATTAAAATTATACGATGAAAAAGGTTTTGCATTTTGCTGGATATATGATTTCCCGTCATTTGAATGGAATTTGGAGGATCAGAAATGGGATGCAGCGCACCACATATTCACTTCACCGAAAGAAGAGCACATACAATTCCTCGAGACTGATCCAGGAAGTGTCAGGGCATCATGCTATGATATGGTCCTGAATGGAGTGGAACTTGCATCAGGAAGCATAAGGATAAATCGACGAGATATACAGGAAAGAGTAATGAATGTGATTGGATTGACGATAGAAGATGCTGAAAAGAAATTCGGATTTCTGCTCGATGCATTCAAGTATGGTGCTCCACCGCACGGAGGATTTGCACCTGGTCTTGACAGGACAGTAGCATTGATATGTGGAACAAACGATATTCGAGAAGTCATAGCATTCCCGAAGAATAAACAAGGAGAGTGCCCGATGGATGGCTGCCCGACAGAAGTCGACGAGAAAGTTCGCAAGGAATTGAAATTGAAGTTCGAGAAATAGGTTGGAGTGAGACCAAGCATATATTTATAATGACAGCAGAAACATTTCTTCAAATAAAGAAGATACTTGACGGGGCGCATGTAGATTATACTCATCTTACTCATGGTCATGTCCATACAAGTGCGGATGCGGCATTGATTCGCGGTACGAATATTGAGGATGCAGCAAAAGCATTGATTCTTAAGACGGAATTCAAGGATGAGACTGGAAGTAAGACATTCAATTTTATTCAAGTAGTAATCCCTGCAAATATGAGGATAGATTTGAAAAAACTTAAAATAATACTTGATAGCAAAAACGTGTCTCTTGCAAGTCCTGATGAAGTCCTTGAAAGGACCGGTTGTACTGTAGGAAGCGTCCCTCCATTTGGAAAATTATTTAATATTCCTATGTACATGGATGAATCGATACTAAAGAAGGATTTCATCGTCTTTAGTGCAGGAACGCACAATGATTCAATACAGATGAAGGCGCAGGATTATTTCGAGATTTTGGAACCGAATGTTGTCGAGATCAAGAAAATGTAGCGATTAAGAAGAGTTGATGAATTGGAGAATTAAGGGAAATTTATTATATTTGAATTAAATTGAATTAATTTTGTGGATGTGAGATTTATGGATGATAGCAATGATCCGGATTATCTGAAAGGTTTTACATTAAAATTTATCATGCTGAATGTATATATAATATTGATAATAATGTTTCTATGCATGGTTCTTGTAAGATTCTATACTTGAATTGATTAAAGAATTCATCTTGACTGAAATCCCTCATTCTATCTGAATGGACTATGCTTCTCAACTATCTTTAATTGTTTATTCATCCAGAATCCGATACCAAAGAATATTAGCGCCTGGAACATTGCATAGATAAATATTCTAAGTGCTATATCGAAGAAGAACTGCTGCGGGAACAGAGTTATCAGAAGCGAATCTGGATTGAACATCCAATTGCCTTGAGGGAAAAATATGTGATGGAATCCGATGAACAAAAAGTCGAAACTAAATACGCTCATCAAAAACACAACCAGTAAAACAGCAATTGCTGCAATCGATGAATACAGGAGCGATTTTGCAAGGACTTTTATGAATTCGAATTTGTCCTCTTTAAATCTCCTGTAACAATAAATGAACAAGATAATTGATGCTGCCGAAGCTCCATAGTAAATGAATTGCATGAGTCTTATCAAGTTTTTAACATCTTGCATGTGGCTCGTTTCGTCTGCAGTAAAATATTTCAGATCTTCAGTATTTCGAAAATATTTAATGATATTATCCGTAACATTTTTTGCATCAACATCTGCTGGCAAACTGCTATAGACATTGTTTTTAGTATATTCTCTATAATAGAAATCCTTGTTGAATATCATAAAATTAAGAGAACCAAAAATTAGGATGATGAATAATGCTAGAGAAAGAAGTATGATAATGGTTTTATCGTGGAGATTTTTGCGCTGCTTCATGTCAAGTTCTATATGCTTATAATATTAATCTAATAATATTAATCTACTAATATTACACTTAATCTAATGATAATACAATTTTCCTGCACTCTTTTGTTCCCTATCTTTCTGGGAATCTTCCTTGTTGATTCTTGGACGATAATTCTCTTCATCCCTTCGGAATGTGATATTCAATTCTGACAAGAATTTATTCATCCCATCGCCCATATTCATTGGAGGATTTGCAATACCATTTATTGCAGGCTCTCCATCAAACACGATAAGCTTGTCTGATAGATAATCTATAAATAATAAGTCGTGGTCTACAATTATAGCGCTTCTTCCCGTCGTGAACATGACATCCTTGATTACTTTTGAGACTATCAATCTTTGCTCTACATCAAGATATGCAGAAGGCTCATCCATTAATACAATATCTGCATCCTGCGACAAGCAATGCGCTATCGCCACTCGTTGAAGTTCTCCTCCTGATAATTCGTTAAGTTTTCTCATGAATAATTCTTTAAGATTTAATGGCCTGATTATTGATATCTCATATTTTTGAATGGCACGCTGCAATGCAATCATTACCAAGTCATCGTTGGCATCTAGATATTGCGGTTTATACGCGACTTTAAGTTTCAATTCATTGTCTTCTTTCGTCTTTATCACGCCGGCTAGTATCTTGACGAATGTCGTCTTACCGATTCCATTCTGTCCTAAGATTCCCATTACATCTCCACGATATATCTTTCCATCATCGACTTTCAGATTAAATCTTCCCTGCTGGTATTCCAGTGCCTTCCATTCTGTGAGCAGGAAATCTTTCTTTTGCTCGACTATTGCTGATGGATTGAATTTTATTGCATGATCCCTGAACCTTACATTCTCTTCTTTCAAGAATCCAGAGAGATAAACGTTTATTCCATTCTTTGTAGTCTTTACTCCCGAAACTACTCCATATGCGCCTGCATGACCATACATCAAGTGTATCATGTCAGTCATATAATCCAGAATTATCAGATCGTGTTCTATAACTAAGACTGCAGTATTCTCGTCTGCCAAGTCTTTTATGAATTTAGCAATCTTCATTCTCTGTTTAATATCAAGATATGATGTAGGCTCGTCGAATAAGTATACATTAGCATCTTTCATTACCGTTGCTGCAATAGCTACTCGCTGAAGTTCTCCTCCCGATAATTCTGATACGTTACTGTCGAGAATATTTTTCAATTCAAGTAATTCAACGATTTTATCGAATGTCTTTTTCTCATCAACTTTTTTCAATAATTCATTTACTGTTCCCTTGTATTGTTTTGGGATTTGGTCGACCTGCTGCGGCTTATAGCTGATCTTTATTTGTCCATCACGCAATTTTTCGAAATAAGCCTGGGCTTCACTACCCTTGAAATATTCTATAAGTTCCTTGAAACTATCAGCATTATTCATGTCAGAACTAATATTTTCTTCTCTTCCAAAATTTGGCGTCAATTGCTTGGATAATATTTTCAAGGCAGTACTCTTGCCGATGCCGTTCCTTCCGATGATTCCTACAACTTTCCCGAATATTGGCGTCGGAAGATTATACAATGCAAAGCCATTTTTACCGTATCTATTTATAGGTTCAGTGTTCAATTCTTCAGGAAGATTTATGATGCTAATGGCGCCGAATGGGCATTTCTTAGGGCATATTCCGCATCCTGTACATAATTTCTCGTCTATTGCTGCCTTATGATCCGATCCTTCTGTAATGCATTCTTCGCCCATCCTATTGACAGGGCACACTCTAACGCAAAGAAAGTTCCCGCACTTGATGGGATTACATTTAGGTTTTTCAATAACAGCAATTCGAGTCATGATATGGGTAAAAGATAAGAATTTAAAAATGTATTGAGAATAAAATGCCTCGGCATAATTTATGACTTATATTCAAATTGAATCCGTCAGAACTCTATAAAAATATTCAGTTTTTTCCCAACTCTCGTTTCAACAGAACATATCCCTGACTATATTCATAGAAATTTTTCTCTAATATGTCAACACCTGTTTTAATCTCTGAAATATGTTTCATACCTTCAAGTGCATTGATAGTGGCCATATATATTTCGATTACATATGGTCTCTCTATACGGAGTTCTTCAAATGTGGAAGGATTTTTTTTGTAAGAATCTACTTTTGATTTTTGTTGGCTTATGATTGAATCTACGCTTGTCAATTTAGTTTTCGCTGCTTCCGTTTCCATATCCACATCTTCGCTAATATACATGATCATGTTTCACTCATCGAATACTGCGCAGATAACATCATCTGCTATTCCTGATTATCACCTGTTACGTCGACAATGCTGGATAGTTGCTTAAGTATATATTTTTGTCGATTATAAGTTGATAAAGTAAACTTGACTTGTATGTCGTTGCTTAGAGATTGCTCCACTATAAGCGATATTTCAAATATCTGCGCCTAGCGAGTCATAATAAATACACGCGATTCCATATAACTCGGAATCCAATAAATTTCACAACTGATACGAGCGCGCACCATTAGATTTGCAATATCGCTCCACTATAGCAAAAATTATAAATGCGCATGAATAAACTGTATTTATCCAGAATTACTTTGATTATTATTTAATTATTACTTGAGGTGTTGTGAATGGATGTCAAGAAGATTGCAATGATATTAGCTATAACCGCTCTTTTGCCATTGTTTGTAGGATTATTTACGGATGCAGTATATCAGCAGCCAAAATATAATGATTTCTGCAATTCTTCAATAAATTCATATCCGCAAAAAGCAATTCCCGCAACTCCTGTCAATTGTTCATACAATTATGGTCCAGAACAGGACAAATGTTATAATGATGGCGGCCAGCCAGAATTCAATTATACAGATGTCGGATGCCAGATTTATACGTCGTGTAATTATTGCAATAAATATTTCAATGATGCGACACAAAAATATAACAGGAACATATTTTTTATACTGCTTCCAGCAGGATTAGTAATCGTGATACTTGGTCTATATTTATTAATTGATTACTTAGGCGCTGGCCTTATGTTTGCAGGATTAATAATAATGTTCTATGCGACATTCAGATACTTCAGCGACATGAGCAAGATTTTACGTGCATTAGTGATATTAGTGGAACTGCTCGTCATAATGTGGATAGGATACAAAAAGATAGAGGATAAAAAGACATTGAAGGAAGATACCAATTCGGGCAAAGAAAATATTACAGCAAAAAGTCAAGACAATTTTAAACATGAAAAAATAAAAATTAATAAATCAAAACTTATTAAGAAGAGATAATCAGCAGATAATTAATAGATACTGGATAATTAATGGATGATTAATAAATAATTAATAAATAAATAGTAATAAGAGGTGTTGAGTATGTCATTAAAAGATCATTTTCATCATCTGAAAAAGAAGATGGGGCCAAAAACATTCATTGATAAACTTATAGATAAGGCAATAGTGTCAAATACTCGATCAGGAAAAGTAATCGTATTTCCAGAGAACGATACGACGATATTAAAGGCATGTTCGATAATATTAAAGAAAGGCATTGCAATACCATTGATAATTGGAGAGAGAGCTGAATTAAATAATATTCTAAGCCGCAACGGGATTTTTAATATCAAGGACCAGCATATCTTGGATCATCTTGACGACAAGAATCGTCCACAGCTAGAATTATATGCCAAGGAATTCTATGAGATGAGAAAGAAAGATGGCAAAGACATGACTATAGAAGAAGCCAGGGATTTAATGTGCAAACCGCATTATTATGGTGCAATGCTCGTGCATAAAGGAGTAGCTGACGGCATGATATCTGGAATACACAGCCAGACAAAGCCTTACGCTCCAGCATTTCAGATAATAAAAACAAAGCCAGGAATTCAAAAAGCTTCAGGATTAATTATTCTGCAGCGTGAAGATACAGTTTATTTCTTTGCTGATTCTGGATTAACTATAAATCCGACGGCAGAGGAATTGGCAATGATAGCATTAACGACTGCATCAACAGCATTGAGATTCGGGATAGAGCCGAAGGTAGCGATGCTTTCATTCTCGACGAGAGATAGCGCAAAGCATGAATTTGTTGATAAGGTAAAGAAGGCAACTCAAATTGTTAGGGAGAAATCTCCTGAATTGCTTATTGATGGAGAGATGCAGGTCGATGCAGCTATAGTTCCAGAAATTGCAATGATAAAATGTCAAGATTCCCCGCTCCACGGCGATGCAAATGTGTTGATATTCCCCGACCTGAATTCAGGAAACATATCATATAAATTGGTGCAGAGATTGGGCGGGTTCAAAGCAATTGGGCCAATAATGCAGGGATTGAATAAGCCGATAAACGACTTGTCAAGAGGAGCATCAGTAGATGATGTTGTGGAACTTGCAGCGATTACAGTTATACAGACGATATGATTTTGGTTAATTTCTTTATGTCTATATTTTCTTTTTTCTTTGCGCCCAGCGAACTGTAGATAAATACACGCTTTTACAAATAGCTCGGGAACAAGTGATTATCACATTCTATGTGAGCGCGCCAGTGTTAGGTTTGCAATATCGCCGTTTCTAGAATAAATTTATATATACATTGTTACTGTGAATACATCATGACGCCGTTGCAAAATCTTTACGAAATACTTAAGATGATGCTGCAAGCCGCAGAAAAAAATGATAAGAAAAAAGTTTCTAAATTGAATGATGATTTTTCAAATCTTTTTCTTGCAGTTTTTCCTACTGTACCTGCTTCAGCGTTAGGCAGAATGTATGATAATTGCAGACAATCCTGTGTGATGGCTGAGCTGATGAAAAATATGCATGAAAAGGCATTGGCAGATGCAAAAGATAGATTCTCGAAAATTCCAAAACCATAATACTTAATGAATTATAATTTATGTATGCCTTTTTTTATATAAATGCATAAAATGCATATTTTATATGCTTTTTTGAACTCTATAGCAATATATTCTTTCAATTGTTTAATGCACTGATTTGAGTGGACGCATAATTCACTAGATATATAAATACCTAATATTTTCTTTGATAGCTGCGAACATGTACATGATGTACTGCTGTGCACATAATATGTATAACTTGTATGATTTATATGTCAAAAATTGCCTAAGATGTAAATTGCGGATTTGAATCTGCAGAAAATCTAGCGATTTTTGATCATGATCAAAAACTGCACGTTGTGGACAAAAGTCCGCAGTTTTTGACATATAAGTTGATTAAGTAAAGGTTATTAAAGATTATAGGTGAGCATTATGAATAAGAACTGTTCTGTGTATTCAGTGTCGAATCTCATAGGAAAGAGATGGACTATTTTATTGGTTCTAGAATTATACAAGGGTGAAGGCAAGTGGAAAAGATTCAACCAATTAAAGTCCAAACTTCCACAGATAACTTCAAAAATGTTGTCTGCAAGATTAAAAGAATTGGAGAAAGAAGGAATTTTATCCAGGCGTGTAGATTCATCAGTCGTTCCAATAAAATCAGAATATTCCTTGACGAAACGTGGAGAAGAATTCATAGACATAATCAGGCATATAAAAGATTGGTCTATAAAATCCGGCAAGAGTAAAGATAAAGATTGCAAGGGAAAAGATTGCAAGGATTGCGAATTGTAAAGAAAGAATTTTTCTAATATATATTTTTCTAGATTTTTAAATTAATTCAGACTCAATCTACTTAACATTACATTTCTTCTTCAATTGTTCCCATCGATTATCGACGTCTTTCTGGAACTGCTCTATCAAATGCTCGTTGCCGGGCTTGAAGAAATGCTTGAACCTCGACTGTAACTTTAGGAATTCCACTATCGGAACTTTCTTTCCTGATTCTTCAGGATTATAACTCAATTTGTACACGCCGTCTTCAACTTCATATAATGGCCAGAAACAAGTGTCTACTCCTAATTTTGATAGTTTTATTGCATCATCATCTTTTATTCCCCATCCTGGAATGCATGGGCTGAAAACATTGACGAATGCTGCTGTATAATCTGTTGCCTTGAATGCTTTTTCCATCTTCATCGTGAAGTCATTCAGGTTTGAAAGTGATGTCTGCGCGATATATTTCATGTTGTGCGCAACCATTATTTCAGTAAAATTCTTTCGCAATTCCTGCTTTCCTTTTCTGAAACTACCAATAGGATCAGTTGTCGTCTGCGCATAAAGCGGTGTCGCTGAACTTCTTTGCACGCCCGTATTCATATACGCTTCGTTATCGTAACATACATATACGAACCTATGTCCTCTTTCAATCGCTCCAGAAAGAGCCTGAAGGCCAATATCATATGTTCCGCCGTCTCCAGCGATTGCCATGAACCTGAAATCTTTGTCAACCAATCCTTTCTTTTTTAGAGCATGAAATGCAACTTCAACTCCAGCGATATTTGCAGCAGTATTCTCAAAAGCAGTATGGATCCATGGAGTCTTCCAAGCACTGTAAGGATATATTGTCGTCGACACTTCGAGACATCCTGTAGCATTACTTACAACAACTTCCTTGTCTGAACACATCATTGCAAGTTTTGCGATAGTTGGAGCAGGGCATCCGGCGCACAATCTATGTCCGCCCATCATCTTCACTTCACGTTGTGCAAATTTTTTTAGATCCATTTTATTCTCTTTAATTTTTACTTTTATTAAACAATTCTTTTGTACTTTCTTTGAAAAACAATACGTATATTATACACGCGTGCCAGAGTATAAGCAATGGTATGTATATCCATTCAAATGTTGAAATTCCTCTGGAAAAGCCATCTCCTCTGATGCTTGCATTCATATATATAAATAATATCAGCAATATTATTGAAAGACAATAAAATATTCCTAATATTATTTTTGACCATTTTTTGTATTTTATTAGTTTTATGGATGCGATAACCCAAACAATGAAAATTGCTAAATATATAATGGCGGCAATATCCACGCCACTTAGTATTGAACCTATGAGTTTTACCAACAATTTTGGCAAACCAAAATGTTGATATATTAAATTTAAAACAGTTATTAGACTGTTCCATATTCCGAATATAATGCCATAAATACTAATTATTTTAATTATATCCATTTATTCTCTTACTCCGTAATATCTTAACTTGTTGTTATGATCAAGCTTTTTACAAAAAACCTTGGAAAAAGTGATGTCCTCACGAACTGCGTGATTTCATCTGTTTAATTTTTTCTATTCTCTTACTCCGTAATATCTTAACTTGTTGTTTTGGTCCAAAAATTCCTTGTCTAATTTTTCGAATTCCGCATAAATGTTTAATGCATCCTTGTGACCGAAGTTTCTTCCGCCAAGACCGAATACATAATTAACCATTTTTGGCTTATTTTGATAATGATATAGTGCTGCTGAAATCTCGCTGAATAGTGGGCTGTATGTTCCATTTCCGCTTACTCTCTCGAGTACGATTATGGATTTTGCATTCTTCAATGCCTGCGCGACTTCAAATTCTGGGAATGGCCTGAATAATATTATTTTTAAAAGTCCGACTTTCTTGCCCTGCTTTCTTAATTCATCGACTGCAATCTTCAATAATCCGCATGCAGACGACATTGCAACAACAATATGCTCTGCATCGTCAGTATGATATTTTTCTACGTATCCATATTTTTTTCCGCTGATATAGCCGAATTCGTCCTGAATCTCTTTGATGACACGCTTAGCGTTTTCCATTGCATCAAAATTCTGTTTTTTATGTTCAAAGAAATAATCATAAAAATCAAGAGTTCCAACGCTTATCGGATTTTCCGAGTTTAATAAAGTATCATTAGGGTTATATCTTCCGACGAATATCTTGATATCGTCATCGTTGTATATATTTACGTTTACTAATGAATGGCTTGTGATGAATCCATCCTGGCAGACCATTACTGGCAATTGAATATCAGGATGCTCAGCAATTCTAATTGCCATCAAAGTATTTTCGTAAGCTTCCTGTGCTGTCTCGCTATACATCTGAATCCATCCACTATCTCGTACAGCCATGCCATCAGCATGATCGCAATGAATATTAATTGGTCCAGCAAGAGATCTATTGACGAGATTCATGACGATTGGGACGCGTAGAGCCGATGCGATAAATATTGGTTCAAACATATATGCAAGTCCCTGGCTTGATGTTGCAGTCATGACTCTTGCACCTGCAGCACTTGCGCCAATTGCAACGCTCATTACAGAGTGTTCGGACTCGCATCTGACTAATTCCGAATCGACAATACCGTTAGCTGCGAATTCTGAATAAACTTCAACAATCTGAGTCTGAGGAGTAATAGGATAGAGTGGAACTACGTCCGGAGATATCTGTCTCATGGCTTCAGCTGAAGCTTCAGCTCCAGTCAATGCTCTTGTTTCAAAGTTTTTTGGTTTATCCATTTTTATCCTGTTGGATTAATTTTGCAACAGTTTGGTTTATCTTTATTTGTACATAATTTAACGCCATTAAATATTATTGTTTCATCGACACTATTACAGGGAGCAGCTTGACAAACGCCTCCGTAAAGATTGCAATTCTTCATTGCTGATGGAGCAGTTGTTGCTGTAGTGTTTATTCTCCATAAAATAAAAATAACAAAAAGCAACAATATTACAATCGTTGCAATACTTAAATATATTCCTTTCAACTCTTTATCTTTTCTACATTCGATTATTGCCAGTATCGATAATATTAATGATGTAATGCATATCAGTATGATGATCAAAAAAAGGTATCCGCCTAACGTGTCGTATATAATTGCAGGTTTGAGTATGGCAAAGATTGCCATCAATGCTATTATTACAACGATACAGACAAATCCAAATACTGCCTTTTTTGAATAATTTGCCATTTTGATTAATTACATGTTGTGAAACTATTCTTTCGCATCTCTCTTCATTGCATCAGTCTCTTTTTCCATCGTGATGCATTTTACAGGGCATACGCTTGAACAAATTGAGCAACCTTTGCAATGTTTTAAATCTATCCCAATAATTTCAGGATTGCCACCTAGTTTTTCCGAGGATTTAATGATTTTGACAGCATTATCTGGACAATACAAGTAGCATAGCATGCAATTGATGCATTTGCTTGTATCGATGTTAGGCCGGATTGCTCTCCAACTTCCAGTATTGAATTCTACTGTACTTCCGCCGACGGCTCTTGCGCCGATGCTTATTTCATTCTTGTTCATTAATGTCATTTTGATTTAAATAAATTTTATATTATATTTATAATTATTTTATCTCACTTGATTTGCTGCAATTTCTATGACTTTATAATTGCTCTCTATCTTTTCTTTGTCGAGCTTTTGCTGGAATTCTGTCTTGAATTCATCCTTTATCTCATCGAGAGTATAAAGTCCAGTAACTTTCGATAATGCTCCAAGCATTGAGCTATTTGTAATATTGCTTTTTAGATTGTCCATTGCAATTTTTGTTGCATCAACACTATAAAATTTTATATTAGCTCGAATATTGAATTGCTTGATTAAAGTCTCTGGAGATTCAGAACTATTGACTAGGATTGTCTGGCCGTCCTTGATTGTGAATAATGTTCCGACTAATACTAATAATGTCGGATCAATCAAAATTATCACATTTGGATTAGCTTCAGAACTGCATCCTCTTATTTCAGAATCTGCAATTCTTGTGAATGCTCTTACCGGAGCTCCCTTTCTTTCCGGACCGTAATCTGGAAAGCACTGTATGAATTTGCCTTTTGAAAGGAGAATTCTTGCGACTAGTTCCGCAGCAGTCTTTGCACCCTGTCCACCTCTTCCAATAAATTCTAACTCATAGAATTCATCCATGATAATATTGACCTCTTTATTCCTATTATGTATTCTTTCGAACGATTAAATGACCTTACAATTATATATAAAGTTTGTGGATTAGTGCTTAACATAGCTAGATTATGCAGAATCAAGAAATCATTAATCTATATAAGGTAAAAGTAGGTACATTATTTAATCAAACTTTATTTTGGTATGCAGTAGGACTATTTTCTCTGTCAGCTCTTCCTGAATATAGACTTTCTTCCCTATTGGTTAATGTTGTCTGGAAATATTTGTAAACTTCATATGGCTTACTTATGTGAAGAAGTTTATCATATGCAGTCTGTATTCGGTTCTGTGTATTATTTCCGTTTCCTGAGCTTACAGTTTCAATCCTTCCGGTATCGATATTTATAGTACCTACCGAGAATATTTTATCAGCCAATCCTACATTAACATTTGCAGTTCGTATCTGAGTAAAATAGATTGAATTAAAGTCCGTACCTATCAATCCTGATTTTATTAGCACTCTCTTATTTGTGATAACATATATTTTTACGTAATTAGAGAAGAACACCAAAAAAGAAATGATAAGTCCGATAATCAAAACGATTAAACCAACAGTTGATCCGGAAATGGTCTTCGGTACGTTATTAGACGTATAATTGATCGTTTCTTGCGAAAACAGAATAATAGATATTCCAATGGTGATTATCAAAGAAATACCGAGGTAGAACGTCATCACTTTCCTATTTATTTTATCTTGCCAAATTATTTTTTCATTTGGTTCCAGAACGTTCGCTATTTCTTGATCCATAGTTTTATACTTTGATTGTACACTTTAATAAATATTTCGCTTTTATATTAGTGATGGAGCATGGTTAAGCATGGACGAGTTGAATATGACGTGGATTAATGCTCTGATTAGCTAAATAGAGAAAACTTTATATATTCTGTGCTGTGACATTTCAAAGAAAAGAGAATAGTTAGTCTTATAAAAAAGAGGTTAGTCATGCGTAATGTTTCAGAAATACTGGATAAATATTCTAATAAGAAAGAATTGATGTCAGCTTTACAGGAGATTCAGAAAGAATTCGGCTATTTGTCAGAAGAAAATTTAATACTGCTTTCTAAAAAGATTGGTGTTCCACTTGCGCAGATATCTGGCGTTGCAACATTCTATAATTGGTTCAAATTAAAGCCTATAGGAAAATATCATGTTGCGATATGTAGAGGAACAGCATGTCATGTTAATAATTCAGAACAATTGCTGCATTTCTTGGAAAAAAAATTGAAGATAAATGCAGGTGAATTGACTGAAGACAAAATATTCAGTCTGGAGTGCGTGAATTGCATAGGTGCATGCGCAAAAGCTCCAGCGATGATGATCAATGATACAGTATATGGTGAATTGACTGAAAAAAAGATAGACCAGATACTTGAAGAATTAAAGAACAGAAAATGAAATTTTAAATTATACAATGCAATAAAACTTGACAATAAAACTTGAATGAAAATAATATTAGACTAACAAGATGAAATTCGTGACACAAATAGCAGATTTACAGAAGGGTTCGCAAGAATTAAATAATGATAGGATTACGGTCGGTGTAGGTACATGCGGCCTGTCAGCTGGCGCTGGAAAGATATTAAAAAAATTACAGGATGCAAATCTCTCGATATTTGTAGATCAAGTCGGCTGCGTCGGAATGTGTCATGCAGAGCCTGTCGTCATGGTAAGACAGGATGGCGTTAATTCTATATATTGCAAAGTTACTGAGGATAAAATCGATAAATTAATCGATGCAATAAAAAGCAAGACAGTGTGCCAGGAATTATTTGTAGGACACGCGCTTGAAGATATTGATTATTATAAGAAGCAAAAAAGATTATTGATGCAGAATAGCGGGATAATAAATCCATTAAATATAAACCAGTATGTTGCAAGTTCAGGATATAGCGGCCTTACGAACGCGTTGAAGATGACTCCTCAACAAGTAATAGAAGAAGTAACAAAAGCTGGACTTCGAGGAAGAGGAGGAGCAGGATTCTTGACAGGAACGAAATGGTCGTTGATAGCTCCAAAGACTGGAAAAAAATATTTGGTATGCAATGGAGATGAAGGAGATCCTGGAGCATTCATGAATCGTGTTACGATGGAATCAGATCCATTCAGGCTTATAGAAGGGATGACAATTGCAGCGTATGCAATAGGAAGTCAGGAAGGAATAATATATACGAGAGCCGAATATCCATTAGCAATAGAAACATTGGACAAAGCAATTGTTATTGCGCAGCAGCATGGCTTATTAGGAAAAAATATTTTGGATGTAGATGGATTTAATTTTAACGTCCGTATTGTCAAAGGCTCAGGAGCATTCGTGTGTGGAGAAGAGACTGCACTCATGAGTTCTATTATGGGAAACAGGGGAAATCCTAGATTCAAGCCGCCATATCCTGCTGAAAAAGGAATAGATGGATATCCGACGAATATAAATAATGTCAGCACGCTTTCTTTAGTCACAAATATATTGAGCATGACTGCAAGAGAATTTGCGACAATAGGTTCAGAAAAGAGTAAGGGAACAGCAGTATTATGTTTGACTGGAAAAATAAAAAAGACAGGAGTAATAGAGATACCGATGGGAACTTCGCTTAGAGAAGTAATATTTGATATAGGCGGGGGAGTTGTAGATGGAAAATTCAAAGCTGTACAAGCAGGCGGTCCCGCAGGCGGATGCATAAGCGAGAAAGAGATTGATATTCCAGTTGATTATGAATCATTTAACTCGGTCGGTGCAATGATAGGAAGCGGGGGATTAGTTGCGATAAATGACAAAGCATGTATTGTCGACTTTGCAAAATTCTTCATGAGTTTCACCAAATCCGAAAGTTGTGGAAAATGTACTCCATGTAGGGAAGGTACAACAAGATTATATGAGATGCTTGATAGGATAACTAAAGGTCTTGGAACTAAAAAAGATATGGATTTATTAAATGTGTTGGCTGTATATATCAGAGAGAATAGTTTGTGTGGTTTGGGACAATGTGCTCCAAATCCTGTTCTTTCAACAATAGCGAAATTTCCAGATGAATATTTAGCTCACATCGAAAGAAAGGAATGCCCGACGAAGGCATGTAAGAATTTATTGCATTATAATATCACGGATAAATGTGTTGGATGCAGCAATTGTATAAGGCATTGCCCTGTAAATGCAATTTCAGGAAGGCCGAAAGAAAAACACGTCATAAATCAAAGCTTATGCGTAAGATGCGGTGCATGTTTCGACGCATGTGCATTCGAAGCAATTGACAGAAAATAAAATTATAACCAATAAAAAATAAAAGATAAATAAAAGAGAACAGATAAGATAATTGGAAAAAATAAGCGGATAGATACAATGGAAGAAAAACATCATCATAAAAAAGAAGAAAATCATAATCATATAACTGAACATCATGCAACAGAGCATAATACTAGTTCGCAAGGTACTGTTCTTCCGCATCATCACGTTAATGAGCCAACTTTAAGCGAGCAGAAAGAACAATCTGAACATGATGTAAAAATAATCCTTAACGGCAAAGATGTATGGTGCAGTTCAGATGAATTTTTGATTGATATTGCAAAGAGAGAAAATATAGAAATACCTCGCCTATGCTTGTATGATAGATTAGAAAGAACAGCCAATTGTAGGATATGTATAGTTGAAGTGGAATTGAACGGCAAAAAAAGAATTATGACGTCATGCAGTACGCATCCCGCGGAAGGAATGGTTGTACTAACCCATACACCAAAAGTACTCGAGCATAGAAGAATAAACCTCGAATTATTGCTTGCAAATCATGATTTGAATTGCCCTACATGTCCAAAAAATTTGAAATGCGACTTGCAGAAATATTCTTCAGATATGATGATTAAAGAGACACGATTCAATGGAGTACGTCGAATAACTCCAGTAGATGAATCGAGCAAATCAATACGCAGAGATGATAATAGATGCATCTTGTGTGGACGATGTGTCAAGATGTGTAATGATATCCAGACAGTAAATGCCATCCAGCAAAATTTCCGTGGGTTCAATACAGTTGTTGTTCCTCCTCTTGGTCATAATATGGCAGAAAGCGCTTGCGTAAATTGCGGACAGTGCGTCATCGCATGCCCTACAGGAGCATTGACGGAAAAATCAGACATCCAACATGTAATAGATGCCCTTAATACTCCAGGAAAAATCTTGATAGCACAGACAGCGCCAAGCATAAGAGCGACGCTTGGAGAATGTTTCGGAATGGATCCAGGGCATAATGTTACAGGAAAAATGGTGACTGCATTAAAGATGATTGGTTTTAATAAAGTGTTTGATACGGATCTCGCAGCGGATATAACAATTGTCGAGGAAGCGACAGAATTCATAAAAAGATTAAATTCAGGAAAGCCAAATGATCTGCCAATGATAACAACATGCTGTCCCGCATGGATAAAATTCGGGGAACAATTCTATTTCAACGAATTGAACCACATGTCAACATGCAGAAGTCCTCAGGCAATAATGGCATCATTAGTAAAGACGTATTACGCAAAATTGATTGAGAAAGACCCTAAAGACATTATTCTCGTCGATATAATGCCTTGCACTGCAAAGAAATTCGAGATATCCAGGCCAGAATTCAAGAATGAAGCAGATTTTGTATTAACGACTGTAGAATTGGCCAAATTAATCAAGCAGATGAATATAGATTTTGACAATATACACAATTCAGATTTTGACAATCCATTAGGCGAAAGTACAGGAGCTGGAGTAATATTCGGCCACACAGGCGGCGTAATGGAAGCAGCATTAAGGACTGTTGCAGACTGGATGGGGCATAAAGATTTTCATAATGTAGAATATGACAATATACGCGGCATGGAAACACTAAAAGAAGCTACAGTAGAAATTGCTGGACATAAAGTGAATATTGCAGTAGCGCACACTCTAGGAGAAGCCAGAAAATTAATGGAAGAAATAAAGCTAGGAAAGAGTAAATATCATTTCATAGAGATAATGGCATGCTATGGTGGATGCATAGGAGGCGGAGGACAGCCAGGACCGTGTGACAAGGAGACGTTGAAGAAACGTGTTTCTGCTCTGATAAAAGAAGATGAGCATAAAGAATTACGAAAGTCACACAAGAATCCATCAGTCATCAAATTGTATAAAGAATATCTTGGAGAATTCGGAAGCGAGAGAGCACACAGATTATTGCACACAAGTTATTATCCGCAAGAGTACAAGTAAATTGATGATATACTTCAGAAAAAATATTTCAGGTGAATAAATGGAATACAACTACATTAAAAAAGTATATTACGAAGGCATATATAATATTAAAAATATAGAGGAGAATATTCAGACAGTAATACTAAGTTGTATAGGTTTCTTTCTTCCATTTATCCTCGGTCATCCACAGATACTTGTAGGTGTAATTGTAAACGCGATGTTAATAGTAGGAGCAACATATCTTAAAGGACACAAAATGTTGCCTCTTATTTTATTGCCAAGTCTTGGTGTACTTACTGCCGGAATTATATTCGGAAGTTATACTGTATATTTATTGTATTTGGTGCCATTCATATGGCTCGGAAATGCAACCTATGTTTATGTGTATAAATTTTTTAATGTTGAATCGCATGGATTGAAGAATAATATTTTAGGAGTAGGAATTGCTTCATTATTGAAAGCAGGATTATTGTTCGGAACAACATTCTTGCTTGTACAATTTGCAATTGTTCCATCAATGTTCTTGACTGCAATGGGCGTATTGCAATTGACGACAGCATTGATAGGTGGCGTTGTAGCTGTTGGAATTGTAAAAGGAAGAGAAAAAATTATTGGATAAATTTATTGGATTATTGCATTTTTACGCTAGGTTGGAATAATCCCATCACATTGCCTTCTGTATCCTGAAAATACGCACTAAAGCCCATATCACCAACTTTCTGTTTATCCTCGATTATTTTTCCGCCATTCTTTTTTATCATTTGCATTGATTCATCCAGATTAATGACGCTTATGGTTATTACAGGGTTTTTTATTTTAGCATTTTTCTTCATCATGCCGCCATTAATCATTCCAGGTTCTTTTGGCATTCTTTTCGAATCTACTTCTGTTGTCCTTACGATTGTATATTCCATATCGGGCACATCATCCAAACTCCAACTAAAAGTTTTTTTATAAAATTCTTTTGCTCTCGTTACGTCGCTAGCCGTTATCTCAAAGTGTACGACAGGGTTCATAGAAACCACCTCGATATTAGGTAACATAATATGCTATATAAATATTCGGAAGGTATTTTCAGTACTAGACAGCCATTGATATGCATTTAATCGACGATAAATCAGATGATTTTTTGTTAATTTAGATTTCTTATAACATTACCAATCATTACCAATTTTTCTTTGCTTTTATTAACAATCAAAATATTTATATATAACTTCTTCTGATAATCAGAAATAGATTTAGTTTAGCTGTAAAAAAATCAGAAAAAATAATCTATTATACTAAAATAAGTATAATAGTGCGGAAATCAGTAAAAATATCTGATTATAAGAAGGATAGAATGAGGAAATACGCTAAAATACTCCAAAGTGACAAACGTGGACAAATTGTTATTCCAAAAGATGTTAGGCGAGAATTAAACATCGACGATGGTGCAGGATTCTACTTGTATGTGATTGAAAATGAAGGCATTTTACTTAAGACCATTCCAAACAAAGATCTAACTGAACAAAATCATATTGTCCGCGAAATAGAAGTCAATGCTGATAAAATTGACATAAAAAAACAAAATATCGACAAAAGTGTCGAGAATTACAAAAAGAAATCGAAGAGTAACTTCGAAAACATAACTTAACTCACGCTTAGGCGGGGTGGTTCCGGATGGTAATTAATTCTTTTTAAACCCCCAACAATTAAAAAGAACCGTTCGGAATACCGCCTATCATATTCCTGATAGAGATGTTATTCAATACGCTTCTTTTTAAAAGTCTCACTTTGTTCGACAAATTAAAAAGAACCGTTCGGAATGCCGCCTATCATTTTTCATTATATTCTTTTTTATTTCTTTTTCGAACACTTTAAAAATCAATACACATTTATACACACACGTGTGTATTCATGATTAAAAAAATCCTAGTTCGAAAAGAGAAACGTGAATATATTGAAGATTTGCAGAAATCAGTTGTTGTTTCTGATGGGAAAAAATATTATATCGAAGATATCACAAAAGATTTTCATTGTTCTGAAGGTGTTATCCCTAAAACTGAATTAGAAAAAGAAAATTGCATCATCAAATCCAATAAAGACAAGGAATTCTATATATTTGATGCATCATTCATGGATTCATATAAAGGTATTAAAAAATTAGCACAAACTATTCCATTGAAAGATTTAGGTTTTATACTTGCAGAAACAGGTATGAACAAAGAAAGTGTAATTGTGGATACAGGGTCAGGAAGTGGAGGTAGTGCATGTTTTTTAGCAACATATGTAAAAGAAGTTCACACATTTGATATTAACGAACTGCATTTAGAACAAGTCAGAAAAAATATAGAATATTTTGATTTAAAGAATGTTATTGCAAAAAAGGCAGATGCATACGAGAAACTACCGGTAAAGAATGCTGATGTGATATTATTAGATCTTCCAGAACCATGGAGAGCCATAGCTTCCGCGGATAAAGCACTAAAAATTGGGGGTTTTATAGTAACTTATTGTCCGCAGATAACTCAGGCTCAAGTGTTTGTCAATGAACTTATGAAGTTGCCAAATTATATTCAAATAAAATCTGTAGAGATAGTTGAAAGAGATTGGAAAATTGAAGGTCAAATAGTTCGCCCTAGGTCCTTATCCAATATACATTCAGGATTTATAACCATTGCACGAAAAATGAATTAAAACAATTTCTAATCGGATTCGTTAGGTCCGCACTTGACTTCAACATAATATATATCATCCAGTGTAATCATCCTTCACCTCTCTTCTATGTACCAATATTCAACTCTTGGTATTTCACAATAATCCTTATCAAGTAATCCTGTGCTTAAACCATAATTTTCCCACGCACTTATACGCTCTTCTTTTATTAAAAGCTCTTCAGCAAATCTTTGTCTATCATTCATTCTTATCACCTCAAGTTTAACTCGATAATGATAAATTATGATAAAACATTTATTAATACGTTGCTAAGCCGTAATCCAGAGCCATCTTTAACAAGACTTATAAATAAGTTTTCTATCACTTTTATTAGAATTGTTGGGGTTCCGTCCGACTCACGCTTTTGTTGCGACCCAAATCATCTCACCGCACAAAAAAAACTGGGCGGAACAAACAATTTTTTATTCTAAGAAATGTATATTGCTTAGTTTACATACTTACTTAGTATTTTATATATATTTCATTTTCATCTTATCTCTAATTTTCAAAATATAAGATTTTTTGTGCTTTGGAGTTCTGATAATTTATGATTTTCATAACAATTAAAGCTGATTTTTTTGCGTTCTGAAAATCCGCAAAGATTTTCCACAACATTTATATATATTATACTTATACCTTGCATTGTATTAGGAGTAATCAACCTATTACATTAGCCCGACACAGAGAGTACCTGTGGGAGCTTACGGCGAACGCCAAGCTTTGAACATAGGGGTTAGTGGTGCGGGCAACAAACCTTTTTTTAAGGTTTGCACGGTCAATGATTAGAACAAGTTCACGATTATATATTCACTTGAGGTAAAATGGGTGACGTCAGGGCAATTAAATATATTGTATGATAAGTCCCTGTTATTAATTAGTAGCTTGTTCTAAAATTATCGACTGGATACGATTAGGGTTAGAGATATAACCAATTAAAAACAAAACGACAGTAATTGCGAGAGTGAATAAAAATGGGAAAGATAAATCCAGTAAGTTCAAAATATATAGTGCATACATCTATCACAATTGATGGTGTTGTAGATAAGCCTGATGTAATAGGTGCAATATTCGGTCAGACAGAAGGATTATTGGGAGCAGATTTAGAATTAAGAGAGCTTCAAAGATCCGGAAAAATTGGCAGGATAGAAGTAAACTTAGATACTAGAGGCGGAAAGACTAAAGGAGAAATTATTCTTCCAAGTTCTATGGATAAAGCAGAGACTGCAATAGTAGGAGCAGCTCTAGAAATTATTCAAAGAATTGGTCCATGTAACGCTAAAGTTAGAGTAGAAAACGTTGAAGATGTCCGTGTAAGTAAGAGGCAATTCGTAATCGAAAGAGCAAAGGAATTATTGAAAACTTTGACGGACAGTGTTCTTCCAAATTCGCAGGAAATAACTGAAGAAGTCGCAGCATCAGTTCGAGTCATGGAAATAACCGAATATGGAAAAGACAGGCTTCCAGCAGGTCCAGACGTTACAGATTCTTCTGAAATAATTGTTGTAGAAGGAAGAGCAGACGTAATAAATTTGCTCAAGAATGGTTTCAAGAATGCAATTGCAATCAATGGAACCGGAATTCCACAAACGATTGTCGAATTGTGCAAGCAAAAGACAGTTACAGTATTTGTGGACGGAGACAGAGGAGGAAACTTGATTGTTCAAGAATTATTGTCAGTTACTGATATAGATTTTGTAACAAGAGCTCCTGATGGAAAAGAACTTGAAGAATTGACTAAAAAAGAAATTCATAAATGCTTAAGAGGAAGAATTGCTGCTGAACAGATAAAACTCGAGATTGGTGTCAAGGATAATGCTCCAGAGAATGCATTAGACGATGCAAAACCTGAAGCATTGAATGGTGAAACATTCAGTGTAATGAAATCTTCAAAGCCAATAATGCCACAGCAAAGATCACAACAACAAAGACCAATGCAGCAAGGGCATCAGCAACAGAGACCTCCACAGATGGGTCAAGCTCCAACACAGCAAAGACCACCTCAAGTTAGTCAGCCAATTGCAAGTGCGTCAAGCGCACCTCAACATACTATGCCACCAAGACCTATACCGCAATCTGCAAAGAAGCAAGCGACAGCACATGAACTTGAAAGCTTCAATGACATGATAGAAGATTTGATTGGAACTCGCGCAGCATTTATGTTGGATGATAAGTTGACTATACTTGGCAAGATTCCAGTATCAGAATTGATAAGCACAATAAAAAGTTTGAATGGCGGAATATATGCTGCAGTTCTAGACGATGTTATTGACAAGGATTTGTTATCAGCAGCTGAACGAGCTAACATTCAATTCTTGGTCGGAATGGATGCAAAAGTCAAGTCAGACAGATTAACAATCTTGACGACAGACGACGTATAAATCTAACATAATCTTTTATTTTTTTTATTCTTTTTTTAATTTAATTTTCTCGTAAGGCATTAATTCTTAATTATATTTACTTTTAAATGGTAAAATATTTAAATTCAATCTCTTTTTCATTTTCTATGAAGTTAATAGATCATACGTTTTATTCTAATAAGGATGGCGATATAGGTTCTCGTAAAGTCAGAATTTCAGAATATCGTGCAGCGTATGCGTTTGATGATAATATCAATAAGATTGTAACTGTTCATACACAGCATAATTATGGTGGTGGCTATCATGGTTTTCTTCAGATGCAGAAAGTAGGACTATTCGCTAATTTAGAGTCGATATGTTTTCTTGATGGTAAGCCATATAATTATGCTACTCAATTTATTGATAAGTCAGACATGTTGCTTACAAGTGAAAATTATGGTTTATTAGGAAGAGACAGGATAGTTATGGATAAATTTTTAGAAAAATTTGGTCAGGAATTCAAGTCTATATTTGAAAAAGATGAACGGGTTAAAGAATCTTTATCAACTCATTTTACTTCTATGATGCCTTATCTGAAATAAATTCTATATATCGAGAATTTCATTTACTTTCTTATTTATCGCAGTTCTTAAACAATATTTTTTCTGGGATTGAATAAAACTTTGCTCCAGTCAATAGATGTCCGAGATTTTTGTTTATATCATAAGATATATTATACTTATGCTCTTTTAATTTATTCAATAGATTGTTTCCGCAATAGAACGGTACAACTTGATCGGCAATACTGTTTACTATTGTTATATGTTTGACTTTCAAATCATCTATATTATTTTCCGGTGCCAATTCTCTCCAATATTTCTTTAATTCTATCAATGATACTCCCTGAAATTCCATATTCTTTTTTATCTTTTGTGTGAGCATGCCTTGCCATATTGTCTCAGCTAAGCAATGGCCGGTCGTGATTAAACATAATTCAGTAATATCGTCGTTATTATTAGCTATTCTGCATGCATGGAAACTCCCGAGGCTGACTCCTGCGACATATACTTTAGTAAATTTGTGTTCTTTTTTCAACTCTTTAATATCTTTGATTGCTTCATCGCGTATGATATCGAAGTAATCCTTTGTCTTTTCCATATGCGATGATAATATCCCTTTAGGAAATTCATACTCTAAAAATGAATAATTATTTTTGGAAATAACTCTTCTGAGAACCACATTATATCTTAATGTACTGCCCCATCCTGGAAGCATTACAAATAATTTATCAGAATCATTTTTATAGTAAAATCGTTTTTTTATTAGATTGCTTTTAATTATTCCTCTAGAATCAGATTTCCTTAAGGTTTTTATCTTATACAATATCCTGTCAATTTTCATATTACTGCTTTTTTTTACTCTTTAATAAATTTTGTTCTTTGACAGGTTCACACGAAAAGAAAATTTACATTCAATCAACTATATATTATTTTTTTCATTTAATTTTTTTCTGTATCCAAATTTTATACGTGACTTTAAACTAACTTTATAAACATATTTCTATTCTGACCAAATATGGTCAATAATAGTAGAGCAGCATTTAAAGTGTACGGCAATGTTTTTAGTGAACATTCTAAAAATCTTTTGTTCCGTATGTCCAGTCAGGGGTATTTTGAAGAATTAGAGAGCACAATATCCGTCGGGAAAGAAGCTAACATTTTTTCTGCAAAGACAAAGTCTGGTGACAGAATAATCGCCAAGATTTATCGGTTAGAGAATTGCAATTTCAGCAAGATGTATGATTATCTGAATCAGGACCCGAGATATACTTCATTAAATAAGAAGACAAGACTTATTATATTTGCATGGACTCAAAGAGAATACAGGAATCTGATGCTCGCACGCGAAGTGATAAAGGTTCCAAAGCCGATTGCATTCAAGGATAATATCTTGCTTATGGAATTTATTGGCGACAGTGATCCTGCACCAGAATTGCGGAACTCTCCACCTAAAAATCCTAAAAAATTTTATAAGGATGTAATTGAAAACATGCATAAGTTATTCAAGAAAGGAATGATACATGGAGATCTAAGTCCGTTCAATATTTTGAATCATAACGAAAAACCTGTATTCATAGATTTCTCACAGGCGACGATGACAAATGCAGACAATGCAAAAGAATTGATAACGCGAGATGTGAAAAATATCTGCATATATTTCAGGAAATTCTTCGAGATAACAGAGGAAGATGAGTTGAAAACGTATAATAAGATAGTCGGGAAGAAGAATATTAAAAACGAACAGAAATAGAATTAGCTTATTTTTTTGTATTATCATCTCTTCAATTTATTTTCAATTTGCATTCCTATTTTCGAAGACTAACAAATCGACGAAAAAGGAAAATTTATAAAATGGTTTCTTCAGGGATACTAGAAGACAATCATTATTTAAAATATAGTAATATTTTCCGTCGAGGTGTATTAATATGGGAAGTAAAAAAAGTAAAAGTAACGTGTACATTCTAGGTGTGGTAGGTGTAATTGCAATCATTGGAATTGCCGTGATGATTATAGGCGCAAATAACCCTGCTGTTTATGGTGCTGCAAGTTCGAGTGTTGATACTTTTGGTCAAGTGGTGGCAGGAGCCAGGAGTACAGCTGCTTGTGTCGGCGTTTCTTCTCAAACTTGTTCAGCTGGCGTTGGAGCTTGTAAACGTACAGGTACTCAGACGAGGACATGTAAGTCTGGTAAATGGACAACATGGTCATCATGTTCTGCAAGAGCTGGCACTCCAACTACTGAGATATGTAATAATATTGACGACAATTGTAATGGTTTAGTTGATGAGAATTTGTTCCAGACTAGAAAATGTAGTTCTGGTGTAGGTTATCAAAATAGCACTTGTAGAGCAGGTGTTTGGTCTGCATGGAGTTCATGCGCTTCTAACTGTACTGCTGAATCTAATACCGCATTTTGTTCAAGAATAGGAAAACTTTGTGGTTCTGTTACAGCATTTGATAATTGTGGTTCGTCAAGAACCATAAGTTGTGGAACATGTTCATCGACGCAGACTTGTACTCTCGCAGGAGTATGTATATCTACATTGAATAATACTAATATATCTACATTGAATACTACTAAAGCTAGTTATTGTGGTGATAAGGTTTGTAATGGTGCAGAAACATGTTCTAGTTGCCCGACTGATTGTGGAACTTGTCCTAGTACTTGTTCTGGTAATTCTACTCTATCATGTTCCATTGCGAATGGATTTGGTGTTCAGAATCGAACTTGCAATTCAGGAACTTGGTCCACATTCTCAACTTGCTATCTTACATCATGTAATTCTGGATATTCTATAAGCGGAAATACTTGCGTAAAAATTTCTTCAACACCATTATCAGGATTATGTACGGTGAGCCCTGCAAATGGAACGCCTAAATTAAATGTTGAGTTGATAGTACAACCTATAGGAGGAACAGGCTCTTACAGATATACTTGGTCTTATGGCGATGGAACACAATTTTATACTCCAAATAATTCAACAACGCACATATACAATACAGTAGGAACATACAATCCAATAGTAAACATTACGGACAGCGCATATAAAGAAGCAATAATAAGCTGTGGAGCTATAACGTTATACAATCCAACAACTCCAGTTACTGCATGCAATGATACTGACGGCGGAATTTTTCCATTCGTAAAAGGAACCGTATATGCTACAGATGGTGTAGGCGCTGATATGTGTAGAACCATTACCAAAACAGGCGGAAGTACAACATCAATTCCTATTAAAGCTTGCGCTGGAGATACATGTTACGTTATGGAATTTTATTGTTTAGCAAGCAATAATCTAGGCTTCGTAGAAATTAAATGTCCTTACGATTGTCTGAATGGTGCATGTATTACCACTAATACTAGTTTGATACAATAAATTTTTTCAAATACTTTTTAATTATTTTTTTATTTTAGAATTAGTTCTTCTTTCCTCTTTTTTTCCAAACCATCTACTTTAAAAACCGTCCTCTATTTCTTTTGATCATGGCAGATGAAGAGTATAGTTATGATTTGAGAATCACGAAAGACAGAATAGCTGTACTTATAGGTTCAAAAGGCGAGACGAAGAATGAACTCGAGAAAGAAACCAGTTGCAAGATTAACGTCGATAGCAAGGAAGGAGATGTTACAATATCTGGAAAAGATGCAATCAGTTTATTCGCATTAAGAGAAGTCATAAAAGCTATAAGTCGAGGATTTAATCCTGAAATAGCCAAACAATTATTGAAGCAAGATTATATTCTAGAAGTAATATCATTGAATGATTATTCAAAAGAGCAATCACATCAATTGCGATTGAAGGGAAGAGTAATTGGAGCTGACGGTAAAAGTAGAAATGCATTGGAATCATTGACTGATTGTTCAATCTCCGTTTATGGAAAGACTATTGCGATGATCGGTAGTGTAGAAAATATCGGTAGCTGCAAGCGTGCCGTCGAGAATTTATTGAATGGAAGCCCTCATGCAAATGTCTATAAGATGCTCGAGAGACAAAGAAAACAATCGAAGCAAACTGATTTGGATGGACCAGGATTCTAAAGGTAATAATATTATAAGATTTGTAACTTCTGAGTAATAACAAACTTTATAAATTGTTCTATTTATCCATTTTATATGGAAAAGCCTCTTGTCACAGTATTGGTTACAGCTTATAATCCTAGATATCTGACTGAAACAATCAGAAGTGTTGATGCTCAGAATTATTCTCCATTAGAGCTGGTGGTTATAGATGATGGATCAAATCCTCCTATAAAAGACACGATTCCAAAAATAGAAAATCATGAGCTAAGATATATTTTCATGGAACATAAAGGTTTTCCCTATGGTCTAATCAGAGGAATGAACGAGGCTAAAGGAAAATATGTTGCAATACTAGATCATGATGATATACTGACTGAAAATTCCATATTATCTAGAGCAAACGCGCTAGAAAATAATCCAAACGCGGCATTTGCATATGGTGATGTAATTTATATAGATTCAAATGGAAAAGAATATGGAAAAAATAGTTATAAAAAATATGATGATAACAAATCCTTCATCAAAGATATATTATTAAAACCATTTGGACCAATCACTCATACGACTGTAATGTTTAAGAAAGATTGTGTCGAGGCTGTTGGCGGATATGATGAACGCAATAAACGATTATTCGATACGGACTTAATATTGAAGCTTGCAGATAGATATTCTATTGTTAAGTTGGATCAAGAAGTAATAAAATATCGGACTCACAGTTTTAACGCTGGTAAATCATTTAAACATAAAATAACATCAATACCTTACAAGTTGAATGCCATCGATAAATATCTCAAATCTGACTTCAACAATTTAGATTATAAGGCAAAGGTCGTCTTTTGGCAAACACTAAAATCGGTGTACTCCTTATTTTCTTTTACAAGACCTAAAATGTTAAAAACATTGTTAAAGTAAATAATCCAGTTCTACCTTATATGATGCAATTCTATGATTATATTCTCTCCAATAGAAATATTTATTAACTCCCCATCGAATTCTTTGATTAATGGTTGAGAAAGTTAAATTGGAAGCGAGTTCAGTTAAAGTCGATAAAAGAGCCGATAAGGACAGTAAATCCAGAAAGCCTACTGCTGAAGACTTGGCAAAAGGCCAAAGGGATATTTCAGTAGCTGAATTCTTCGAGAAGAACCGTCACTTATTAGGTTTTGATAATCCAAGAAAATCGCTTTTGACGACAATCAAGGAAGCTGTAGATAATGCCCTCGATGCGTGTGAAGAAGCAAAAATCCTTCCTGAGATAAATGTTGAAATAATTGAGATGGCAGAAAACAGGTTCAGAATTATCGTCGAAGATAATGGTCCAGGAATTGTAAAAGAGCAAATTCCTAAAATATTTGCAAAATTATTGTACGGTTCAAAATTCCATAGATTAAGACAATCTAGAGGACAGCAGGGCATAGGTATAAGTGCTGCTGTAATGTTTGCACAATTGACGACTGGAAGGCCTACAAAGATTACTTCAAAGACTGCTCAGGATAAACCTGCGCATTATATGGAATTACATTTGAATACTCAAAATAATAGTCCAGAGATAATGGTTGACGAAGTGAAACCGTGGGATACAAAAGAGCATGGTACACGAATAGAAATGGATTTGGAAGCATCATATATCAAGGGAGACCAATCTGTCGACCAATACTTGAAAGAGACTGCGATTGTAAATCCTCATGCTACAATAATTTATACTAATCCAAAAGCTGAACAATTCATATATGCAAGAGCGACTGATTCATTGCCAAAAGAGCCTCTGGAAATAAAACCTCATCCATATGGCCTAGAGTTAGGCATATTGATGAAGATGCTCAAGAATACTGAAGCTAGGACATTAAATTCTTTCTTGCTTAATGATTTATCAAGAATTGGACCGGGAACTGCAAAAGAAATACTTGATGTCGCATTAATCGACCCTAAAAAAAAGCCTGAAGAGATGTCGATGCAGGATTCAGAGAAACTAATAAAGGCAATGAAAGAAGCAAAAATAATGGCGCCAACAACAGATTGCTTGAGCCCGATAGGTGAAGAACTGCTCGAAAAAAGTTTGAAGAAAGAAATCAATGCAGAATTTTATGTCGCTGTAACAAGGCCTATATTTGTATATCGAGGAAATCCATTCCAGATTGAAGTCGGCCTTGCGTATGGTGGAAACCAAAGCAAGGAAGATACCGTACAAATATTACGATTTGCAAATCGTGTCCCATTATTATACCAGCAAGGAGCATGCGCTGTCACAAAAGCCATCGTCACAACAAACTGGAAAGCATACGGATTGCAGCAGAGCAATGGCTCAATTCCATCAGGACCATTGACGATACTCGTCCATATGTGTTCAGTATGGGTTCCATTCACGTCAGAATCAAAAGAAGCATTGGCTCATTATCCAGACATTATCAAGGAAATAAAATTAGCAGTACAAGAAGCAGGAAGAAGACTGCAGATGTATGTCGCCAAGAAACATAGAGTACAGAATCAATTAGAGAGAGCAAACTTATTCGAGAGGTATATGCCTGAAGTTGCAGATGCATTATCAAGATTGACTGGAGAAAACAAACAATTATTACTAGATCAATTAAAAGCGATGACAAATAAGGAAGAGATTAAACAGCAAATATTTGAGATGGAATCATTGAAAGGAGACGCCGATGAAGACAAGGAAAAGAATGGTGGAGATTCAGATTCATCGGACGATGAGACTCAAGAGGTAGATGAATAAAAATGGTTCCAAAAATAAAAAAATCAGGAGAAGAAGGAAAAAAGGAAATACAGACGACATTTTCACAATCAAATACAGTCAAAGAGAATACTAATAAAACAAAGGATGTGAAAGATATAAAAGAAGTAAAGCAAGAAGTAAAGCCTTCTAGGGTCAATACTTTTACCAACTCTAAGCCTGCTAATGCATCAAATGCAGAGCGTAAAGCACTTTCCGGAAAGACAGGGACTCCAAGAGAAGAATTGATCAATTTAGGAAAATCAGTCGTAGCTGATATACATGCAGGTGATAATCCAAAAATAGAATTATCCGTAAGAGGATTATCAAATGTTGTATATGATAGAGAATCAAAAACTTTAGGATTAGGAGACAAGACTGCACAAAGATTCTTCTTTAATGCTGCACATTCAAAAAAATTCCTTCAGACGATTGAAGTCGCATCAATATGCAAGAATTTGCTCGATGTCGGAAAACACGCGAGCCTAAGAGATGTATTCTATATGGCAAAGCGTACAATCCCTAATACAAAGATAAATGTCGTTGATGAACAAAAGGAATCTGACAAGGTAATAGAGGATTTAGAGCTCATCACAGGATTTTCTAGGGAGAATCTGAACGTCAATGCAAACAAGATGGGTAGCGTCGCAGGAAAAGTTGTCATAGAAGATTCTGGTGATACAATCGATTGGTCGAAGCTTGGTTCAGGAGGATGGTCAATTCCATCAAACGTCGAGAATATCAAATTCAAAAAGGTTGATGCAAAATTTGTAATATATATGGAAAAGGCGGCTGTATGGGAGCGTTTGCATGAGGATAGATTCTGGGAAAAACAAAATTGCATAATAATGTCTTCGCAAGGACAGACGACAAGAGGAATAAGAAGATTATTGCAGAGATTAAGCAAAGAACATAGCCTTCCGATATTAGTATTAACTGACGGAGATATCTATGGATTCTACATTTACAGCGTCGTGAAATTCGGAAGCATAGCACTTGCGCACATGGCCGACGAGATGGCCATTCCAGATGTAAAATTCCTTGGAGTAACAATGGATGATATTGTAAAATATGATTTGAAGAGACATTTCATCAAGTTGACAGACCAGGATAAATCAAGAATCAAGCAGATGCAAGCATACGAATGGTTTGAGAAGCACAAGGATTGGCAAAGACAGTTTAAGATGATGAAAGACTTCGACGCAAAAGTTGAAATCCAGTCCCTGTCGTCCAAGGGAATATCATTTATTTCTGAAAAATACTTGCCTGAAAAGATAAAGAATAAAGAATGGCTGGACTAAAATTATATTCTATGGTCTATTTTTTAATCGATTAAATTTATAAAGCTTCAAACATTTACTATTCTAGGATAGTTAATAATATCTTGAATATTTTAGGGGAAACCATGAGTTTAAGTTATATTATCGAAGAGCTTGAAAAAATTCCTGATGTTTCTAAGAGATTAAAAGAGTTGGATAGATTAATTCCTATATTTTATGACCGGTTACCTTCAGGGCACTACAATCCGAATGATTTCAATAGTGCTTCTGATACAGAATTGAGACGCTATTTTAATGATGAAAAAAGGCAATTCAAAAGGCTTTTTGAAGTATGTGAATATAACATTTCTCCAAATGCGGCAAGATTATATTCCAGATGGATGCGTAATGTCGGGCATAGCTTTGAGATATTGGAGTTAAACAAGAATTGTAGTCTTAAATTGCACGAATTGTTTCCTTATTGGGATGATTTTAATAAGCAGATACATCATATGATGAAACATGCACATTCAGATATTGACATTTCAAAATTGAAGTTCGAAAACGACTTTATCGCAAGTGGAGGATTTGGCGAAATATATTACGTAAAGGACCCTGAGTGTACTAATGATGATGGAAATCAGGTAGGCAGAAACAATGGATATATCCTAAAATTATTTTATCCTAATTTTCATTATCCGCTCGTGGATAAACTTCACAATATGATTAAAACTATGTCGCTCGTGAGAGATAATATACATGATCAAAAATATAAAAATCCATTGCCTGATGCATTCCTAAAGATACATTCTTTTGCTACACTATATCATGCAGATAATGATACTTCATGGGCGTATATTGCGGACTATTTTCCTGGAACAAATGTATTCAATATGTTGATGAACAAAGACAAAAGATTATCTGATGAATCATTGAAAGGCAGGATACTATTCACATATGCAGATGTCATGAAAACATTACATGAGAACAATAGACTGTATATTGATAATGGATTGGATTCCATACTAGTTAATAACGAGGATTCACATATAATCAGACTTTGCGATCCGGATATGATAACTGATATGACCAGACTTCGTGATGATATGCAATATGTACATCACTACATGTACCGATCTCAGGAAAGTTTCAATGCAGCGATGCCGACCAAATCAAGCGATCTGGAGTCGTTTGCATTGATGGCGCATCATCTGATTATTGGAGAGTCGTATCTAGAAATTACTGATGATGTGATGATTAATCTCAAAATAGCAAAGGCTAATCATAGAGTATATCAAAATTCATTCGTCAAACTTTTGCCGAAGAATTTGGCTGAATTATTGCATGGATTAATAACATATCCAAAAGCAGAAAATATCACTGCAAATGATTTCGTTCAAGCAATAAAATCAGATTACAAGATGTGATGTATATTTTAATAATATTATTAATACTTGCGCGCTCACATCGATATTAAAGTTATTATGTTTCGAGCTATTTGTAATCAAATATGATTTCGAAAGTTCGCTGGGCGCTAATAATTTATTTCTTTCCGCCTGACGAAGCGTTGCTAGAAGATTTTCCAGAGTAAGAAGAACTTATTGAACTTGCAATCCCGTATTTTGGAGCGCTGCTTCCTGCATACTTTGAATCTCCACTATAAGAACTTGCACTAAAATAGCTTGAATTTGATGGCCCATATGACTTGCTTGGAGCTTTATTGAATCCGCTATCAGTAAGTCTTATAATGTATCCATTTATGTTAAAAATATAATTGTTGTCCGACTTCCTGGAAAAATTAGATATGTATCCCTCGACATTCGGATTTTTTTCATACTTGGCAGATGCAATTCTGGTTGTACTGCTTTTATAGTTGGGTGAAAGTAAACCATCGATGGATATGTTTGAATTTGTTCGAGACGATTTATTTTTTATTGCATTTTCTCTAGTAATCGGATTAAGACTATAACTGTCTTTTGGGATGATGCCCTTTAAGCTTTCTGACTTATCATTTGCTTGTGAGATTTTTGCAGTTAATCCGAAACTATTCTTAGTTTCATCAAGCATTTTTTGTAAATTTTCCTGTAGAGAACAATCTATACAGATTCCTCCAGCACCAGCTGGTCCTCTTCCACATTTCAAACATGTTCTTGATTCTATCATTTTATTGATTAAATGCAATCTAGATATAATCTTATTAAGCTAAAGTAGAAGAATCGGTTTTAATTTATTAATTTTATGCTAGAGAAAATAATCTTTAGCAATTTGTACTGATTTGCATTTAAAATAGAATTATCTACATACTTATCTATATTCGTATGCACCAATATCTGTCGCTCCGCCAGATGGATATGGAACAGAATTTCCATCATAATCAGAAGTCCAACCCGTACTGACGCCTTTATCAATCGCAGGACTACCTGGATTTAGATGGAAATCAGTTGAAGATTTAAATGATGGATCTGCAGACGTAGGTGTATATTGTGTTAATCCTGTAAGTTCGCTTTGACTTGTTCCATCATAACCTACCTGATTGGCTCCATTTTGATAATATAAATTATTCTGTATATTTATATTGGTCTGTGTTCCAGGAACTGTTGCTCCTCCGTCATAAAAAATAATCGGATATTGCGACGAGCCACGTATAATATTATTTCTGATATATAGATTTGAATAATCGCCTCCTTGCTGCCATTCAATGCCGCACCAAGTTGGATATGTCGAACCTGAAAGTATGACATTATTATCTATATATATCTGGTTCCATACTATATTAAAAGGACTATCTACACTTTCAGGTTTCATAACGATTGCTGCATAATATTGATTGCCTATCGCTCCCATATTCTCAAATATATTATAATAAACATACAAATGATCCATGCTGATTACACCATTAACAGGCGTCTTGTAATGAGTAGTTCCCGTTGCATCAAATTGAACGGCAGTATTAGAATTTTTAAAATGATTATTATAGACATAAGCGTATTGAACCTGACCCACTTCTTCAAAATCTATTGCCTGAATCCCATGATAAGTTTCTGGTACTTGCGTATCAACCAGGAATTGATTATCGTATATTTTAATTCCGTAATCATAAGCTCCCTTTCTTACATCCACTATATCCAATGTCGCTAAACCATGGAATGTATTATTATATAAGTCCATGCCTGCTATAAAGAATATTTCAGAGAAGAAATTCCATTCACTACCTTCATTATCATTTCTATAAAAAACGTTGTTATACATTTTAAGTCCTTTGCTGTATACACCATTCAAAGTGTCTCCATTGTTTCCTGCCGATCTCTCCGTTTGATCTAATACATTATCATGCACCTGTAAATCTAATTGTGCGCCATATAATAAATCTCCAAAAATACCTGTGCCATCCATTCCATGAGCATTATTTATTATATTGCAATTATATATTGAATTGTCATGATCGTATCTGGAACTTGTTATAGTCGGGTAACCAGTGGTAGTCCCAGAAAAATATACTCCTGAATAATCAAAATTGCTGACATTACAATGATGTATTGATACATAATTTCTGAAACGGACTGATATTCCTCTTTTCCCTGCTAAATTATTTCCGTCGAGTTTTATATAATTTATAGACTGATCGCCATCAGTAGCAGATGATGAAG
>Ga0182027_10001048_pt1 | contig 46731 bp, 44 predicted proteins | sample 712E1DmetaG_FD_121300 | JGI IMG/M metagenome (GOLD analysis project Ga0182027, IMG submission 121300) | Permafrost microbial communities from Stordalen Mire, Sweden - 712E1D metaG (Illumina Assembly) | ecosystem: Environmental > Terrestrial > Soil > Wetlands > Permafrost | place: Sweden...
CCAATTCATCTTTGCCGTGGTGCGCGGAGATATGGAAGTGAATGAGACCAAGCTGGGCAACCTGGTGAAGGCCAGAGAGTTACGCCCGGCCACTGAAGAAGAAATCCGCGCGGTGGGAGCCGAACCGGGCTATGCTTCGCCGGTGGGGTTGAAGAACGTGCTGGTAATTGCCGACGATCTGATCCCTCAATGTGCCAATCTGGTCGCTGGAGCGAATGAAGCGGGCTACCACCTGCTCAATGTTAATTACGGGCGCGATTTTACCGCCTCGATCGTGGCGGATATCTGCGCGGCAGCCGCAGGCAGCGCCTGCCCCAACTGTGGAGCGCCGATGCGTCTCGCCCGTGGCGTGGAGATCGGCAATATTTTCAAGTTGGGTACGCGCTATACCGATGCCCTTGGTTGTACCTATCTCGACGAAAATGGTGCCTCCAAACCGGTGGTGATGGGGTCGTACGGTATCGGAGTGGGGCGATTGCTGGCCTGCATCGCCGAAGAACATCATGACGAGCGTGGTCTCATCTGGCCGCAAAGCGTGGCGCCCTTTCCACTCCATCTGGTGGTGCTGCCCGGCAAGTCTGTGGATACCTGGACGGTGGCCGAAGCCCTCGAAAAAGAGTTGACTCACGCCGGGTTGGAGCCTCTGGTGGACGACCGCTCCGAATCGGCTGGAGTGAAATTCAACGATGCCGACCTGATTGGCCTTCCGTTGCGCCTCACCGTCAGCGAAAGGGCGCTGAACCTTGGTGGGGTCGAGTTCAAGCGCCGTAGCGGTGGCGAAGCCTGGATTGTACCGACCGAGCAGGTACTGGCGGCGGTGAAGCAACTTCAAGAGGCAGGCTGATCCCTTCCGGGAGCAAATTTCATTTAATTCAAGGTACAATTTAGAACATGACCAATAATAATCAATCCAATATCCCGATGTCATATCCTGATATCACTGATGCCGAACGCCAGACAGTAATGGAGGTATTGCATACTCCCAATCTGGCGATGGGTCCAAAAATTGATGCTTTCGAGGCCGCCATTGCCAGATTCGCTGGGGCAAAGCATGCCATTGCGGTGAATTCGGGTACTGCCGGTCTGCATCTCTGCGTTCGTGCTGCCAAAATCGAACAAAATGATCTCGTGGTGACTACTCCCTTCTCTTTTGTGGCTTCGACGAATGTACTGGTTTTTGAAAAAGCCATCCCGGTTTTCGTGGATGTCGATCCGATCACCGGCAACATTGATCCGCTTAAGGCCGCGGCTGCGGTGCATGAGCTTAAAACAGGCGGAGCCGTTGCACGGCACTGGCTGCCGCGTAAAGGTGCTGAACATCCCGGCCCGCTCAAGGCGCTGCTGGCGGTGGATGTTTTCGGTCAGCCCGCGGATTACGATGCCTTGCGCAGGATTACCGATGCCGTCGGGATCAAATTGATAGAGGATAGCTGCGAATCGCTCGGCGCAGAATATAAATCGCGTAAAACCGGCCTACTGGGTGATTATGGTGTGTTCGCGTTCTATCCGAACAAGCAGATCACTACCGGCGAAGGCGGAATGATCGTCACCGATGACGATGCCGCCGCGGATTTTATGCGTGCCTTGCGCAGTCAGGGTCGCGCCCCCGGGGATACATGGTTGCAGCATACTTACCTGGGCTACAACTACCGCATGGACGAGATGAGCGCGGCGTTGGGTCTGGTGCAGATGGGACGTATCGAGGAACTACTGCGTAAACGCCAGCAGGTTGCTGACTGGTACGCCGAACGCCTGAGTGAAATTCAGGGCGTGGAAGCACCTGTGCTGGTGGAAGAGACGACGCGGGTGAGTTGGTTCGTGTACGTGGTGCGTTTCGATGCCTCCCTGAATCGGGATAAGATCGCCGAAGAATTGAAGCGCCGTGGCATTCCGGTGCGGCCTTATTTCCTGCCCATCCATTTACAACCCTACATGGCCGATCTGTTCGGTTACCGGCCGGGAGATTTTCCGGTGACGGAAGACCTGGGCAATCGCGGTCTGGCCCTGCCGTTTTCGGGAATGATGACCGAGGCGCAGGTGGATACTGTCTGCCGGACTTTGCATGAGTGCATCATGCAGCGGGTGTAGATAAGTCTTTTCATGAGTGAGTCCTTTGTTTTTCGCCCCGTCTGGAAAAATGGTCTGGTACTTCATTGTATTTTGGCCGGACTCCTGGCTGGCGGTGGCGGATTTTTGATCTGGCTGGCCTTTCAGCAGAGCATCGGTGGACTTGTCATCCTCTGCTTGTTTGGCGCCTTGCTCTTTTTGGCTCTGTTGCCTTTCATCATCTATCGGGCTTACGGCCTCTTCCACGCCAGTTATGTCATTGAGCGCGAAGGATTGAGCGTCCGTTGGGGATTGCGTCGGGAAGATGTCCCCTTGACCGAGATTGAGTGGGTCCGTCCGGCTGGGGAATTGGTGGTCCCGTTGAAGCTGCCTTCGTTTTCCATGCCGGGTGCATACCTGGGCGAGAGCCGCCACTCCGATTTGGGAAGGGTGGAATTCATCGCCTCTGACCCGAATTCAATGGTGATCGTCGAAACCAGCAATCAAATACTGGTGCTTTCTCCCGAAGACCCTGAAGATTTTGTCAGAACTTTTCAGCGCACCCTCGAAATGGGCAGCATCACCCCAATCTCGGCTTTTTCCTCACAGCCCGCTGAATTCGTTCAAAATGTTTTCTCGCATCGCCTGGCGCGCATCAGCCTCATCACTGGCCTGTTGTTGACTCTCGCTTTGGCCGTCGTTACCAGTCTGTTGATCCCTTATAAGCAAATTGTCTCCATGGGCGTTACGGCCCGAGGTTTACCAATGGAACCCGTGCCTTCGAACCGTCTCCTGATTCTGCCTATATTAGGGAGCCTTTCGCTGGTGTTGGATATCATCGTTGGACTCTATTTTTTCCGTAAAGAAGAACAACGGACCGTCTCTTATTTCCTGTGGATAGCCGGGATGGTCACGCCGTTGCTCTTGATGGTTGCCCTGCTCGTGATGGTTCTGTAGATGAGACTGTTTTCTGAGGCCCTTTTAGAGATCACCGTCGGCGGATTGCTGGCTCTGGCTGCATCGGCGATAGGTTGGGGATTGGGTTGGCTGGATTTTACTGGCGCGTTGGCTGCTTTTGTCATGGGGTCTGTCGTCTTTGGCTTGGGTGGGCTCCCTTGGGCAGCGGTTTTGTTGACTTTTTTTATTTCCTCTTCGTTGCTATCGATCCTGTTCAAGTCGCATAAGATCGAATCGGAGAAATATGCGGCCAAGGGTTTACGCCGGGATGCTGGTCAGGTGCTGGCGAATGGCGGTTTGGCTGGCTTGGCTGTGATTGTGTACGGCTTCTTTCCCCAAAATGGCTGGGCCTGGATGGGTTTCGCGGCTGCATTTGCGGCTGCCAACGCCGATACCTGGGCCACTGAGATTGGAGCGTTATCGAGACGTCGTCCGGTGCTGATTACCACTGGCAAAGTGGTTGAAAAAGGCACTTCTGGGGGGATCAGCCTGCTGGGTACTGTCGGAAGTATTTTTGGGTCGGGGATCGTGGCGTTGGTGGCATGCTTGATCTGGTCGGCCTCGACGCCGGTTGCTACCATCTGGGTCTTCTGTGGAATATTTTTTGCCGGAGTGCTCGGCAGCCTGGTGGATTCATTGCTGGGGGCCACGCTGCAGCAGGTGAACTATTGCCCGTCCTGTCAAAAAGCGACCGAGATGGTGCCTCTGCATTCCTGTGGGACTGCTACCCGGCGTCTGCACGGTTGGAGTTGGCTGAATAATGATTGGGTCAATTTTTTCTGTACAGCCGGTGCTATCGCTGGCATATATTTCTTCATTACCGCCACGTCCTTCGTTCAGGCTATTTTCTGACTTCTGCTTTCCTTTGTATTTTGGTTTTTAATCCGCATGGGAAAAGAAATCCCCGACCTGTTTTGGGCGGGGAGGGAAGATTATTCTGTTTCGTCGGAAACGTGTTTTCTTGGTCGGGGGCGGGTGATGGAATCGAGGTCGAGCCGGTAACCCACACCGCGGATTGTCTTGATGTATTTGGGATGACGGGGATTGTCTTCAATAGCCTGGCGCAGCCAGCTCATATGGACGTCCAGGGAGCGGGTATCGCCGGTGTAATTGGTTTCCCACGCTTCGCAAAATAATTTCTTGCGGTCTACGACTTCGCCGGGATGGTCCATGAGGATCTTCAACAGCGTCACCAACCGTGGCGTGAGCTGGATTTGGCGGCCATCGCAAACCACCCGGCGCTGATCCGCATCCAGTTGGAATGGCCCGACAGTGACTGCATCGTCATTTTGCAAGGGCAAAAGTTGTTTGACGCGGTTGACCAGTTTTTGCATGGTGAATGGCAATGCCAGGATCAAATTCGCGCCGGCCTTATCGTTGGTGTCTGCATCCGGGTTGACGATGAGGATGATGGGAAGGTTGTTCTTTTTTTCTTGCAATGATTGGCAGATGCGTTTCCCGGTGGAACGCATGGAGGAGGCATCCACGATGGCTAGATCCGGGTTGGAAGTTTCCAACCGTTGCAGAGCGGCTGCTCCGCTGGGGGCGTTTTCCACTAGATAGCCCTTCTTTACCAGCCCTGTTGTGAAAGAGGGATGGTCGATGTGCTTGCCTTCAACTAAGAGAATCGTATTTTTCATCAAAAATCATGTACCTGATTTGTAAAAATTATCGATGTATTCAACAAGTATCAAATAAAAATGATTTTACTTAATGAACAAAAATCAAATTTTGATTTCAGCTCGAACACTTCATTAATTAAATGAAAACTTTTTGCAATTTATTTCGTGGATCAGCTAAACCCCTTGGTTTCTCCATGAAAATTTAGATGCTTTCTTGATAGGATCGTCTGATCTCGGTCGTTTGTGTTACCCTGAAGCACGTTTCCTCAAGCAATATTATACCGCAAACTTAAAGAAACTTAAGGTAGAAATTATCTTCTTGCATCTACCTATTTTACTGCAAAGTCAAGAGTTGGATCATGTGAAGGTTGCTGCGTTGAACATTTGGGAATGTTCCTGCGCTCAGTTGCATGTGAGTATCCGACATGTTAGAATTGAAGGAGTGTAATGCAACATCGGAGAACACATGTCAAAGATGGTAGAGGTAATGATTGATAGCGTGCGGGTGAGCCTGACCAGCCAGCAGAGGATTGTATTGCTGCGTCGGATGGATGAGGAAAAATACCTGCCGATTTGGATTGGCCCGTTTGAAGCCGAGGCGATCACGATTGCCCTGCAGGAAATTGAGATGGCTCGTCCGCAAACCCATGACTTGATTCTGGAGACGATAGCCCAGTTGAATGCCCGTCTGGCGCGGGTCGAAGTGGTGAACCTCAAGGAAGATGTTTTTTATGGTAATTTGGTGATTGAAAAAGGGGACCAGATCATTCAGATCGATGCCCGGCCTTCCGATTCGATTGCCCTGGCCGCGAAAGCGCATGTGCCTATTTTTGTTTCGGGCGACATCTTTGATGCAGCCGGCATTGTTGCTGACCAGGATATCCAGACGGAACCGAATGAAACAGAAGAATCCACCGCGGAAACCCCGACCCAAGAGGCAGATACGAAAAAACGGCTCTCGGTCTTTGAGGATTTTTTACAAAATCTTGATATGGATGATCAGGATGAAGAAAAAGGGGATGAACCTCAACCTCCTGAATCTCCGGAACCGCCAAAAGAGCAATAACAGAACCGATCAATTCTAAAAAGAGCGAATTATGAGTGATTTTTCTTCGATGGATGAGCACGTCTCGACCGAGATTCAATCTCAACCAAACAGTCGGGAAGCCGAAGAGGCCGTGTTGGGTTCGGTACTGATCTATCCCGAATCGTATTATGAGATTGCCCAGATCATTCAAGCCGATGATTTTTATGTGATTCGCAACCAGTGGATCTGGGAATCCTTTACGCGCATGCATGACCGCCGCGCCCCCATCGACCTCCTCACCGTTTCTGAAGATCTGGAAGAGCGCAACCAACTGACGGAGATTGGTGGCCAGGCTTACCTGCTCTCCCTGGTCAACCAGACCCCGAGTGCATTGCATGCCGAAGCCTACGCCAAGATCGTCGAGCAAAATGCCATTCGCCGTAAAATGCTGGCAGCCGCCAACGACTTGGCGAAACTGGCCTATGACCAGGAAAAACCCGTCGATACCATCATTGATGAAGCCGAGAAGGATATTTTTGGCCTCAGCGAGCACCGGGTCAAGCATGATCTTATACCCATTTCTCAGGTGGTCAGCGAGACTTACGACCACGTTTCTGAAATGTCTCAGCGCGATGAAGAAATCTTTGGCGTCCCCACCGGTCTCATCGACCTGGATAAATTGCTTGGCGGGTTGCAGAAATCTGACCTCCTCATCATTGCCGGCCGCCCCGGATCGGGCAAGACCGGCTTCCTCCTTTCGGTGGCGAAGAATGCTGCCCAGAAGCATAAGAAACACGTGGCCATTTTCTCGTTGGAAATGTCGAACGAACAACTGGTTCAACGGTTGATCGCCCAGGAGACCCAAATTGATACCCAGCGGCTGCGCACCGGCAAGTTGCAAGGAGAACACGAATGGGAGCTTTTCACCGAGGCCACCGAAGTGCTCAGTGATACCCATATTTGGTTGGATGATACGCCTGCTATTACACCTATGCAGTTGCGCACCAAATGCCGGCGTCTTCACATGGAAAGTCAATTAGATCTCGTCATCGTAGATTATTTACAATTGATGGGCAGCGACAGCCGTACAGAAAACCGCGTACAGGAAGTTTCGAACATTTCGCGTAACCTGAAGGTACTGGCCCGTGAATTGAACATCCCGGTGCTGGCAGCAGCTCAACTCTCTCGTGCGGTGGAACAGCGTACCGATAAATACCCGGTGCTCTCTGACTTGCGCGAATCCGGTTCTTTGGAGCAGGATTCTGATATTGTCATGTTCATCCACCGCCCCGATGCATTGGATAAGGATCCCCAAAAACAAAATATTGCTGAGCTCATTGTGGCCAAGCATCGTAATGGGCCGACGAAAACAATTGGGTTGGTTTTTGTAAATAATCTGGCAAAATTTGAAAATGCTCTTCTACCTCCAACCGCGCTTGAAAAAGAAAGTAGACACGCGGGAGCCAAAAAGCAATGACCCCTTTCAAAGGGTTCCCCGATTCTTTTACTGGTGGTATTTTACTTCCGGAGAAATTCTTTAACGAAGTATTGCCTTTGATTGACTCGCTGGATGAGTTGAAGATTTGCCTGCAATTCTTTCGCTTGCATGGGCAGCGGGTCGGAACCGACCCCTACCTGACCGCAGAAGACTTTCTGGAAGAAGATGCCACCATCACTATCGAAGGTGTTCGGGGGGCGTTGGCCCGGGCTGGTGAGCAGGGCATTCTGGTCATGGTCGTAAATCAGGGTCGGAATCTTTATTTTTTGAACACGCCGCGGGCGCGGGCGATTAAGCTCGCAGTCGGGAAGGGCACTTGGAAACCGGATGCAGCTTTTGCACCTGTCTTGCAAACCTCGCGCCCGAATGTATTTGAACTTTATGAAAAAAATATTGGTCCGCTGACTCCGATTCTTTCGCAAATGCTGGAAGAAGCGGAGGATGATTATCCAGCGGAATGGCTGGAAGAGGCCATTAAATTGGCAGTGAAGAAGAATGTACGCAACTGGAACTACGTGGAAGCCATTCTGCGCTCATGGAAAGAGAAAGGCCGTAATGAAACGGATAGACGAAACGATCAAGAAAATCCAAGAAGGTACATCGAGGGTGACCTTGCCGACTACATTAAACACTGACAAAGAGCCGGTGTGCCCCATCTGTGGTGGAGTTGGTTTTGTCCGCCAGGACCTGCCCATTGACGATCCTGAATTTGGCAAATTAAAGCCGTGCGTCTGCCAGCAGCAGAAAACCAACCGGGCAGCGCAGTCACGGCTGTACCAGATGAGCAACCTGGAATCTTTCAAGAAAATGACCTTCGAGACCTTTTCGGTACAGGGCCGCTTGGGATTGGGCGACGATCAGGTCTTTTCGCTGCAAAGTGCGCTCAGCCATGCTCGCCAGTTTGCTGCCTCTCCCAAAGGTTGGCTGCTCCTTTCGGGCAGTTACGGCTGCGGGAAGACACACCTGGCGGCCGCCATTGCCAATACCTGTGTGGAATATGGCATGGCCGCGCTCTTTTTGACCGTGCCTGACCTGTTGGACTGGCTACGTTATTCGTACGATTCGAGTGATTCCACCTTCGAGCAGCGCTTTGAAGAAATTCGTAACGTCAATTTATTGGTGCTGGATGATCTGGGCGCTCAGAATGCCACCCCCTGGGCGGCAGAAAAACTCTTTCAGATCATCGATTACCGTTACATTCGCCGTTTGCCGCTGGTGGTGACCTCCAATCAACGTCTCGAAGACTTGGACGATCGCATCCGCTCGCGCCTGCAGGATCCTGAACTTTCGACTCACGTGAGCATCACCGCGCCCGACTACCGCTCCCCGATCCGGGATGCCTATGATCCGTTGGTGCACCAGTTGCAATTGCTCAACGAACGTTCGTTCGGCAATTTCAGCCTGCGCGAACCGGAACGTTTTTTGCCGGAGACTCAGATGAGCCTGGAGAATGCCTTCCGCGCCGCTCAGGAGTTCGCGGAGCAGCCCAAAGGCTGGTTGATGCTTGTAGGAGGCTATGGCTGCGGTAAAACGCATCTGGCCGCTGCGGTGGGCAATTATCGCAAGGGCATGGGCGATGATCCGGTGTTTGTGGTGGTTCCCGACCTGCTCGATCATTTGCGGGCGACCTTTGGCCCATCCAGTAACGTCTCCTACGACGAACTTTTCCAGCGGGTGAAGACGACCCCGTTGCTCATCATGGATGATTTGGGTACCCAGAGCGCCACTCCCTGGGCAAAAGAGAAGCTTTACCAGATCTTCAACGAGCGCTACAATGCCAAATTGCCCACAGTCATTACCACCTCTGAAAAAATGGAGAACCTGGATGCGCGCATTCAAAGCCGCATGTTGGATGACCGCCTTTGCAACATTTATGCGATCCTTGCCCCGGCTTACCGCGGTGGTGGGGGAGCCCGTCCTGATAAAAAACAGCGGGTAAGATGAATTGATCTTCACAAAACCCGGTTTCTACAAGCAGAAACTGGGTTTTTGATCTTAAACAGGGGAATTCAAAGGTTAAAAAACCTTGACAAAATAGAACAAAAGTACTATTATATCAATGTAACTACTACCAGAGTGTAAAACTTGTAAATCCGATATGGTAAATATGTTCATTTCTGAAGTAATTTGCTAACTCAAGCCTCTGCTTGTCATTGCGATCCCTGCGTTCTTTGCAGAGAGAAGTAATCTCAGCCGTGAAATTCACAGATTGGTCTTCAGACCATCACTATAACCAGGTTTTGGTTCCCTTGTGAATAGATACATATCAGTCTCAGCTGTTCTGTTTCAAAAGAGGCAAATGCATGACCCGGAACCCATTTTTTGATTATTCCATATTGCTCCCTGACCCTCCAGCCCTCTTGACCGCGGGTCGAAAAGGATTCGTTTCGGTTCGTTTCCTGCGATGTTTGCGCCCCCGAGCAGTACGTGCGACAGGGGAACGGTTATCGAAACCATCAACCTTCCTTGTCATTGCCCACGCAGCTTTTTCGGGGGCGAACCTCTGAAAGAGGTCAAGCAATCCCCAACTTGATTCGTTTCGATTCGTTTTCCATTTTTATTCGAAACGAAACTGGTTTATTTCCTGATTCGGACCGAATTATTTCGAATTGATTTTTTCAAAACTATTCAATTCAGTGATTATCGGTCTTTGACTCGCTCCACCTTTTTTAAGTTCAGGTTCTCCTTGATGTCCCCTTTATAAAATCAATTATTATACTTTCATGATCACTTTACTGGCATTAGTTCCGAGGTGCAGTGTGGGCAACGGCTTGCCTTGACCGGGATTTCTGTATAGCAGTATGGACATTCGCGGGTGCTCGGTTCTGCGGGAGCTGCCGGTTTGACGGTGAGACGGTTCACCTGGCGAATGATGAGGAAAATGATGAAGGCGACGATCAAAAAATCGATGATCGTGTTGAGAAAGAGGCCATAATTGATGGTGGCAGCCCCGGCGGCTTGTGCATCGGCGAGGCTGGCGAAGGGCTTTCCACTCAGATTCAGATATAGATTCGAAAAATCGACCTTGCCCAGCAACAACCCGATTGGAGGCATAATGATGTCATTGACTAATGAAGTGATGATTTTTCCGAAAGCTCCACCGATGATGATACCGATGGCTAGGTCCATTACATTCCCGCGCAAAGCAAAATTTTTGAATTCTTTTAACATATTCACCTTCAATAAGAAAATAGGATATAGAATCGATAAATATTATACACTTTTGGAGCCTGGTAGAAGCCGAAGCAACACATGCGTAAATTAGGCATCTGATTTCCAATGATCTTGCAAGATTGGCAGGTGTAATTGGGTGGACACATTTTTTGGGAACCTGTTGATGCAGAAGTGGCACGCCAGTGAACTGGTCGCAGATCGGTCCCTTTATCGAAAGTATGGCCGAATGAATTTGCAGTGAAACGTGCTGCTATTGCGAATAGCCATCAATCTCCGTATAATGTTTAAGGTATGAGAAATTTGCGTCGAATATTTTTGCTTGCCTTGAGCCTGGTCATCGTGATCGGGTTCGTGACCGTTCCAGGTTCCGTCTCTGCTCAGGGCAGTGATTCTGTCTTCGTGCCTGAAACCGGCCATTGGATCAGGGGGGAGTTCCTAAAGGAATATAACAGTGTCAGCGATCCGTTGTTGTATTTTGGTTACCCGATCACCGATGATTTTACTGATACCGTGACAAAACAGCAGGTGCAATATTTCCAGAAAGCGCGCTTTGATCTAGTGGATACGGCTGCCGGACCCAAGGCGCAACTCGCACCCCTGGGCAGTTTGTTATACGAAGACAATGCCCAGCTTGCCAATATTGCCGATGATGGTTCCACCTGCCGGCGCTTTTCAAACGGTATTTCGGTCTGTTATGCCTTTTTACAATTCTACGATGCCTATGATGGTGCTACTTATTTTGGCTTGCCGGTTTCGAAATTGGAAGTCATCGATGGGCGTTATATGCAGTATTTTGAAAATGCCCGCATGGAATGGTGGCCGGAACGGGCTGCTGGGGAACGTGTGGTTTTGACCGATTTAGGACGGATCTATTTTGATAAGGTCGTCGCCAACCCCGATTTGCTTAAAGCCAATCTGGCGGTCAATACTGAAGGCAAGCTCGCCAATCCTGTAGTCCGCGTATTCCCCCAGAAAGCGTTGATTGGAAGTGGCGAACAACAGATAGTTGACATCGTGGTGCAAAACCAATATTTGCAGGCCATGCAGGGAGCTCAGGTGGGTGTCACTGTCACCTTACCGGACGGCTCGAGCCAGTTCTACCGCTTGCCTGAAACAAACGAATATGGCATCAGCCAACTTACTTTGGCAATGCCCAACTTGGACCCGCAATCGGTGGTGCAACTGAAGGCTGATGTCACCATTGGTGGGGAAGAGGCTACTGGTAATGGGTGGTTCCGCATCTGGTGGTAAGACTTCAAAAAAAAACTCTCTGCAGAAATTCTGATCTGCAGAGAAGTATGTTATTTCATGCTCAGTTCGTTATAGAGCTTCTGGTATTCTGAGGCATTTGGGGGGGCGAGGGCAACGATGTTCTTGATCGTAGCCAAAGCGTTGACTTTGTCTTCACTTTTCAGCAGTTTTTCAGCCAGCGCATCCAGTTTTTCGACGGCTTTGGCAGACTGGCCGCGGGACGTGTAAAACTCCATCAGCCGTTTCTGTATGCCGGCCTCCCCGGGACGATCTTCAAGCAGGCTGTCGAGGAAGTGGGCACATTTGGTGGCATTTTCAGGTGCTTCCATTAATTTCAGATAACTATCCAGTTCGCTCATGGCGGTGTTGTCCTGCCCCATTTGCAAGTGCAGGCTGATCAATGTGGCTCGTGGCGCAGGTTCTTGCGGTTGTAGGCTGCGCAATTGTTCGAATATGCGAATGGCCTGTTTCCAATCCAGACTTTGCAGTTCGATATCGGCCAGCTTATTTAAGACTTGTACAGCCCATTGGCGGGTTGAGCTGGATTGTTGTGAAAGGGTAAGAGCAGATTGATAGGTCTGGCGAGCCAGGTCCAACTCGGCCAACAGATAATAGACATTTGCAAGATCCATGTATTGTTGAATGGCATCATCCAGGCGGCCGACTGACTTGAGCAAGTCGATTAACATCCCGCGTATTGAGAGGTCCATTGGTGCCAGATGGGTTACGCGGCGCAACAGGGTGATCGCCTGCACGGTCTCGCCACGAATGTTATAAGCCGTGGCGATCAGGAGGAATTTTTCGACGGCTTCCATCGCCCGCCCCTCGGTGATCAGCAATTCTGCCATTTCCACATGCAAGGGCAGGTACAGTGGGGCATAAGTCAGGGCATGGAAGGCAACCTCCATGGCGGAGCGATATTTCCCTTCGGATGCCAGTTGCTTGATGCTGATCATGGCTTCCACGACCTCATTGCTGTTGGTTTCGAGCAACAGTTCTGCCAGCGGCAACGGTGGGCTGCCTTCCGGTTGCGGCGGTAGTTGGTGGCGCGCAGAAGTAAGATACTCGCGCCAATCAGGCCGCATCAACTGTTCATTGATGATATTATACAGGGTTCGCAGATCCTTTTCATCGGTAACGCGTGCTTGCGAATCCAGAATTGGTTCATATAACTGTACGACGGCGTCGCTTTGCTCAAAAGGCACTGTCTCGCAATCGGCAATTTTCAGTGCCTGTAGAGCATTAACGGCAGCTTCTGAGTACTGCGCATTTTTATATTCGACCTCTGCCATGAGTAAAAATGATCCAAGGGCATAGGTGGGGTTCTTTACAGATTTCTGCAGATATTCCAGAGCTTTCGAGGGACTCTTTCGACGCAGCAAGAGGCCGATGACGAAAAAAGATGCGGATTGATTCAATCCCAGGTTGATGGCACTCTCCAGCTCACTGGCGGCTTCCTCATCTTGCCCGGAAGTTTGTGAATCGATAGCCTGGCTGAGATGTAACTGAATGCGGGTGCGCTCGGCCATCTCTGGAGAAAGGCCACCCGTCCCCCGGTTGAGAGATTGAATGCTTTTACGGTTGATTTGGCCGCTGCCTGCTTGACCTTCTTCACTTTGGTCGAACAACAACCCGGCCATCTCTTTAAGCGCTTTTAAGCGGGTTTCTGTGATTGGGTCATAATGCGCTGGGGCCTCAGTTTCGGCTTCTTGAGTTCCTTCCAGTTGTCGAACCTGTGCCATCGCTACCGGCCCGGCTCCTACCTTGCGTCGTTCTGGTCCGGGTAAAACCTGGTCGTGCTGTAGGAGATCTAGTGCTTTTTTGGCGTTGGGATCGTTTGGGACCATTTGTAGCGTATATTGGATCACTTGCAAAGCTTTGTTCTTCTCACCGGCTGCTTGCATCAACCCGGCGGTAGCCAGATATTCCTTGACAGCTTCGTCCTTACGACCGAGTTTGTCGTAGATCATCGCCAGGCGCGTATGAACGGTCTGGTTGTCGGGGCTCAGACGTATGGCATTATTAAAATCATCCACGGCACGGTCAACGTCATGCGCTTTTAATTGTGATTCGGCACCTTGCATGAAGCTTTGTACAGCTTCCTGAAGCATGCCCACCCGCTCATAAATTCGGGCAATTTTCTCGAAAGGCATGGGGTCATCCGGTTGGATGGCGGAGACGCGTTGATAGACTCGCAAAGCTTCGTCATACTGCTTGAGTTGGAAATGGGAGAGACCAAGACTGGCTAATGCCATTGGGTGGTCTGGGGATTCTTCCAACGCCTGGCGGTAATATTCAGCGGCTTTATCCCAATCCTGATCCCAGGCTGCCGAATGGCCCTGGTTCATCAATGTTTGAAATTTGGCAGAGTCTCCGGTCATGAGTTGGTCCTAATCTGGCAAAATCTGCATACTTCCCCAGTTTACACCACTTCGGGCTTCCGTGAGTAGCGGAATGGACAGGGTTAAGGCATCTGCCATCACCTGTTTGACAACTTTGGCAGTTGATTTCAATTCTTCATCAGGTACTTCCAACACGAGCTCGTCGTGCACCTGTAAGAGCATGCGTGCGTTAAGCCCGGCGGCATCCAATGCGGGTGGAAGATGGATCATGGCCAATTTCATGATATCCGCAGCGGTACCCTGAATGGGAGCATTGATTGCCTCTCGTTCTTCCCGGTTGCGGAGAGCTACATTGGCCGGGTTGGCCAGGTTCGGGAAATAACGGCGCCGTCCCAGCATGGTTTCGACGTAACCCTGGCGGGCAGCCACACCCCGAATATTATCAAGATAGCTTTTTACCCCAGGGAAATTCTCGAAGTAATCCTTGACGAAATTTTCGGCTTCACCCAAAGTTAAATCGGTAGAGCGGCTCAGCCCGAAGGGACTCATACCATAGATCAAACCGAAGTTGATGGCTTTGGCGTGGCGGCGCTGATCTTTATTGACGTCCTTGAGAGGAATCTTGTAGATGGCTGCGGCTGTGGCTGCGTGAATATCCTCTCCGGCGCGGAAGGCATCCAGCATAGCTTGGTCACCGGACATATGAGCTACGATTCGCAGCTCGATCTGTGAATAATCGACCGAAAGCAACACATGATTTGGAGCGGCCACGAAACCCAGACGAACCTGGCGCCCAGTCTCGGTGCGGGTAGGAATGTTCTGCAAATTAGGATTGGAGGAAGCCAATCGACCGGTCACTGAGCCTGTCTGGCTGTAACTGGTATGTACACGTCCTGTGCGCGGGTTGATCTGCAAGGGTAAGGAATCCAGATAAGTCGATTTCAGCTTGGCCAGTTCACGGTATTCCAATAACATATCCACGACCGGGTGCTCACCGGAGAGTTCATCCAACACAGAAGCCGAGGTGGAATAATGACCGCTGGCTGTTTTCTTGCCGGGTGAGGTCAATTTGAGCGTCTCGAAAAGCACTTTTGAGAGCTGCTGGGTGGAATTCAGATTAAAAGGGTACCCGACAGCCTGATATACCTGTTCTTCCAGTTCGTGCAGGCGCTGGCCCATTTTGCGGCTAAATTTCTCGAAGAAAGCACGGTCCAGACTGATGCCGGTACTTTCCATTTGCACCAGCACAGGTAACAGTGGCATTTCGATGTCTTCAAACACTTTCTGGCAATTATGTGTTTTCATCTTTTCTGCTAGGAGGGGTACGAGTTGAAGCGTAACTTCGGCGTCCGCGGCTGCATAAGGGGCAGCCTTGGTGATGGGAACCAGGTTCATGGTGATCTGGCCTTTACCGCTCCCGATAAGTTCTTCGATATGGGTCATACTGATATTCAGGTAAGTACCAGCCATATCTTTTAAGCCGAGATTATGTGATGCCGGGTCAATCAACCATTCTGCCAACATGGTATCGAAGGCCTGTGGCACAACCTCCAAACCATGCTGTTGTAAGACAATGACATCATATTTTAGGTTATGTCCGGCTTTTGCAATGTGTGGGTCTGTCAGAGCAGGGGTTAAGGCTGCGATCACCTGTGACAGGGGGAGTTGGGGTTCACCGGTACTGTGGCCGACCGGAATGTAATAGGCCTGCCCAACGTGGTGAGCCAAAGAAATCCCCACTAGATCAGCTAACATAGGGTCGGTACTGGTGGTTTCGGTATCCAGAGCGATCAAGGGAGCGGCAGAAAGTTCTTGCGTCAGGGCAGTTAATTTCTCGACTGTATCCACCACGATGGTTTCCGGAGAATAAGAAGAAGGCAAGCCGACTTCTTTGATCTGTTGCCCGAATAGACTGAGCTGACCCCCGGAGGTTGTCTGGCCCGCCATGGATTTGATCACGTTGTGCATTTTGGGGATCAGAGTACGGAATTCAAGCTCACGGAATAGTGCCTCTACAGCGGGAACATTGATATGATCAGTACGCGCATCCTCTAATTTGAGGCTGATTGGCACATCCAGTTTGATGGTAGCCAGGGTTTTGCTGAGGTAAGCGGATTCTTTACCGGCAACCAGTTTCGTGGCGAAGCGGGCGGGGATTTCCTGGATGTGAGCATAAACTTCATCCAGGGTGCGATATTGCTCTAGCAATGTGACGGCGGTCTTTTCACCTACGCCGGGAACGCCCGGAATGTTATCGGAATGGTCGCCCACCAGGGCCTTGTAGTCGATCACCTGATCCGGGTCGACTCCCAAAGAGGCTTTCACTTCAGAGGCAGTGTAATTTTTGGCATCTGCCAGTTTGGAGCCAGAAAGGCTAACCAGGATGCGATCGTTGACCAGTTGTAGCAAATCACGGTCGCCAGTGATGATCTTAACGCCAAATCCTTGTGTGACTGCCTGGTTGGAAATGGTTCCGAGAATATCGTCGGCTTCTGCGCCTTCTTGTTCCAATCGGGGGAAATGAAAAGCATCCACCATTTGGCGGATGCGCTCGATCTGGGGACGCAGATCCTCTGGCATTTTCGCCCGGGTGCCTTTGTAAGCCGGGAAGAGGTCATTTCGAAAGGTTTTACCGGTATCAAAAGCCACCGCCAGATATTCGGGTTTTTCCTGCTCCAACAAACGCAATAAGACACTAGCAAAACCGTAGATTCCGGCAGTCGGTTCGCCTGAGGCAGTTTGCAGGCGGTCATTTTGGGCTCCTGCAGTGAGGGCAAAATAAGTTCGATAAGCCAGTGCGTGGCCATCAATTAAATAAAGAATTGGAGGCATCGGTTTTTCCTATGCTGCAGATTCAACCGGATGTCTTGGGGGTTAGAATCTGTCTGGAGAGGGATATATAATCATTGATCAGGCGGGTGGAAAGAGACTGCGATCCACTGATTGAAAAATAGCCTGGCGCCCAAAACTCTCCATTGAGATGAGTTTGTAAAAGCCCAGGAAAGTTGGCAAAAATCTGAATAGTGGTTCGTTCTTTGATCTCTTGTACCATTTCATTCAGACAGGTGTTGGCTGGCAGGATGGCTGTCCATTGCATATACAAAGGACGTATGGTGAGGCTGACACACTGCCAGCCGCTGGATTGATGCAGGCGAGAAAGTTGTTGGTTCAGCAAATTCGCAAGTTCATGAGTAATGAATTGCTCTGGGTTGTACGGAAGCAGTAATAACTGATATTTAAAATAGATAGCAGATGGAGTTTCCCTGGCAGGTAAGGGCTCTAAAACCGGTAAAGGAGGCGGAGTAAGAGAGATATTTAAAGTTTGCGAGTTGCTGTTTTGCCCTTCTTCTTCCCAGGGTAGCTTGAAATTAAAATCAAGGAATTCTTCGCTGTGATGGGCTTGAGTCTTATCAGACCGAGGGAGTAGGGGCTCTGTTTTGCTGGCAGGTTGGGTCGGTCGGGAAATTGGATGCAGTGGTTGCGTTACTCCAGTACTTGGCTGGAAGGATTCGTGCGACTCTTCTGACAATGCAGATCCCATTTCTGAAGTTTGCTGGGGGAGCCATTCACCGGCAGGAGTCGGAACAGGTATGGGTGAAGACTCTGGTGTTAAGTTATTTTCCGGGTCTGGGACCGGCATCTCGGCCAGGAGAGCATCGATATTCGCGAGTTCTTGTTCGCTCAATCCGGATTGGTTTTCTCCATTTGCGGATTCAGATTCTGGTTCTTCAGAATCTACCCATTGATCGAATAGGTCTGTGGTTGGTTTAGGAACAAAATCTTGTGTAGCCAGTTCCGGTTCTCTTTCAACAGCCGGTGATTCTTCTTGGTCATTCGCATTGAGCGATTGAACCGGGTTTACCTGATCCAGGTTCGTTACTGGTGATTGATTAAGTGGCATTTCGTCGCCTCTGGTTATTGTCGAGAACTCCATGCGTAACTGGCTGGTATTGGTGTAGTGGTTCAGGAAAGCTTTACGAATGAGGGCAACCTCTTTTCGAATTTCGAACAAAGAGAGGTTCGTATGATAAATTAAGGCAAAAGCGACTTCTGTAAAAAGTGGCGTGGCATAAACCAGATAGGTCTTCGCCTCGCTATCCATTTTCAAATATCTGAATAGTTCACCGGATTGGATATTCGACCAATAACGAGTCAAAAAGTTGATCACATTTTGCGAAGTAACATCTGCCAGCGCTCCGGAGGCAGCGATGACCTGTCCATGCATGAGCAGGATACCGGCACTGGCACTTGTACTGGCAAGTAGTTGTTCTATTTGATGTTGACCCGATTCGGGGTGCTCCACCCAAAGTCGGGCTAAATTCTTTCCCTCATCGGAAGATTCTGGAAGTGGTTCGTCACCATTAAGCGCACGAGAAATTCTTTCATTTACTTCAGGACCAAAAAAGGGCTTATTAAGGAATCCATTGGCGATTACCCCACTCATCACAGGATGGTGTGGATTATTCTGAGGTGGGTAAACCAGCAGTTTAAAGTTTGGCAATAATGCGACAAGTTCGCGAGTCAATGGTACAAACGGCAAATCGTTTGTTTCGGCATCCAGAATTACCAAGTCAAAAGACTGCTTCGCAGCCAGTTTCAATGCTTCTTTGCCGCTGGCCATACCGAATACTTGAAAACGTCCCCCCTCTTGTAGGTGGGCACTGATTTGCTCCAGCAAACTTAAATCTGGCGAAATGGCCATTATCAATTTGGTCATATAAAAAGTGTATCACGCGCTAAGAATCGGTGCAAGTTGCCCATTATCTGTCCCCAAAAATGAAAGTAGGTTTATTAAAGACTCGACGAGTTAATTACTTAGTATATTCTGTTTCTCTAAAAACAGGGAGCTGATTTGTTTGATCGACCAGGGATCGAGTAGTTTTTCTAGAGTATTGGATTGACAATTTATAGATCACAAACCGGATAGCTTGTTACTGGCAGAAATTCCATTGAGTAAGTTCATCACCGTCGGATTGATTGCACAACTGCCCGAACCTGTGGCATAATCACAGTTTGAGACTCATCAAGTAAAGGAAATGCCGTGAATTTCAAACATATTTGTATCATTGGACTTGGATATATTGGGTTGCCCACTGCCAGCACTTTTGCCACACACGGCATACGGGTGACCGGTGTGGATAACAATCCTGAGGTCATCGGGGCACTGCAGCATGGGAAAGTGCACATCTATGAGCCGGGACTTGGCGAAATGGTAGCTGCTGCCCTCCAGAGTGGTAATTTGAGCGTTTCCCCAAAACCAGTTGAGGCGGATGCTTTTATCATTGCTGTTCCAACGCCCTTTTACGGCGATAAAAAAGCGGATCTCAGCTTCGTGCGTTCTGCGGCCGAGTCGATCGTACCAGTATTGCGAGAAGGCAACCTGGTCGTACTTGAATCTACCTCCCCTCCGTTGACCACAGTGGATGTCGTACGTCCCATTCTGGAGAAATCTGGTTTGAAGGCAGGGAGTGATTTCAAATTGGCATATTCACCTGAACGTGTCCTCCCCGGACAAATTCTGAAAGAGTTGATCGAGAACGCGAGGGTTATCGGCGGGATCGACAGCGAATCTGCCAAAACGGGTCGAGATTTGTATGCAACCTTTGTCAAAGGTGACATTTTGCTCACTGATGCGACTACCTCCGAGATGGTCAAATTGATGGAAAATACCTATCGAGATGTCAATATCGCAATTGCCAACGAGTTTTCACGCCTGGCTGACCGTTTTGGGGTCGATGTTTGGGAGGCAATCCAGATTGCCAACCGGCATCCGCGAGTCAAAATTCTCAATCCGGGTCCAGGGGTGGGTGGACACTGCATCAGTGTGGATCCGTGGTTCTTTGTAGAAGCCGCCCCCGATTTGACTCCTTTGATCCATACCGCACGTAACGTCAATGACTCCCAACCGGAGTTTGTCCTGAAACTCGTTGAACGGGCGCTGGGTAAAATAAAAGGTAAACGCGTCGCTGTGCTCGGTTTGGCCTTCAAACCAGACGTAGATGATTTGCGCGAAAGTCCGGCTATAGAAGTAGCACATTTGCTGGTAAAAGCCGGTGCGGTGGTAAGTGCATTCGAACCCTTCAAACCTGATTTTCCGTTGAGCGGAGTAAGGATGAGTCATTCGCTTGAAGAGGCTACCAAAGAGGCCAATCTGATCGTTTTGCTGGTTGGCCACAGCCAGTTCAAGGCGTTGGATCCAAAAATAGTGGCAAAACTGACTTCTGCACGCCTGGTAGTGGATACTGTCAATGGTTGGAACAATCCGGCTTGGCAGGAAGCTGGTTTTAAGGTGATCAAACTCGGTAAAGGACAAAAATGAAACGCGTACGAGTACTTTTAATTTTTGGCACTCGCCCCGAAGCCGTAAAGATGGCTCCGGTTGTGAAAGCCCTGACGAAAGTGCCTGAAATTGAAGCTCGCGTTTGCGTGACCGCTCAACATCGCGAGATGCTCGATCAGGTACTCGAACTTTTTCAAATTAAACCAGATTATGACCTGAATTTGATGCGTCCCAACCAAACCCTGGCCGGGTTAACCGCGGAGATTTTGGAACATATTGACCCGGTTCTAGCCGATGAACATCCGGATTGGGTGTTGGTTCAGGGTGATACTACTACAGTCATGGTAGCAGCCCTGGCCGCTTTTTACCGTCAGGTCAAAGTGGGACATGTCGAAGCAGGGTTGCGCACGGGTGACAAGCATCAGCCCTTCCCCGAAGAGATTAACCGCCGCATTGCCGGAACATTGGCGGACTTGCACTTTGCACCCACGGAGCTTAGCCGGCAAAATCTATTACATGAAGGGGTGGAAGATTGGCGTATTGCGGTAACCGGCAATCCGGATATCGATGCCCTGCAACAGATTTCTAAAATGGAGGAGCCACCTGAAGTAAATAAATGGCTCAAGGAGTGGGGTATCACAGACGGCAAGGCAAGACTCGTGCTGATCACGGCACACCGGCGTGAAGCCTTTGGGGCCCCTATCGAAGCGATTTGTGCAGGACTGAAAGAGCTGGCTCTGCATTACTCCAGAGCAGTACAATTCATTTATCCTGTACACCTGAATCCCAATATTCAGGAGCCCGTTTATCGCTTGTTGGGGAATATTCCCAATATTCACTTGCTTCCACCGTTGGATTATCTTCCCCTCGTTCACTTGATGAAAGCAGCTACGATCGTTCTGACTGATTCGGGGGGAATTCAGGAGGAAGCCACTGGATTGGGCAAGCCTACGCTGGTTTTACGCGATAAGACTGAGCGGCCGGAGGGTGTGGAAGCCGGAGTACTAAAACTGGTGGGCACCAATAAAGAGAACATTGTCAACCAGGCCAGAGAATTACTGGATGACGAACAGGCTTATGCTGTAATGGCACATGCAGCCAATCCCTTTGGGGATGGACATGCTGCTGAACATATCGTCAAGGCGCTAATGGAATATCAGGAGCGGTGATCCTTCAGGATTTACTGCTGGTATTTTCACCTTTATTGAGGTTTTCAATCGACTATGGATACGATTTGCATCCTACCGAGAAAATTAGGTTTGGGGGGGCCGGCATCTTTTCAAGCACGTTTGTCGGAGGCACTGCGCTTGCAGAGGATTAAAGTCACCTATGATCCTGATGACTTGGCTGTCTCAGCGATTCTAGTGGTGGGCGGTACCAGACACATGGCAGAGCTGCGACATGCACACCGGCGCGGGGTGCGCATCGTGCAACGCCTTAATGGTATGAACTGGGTACATAAGCAAAAATTTACCGGACTTAAGCATTTTATTCGTGCTGAATATGGTAACTGGGTGCTTTCGACCATCCGCCACGATTTGGCTGATCGTATCGTGTATCAGAGCCAATTCACGCAAGGATGGTGGCAGCGCGCATACGGTTCAGTCAAAGCAGTAGGGAAGATCATCTATAACGGCGTGGAATTAAATGAATATACCCCTTTGGGTAATAATTGCAGGCCCAATGACCGCTACCGCATGTTGTTGGTTGAAGGACATCTGGGCGGTGGATATGAACAGGGGTTGATTACTGCAGTCAAAGCGGCTGAGTTGCTCAATCAACGTTTGGACAAACCGTTAGAATTGATGATAGTGGGCGATACCCCTAAGGCTTTAAAACAGCAGGTGAATACCCATAAGATTGATCTCCTGTGGAAGGGGGTCGTCAAACGGTATGAAATCCCGGAGATCGACCGTTCAGCCCATTTTTTATTTTCCGCCGATGTCAATGCGGCTTGTCCGAATGCGGTCATTGAAGCTTTGGCATGTGGACTTCCGGTGATCGGTTATGATACTGGAGCGTTGCCGGAACTCCTGATCAACGGTGCCGGGCGCATTGCGGCTTACGGCGGTGACCCCTGGAAATTGGAAAAACCTGACTTATATGCTCTCTTGGATGCAGCTCAGGAAGTACTAAAAAATCAAGAAGCTTTTAACCTGGCTGCCAGAAAAAGGGCAGAAAGGGCTTTTGACATTAACACTATCGCCAGTAGTTACCTTCAAGTATTGTTGGGTGATTGAAATATGACTGATTTTACTTCGATCCTCTTACCGAAAGAGGAATCATTTTTGATTGCGAATAGAAATTACGGTTCCCACTAAAATAATCGCAACAATTCCCATACCTGCCAGCACAACGCCGGATGTCGGCGTGGTTTCAAGAATATCAGGCTGAATCCTTGCTACAGCCGGTTGTGAAATGCTGGTAATGGTAGATTTTGGGGTGATGATCATCCCTTCGGCATCGCGCTGGGGAAGCGGACCGCTGAGCCAAATGGTAGTCGCGATCAAAACGAAGACCAGCAACACCATCGAAATGCGAGAGATCAAACCCGGATAGATATTCAATTTAGAGATTAATTCTTTTAAAGGTTTCATTGTTTATCTCGTTGCTCATTTCTTGAGTGAATTCAGCACTTGCCCAACCGCTTGTTCATAATAGATCTGTTTTTTGATTATTTGAATGGTCGAGTTTGCTAATACTGGATTGATGATGTTAATTGTATTGCCAATGGGTAAAATGAGAGCCGAAGAAGTGATATTGGTGATGGCTTGTTTGAGTTTTGGATTTGAAATACGATCCAGACCGCTTATATAGACAGGCAGATATCCGGCCAACTGATCTAGTTGATTCACAAAATCAGCATCTGAAAAATATTCGGCTAGCAATATAGCAGTTTCTTCCGATTGGGGTGCATTTAGTGGAATACACCAAACCCATCCTGTGGCCAGTGTATTATGTTGAGAATTAATAGCGGGCAAATTTGTCAATTCACTGTCAGACGGTGGGTTCGTAAGATATTGCGACGCCCAAATGATGGCGTAACCAGAAGTTTGTTGATTGTAGGCTTTCCATGCTGTATCGAAGGTGGAGAATTGAGCAATCCAATCAGGGAAAGCACCGGATTGGGTACCATTATTTAGAATCTCAAAAGTCCTCTGTAATGGATCATTTTCGATCACGGGCGAATCATTCTGGCTCATTAGGTTACCGCCGGCTTCCTGGTATATGGTCGTTACCACCAGAGCGCTCGGGTCAGCAGCCGGGAAAATGACTGGAAGATGCTGACTGGAAAGTTCTTGCCAGGTGCTGGGAGGATAAGGGGATTGCAAGGGGTGATAAGCCATCGCCAAAGCGTCACCGGCAAGAGGGATACCATAATATTTACCTTGAACTGTGCCTAAATCAGCCACATACGCCAAAAAGTCGTTGTTAGTCATTTCGGGCATTTGATTGTCGAGCGGAACAAGCAGGCCATTGAGAGCAGCGGTTTGCAGGTCCGGATAAGGTAATGCAATAAGGGTTGGCAAGGCTCCAGGTGCTGCCAAAGAAGTATTGTTGAGTGAATCGAGAAGGCCACCCTTGCCAGTAACCGTTTTAAGCCGGACTTCAATCGTCCATTCAGGATGGTCTTTTTGAAATGCAGCCAGACGATTTTGGATGAGAACACCGACCGGGGAGGCACTCTGGGGATCGAATTGTGGGGGTAGCCAGATAACCAGGGTATTCGATTCAGTGGCAGTAACCGCGGGGAGGGTGGCAGTTGTAACTTGGGTTTGAGTTTCGGCCGTCAGGTTCATGGTGGTCGGGGTAGGAGAAGCAACCATAGAATCGACTGTTCGTTCGATCTGGCAGCCGACCAATTGACTCACGAGGATAACAGATAAGAGCAAAAAGGGGTAAAACTTTCCTTTGAGCCGACGGTTGAGATTTTTATTCTGGTCAGTGCTGATACCGCTAGAGGTCATTTAATATCGACCGGGTTCCTCAAAAGATGCAAAAGTAATGAGAGAGAATTTTCAACGTCATCTAAATCGATCATTTCAGCCGGGGAATGAATATAACGGGTGGGAATGGAGAGACAGCCAGAGGGCACACCAGCCCGTGAAATTTGAATTACGCGCGCATCAGTGGTGCCACCTTCCAGAATTTCCATCTGGTAGGGCAGATCTGCTTTTTTGGCTGTATCGGTCATCCATTTGACCACACGAGGGTCTGCGATCATTCCGGAATCTTTTACCTTGATGGCAGGGCCTTTTCCCAATGACACTTCCATCTTCCCGGTAGGAATGTCGCCCGTGCGGGTCACATCCACGGCAAGACCCAGATCAGGGTCAACTCGGTAAGCGGCAGAGGTAGCACCGCGGGTGGCGACTTCTTCCTGAGTGGTAAACACAAATACCAATTCATTGGGGGTTTCTTTGATTTGTTTGATGGTCTCGATTAATAAGGCACAACCAATACGATCATCCAGAGCTTTCGATACAATACGTTTTCCCAAATCGATCACCGGACGTTCGAATACACCCACGTCACCGACCTTTACGGGACAATCTGCGTGGCTGGTGGCGCCGACGTCGATAAAAAGTTGGTCGAGGGAATGTAACTTTGAGGCATCTTCGAGGCTGTCGCCGTTGATAACACCGCGAGAGCCATTCAAAAAAGCGACATGAGCTGACATGCAATTACGTGGATAAAGAGACCCCATATTACTAAAACGGACGAATCCTTTTTTATCGATGTGGGTGGCAATTACACCGATTTCATCCATATGGGCGGCAATCATGATACGCTGGCCGTTGGCAGATTTTTTTCCCTTGGTAACGATAAGATTGCCAAGGACATCGACTTCTATCGAAGTGGCGAAAGGTTGCACTTCGGTTTTTATGAACTCACGGACTCGACCTTCATAACCGGAGGGTCCGGCGATTGCGACAAGCTTTTGAATTAGTTCTTTCATCAAGTCTCCTTGTAGTGAGTAAGTATACTCCAGGCTTAAAATGGATCAATCGCGGTCCCCCGCAAGAATGGACGGGGTCAGTTTTCCTACAAGGGCATAAAGGAGTTGTAATGTATTTTTCCAATCGCTGGTCATTGAAATTAAATTTGCCGTGTGTGCATACCGACCAGGGATAGAAATCGAGACGCTCGGAATGCCTTCACGTACTTTGTGTATTGATCCGGCATCGGTACCGCCGCCCCCGGGTTGGCGGAACTGGTAGGGGATATGCAAAGATTCGGCAGTGTGGGTTAAAAAGCGAATGAGGCGGGGGTCAGAAATGGTGCCCACATCAGAAATATAAATAGCTGGCCCTTGGCCGAGACGACTGTTGTAGACAGTGTTTTCTTCGCCATCTTCTCTGGGCAGGTCAAAGGCCGGGGTCGAATCTACGGCGATGGCCAGATCCGGATCAAAGCGATAGGCGGCAACTTTTGCGCCGCGCCCGCCGATTTCTTCCTGGACTGCAAAAGAGACCAGCAGGGTAACATTCTCCGGGGCATGTTTGACAAGTTCGATCAGGGTAGCGACTCCGATGCGGTCATCGAGCGCCTTTCCTCGCAGACTGGGACCGATCTGCATGAATTTGGTGGCAAAAGTGGCATAATCACCCACCTTGACTTTGCCAGCACCACCCGGTCCTAAATCGATGCGCAGGGTATTCAAGGGGATGTTCGAGTGCAGTTCGTCGTGCTCGGTCAGGTGAATGGGTTTGGCGCCAATCACCCCCGGAAAATGATCGCTGCCCACCCAAACCGGTTTGCCGGGAAGCTGACGTTCATCGATACCACCAACGATACTAAATGAATACAGTCCTTCCCCTTCATCTGCGACGATCATGAACCCCACTTCGTCCATATGGGCATCCAGCATGATGCGCAACGGATGGTCTCCTGTTTTAGCCAAGCGGGTCACGAGCACATTGCCCAGAGCATCTACTTTGATCTCATCGGCTGCCGATTCAAGTTCGGTGAAAATGATCTTGCGGATCTCACCTTCGCAGCCGGACACTCCGACTGCATTGCACAACTTTTCGAGCAGGGAGAGTTGTTCTTTCCCAATGGTCAACGGTTTCTGAATCATGGATGCATCTCCCGGGTGAGATTGTCGAGAGTATCTGGAGCAAGATTCTTGATAAAGGCGGCCAAAAGGCGGCCGGTGCGCTGTATATCCTCGACGACCACTTCTTCCACCGGTGTATGCATGTACCGTACTGGAATGCCAATCACGGCACTGGGAATACCGCTGCCAACGATTTGCATCACAACCGCATCTGTGCCGGAACCTTTGGGTAATGGCTCTACGGCAAAGGGGATTTCATATTTTTCTGCCACGGACTTAAAAGTCTTGAATAAAAACGGATGAATATTAGCTCCAGTACCGACCGTGGGACCTTTGCCCATGGGAAAACTGCGATGATCGCTTGCCCCTGGGCCTTTGGCGAAGGTGACATCCACAGCCACGACCATATCCGGTTCGATGGCAAAGGGAGAAGTTGCTCCGCCGGCGCAATTGACTTCTTCCTGAACCGTAGCCACCATCCATACATTCCAGTCCAGATTGACCGTTTTTAGTTCATCCAGGCAAACGGTGAGGGCAGCGACAGAAGCGCGGTTATCCAGGGTGTGGCCGGAAAGTGCGCCGCCACTGAGTTCCACCGGTGGCGTGGAAAAGGAAACGAGGTCTCCGACATGAACCAACTTTTCGACCTCTGGAGCCGGCAGTCCCACATCCACCAGAATGCGCTCCAATGATGGTGGTTTACCTTTATGGGAAGAATTCACCAACCTGTCAGGCCAGAGTATGGCGATGCCAGACAGACCGTTTTGCCCGTGCACGATCACTTCCTGCCCGGGTAAGATACGCGGATCGATACCGCCGATCTCGGTTACGCGCAAGAAGCCATCCTGGATTCCCGTCACGATCAACCCTATGGCATCCATGTGTGCCGCAATCAAAATAGCGGGAGCCTGTTTTTTTTGTCCGGCTTTACGCAAGGCGTGGAGACTTCCCAGTTTGCTGACCGAGAGTTCATCCACGAGTGGGCGCCACTTTTCAGCGATGACCTGCCTGACCGGCTCTTCATTACCGGAAAGTCCAGGGAGGGAAAGCAATTGTTTTAAAAACGGGGAAATATCATTCATTGTTAGTTTTTCTGTGAATATTCTTTTTAGGATTTTTTACTGGATTGGAGTCTCTGTCGAAGTCTGTGTGGCAGTATTTGTCAATGTCGGTATGGGAGTATTTGTTGAGGTCGGTATGGGAGTATCTGTTGAGGTCGGCGTGGAAGTTTCTGTGGGTGTGACCGTTTGGGTTGCAGTTTGAGTAGGTCTGGTAGTCAATGTTGTGTATGTAGAAGCGATGGTAGCAGTGGATGTAGCAGCCAAAGTCGGGTAAGCGGTTGGGGGAGCCAGGGTCAGGGAAGGTTCAGGAGTGGCGGTGATGATGACGGTGCTGATTTCCGGAGTGGGGGTGCGTAAATTCTTCGCGGCATTTCCCACCAAGAGGACAACCATCCCCAGTAGATAAAGCGGCAGGGTTGCCAGAATGATTATCACCAGTATCCGGCGTAATCTTGTGGTGTGTGAATCCATATTCACCATGGTGAACGCTTTACTCCCGCATCATCATAACACGGCGAGAAATGTGTGGCAAGGCGCGGAAAAGGCGCGGAAAAGCCAAGGGTGTCTCCTCCCCGATAATTACTGGTACGCACCGGAAGGTGAGATGAATTTCAAATGGTGGCTATTTAAAATCCAAATTGAAAGTGTTATTGGCCTGCAGGATCTCTTTACGTACAGTGACGAAAAGGCTTTCGGCTTTGAGATCGGTGATGGTGTAGCACGGACAATCCATATGATCGGCCAGGGTTTGCGCGAGACCCTGATCGAAGGCGGCATGCTCCATATTGATGACCACGCTGTGGATTTTCTCCCTGGCGATCATCTCGGCAAAAGTATAGGCTTCTTCCTGCGGAGGAAGGTGGCCGACAGACACATTCCCAGCGCCATCTGTCAGAACGAGTAAAAGGGGCATCACATCAGGATGGAGCAATTTTTCTTTGCGCAAAACGTTATAGGCCATCATCAATCCGGCTGAAAGAGGGGTCTTCCCGCCTACCGGTATGTTGGAGAGCGCTTGCTGGGCCAGCATCACCGAACTGGTTGGGGGCAGCACCAGGGTGGCCAGGCTCTTTTGAAAAACGATCAAGCCTACACGGTCGCGCCTCTGATATGCATCAGTCAACAATGAGAGAATAGCGCCTTTCGTAGCAGCCATACGTTCGGCTACAGCCATCGACCAGGAGGCATCTACCAGGAACAAAATCAAGTTGGCGGCGCGACGCACGCGTATCTTTTTCATGTAATCCGCAGGGCGAATGGCAAACGCGACGTGGTTGCGGTGGAGTAATTCCTGGCGTTGATTTTGGAAGGGAGCAGCGGCACGCAGAGTGGCGTCAAAGGCAAGATCATCTGTCTTGCCGTTTGCGGGGCGGGATTGAATGTAACGGCCACGCTTACGTTCGGTGTGGGTCACAGAACGGCGACCGGCATAGGATCTCATCATCTTATCGAGGGGTGTATCCAATTTGCGGGGATTAAATTCTTCACCGTTAGGCATCTTCTTGCCGCCGGCCCACCAGTTAGGATCGCCTTGGTTGAAGGCATTCTGTTCGGTCGGTTGCGGCGTTCCCTGTTCTGAACTCTGCTCGCCGGACTCTTCCGGCGTTACGCTTTTTTTGAGGAGGAAGATCCCTCGTCACCCAGTTCAGAGGTGGATTCCTGATCGGTGGAAGCGGCAGTGGAATGCTGCAATTGTTCGATGCGTTCACGAAGTTCTTCCACGCCCATTTCTTCGCGCTGGAAGGGGCCGCCTTTCATACGGTGGGGGAGGGCTAGTTCGGCTGCCAACGCAATATCACGGTCGGTGATGGCAGTGCGGCCTTCAAAAGCAGCTTGAGCACGAGCCGCTTTTAGGATCACCAAGTCTGCCCGATGCCCATCCACGTTCAATGAGGCGGTCAGGCTGGCGATGGCCAACAGGTTCTGGCTGGAATAAGTCACTGCATCCACCAGTTTGCGACCCTGGTCAATTTGCAGGGAAAGTTCTTTCTCTTTGCTTAACCAACGATCGCGGAAACCCACCGAATCGGCTTCGAATGCAATGTTTCGTTCCATGATTTGCACGCGTTCGCGGATTTCGCGAATCCCGTAAATCTCAACCGAGAGAGCAAAACGATCCAGTAACTGCGGGCGAAGATCGCCCTCTTCGGGGTTCATTGTACCTACCAGGATGAAACGAGCCGGATGCGAGAAAGAAATTCCTTCACGCTCCACAATATTGACACCCATGGCGGCGGCGTCCAGGAGTACATCCACCACGTGGTCATCCAATAAATTGACCTCATCAATGTACAACATGCCACGGTTAGCAGCAGCCAGAACACCCGGTTCAAAACTGCGTACCCCCTTTTGAATGGCTTTCTCGATGTCGAGGGTGCCTACTACACGATCTTCTGTAGCTGAGACGGGCAGATTAATGAAGGGGGTGGCGCGCATCGCTACCGGGAGTTGTTCTCCGTGGTCATGACGCTCAAGGCATTCCGTGCACCAAGTGGCGGGTTTATCGGGGTCGCAACCAAAACGGCAATCGGAAACCACTTTAACACTTGGCAATAAAGCTGCCAGAGCACGAGCCGCGGTAGATTTGGCTGTACCCCGTTCTCCACGAATCAAAACACCCCCGATACGCGGATCGACTGCGTTCAGGACCAATGCGCGACGCATACGTTCTTGACCAACAATTGCAGTGAATGGGTAAATGGCTGGCATAAATACAAATCATCCTTAATTGGTAGTATTAATGCTTCGTAAGTTTACCACAAAGGGTTTTCCAAGTGGAATCTTGTAGAAGCACGGAAATCGCAATACAAATGTTTATCGTCTTTGTCTTCCACAAGGCTTTATGGGTGGTTGTGTTCATGGTTTCGATAACTATCCTTCTTGCGCACCGGTAGAACTGCCCCATACAAGGGGGTGCGAAGACCGCAGTGCAGGCCCCGAAAGAACTGGGCAAGCCGTGCCCTATGATAGGTCATGCAATCGCGAGAAATCGGAATCATGGTTGCATTAACTGCGCTCCCTCTGCACGTACTGCTCGGGGGCGCAAACATCGCAGGAAACGAATCGAAACAAAACCTTTTCTTAGGAGGCTGAATGAAGAACCATTTGTGAAGTTATAAAAGAGCTTGATGTTATCGGTAATATATTAGAATAATAATTCTAATTTTGTTAAGGGTTCAAAGAAATGGATCCAGCAGAATTGTATATGGCTTTCACCAGAAAGTTATTCCCAAAAAACATTTTACGAGAAGACAAGGCAAAATTGAGGATGATATTTTTGTGAAAATCTGATCATATGGCGTTCCGGGAATTTCTCAAAAGAGGTGAATATGCTATATTTAAGAGAATTTTCAGAAGGGAAAACACCTATGGAACTATCAGGGAGTGCACAAAAAGTACAAAAAGAGTTACTGGCTTATGGTATTCAGGCCAATGTTGTGGAATTGCCAGGATCAACGCGAACGGCTATAGAAGCGGCTCAAGCAATCGGTTGCACCGTGGCACAGATCGTCAAATCGTTGGTATTCCGTGGGGCGACAAGCGGAAAAGCCATTTTAATCGAAGCTAGCGGAATTAACCGGGTGAACGAGAACACGGTTGCGCTGCTGATTGGTGAGGCGATTGTCAAAGCGGATGCTGATTTTGTGCGTGAAAAGACGGGATTTGTCATCGGCGGAGTACCGCCTGTGGGACACGTTTCAGAAATGGGTGCTGTCTTGATCGATGAGGACTTGTTTCAATACGAGGAATTATGGGCTGCGGCCGGCAACCCGCATGCAGTCTTTCGGCTGACACCTTCCGAATTGTTATCGATGACCTCAGGAAGGGTTGTTTCTATCAAATAAACGAAGAGAGGAAAATAAAAAATGATGGTGAGCCATTTTGCCATCATTTTTTATCTAAGTCAGATCAGGTTCAGAATGGATGCAGAAGGACCAATGAGATTGTGAGTAGCTCCATTCGCTGCCACGAAAATGACCGTCAGCAGGCAGGCGACCCCTATCACGATAAATCCGATTTGGATGTATCCCAAAATTAGCCCAGCCAACGCCATTCCATTGCCACTTAAAGCGCCATTGCTTTCACGGATTTCTTTTTTGGCTATGTGACCAGTAATGATAGCAACGATTGCGCCAACAAAAGGAATGATAAACCAGGAGGCAATTCCACAAATCAGGCTGGCAACGGCCAATGAACTATCACGCTGGTAATTTGGGGTTACAGGCGGCTGATTCATTGGGGTAGAACTTTCCGGTATCGACATATTTTCTCCTTTTCCCCAAACGGGTATCTTATTATTTTCTTTCCTGATAATATACGCCTGTTTGCTTTGAAGGTTGCATATTTAATACTCAAAAAGAATAAATACCTTAATCGATGGTCGAACCAATCATGGGAAGTACGAAGTGTGCCCTGATTTTTGCACCGAAGACAAGAAATAAAAAAGAGCCGGGCGAACCCGGCTCACCATTGCCCTTAATAGCTAATACTGTTGTTAATGTTGGAAAAAACCGAGCCTATCGTGGGCGCAAGCAAAAGCAAAATAACAACTACCAGTAGGATAAGACCGATTTGAACGTAGCCAAGAACCAAACCGGCAGTAGCCATCCCCTTGCCTTTGAGCAATCCATAACTATTGTTGATTTTATTCACGGCAATATGACCGAGAATGATGGCCGCCAGGGCACCAAAGAAGGGGAGGATGAAATAAGTACCGATTCCGCAAATTAAGCTGGCAATGGCCAATCCGCTGTCTTTTTGTGCGGATTGCATGGGCGGATAGTTTGGTACAGGTGGATAGTTACTCATGATATTCTCCTTTTTACTTATCAAATATTTGCGAGTTAAAGATAATCTGAATTCATTTCTCATTTATTATAGCAAGGCTGGAAGAAAACCAATTAAATTATCTAAATATTTCAGTTAAATCTCGATTGTTATAAACAAAAGATTCCCCTTTCTGAATCAGGTAATTCGCATAAGCTTTCAGAGACTCAAAGTACAAATCCATACCAAAGAGCTTAACCGATTGGGCTGCTTTGTATAAGCGGATCGGCCAATTGTGCCAGCTCTGACCAATAGATGCATTGAGTATGAAGCCACAGGCATCCAGATCCCACCCCAACGAAGCGGAGACGAGGCATACACCGCGGCAGTATTTTTGCATAAATTGCGGGTCACTCTGAAGGATCGCAACTTCGCCTGAATAGACGACCCACATCAAGCCGTAGGAACTGCGCCGGTCAACCGGAAATACCCACCAGTCATAATGATTGTAATGGAATTTCTCCCAATCGTTCTGGGCAGCCCACTCCTCGAATTCATCAATTTGATGACTATGGGTCAGTTTAAATTTTTCTATGCCGACGAAAGAACTATCAGTATTGTATATCAGCATATTTCTCCCCTGAACCGAGTTCTATTTTAACCCGAAAGTCGATTTCGATAAATCCGCTTTAGATTAGAGTTTTTCTACGAACCATTTTTAACTGGCATTAAGTACTGTTGAAGGAGGAAAGGGTATAATAACGCTAGACCCAAATAATGGAGAGTTCATGGCACAACAAAAAATTCGCGTCTTGATCGCCAAACCAGGTCTGGATGGTCATGATCGGGGCGCCAAAGTCGTGGCACGCGCGCTCCGTGATGCCGGGATGGAAGTCATTTATACTGGCTTACGACAGACGCCAGAGATGATCGCCGAAGCGGCCTTACAGGAAGATGTGCAAGTAGTTGGCCTCTCGATCCTATCAGGTGCGCACTTGGCATTAGTGCCACGAGTGCTGCAACTGATAAGAGCAAACGGGCAAAAGGATGTTTTGGTCTTCGTCGGTGGCATCATTCCAGAAGAAGATGTGCCGGAATTGTTAAAAGCAGGTGTAAATGCAGTCTACGGGCCGGGAACTGTGACCAGTAAAATAATTGAAGACGTTCTTGCTGGCGTGGCTGCAGAGTCCATTTAATTAACCCATAAAGGGCAAGTTTATGAAGGGCACGAACGCTCAGGTTAATGGAAAATATCCAGTGTGCCCTTCTCTCAAAAAACCCGGTAAAGGATTGAACCCTTTTCATGTCTGTGGATGAGGCGCTGATTTCGGGGGACCGATTCGCTCTTTCTCGTTTTTTAACGCAGGTGGAGAATGGCGACCCGCAAGCACGGCCAGTGCTGGATAAGTTGTACCCTCATTCAGGACATGCGCACCGGATTGGCATCACAGGGGCGCCGGGAACAGGGAAATCCTCCCTGGTGAATCGGTTGGCTCATTTTATCCGAACGACCTCGAACAAGACTATTGCCGTCGTAGCTGTCGATCCTTCCAGCCCATTCACGGGGGGAGCCATTTTGGGGGACCGGGTGCGCATGCGTGACCTGGCCGGGGATCCAGGAGTTTTTATCCGTTCAATGGCGTCCCGGGGGGCTCTGGGTGGCCTGGCAGTGACAACAGCTCAACTGGTACAGGTCTTTGATGCGGTCGGGTTTGATTTGGTGTTGATAGAAACCGTCGGTGCCGGCCAGGCGGAAGTAGACATTACCCGGCTGGCACATACTACGATAGTAGTGGAAGCTCCAGGTTTTGGCGATGATATTCAAGCCATCAAGGCTGGAATCATGGAAATAGCCGATATTCTGGTCATCAATAAAGCTGATCTGCCGGGAGTCGAAAACACAGAACGAGTGTTACGTAGCAATCTAGAGATGGGTTATGCCAGGTTTACCGACTCTAAAAGTGGTCACCGGGAAGAATTCGGGAATTCGGGCGAGGGAGAAACAAAAAAAGCCTGGACCCCTCCCATTTTACGCACAATTGCCACTGAGGATGATGGGATCGGCGCAGTTTGGGAGAATATCAACCAGCATTATGACTATCTCAAACAAAACGGCAAGCTGGCAGGTCTGGAACGCGACCGGTTGGTAAAAGAGTTGAATGATTTGATACGGACACGTTTAATCAATCAGTGGCGCGATAAAGCAGGAACGCTTAAAATAGAAACAGCGATACAACAGGTAATCGATAAAAATTGGTCACCTGAGCAAGCAGTGGATTGGTTGATAAATTCTAATTAATCCCGAGAAATCATTCTTTGAGGTGGATCATGGAACGGACGTACATTAAAGATTTACGGAACGCTATCGGACAGACCGTACAAATCAATGGCTGGTTACAAACTCTACGCGACCAAAAGAAATTACAGTTTTTGATCATGCGTGACCCGACCGGCCTGGTCCAGGTGGTCCATTGGAAGCCAAACGACGAAGCGCTGGCTGAGCAAATTTCCAAGCTAGGCCAGGAATCAGCTTTGATCATCACCGGCAAGGTGATCGATAATCCGGTGGTGAAACTGGGCGGGTTGGAATTACAACTCGAATCGTTAACTGTCGAAAATAATGCAGAGATTCCCCTGCCGTTCGATCCATTTGCGGAAACACTGCCTTTGCAGGATTTTCGCCTGGATTGGCGCTATCTGGATTTACGCCGCCCGGTCAACAACCTGCTTTTTAAGGTGGAAACGACCGCAGAAAATGCCATGCGCGAATATTGGGTCAAAAACAATTTTATCGAAATCCATTCGCCAAAATTAGTGAGCGCACCCAGTGAAAGCGGGGCAGAACTCTTTTCTCTGGATTACTTTGAGCGCAAGGCTTATCTGGCACAGTCACCACAGTTCTATAAACAAATGGCAATGGCAGCTGGGTTCGAACGCATCTTTGAAGTCGGCCCTGTATTCCGGGCCGACCCCTCGTTCACCGCTCGCCATATGACCGAGTTTACCGGTGTGGACATTGAAATTTCATGGATACAATCTCACGAAGACGTGATGGCTTCAGAAGAGATCATGCTCCGAGATGTATATCAGGCTGTCAAAGAAAAGCATGGCGAAGAGATCAAAGCTCTCTTTGGTACTGAAATCACCGTTCCAGAAGTACCGTTCCCACGAATCCCCATGCGCGAAGCGATCGAGATCCTCAAAGGTCGCGGTTATACTCTGCCAACGGAAAAGAAAGGTGATATCGACCCCGCAGGGGAACGAGAGATTGCTGCTTACGTAAAGGAAAAATATAATCACGATTTCGTATTCTTAACCGATTGGCCAATTACGGTACGGCCTTTCTATCATATGCGCTATGATAACGACCCCACTTTGACCAAGAGTTACGATTTGATCGCCAACGGTCTGGAAATCACCACCGGTGCGCAACGCGAACATCGCCCGGAGAAATTGATCAAACAGGCACAGGAAAAAGGGCTGCATCTGGAACCCATCCAGTTTTACATCGATTTCTTCCGCTATGGCTGCCCACCGCACGGCGGTTATGGGATGGGCCTCTCGCGTTTGATGATGGTAATGTTGGGTATGAACAATATCCGTGATGCCGTGTACCTCTTTCGTGGACCGACGCGGCTAAATCCATAATTATTAAGGAAATGACTATGATCACAGGGAAGCAAATCAGGCTGAGAGCCATCGAGCGCGAGGATATTCCGCGTTGCGTGCGCTGGATCAATGATCCCGAAGTGATTAAATACACGACGACCTTTACACCATTCTCAGTAGCAATGGAAGAAAAATGGTTCGAGCGCCAATTGGAAGACCCCTTGAGGGCAGGTCAGGTTCTGGCGATCGAGACTCAAGTAGGGGAGGAATGGATCCATATCGGCAATGTGGATTTCCATAATATCGAGGCGATCCATAATTCAGCTGAATTTGGTATCATGATCGGAGACAAAGATTTTTGGAATATAGGTCTCGGGCGAGAAACGACCCTTTTGATGTTAAAACACGGGTTCGAAAATCTGAACTTGAATCGCATCTATTTATATGCTGTTGCCGAAAATATTCGTGCCATCAAGGCTTATACGGCTGCAGGTTTCGTCAAAGAAGGTGTGTTACGCAAGGCATTGTATAAAAACGGAAAATACAACGATGTTGTTTTAATGAGTGTGTTGCATTCTGAGTGGAAAGGCTTTGAGAACTGAGGAGGTTGTCATAATGCCGACGTTAAATGTTTCGCGACATGAGCGGATGAAATATGGTGACATCAAGTTGTATGCCGGAACAGCTTGCCCGGAACTCGCAAACCGGATTTCGACGCATATGGGCTTACCCTTGATGGACCGCGATATTATCAAGTTTCCCAACGATAATCTGTTTGTAAAACTTCATTCCAGCGTGCGCGGACAGGATTGCTACATCATTCAAACCACTTCAGCCCCGGTTCATCGTAACCTGATGGAGTTGTTGATCCTGATTCAAACGTTGCGCCTGGATTCTGCGGCTCGGATCACTGCCGTCATTCCCTACCTCTGCTATGCGCGCTCGGATAAAAAGGACCAACCCCGCATTCCCATTACGGCTCGTCTGGTGGCCGATATGATCGAGGTGGCCGGCGCGGATCGGTATATGACCATGGATTTACATGCCGGACAAATCCAAGGATTTTTCTCCATTGCGGGTGATGTCTTAACCGCATTTTTCATTTTGATCGATTACCTGAAGAGCAAGCGACGCTCGATGAAAGATCCGGTTGTGGTCACTGCCGACCTTGGTTTTGCAAAAAAAGCCCGCAACTATGCAGTTTCGCTGGATGTGCCGCTGGCTTTCATTGAGAAACGCCGCATCAATAACGATTCCAAGGCGCAGGCGCTATCTGTGATCGGAGATGTCAAAGATCGTGACTGCATCATCGTGGATGATGAAGTTGATACCGGCGGGTCCGTATCGCAGGCGGTGAATTTGGTTAAAGAATGCGGAGCGAGGAATATCTACCTCGTCTTCGTGCATCCGGTTTTCTCCTGTAATGCTGCCGAAAATTTGGCGGAATTACCAGTGACTGAATTCATCACGACCGATACGGTTCCCATTCCGGTTGAAAAGATGGAAAAGTTCAAGGGGCGCCTGACCGTACTCTCAGTCGCGCCACTAATCGGTGAAGTCATCCAGCGCACCAGCGAAGGTCGTAGCGTGGGTGAATTATTCAACGAATGATCTCCTCCATGGCTAAGAGCGTTCGTCGCAACGAAATTCTTTGTCCACATGCCTGAACTGCCTGAAGTAGAAACCATTGTTCGTTCGCTTCGGAACCCCAAAGAATGGTCTGCAGGGGGGAGCCGGACCTTGCGCGAACAGCCCGGGGTGATTGGAAGGCAAATCAGTGGAGCAACATTGTTATGGACGCACACTCTAGCGACACCAAAGCCAGACGAATTTATAAAGCAAATTACCGGGCAGGTCATCCAGAATGTTTCAAGAAGGGGAAAATTCATTCTCATCACTCTTGATGAATGGGTCCTTTTATTTCACCTGCGTATGAGCGGGGATCTGCGTGTCGAAGATCAGGGACAGCCAATCCAGAAACACGACCGATTGATTATAGATTTTACAGATCACCTGCGGTTGGTATTAAATGATGCCCGGAAATTCGGACGCGCCTGGCTGGTGAAAGACGAGAAAGAGGTTCTGGCAGGCCTTGGACCTGAGCCGCTCGACCCGACATTGACAGGGGTAGACCTTTTTAAAAGTTGGCATCGATCATCGAGAGCAATCAAGGCACTCTTACTCGATCAAGGATTATTGGCAGGAGTGGGAAACATTTACTCGGATGAAGCCTTATTCCAGGCAAAGGTTCATCCTCTGACTCCGGGAAAATCGTTAACTGAAGAAAATTGCGACCAATTGCTTTACGCAGTCCGCACTGTTCTGGAAGAGGGTATTCGCAAGAACGGCGCCAGCATCGATTGGGTTTATCGCGGTGGAGATTTTCAAAACCATTTCAAGGTATACCAGCGTACCGGCCAAGCCTGCAAAATTTGCGGTAGCCCCATCGAACGTCTGGTTATCGGCCAACGCAGCAGTCATTTTTGTCCGGTTTGCCAAAAGGCGAAGAAAAATTGATATTATTTTAACGAAACATTTTATTGATTTTATTGTATTATTAAGAGAATCGTCTTACCGTCTGGTTACAATTATATAAATTGTGGCCAAAATTTCTAAGGCCGGAAATCGCGAGGTCGAAAATGGCAACTTCCCTATCCACTCCGTTATTACTGGTGCTTGTCGGCATTGCAGGTATTCTTGTGGGATTGCTTCTTTCTACACTTTTCCGGGGTGATTCCAAACCCAATCCCGAAGAAAATCCAATCCCGAAGAAATATGTAGATGATGGTTATGCTGAAGCTGCCAGGCTCTATTACAGCCCTGCGGCAAAGAAATCTATCACCCAATTGGATGGAGATTTTTACAGCGATTTTGCTGCTCTGACCCCAGAACAAAAAAAGAGGGTCCTACGCATACAGCAAACGTGGCAAGAATGGAGCGAACAATCAGCCTCTCCGCAAAAGGCGGAACGAACTGTTATTCCTCCACAATTACCTGATGCACCGGCAAGAGCAGTCGTTACTGAGATGAATGCAATTCCTTCCAGTGAGGGACTAACGAAACTCACTCCGGCTGCTATCGATGAAGCTATTGTTGCAGCAAAATCGCTCCGGCAATTGCCGATCATCGACCAGATTAACGAAGTTCTCAAAGACATCCTGGCAAATTCTCCCGAGAAGCAACGTGGTATCAGCCTGGTAGATAACGGGCACGCGGGTGTACAGGTATGGATAGGAGCTGAGAGATTTAATGGAATAGATGTGATCCCATATCCGGAAGTAAAGAAGTTAATACAAGCAGCCGTTGCGCGCTGGGAAGAAGAAACCGAAGCGGAGAAAAAATCTTCTTCGGGAACTGTTCAAAAATAATCAAAAGCGCACACAAGTGCGCTTTTTTTATCCTCTCTAGAGAAATTCTTGCATCAATATAGGCTAAATGGTAGAAGGAAAAAATCCTCTACAAATAGTCGCGCAGTTGCCGTGACCGGCGGGGATGGCGCAGGCGGCGGAGGGCTTTGCTTTCGATCTGTCGGATCCGTTCGCGAGTGAGACCGAATTTATCCCCAACTTCTTCAAGCGTATAGTTGTGTCCGTTTTCAAGACCAAAACGCAAGCGTAAAATACGCGCCTCGCGGGGAGGCAATGTATCCAATACTTCTTCGATCTTTTCGCGCAGGAGTTTAGAGTAAGTACTCTCAATAGGGGTAGGAGTCAATTGATCTTCAACGAATTGGCCTAGCTCTGAATCTTCTTCATCATCGTTAATGGGACTCTCAAGTGAAAGAGGCAGCCAGGAAACCCGCATCATCCATTCCACTTTGGAAATAGGCACTTCCAACCTCTGGGCCAATTCTTCAGTGGTGGGAACGCGCCCCAACTCCTGCTCCATTTCGTGAGTCACCTTGTAAAGCTGGCGAATCCTATCCACCATATGGACCGGTACACGAATGGTGCGACCTTGATCGGCAATGGAGCGCGTAATGGTCTGGCGAATCCACCAGGTGGCATAAGTGGAAAAGCGGAAACCGCGGTGATAATCGAATTTTTCGACAGCTTTCATCAGTCCTAGGTTGCCTTCCTGGATGAGATCGAGAAAAGGAACACCGCGTCCCATATAACGCTTGGCAACACTGACGACCAGGCGAGTATTGGCCTTAATCAGGTGCTCGCGTGCCTGGATACCGTCATCCACTGCCGTAAAGAGCTCCTGGTAACGCGCTTTGGAGGTATCCGCCTCGCTGGCAAGTTCCGATTTGCATTGGCGGCCCAACTCAATCCGTTTGGCAATGCTCATCTCTTCATCCACGCTTAGAAGAGGAACACGGGACATTTCTTTTAAATACAGGCCAATCGTGTCATCGCTGGAAATCGTCTCAAGGTTAGAAAAGGTATCGAAATCGCTGCTGTCGAGGCGGGAATCACTATCCATGATATCTATATCGGAATCGCTATCCAATAACTCCACACCATGGCGACGCAAAGCACCTACCACTGCTTCTATGTGTTCGGCATCCTGAGAGACATCAGGATAGAACTCCATCAAATCTTCAGTGGTAAGGTAACCCTGCACGTCTGCTTTTTCGAGCAGCATGCTCAAAATTTCAGTGTTTCGTTTCCGCCTTCCAGGATTCGCCATGAGCGAACCTCCTTTTGATTTTGAAAGCGTTTCGAAATAATCTCCGACCTAAACGATTTTTACTCGATCAGTATCCTCGCCTGATGTTCGCAAGTAGTAAAGTTGAGGTTTTCACCGCAAACCGTACACAACCCCTGACAATCTGGTTTGCAAAGAGGTTTAATCGGGTATTCCAACATTAAGTACTCGCGTACGACCGGGCCTAAGTCGATGTTTCCGTCTTCGGGGATAATAAGGCCCGATTCGGTAAAATCGGTATTTTTATATGCGTAGACTTCATCAAATTTGGTTTTAAGAGGTTGATCAAGAGGTTCAAGGCAGCGGACACATTCAAGCGGAATAATCGCCTCAAAAAATCCCTCAATCAGCAGCCCCTGCGGAGTTCGAGAGATATGAGCACTTCCTGCAAATTGTCGAACATCAAAATTGGGTGGGAGGTGAAGTTCCGGGAATTCAAAATGAATATCTCGATAACTTCCAAGAGGTTCGTTATGCAGGAAGCCCACATTAATTTTTAAAGGAAAACGTTGACTGGCCAAGTGACTTTATCGGTAACAGAGATATAATTCTAATGAAAAGATTATAGCATGGCGGTTATTCGAAGTCAACTTTTTATTATTTTTATCATAAATATTGCGAAAACATGAAACTCCTTATCGCCACCACCAACATCGGTAAACGTAAAGAATTGCTGGATCTGCTTAAGGGACTATCAATTGAGGTAGTCACCCCTACCCAATTGGGATTGACTCTTGATGTGGACGAGAGCGGTCAAACCTATGCTGAAAATGCATGTCTGAAAGCCCAGGCTTTTTTTGATGCCAGCAGGCTGGTCACTTTGGCAGACGATACCGGGTTAGAAGTGGATGCTTTGGGTGGTCGGCCAGGAGTCCATTCTGCGCGGTATGTCGAAAAACCAGGCGCCACGGATGCTGACCGGCGCGCAAAACTTTTAAGCGAGCTATCCGCTTTTCCTCGACCGTGGAAGGCTCATTTTCACTGCACAGTGGCAGTGGCGGCTTCTACAGCAGAAATCCATTTGTTTGAGGGGAACGTATACGGAGAAATCGTCTCATATGAAAGTGGAGAGAACGGTTTTGGTTATGACCGTTTGGTTTACATTCCTGAAGCAGGGAAGACCCTGGCGGATTGTGAGATGGAAGAAAAGAATCGCCTCAGCCACCGGGCCATCGCGGTCAAAAAAGCGATCCCGTATTTACTGTCTCTAGAAAATTCCTGATAATCCACTGATGATAGATCATTTCATCAGAAGAATAGTATCCCCAACAGATCCCCCTTGATTCATTCTTTTACTGTGACCGGTGGTTTTTCATTCCCGAGGGCTTGCGCCTGTGCCTTACGCCAGCGGGCAACCCTCTCAGAGACTTCGCCTTCGTATCCCTGGTCTGAGGGCTGGTAGAACTCTTTGCCGACCAATTGCGTGGGCAGATATTGCTGACCAGTAAAGTGACCCGGGAAGAGATGCGGATACTGGTAGCCCTGACCGTGGCCGAAACCTTTAGCGTCGCGGCTGGCATCCATCAAATGCGTGGGCACGGCTCCGGTGCCATGTTCTTCAATCTCTTTACGGGCTTCAAAAAAAGCACCGGCAGAGTTGGATTTTGGAGCTGTAACCAGGTAAAGGGTGGCCTCAACGATGGGGTAAATCCCTTCAGGCATGCCAATATATTCATAAGCATAAGCAGCGGCAACCGCGACCTGAATCCCCTGTGGATCTGCCAGACCGATATCCTCACCGGAGAGCACGATCAGCCGGCGCAGAATGAAACGCGGATCCTCACCTGCCAGGATCATCTTGGCGAGCCAGTAAAGGGCGGCATCGGGGTCGGAACCGCGCACCGATTTGATGAAAGCTGAGATAGTGTCGTAATGTGCATCGCCCATACGATCGTAAAGCAGGGCACGGCGCTGGATGGACTCCTGGGCAATTTCAAGGGTGATATGGATCGTGCCATCTGCGTCAGGAGTAGTCGATTCCACAGCAAGCTCGACGGCGTTCAGCAAATTACGTGCATCCCCACCGGCAACGGAAGCCAAATGGTGACGGGCATCGTCATCCATGCTGACCTTCCGATTGCCATAACCCATTTCGGGGGTGGTTAAAGCGCGGTCGAGAATGGTAAGCATGTGGGCTTCAGTGAGGGGCTCAAGCTGAAAAATACGAGAGCGGGATACCAGGGCGGGAATGACGTCGAAATATGGATTCTCGGTGGTGGCACCGATCAGGGTGATCATGCCACTTTCCACATGGGGCAGCAGGGCATCTTGCTGGGCCTTATTCCAGCGATGGACCTCATCTACGAAGAGGATGGTACGTTTGTGATAGAGTTTGCGGCGTTCGGTGGCGTCGACAATCACACGGCGCAACTCGGCAACTCCGGCCAGGACAGCAGAGATACTCTCAAAATGCGCCTGGGTATGGGCAGCAATCAGGCGCGCCAGGGTGGTCTTACCTGTACCCGGCGGGCCAGTGAATATGATCGAAGAAAAAAGCCGGTCGCTGGTAATGGCGCGGCGCAGCAGTTTGCCTTCGCCGATAATGCTTTCCTGACCGACAAATTCATCCAATGTGCGCGGACGTAAACGCGCCGCCAGAGGCGCTTCGCGATTCAGGTCTTCCTGCATGGCATGCTCGAAAAGATCCATAGCCAGATTGTAGCATATTTTGCTTGATTTAGAACATATATCCGATATAATATAATTATTATTTATCATTTTCATTTATTTTGATGGATTTTCACTAAAATAGGGATTGATACTCATTAAAGTAGCAGAGAGAAATAAATGGACACAAATCAATTCATCCCGTTTTTGATTCGCGCCAAGCAACATACTTATGCTTCCGGGCAGGTTTCCGTTGCATTTTCGCGTCCGAATTCGCACGACCTCGAATATGCTGAAGAAAAGTATCGTTATATCGATACTTACCTGGGCGGCTTTCATTTTATTGGCGAAGAAGCTGTTTGGAAAAAAGGTGTGCCAATCTGGGGAATGAATTATTACGGCAAAATGCTGGTGGAAGAAATTCAGGCCGGTTTCGGTGAATTTCTTCAAGCGGCATTGATGCGTGTTCAAAAAGAAGCGCCTTACCGTGGTCCTGAGAATTATCGAGAAAAAGAATTCACCTATCATTGCACCTGGCAAGGAACCGTGAAGCAATTCGAGGGATGGGAGGAAATATCCTTTCATGATGTGCTGATTTACCGGTTACTTTTTCATGGCGGCGAAATTCGAGCCGAATAGAGGGGTCTTTTTATGATTTCAATACCGTTATATCAGGTGGATTCATTCACTGACCAACCTTTCAAAGGGAACCCGGCAGGAGTATGTCTTTTGCCCAAAGCGCTCCCGGATGATTGGATGCAGGCAGTGGCTGCTGAGATGAACCTCTCTGAAACTGCTTTTCTTCTGAAAAATGGCAATGATTTCGATTTGCGCTGGTTTACTCCGAGAACGGAAGTGGAACTGTGCGGCCATGCAACGCTGGCGTCGGCGCACATCCTCTGGCAAACCGAAGTTGTACCAATTGGGCAGATCATCCGTTTTCATACCCGCTCCGGATTGCTGGAAGCTATGGAAAAGGGCAACTGGATCGAATTGAATTTTCCAATTCGGCACATTCATCCGGTGGGGGAATTTGAGGGAATATCAAATGCGCTGGGCGCTGTTCCCGATGAGACTTACCAAAGCGAAGGTAACCTTTTATATGTATATGAGGATGAAGCCACGGTCCGCAAGCTCGCCCCGGATTTTTCAACGCTGAAGCATTTTGATTTTCATGGAGTGATCGTTACTTCTCCGGCAATATCTATAGGATTTGATTTTATTTCACGTTATTTTGCTCCGGCAATAGGAATCAATGAAGATCCGGTGACGGGTTCGGCACATTGCACCCTGGCTCCCTACTGGCAGGAACGCTTGCACAAAGATAGCATGACGGCATTTCAAGTCTCAGCGCGCGGAGGTACGGTCAAGGTACGCGTGAGCAATGAACGTGTATATCTCAGCGGGCAGGCCGTAACCGTCTTTACCACTTCGCTGAACGGGTAAGCCAAGATAGAGTTATCGTTTGGTGCAGGTGTAGCTGGCTGGCATTGCGAGTATCGGGATTAAGCTGATGTAAGTTTTCTGTCCAACCGGGCTCTGGAAGGGTCATCATGCGGAGAACTTTTCTCGCGTGGGGATATTTCGGTAAATTATCGTTGCTTTCAGATTGCCTCGGCCGATTCGTTGGTCAATTGGGAGAACGTGAATTATTCTATGTGTCTGCGATGAAGCAATCAGGATAAAAACTTGCGGAGCATCATCTTTATCTAAAGGAGAAGATGATGGAAGAATGATTACAAGCTCTGAAAACCTCAAATGAACCTTCTATTCGTTATTTGTATCGCACCCAGATAATAGGTGAGGACGAAAATAACGAAGCTAACCAAAAATTACAAGATGAAATACGATCCTGTATACAGGTGCAAACAATGCTCCGAGAATGGGTTGGTTTGCATCCTTACCAGAAGTGGCGAGGTGCACACTGGGTGCTTTCACTACTGATGGAGTTAGGTTACCCTAAATGTGACGAATCATTGCTTCCATTGCGAGAAGCCGAAGTAAACTGGCTATTGGATGAAGACAGGTTAAAAAGTGTACCTCTGATAGATGGCAGATATCGGTGTTGCGCATCACAGGAAAGAAACGCAATTTATTCTCTGACAAAATTAGGATTGGCTGATGAACGAGTCGACAGATTGGTCAAGCTTCTGTTAGGCTGGCAATGGCCTGACGGAGGGTGGAACTGCGACAAACACTCTGAAGCGCACATCTCATCTTTTAACGAATCATTGATTCCCTTACGAGGTGTGATCGCATTCTACAATATTCACCCTGAGTCTGAGGTAAAAAACCAGTTCGATCGTACATGTGAAGTTTTCTTGCAACGCCATCTCTTTCGGAGGCTTACCAACCAGCGAGTGATCAGGTCCTCATTCACCAAGTTGAGTTATCCCCATTACTGGCATTATGACACTCTTTTCGCCTTAAAGGTGATGTCTGAAGTGGGTAAATTAAGTGATCCGCGGTGTAATGAAGCTTTGGATCTATTAAGAAATAAGCAATTAAAGTCCGGGGGTTTTCCGACTGAAATGAAATATTATCGAATCACCGAAAAAATGGAAACAGGCGCATCCGGAATCGATTGGGGGCCAGTGAGCAAAATCAAAAGGAATGAATTTGTCAACGTACAAGCCTGGGTTATACTCAAGCAGGCAGGACGATTCAATTAATCTGTTTATCTTGGAGGGATGATGCCAATTGCAAATAGAATGCGCTATATAAATAAGCGTTTCACTAACCGTATCACCGGTAAAATTGCAGGTAAGGTTCACAGTCCAATTGCCCTATTGATCCATGTTGGCAGATGCAGTGGTAAAACATATTCGACCCCCATCATGGTGGAACACAACCAAGGCAGTTTCATCTTTGCTTTGACTTACGGGTCGGAGGTGGATTGGTTAAAAAATGTGCAGGCAGCAGGTCGGTGTACACTTATTTGGAAAGGAAAAGAATATAATTTAGTACATCCGCGGCAAATCAGTGAAGCCGATGGGTTGAAAGCTTTTCCAAATCCACAGCGGTTTATCTTAAAAGCGCTGAAAATTCAAGATTTTTTTGATATGGACTCCAGCCAAAACAATTAAAACGAATAAATCGGAATAGATAGAACACATTATCCTTGACGTAAAGCCTTCCATTTGATATAAACTAACGACTTGCTGGTCGCGGGTTTTTCAGCGAGTAAATGAAAACCTTGCCTTCGCTAGATAGCTTTGGTATAATTTGGCACGCTCTTTATGAATCTTAAGAATTTATCCGCCGACATAGCTCAATCGGCAGAGCAACCGCCTTGTAAGTGGTAGGTTATGGGTTCGATTCCCATTGTCGGCTCAGTTGCAGGTTGGTGAGTGAGTTTTATCCTTCGATGAGCTCACTTGCGAGCCGGTAACGGGTCGGAAATGGACGGTTACCCAAGTGGCCAACGGGGACTGACTGTAAATCAGTTGGCGACACGCCTTCGGAGGTTCGAATCCTTCACCGTCCACTCGTCAGGGGCAGGTAGTAGAGCTCCTCAACGGCAAGCCCTCATAGCTCAGTTGGTAGAGCGCGCCCTTGGTAAGGGCGAGGTCATGGGTTCAATTCCCATTGAGGGCTCTCATTGCCGGGTATATAGTGTAAATGAAAACGAAAATGGTTTAAGGAGAGGAATCATGGCCAAGCAGAAATATGAACGGACAAAACCGCATGTGAATGTGGGAACGATGGGTCATATTGACCATGGGAAGACGACTTTGACGGCAGCGATCACGAAGTACTGCGGGTTTTTCGGGAAA